>FWPU01003469.1_pt1 | contig 39772 bp, 29 predicted proteins | sample 2228361 | NCBI WGS metagenome assembly FWPU01 (sample SAMEA103939777, study PRJEB20133) | metagenome | reverse complement strand
GGTCGGAGCAAAAGCCATCCTGCCGCACGCCGAAATCCAGGTGCACCAGTTCGCCCCGGCTCAGGGCACGCTCTGTGGGACGCACGTGGCCGATGGCCGCGTCGGGCCCCACGGTGACGATGGGGCATTCCAGCGGATCCCACGCCGTGGTCAGGCCGCGCCGCCTGACCTCCTTGTGGGCATAGTCGCGCACCTGGAGCCCGCTGCGCCCGGCCCGCAGATAGCGCGCGATGGCCCCCAATATCTCCTCTGTGGTGGCGATGGCTCGGCGAATGGCGGCTACTTCCGACGGCGTCTTGCGCCCGCGCAGGGCAGAGACGATCCCCTCGCCCGTGACCAGCCGCTTGGTGAAGGATGTTCCTGCCAGCGCGTCCTGCAACCAGAGCCAAAGGCCATGGGTCAGCCCATCGGCGGTGGCGTCGCCGGTGGAATAGTTGATGGCGATCTGCTCTGGCTTGAGCCGCGCCAGCGTGTCTCGCAGAGGTGGGCGCAGGCTCTGGTCATAGCCGATGATCTCAGGCCAGCCGCCCGCGGCCCGCACGTTCTCCACATCGTAGCGGCCCACGATGGCGATGCGCTCGCCGCGCGCGGTCAGGATGAACGCCGAAGGCCAAGTGACATGGGTTTCTAAGAGGAGCGGCAACGAGGGATCGCACAATTGCTCGGTCTCGCGCCCTAGGAGAAGCCAGGCATCAATGCCCAACTCTTGGAGGATGCTCGTGGCCTGGTTCAGTTTCTCCTCGCTCACAGGGTTTTCTCCTTAGGCCCCCGCCCAACCCTCCCCTGCTGCGCGAGGGAGGGCCAGGATGGGGGATAAATGAAAGTGCCTAACTTCCGCGCCCCACGATCAGGTCGTAGATGTTTTGTAACTCCTCTTCGGAGTAGAAATGGATAACAAGCCTCCCGCCGCGCCGCGAGCGCAACAGATCTACCTTTGTCCCCAAAACGCCGCGAAAGCGGTCTTCCAAGGCGCGGGTTTCCGGAGAGCGCATGGCCGCGGCCTTGCGCGCCACCTGTTCTGCGGTATTGATGCGGCGCACCAGTTCTTCCGTCTGGCGCACGCTGAGGCCCCGGCGTATTACCAGTTCCATGGCCCGTATCTGACCGTCTTCTTCCTCTATACCTAAAAGGGCACGCGCATGGCCCTCGGTGATCTGGCCGGCGGCCAGCGCATCCTTGATCTCGTCGGGAAGACGCAACAGGCGCACCGTGTTCGCCACCGCGACGCGGCTCTTGCCGACCCGCGCGGCGATGTCTTCCTGCGTCAGGCCGAATTCGTCCATCAGAGAGCGGAAGGCCGCCGCCATCTCCAAGGGGCTAAGATCGGCCCGTTGCAGGTTTTCCACCAGCGCCCATTCCAGCATTGCCTGGGGCGTGGCATCTTTGACGATCACGGGGACGGTGGGAAGCCCGGCCAGGCGCGCCGCCCGCCAGCGTCGTTCCCCGGCGACAATGCGGTAAGGAGGGCCGCCATCTGCCGGGTTGGAGCGGGTGACGATGAGGGGTTGGATGATGCCGTGCTCCTGAATGGACGCGGCCAACTCTTCTAGGGCGCGCGATTCCATCGTCTGGCGCGGCTGGCGCGGGTTGGGCGCGATATCGTCTATAGGCAGTTGCATGACCCCTCCTGTCGTCTCCTCGGCGGCAGGCCCGCCCGACGGAATGAGCGCGCTGAGGCCCCGACCAAGGCCGCGTTTGGGTTCGTTCATCGTCCCACCTCCAACGCATCAATTCTTTTTCAGAATCTCCTCCGCCAATGCCTGGTACGCGATGGCTCCCGACGAATAAGGCGCATAACTCAGGATGCTCTCGCCGTAACTGGGAGCCTCGCTCAGCCGCACGCTGCGCGGGATGATGGTGCTGAACACCTGGCCTGGAAAGTGTCGCCGCACCTCGTCCACCACCTGTTGCGACAGGTTGGTGCGCGCGTCGTACATTGTCATCACCAGGCCCGCGATGCGCAGGGAGGGGTTCAGCCGCGCCTGCACCAGGCGTATCGTCTCCAACAGGCGGCTCAGGCCCTCCAAGGCAAGGTACTCGCATTGCACGGGGATGATGACCCCATCGCGCGCCGCGGTAAGCGCGTTGACCGTGAGAAGGTTCAGGCTAGGAGGGCAATCCAGGAACACAAAATCGTAGCGTGGGGCAACGGGCGCCAGTGCCCGCTGCAACAGATACTCCCGGCCGCGCAATCCTACCATCTCTACTTCGGCCCCCGCCAGGGCCGGCGCCGACGGCGCGAGGTCCAAGCGGGGTCGCTTGCTGGCGATGGTGATGCTCTCCAGCGGCGCGCCGCCGATGAGGACATCGTATAGGCAAGGCGTGCCGCTGTTGATGGTGATGCCCAGACTCGTGGTCGCGTTGGCCTGGGGGTCGTTATCCACCACCAGCACCCGCCGCCCTGCCGCCGCGAGATAGGCCGCCACGTTGACGGCGGTGGTCGTCTTGCCCACGCCCCCTTTTTGGTTGGCGAGCGCATACACCCGGGTCATGGGAGCCAGTCCTCTGTGGTTGCCTGTGCTACACCCCTCCGCCGCTCTCGGCTTCCACCTGCGCCCGCGTGGGGATGGCCGAGAGGCCGGGGCCTTCCACCGAAAAAGAAGCGACGACGTTGGCGAAGCGCGCGGCGACCACCGGGTCACCCGTCTCGTGCCAGCGAATCAGGAAGGCAGCCGCGAAGACGTCGCCCGCGCCGGTAGGGTCCACCTCGCGCGCGGGGCGGGGCGAAATATCCAAGGCCCGGCCTTTCCAATAGAGCGTTGCCCCACGCCAGGCCGTCGTCAGCACGACGACGGGCACGCGAGCGACGTATTCCGCCAGAACTTCATGATCACCGCCGGTATCGTCCTCGCTCAATATCAGCGCGTCGGCCCACGGCAGAACCTCCCCTGCCGAAGTCCAGCGTTGGGGCCGCACGCGCCCCTCTCCATTCCATTGACGCATCCAGTCTTGCGGCGTGACGCCGAGGCGGGCTTGAGGAAAGGCCCGGGCAAGTTCGGGGGCCACCTCGCCCGCGACAGGCCCCAACAAGACGATGGCCGGTCGCTGCCAGGAAGGCGGCACATCGGCGGGCGTGATCGGCGGGGCGACGGCACGCACGAATTGCTGGCGGATGCCGTTCAAATAGCGATTCTCATAGGTCGTGGTGCGATCAGAAGGCAGGCGGTGGACGGCAACGCCGGCCAGGACCTCGGGCAGGGGAAGTGTGGCCTCGGCGCGGGTCAGGATGCCGGCACGCCAGCCGAGACGTTGCGCCGTGCAGGCCGCATAGGTGGCCGTGCCGCCCACCCGGTAGCCGCCGGGGACGATGTCTTTGGTCATGTGGCCGATGACCAGAAAATCCGGGGCCTGCAATTCCCTCATCAGCCCAAATTCTAACACACTCCGCGCGTGCGGTCAACGCAGAGGACAGACCTCATCGCTGCAAAAAGCGCGCCAAAAGGTTCAGAAGGAGCGTCAGAAGGAGGCTCAACACGATGGAAGTGGCAAGAGGAAAATAGAAAACGAAGTCGCCGCGTTGGATGCGAATGTCGCCGGGCAGGCGGCCCAAGAGAGGAAGCCGCCCGCCTATTGTGAGCAGAAGGCCGATGACGAAGAAAACGCCCGCCAGGATCAGGAATGCTTTGCCCAAATCCTGCATCGGTTAATCCTCCGGCGTAGTGGCTTGAGCCGCGCGCACGAAGGCGCGAAAGAGTTGCCGCTGCGCCTCCGTAGAAGAGAAGAGGCTCGCATCTACCTCGTACCTCTCCGGATGCCACTGCACGGCAACCATCCAGCGGTGCTTCCGGTTCTCCACCGCCTCTACAATGCCCTCGTGATAGGCCACAGGAACCAGGTCGGGCGCAACAAGTTCCGGCGTGACGCCCTGGTGATGGCGGCTGTTGACTTCCATCTCGCCCGCCGCGCCCAACGCTTCTGCCAGTTTGCTTCCGGCCTCTACCCTGACCGGATGCCAAGCCGAAGCACCGCCGGTGGCACGGTGGCCGGGGATATGCTGCACCAGCGCGCCGCCCATCACCACGTTGAGCACCTGCATCCCCCGGCAGATGCCTAAAACCGGCACGTCGCGCGCCAAGGCCTCCTGGATGAGCCGCCTTTCCATCTCGTCGCGGCTCAGGTCTATCTCATCTATCTCGGCCCCCTCAATCCCTTGACCGTAGAGGGAAGGGGTTACATCGCCGCCGCCGGAGAGGAGAAGGCCGTCTAATCCCTCCAGGCTGAACGGCGCGCCATCCTGGTCGGCGGCCAGGACGACTGCCTCGCCGCCTGCCTCTTCTACGGCGTGGATGTAACGTGCAACCTGGCGTGCGATCCATTCTTCATCGCTGCGTCGCGAGGTGATGCCGATCCGTGGTTTCATGCTTGCGTCACCGATGACACGGCTACGAATTGAACAGCGTCGGCTGCTCAGGCTGGGCCGGATAGGGAAGATTCAGATGCTCGTAGGCGCGACGGCTGGCGATGCGCCCTCGTAGCGTGCGGTCAATGAAGCCCAATTGCAACAGGTAGGGTTCCACCACGTCCATAATGGTATCCGACTCCTCGGAAAGGGAAGCCGCGATGGTTTCCAGGCCGACCGGCCCGCCGTCAAACTTCTGGATGATGGTCTGGAGCACGCGGCGGTCCAGATCATCCAGGCCCAGCGCATCCACCCCCATTAACTCCAAGGCCTCGCGCGCCAATTGCGGCGTGATGCGGCCATCGCCCCGCACCTGGGCGTAGTCGCGCACGCGGCGCAAAAGCCGATTCGCCACGCGCGGCGTGCCGCGCGATCGCTGGGCGATCTCTTCCGCGCCGCCCGGAGCCAGTTCCACCCCCAACATCGCCGCCGAGCGCCGGACGATAGCCACCATCGCGGGCATATCGTAGAAGTCCAGGCGATAAACCGCGCCGAAGCGGGCCCGCAGAGGAGCCGACAGAAGTGCCAGCCGCGTTGTGGCGCCGACGACGGTGAAGCGCGGCATCTTCAGGCGGATGCTGCGCGCGCTGGGCCCCTTGCCGATGACGATATCCAGCGCGTAGTCCTCCATCGCCGGATAAAGGACTTCTTCCACCGGCGCGCTTAGGCGATGCACCTCGTCTATGAAGAGGATGTCGCCCTGCCGCAAATTGGTGAGGATGGCAGCCAGGTCCCCGGCCCGCTCAATGGCCGGGCCGGATGTCACTTTCACCTGCACGCCCATCTCGTTGGCGATGACAAAGGCCAGCGTAGTCTTGCCCAGGCCCGGTGGCCCGTAGAGCAGGATATGATCCAACGCCTCGCCGCGACCGCGCGCCGCTTCAATCAAGATGCGCAAATTGGCCTTGACCAGGTCCTGCCCGATCAGCTCATCCAGCAGGCGCGGACGTAGGGAGTTTTCCTGGGGCCCTTCGTCGGGGCGCAGCCGGGATGAGATGGGACGGTCTGGCTTGGGTGCGTGTGGTAGAACCATGGGCATCGCTCAGGTTGATTATACCAGAAACCTGCTGAACTTGGAAGGAGTGCGTTTGTCCGGGTGCGTTTCAGAAATCGGGCGATTCCTATAGTGCCTGATGGCCCCCACCCTGCCCGGAATTTGAAATGCCCCCGCTTGTCCTCGCTTCCGTTCTCATCTATAATGAAATTGCCCCGAAGGGGGCAGGAGATAGGATCATGAGAAATTGGCGAAAGGTTCGTTTGACGGTTTATCTTCTGATGGTCGTCCTCTCGCTCCTCTCTCTGGCTACGGGAGCCGGAGCTCAGGAGCCGGGAAGCGTGGTGGTGCTGACCTTCAAGGGGGTCGTGACGCCCGTTCTCCAGAACTATCTTGAGCGGGGCATTGCTCGCGCCGAGGCCATCGGGGCCGAGGCCCTTGTCCTGGAATTGGACACGCCCGGCGGGAACGTGAGCACGATGTTACAGATCGTGCAGGACATCGGTGCCTCGCCGGTGCCCGTGATCGTTTATGTCGCGCCGCGTGGCGCGCACGCCAGTTCCGCCGGGACCCTCATCACCCTGGCGGGGCATCTGGCAGGGATGGCCCCCGGCACAACCATCGGCGCGGCCTCGCCCGTGGGGAGCGGCGGTGAGGACCTGCCGGAGACCTTGAAAGCGAAGCAGGTCAACACGCTGGTGAAGGACGCCCAGAACCTGGCCCGGAGGCGGGGAGAAAAAGCGGTGGAATGGGCGGGCAAGGCAGTAAGCGAGGCGGCGGCGGCCACCGCCGACGAAGCCTTGGCCTTGGGAGTGATAGACGCCATCGCGCCCACCCTGCCGGACCTGCTGCGCCAGTTGGACGGCAAAGAGGTGGAGATCATGGGCCAGACGCGCACGCTGCATCTGGCCGATGCGCCTCTGGTGCCTCTTCCGCTGAATTCCATTGAGAGCCTGTTGAACGTGATCGTCAACCCCTCCATCGCGGCCATCCTGCTGACCATCGGCGCGCAGGCCCTCTTGATTGAACTCTCGTCGCCAGGCGGCTACATTGCGGGCATCGTCGGCATCGCCTGCCTTCTCCTCGCCTTCTATGCCCTGGGCGCGCTGGAGGCGAACTGGATCGGCCTGGGCTTCATCGCTCTTGCCTTCGTCCTCTTCTTTTTGGACATCAAATCGCCCACCCACGGCGTGTTGTTGGTGCTCGGCCTGATCTCGTTCATCGCCGGAGCCGCCATCCTTTTCAACACGCCCACGACCAACGTGCCTTGGCCGACCATCACCGGCCTGGCCTTGGCGACGGCGGGTTTCTTTACCTTCGCCATCGCCAAAGTATTGCAGGCGCACCGACGTCCGGCGACCACCGGCGGCGAGGGGTTGATCGGCGCGGTGGGAACGGCGCGCACCGACCTGAACCCTGCGGGCGACGTCCTGGTGCAGGGCGAACGCTGGCTGGCGGACGCGCAGGGCGAGGCGATCAAAGCAGGCGAGCGCGTGTTGGTAGTGGGGAGAGAAGGATTCCGGTTGAAGGTGAAACGGTTAGATCAATGAGGTTTTCATCGCGCCCACGGCGCCCAGCTACGCCGCGGGCGGGGCCGCGCGGGTGGCTCCTTTGCCTCCGCCTTTGGCGGCATGGTGGACGGGGTCGGTGGTTCTTCTTGAGGTTTGCTTGCCGGTACAGGAGGAGTTGAAGGAGGAGCGATAGGCGCGGTTTCTCGCGCTCCAGGTTCCGGCGCAGGGCGCGGCGCGGCCGCGCGGCCATGAGGCCCCGCATCTTCCCCTTCGGGCGCGGGGCGCGCGCGTTCCTTCCCCTCGCGACGGCGCGCCGATAGCATCTCGTTCATCGCCTCCTGCGCAGCGGCGCGCGCGGCGGAGACCGTCCCTGCCTCCACCATTTCCTTGTCTATCGGGATCAGCAGCCCCACGGGCCGCCCATGAAAGGTGACGACATACTCTAACCGCTCATCGCGCACACGCCGGACGATCTCGCTGGCGTGAATCTTCAGTTCGCGCACCCCAACAACTGGCATAGTACTTCTCCCTTTTACATCCTGTCAGGGCCGTGCCAGCGGCGACAATTGGCCCTGCAAGGTATAGAAATCAAAAATGGAAGTGTATGCGGAAGTAACCACAAACCTCTCTCCAGCCCCCTCTGTCGGAAGCGGGGAGAAGAGAGGTTAGTTCCCTTCCGTTTCAGCCGTTTTACGCTCTCCATCCTGCCGCCCGAACTCCTTGAGTCGCTGCGCCAACTCTCGCAGGCGTGCGTCCACGAGGGCATTGACCGTGCCTTCCGGATAGCGACCGTCCGCGCCACGCTCGCCCGCCGGCACGCCCGTCAGGATGGCGATCCCCTCATCTATCGTGCGCACAGGGTAGATGTGGAATTTCCCCTCGGCCACAGCGGCGACCACATCTTCCCGCAACATCAGGTTCTTGACATTGGCCTCCGGGATCATGACGCCTTGCTCGCCCGTGAGGCCGCCGGGGGCCGCCCGGCATATGTCAAAGAAGCCTTCTATTTTCTGGTTCACGCCCCCGATGGCCTGTATCTCGCCCTGTTGGTTGACCGATCCGGTGACGGCGATGCCCTGCTTCAGAGGGAGGCCGGAGAGGCTGGAAAGGAGCGCGTAGAGTTCGGTGGAGGAGGCGCTATCGCCTTCTATCCCTTCGTAAGATTGCTCAAAGGCGATACTGGCCGTCAGGCTGAGAGGCTTATCTTGCGCGTACTTGCCGCCCAGGTAGCCCGCCAGGATGAGCACGCCTTTATCGTGGATGCTGCCGGAGAGTTTCGCCTCGCGTTCAATGTTGACGACACCTGCCTGGCCCAGATACGTCTTGGCGGTGATGCGATGGGGCCTGCCGAACAGATAGTCGCCCAGTTGCAGCACCGAGAGGCCGTTCACCTGGCCCACGGCCGCGCCCGTCGTATCCACCATGATCGTGCCGTCCACGATTCGCTCGCGCAACCGTTCTTCCACTTGGTTGGCGCGATAGACGCGCTCGTCAATCGCCTTCTGCACATCCTCGGCGGCCACCAGGTTATGACCGGCACATCTGGCCCAGTAGGCTGCCTCGCGCACCGTATCCAGAATGAGGGCGAAGCGGGTGGTCAGCTTGTTTTGGTCGTCCACCAGGCGCGCGCTATATTCCACGATCTTCCCCAGCGCGCCCAAATCAAAATGGGGAAGTTTCTCTTCCTCGCAGCGGTCGCGGATAAGGCGGGCGAGCTTCACGATGTTTTCACGGGTCCAGGGCATCTCGGTGGCGAAATCTGCCCGCACCTTGAAGAGCTTCTGGAATTCCTCATCGTAGGCGTAGAGGAGATAATAGGTCAAAGGATCGCCGATGAGGACAACCTTCACGTCCAGGGGGATCGGTTCCGGCTCCAGACCGACGACGGTCACGATGCCGAGCTGTCGCTCCGGCTCCTCTATGCGCAACTCGCCATAGCGCAATGCCCGCTTCAGAGCATCCCAGGCGAGGGGCTGGCGCAAGATGACCCGCGCATCAATGACCAGAAAGCCGCCGTTCGCTTGGTGCAGCGCGCCGGCCTTGATCATGTGCAGGTCGGTAACCAAGGTGCCGAATTCCGCGCGGCGCTCTATGCGGCCCATCAGGTTGCTGTAGGTGGGGTTGATCTCCAACACCACCGGCGCGCCCGTCAACTTGCAGTTATCTACTATGACATTGATGCGATAGCGGTCAAAAGGCGAACGCCGCTCGCCCGTAACCGGCGCGGGGAGAGAAGCCGGATCGCTCGTGCTCTGGCTTTCCTGTTGGGGACGTGTCTTAAAGAGGTCCACCTGATCCACGATATCCTGCTGCACCGCGCGAAGATAGGCTATGATCTCTGGCCATTCATGATAAGGCTGGCTCAGAGCCTCAAAATCGCGCGCGATGGCCGCGGCGGCGATCTCGCGATCCAGGTTATGTAACCGCTCCTGCGCGGCCTGTTCCAGGTCGCGGATGCGGCGCAGGGCGCGCTCTACCTCCTCCTGCAACTCCGGCTGCCGCGCCTGGATTTCCTGGCGTTGGGCCGGTGGCAATTGCTGGAATTGCTCCGGTGTGAGGGGTTGGCCGTTGATGACCGGCGCGACGACAAGGCCCATGGGCGTACGCAAGAGGGCAAAGCCGCGCGACGTAACGAAAGCATCCAAGCGTTCGGCCTCCGCGTTGCGTTGCGCGTCCAGTTCGCGCGCCAACTTCCCGCGATGCTCCTGATATTGTTCCCCTTCAAAAGCGCGCGGCAAGGACACGGCTAGATGCTTCAGCAGCTCATTGAGGCGGTCGCGCAGTTCGCAACCGCGGCCAGGGGGAAGGCGCAGAGCTTGGGGACGGTAAGGGTCCTGAAAGTTATTCACATAGGCCCAATCGGAGGGCACCGGGCGGCCGGCAGCTTTTTGCTCCAGGTATTGCATGATCGTGCCGGTTTTGCCGGTGGCCGAAGGGCCCATGGCAAAGACGTTATAGCCGTAATACGGCACGTCAATGCCAAAGGCGGTGGCGCGGGTCGCGCGCTCTTGGCCGATGATCTCGTCTAGTTCGGGAACTTCGGCGGTGGATTGGAAGGTGAAATCTTGCAGGTCGCAGACGCGCCGCAGCCGTTCGGGCGGCAATTCGCGAGGTTTGACGGGCATGAGATGGCTCCTCGGTTAGGGCGATAGGACGCAACAGCTTCATTTTACCATACGGCTTTCCCATTGACAACGCACGTATTCTGGTGTTCGGACATGAGTGCGGACACCCGCCGGAAAACAACCTTGAAGTGTCACCTGGACCGGCTTGCCAAGGCAGAGAGCTTGGGGGTGTCTCCCCAAGACCCTTCTTCTCCCCTTCACTCCTCCTCTCCCCCATTGGGCTAATTATTACCCACAAGTGGGGTATAAGGGCAGGGCAAGGCCACTGGCCCCCGCTATCCCCCCACCCCCCTTTCTCCCCCGTAAGACGGGGGAGAAAGGGGGTGCCGAGCGACAGCGAGACGGGGAAAAGTGGGGGCCTGTAGCGCCACTCTACCCCAGCAACCGATTTGTGGGTAAGGGGTAGCCCCTAGTGGGGGAGAGAAGGGGCAGGGGTAGAGAGGTGCTTTGCCCCTGAATCCCCGAGTTTCTGTTGTGGCCCATGCCGTGCCGCGAGTGACATGGAAATTCTCAGAGCGGCAGATTGGGATTCTGAAAAATTGAATGTCCGACTCATGCCTGAAGTCAGAAGTCACCCTCTTGACAGACGTATCATGATGTGCTATAATGGTGGTAATACGTATTAGCAACCCCTGAACATGGTGCGTGTGTGGCTAGAAAAGGGCCTACCTCCCGCGATGTAGCCAGGCGAGCGGGCGTCTCTCAGGCGACCGTTTCCCTTGTCTTGAACAACATTTCGGACGCGCGCATCTCCGAAGCAACGAAGGAAAAAGTCTGGCAAGCGGTGCGCGAATTGGACTATCACCCCAATGCCGCTGCCCAAAGCCTTCGTCGTCGCGCTGCCGGAGCCATCGGCCTTGTTATTCCCGATAGCAAAAACCCCCATTTCTGGCAAATTGTTCAGGGGGCGGAGAGGCGAGCTGCTCAGGCGGGCTACAGCGTCCTCCTCAGCAGCACCGATCTTGACTTTGCCCGCGAACGCCTGGCTTTGGATTCTCTTAAGCGGCAGCGGGTTGATGGTCTGATCCTGCAAATCAACTTTCCCAGCAAGATGTTGCCAGAAGTGGAGGGGTTGCGGGCGCGCGGGCATCCGATCGTTCGCATTGGCCGTTTTTCGCCGGAATTGGATGGTGTCGTTCCGGACTATGGAGCAGGATGCGCCCGCTTGATGGAACATCTTGTTCGCCTTGGTCATCGTAGGATTGGCTTCGTCTTTGGCACGACGCCGCGCGGTTCTGTGCCGGCGGAAGTTGATCTGGGACGTGGCCGTCTGGAAGCTTACCAACGGGCGATTACCGAATATTCTCTGGACAACGACGCAGAACTTCTCCAGCGCTGTGGGCCTTTCCCGGAAGAAGCCTATGAGGCCACAAAGAATCTCCTGTCGCTGCGGCCTCGTCCTACAGCCATCCTCTCCATCAATGACTTCCTGGCGATTGCCGTCTGCAAGGCGATTGCCGATGCCGGGTTACGCATCCCGCAGGATATCTCGGTGGCCGGTTTTGATGACATCCCTTTGATACGGTATCTTTCGCCTCCCTTGACAACCGTGCGCGCGGAAGCTGAGATGTTGGGCGAGAAGGCCGTGGAGCTTGTGTTGGCCCGTTTGCAAGATGGAAACTTGCCTCCGCAACACATTGTCCTTCCAACCTCACTGGTTGTTCGCTCATCTACCGGTAACGCTCCTGTGAGTGCGGGGACAGAAACGGATCTCCTGAGCGGTGTACTGTCGTGAAGCGGTGATCAGATCTTGCCGTTGCGTGTAACAAGCACGGCGCGACGTGGCGTGGTTCAAAGTGGAATTGGCGGCCTGCTAAGATCAATGTTCCAGGTCCCAACCGTGCTCTTGACGGAGATAGGCAAGTGCCTGGTTGCTCTGTTCACCTGTCGGTTCGCCCGTACTGAAGTTTCGTCTCCGGTCAGGCCTCTATCGGTCAAGAGCCCTGCTTGGTGTCATCCGCGTTTCTGTGAGCAACAGCAAGTTCCGGTGCAATGTCAAAGTGAGCAACACTTGCCTGTTGGTGCCGCCGGCAAGCGGATGACCGTCACTTTTATTTGAGAAAGGAGGTGAAGAGGTCTTCAGGCTTATCGGGTTGGTCGGAATCGGTAGCGGCCTTGGGCCAGAAGTTTGCAGTTCAACCAAGGAGGAGTCAGGATGTTGCGCTCACGCTTCGCGAGACTGGTTTCTCTGCTGGCGGTCGTTTCCATGATCTTGGGGGCTTGCGCCACGCCGACGCCTCAAGTGATTAAGGAAACGGTAGTCGTAGAGAAGCCCATTGAGAAGGTGGTCAAGGAGACCGTCGTCGTCAAAGAGACGGTTCCTGTCGAAAAGGTCGTGACCAAGGAAGTAGAAAAGGTCGTGACCAAAGAGGTGGAGAAGGTTGTCCAATCCCAGACGGCCATTGAGCTGGATAAGGACGGCTTGATCATTCCCCATCCTCTCTTCGTTGACGCGTCAGGTAAGTGCACCAAGAACATCAAGCTGACCGTCATGGAGCATGGTGACTACCTGGACCCCAATGTGGATCAACGCTACGGCATGGGGCTCCTGTTCAAGCGCTGGGATGATGGGCAGCCTTGCGTTACGCTGGAGATCAGCCCGATTCCGCCTGGTGATGCGCCCGGTTTCGCCGAGAGCCAATTCATCGCCGGCACCCCCACCGACCTCCTCGGTACCTGGTTGAAGGATAGCGCGTTTGACAACAAGTGGGTCCTGCCGCTGGATGAATATCTGAAGAAGCGAAATCCTTACTCGGTCAACGATACCTGGTATGAGGACTTCCCCTATCCTGACCTCACAATGAAGCCCTATGCCGCCGACGGCCATTACTATGGCATCGCGCTGGGTATCCGGACGGGGGCGGTCGCGCCAGACGGCATCGTTTACAATGCCGACCTGCTGAAGGCTGCCGGTGTGGATGTAGACAAAGAGATCCCGCCCAAGAATATGTCGGAGTTCTTCGCTATCCTGAAGAAAGTGAAGGACGCGGGGAAGATCGGCTTCTGGCTCTCCCTCGCTGGCGACACCCGCTGGGAGATTGACTGGTATGGCCGCTTCATCCTGGACCAGTTGATGCCCGACACCATAGCTGAGATGGACAAGGCCATTGACGAGAACGATGACAAATGGGGCACCCTCTCTGAAATAGAGTGGACATACGGCGTGCTCAAGGGCATCTTCAAAGCCACCGACCCGCGCGTGGGCGAGTACTTTCGCATCATGAAGGAGTGGAGCCAATATTGGGAACCGGGTTATGCCTCGCCGCCAGAATTGGTGGCGGAGACGGCAGCCGAGTTCTTGAAGGGCAACGTGGCGATGACGACCATCGGTTCCTGGCGCATCGCGACCATAGAAAACTACCCGAACAAGTTTAACTGGGGAACCTTCTTCATGCCGCCCATTGACAGCGGGATGTCTAAGTTCGCCACGGGTGAGCCGATCCGTCGCCATGGCGGCAATGGCCTGCCCGCCGGGCCCAATCTCGTCCCGGAGTATATCTCGGCTCATGTCGCCAAGGACCCGGACAAAATGGCAGCCGCCATTGACCTGCTTCAGTATGTCACGGCACCCAAATCTCTCACTTTCTATTGCAGTAAACTCCTCATCCCCTGCTATCCGCCTGGCGCCAGCCTAGACACCATCTTCAAGGGAGACAAAGTCAGGCAGCAGAAGCTGCGCGCCTTCTTTGACCCCGCGCCGGTTGACATTCCTATCCAGGGAGCGTATCATGCCTTCTACACGATGCAGGGGGGTAGCGATGAGGTCACCCGGTTGATGGTGGAATACCTCCAGGGCAATCTCACCCTGGAACAACTTCAGCAGAAGGTGCAAGACGGCCTGATTGCCGGATCAAAGGCCATTTGCGCCAATAAGCTCAAAGAGAAAGTCAAGGGTTGGGAGTGGTGCTCGGAGTTCGCGCAGTAAGTATCCCCTCCCGCTACGATCAAGGACAGGCCTGCTGAGGCCGGGCCTGCCCATATCCCGAAGGTCGATAAAGTAGGGGCGACGCCTGCGTCGCCCCTACTGCGGCACGATCCAGACTAAGACTAAATGAGGAGCATGCAATGGGGTCTTCCAGGATCTGGATGAAGGCCTTCAGCATTTTGTTCTTGGTAGCGGGCTTGACCTTGGTCGCCAGCCTCAAAGCGTTTGGTGGGTCGCAAGGTGCCTACGCGCAGCAGGATGGCCGGTTGACATGGCTCAAGCTCTCGGATAGAAAACCGGCTGCCATGGCTTTTTCGCCTAACTTCACAGAAGACCGTCTGGTGCTGATCGGAAACTCTAACAAGGATAACGAATTCGGCATCTGGCGTTCCACAGACGGGGGCGAGACGTGGGTCAAGTCCAGCGATGGCATCCCTGAGGCCAAGGAAGTTAACGTTTATGACATCGTCTTCTCGCCCGATTTCGCCAATGATCAGACCGTCTTTGCCACCATGAACAAACAGAGGGTGACCTTGGGAGAGGCAACCGGCGCGCTTTTCCGTTCCACCGATGCCGGCTTGACTTGGGTGGAGATGGAGATGACCGGTTTCCCCTCGCGGGGTGCGCGCCCCTTGCAGGACATGGTGTCTCTCAGCCTCTCGCCCAACTTCACCCAAGACGGCATCATGTTTGCTGTGGTCTCGGCGGTAGGTTTGTACCGCTCAACCGATCGGGGAAATACCTGGCAACAGCTCCTGGCGGAGAACGCCAATGAGATACAGGTCTCGCCTGCTTTTGCCGAGGACCATCTCGTCGCGGCGGCGACGGCTAACTCGGGCATTCTCTTCTCCACCGATGGCGGCGACACATGGATCCCTCGCAACTCCGGCCTGGAAGGAGCCCGTAACTTCAAGCGGGTGATTTTCTCGTCCAACTTCAAGCAGGATAGGTCTATTCTGACCATGAGCGTCTCGCATGGCATCTTCATCACGAGAAACGCGGGCGAATCTTGGGAGAGCATCGGCAAGCCTCCCGAGGGCGAGCAGATGCTGCTCATGGCGACGAACTCACGTTTTAACATAGATGGCTATGTGGCGTATAGCCTGAGAAATGCTGCTATTTTTTTGAGTAAAGACCTGGGCCGCACCTGGGAAGACACCGATTCGGCAGGCATCCTGGGTGGACAGATCCAGGCGATGTTCATGCCGCCCGATTATGCCACCAGCCAGACTCTATACGCCGTGTCGGTTTTCGGTGGGCTGCATCGTTACCACCCGGTGCTGGCGGGCTCTGAGGCGGCGGCGACGGCAACAGCGGTAGCGGTTAATGCAACGGCCACAGCCGTAGCCATTCCGACCGCTATGGCGCTGGAACAGCAGATCAAGGAAGAAACGCTGAAAGAAACCGGCTGCATTACGTTTTATATTCCCCCTATGGTTTTGTTGGGCATTGGAGCCTTGCGACGTCGTGCCCGCCGTTGGCAAAAGGATGGTGAGTGATGGCTACTCAAACGACGGTCTCTCAAGTCTCGGTGGGGGGACTGAAGAGAGCGCCCTGGAGCGCAAGAGCCCAGAACACCCTTTATCGGGCCTGGCGTTTCCGGGCTTTGTACTTGTTGATTTTGCCGACCTTTGTGCTCCTTCTGATCTTCAGTTATTACCCGGCATTGTCGGGGCTCTTCCACGCTTTCTATCAATGGGATGGTTATCACGCCTACTATATAGGGTTGGACAATTTCAAGCGGTTCTTCAGCGACCTGGCCCTCGTCCAATCGTTCAAGAACCTTTTGTATCTGCTGATCTTCTCGCTGGCGACAAACCTGACGATGCCGTTGTTGGTGGCGGTGTTGATCTATCATCTCCCTCACGCCAGGGCGCGCTACTGGTATCGGGTGGGATATACCCTGCCCATCGTTGTGCCCAATGTAGTCGTGTGGCTGATCTGGATCTTCATGTACACGAATTATGGTGGGATCAACTCCCTTCTCACCGCTATCGGCCTGCGATCGCTGACTTTGACGCCTGATGGGTTGCCGCGCGCCTGGCTAGGGGATCAGCGCACGGCATTATTGGCGATCATGTTTATGGGATTCCCATGGGTGAATACCATCAACATGCTCCTCTATCTGGCAGGGCTGGAGGCGATCCCGACGGAAGTGATAGACGCGGCCACGGTGGATGGAGCCAGAGGAATTTCCATGTTCCGGCGAATTGAACTGCCGCTCATCATGGGGCAGGTGAAATTGATTGTGGTTTTGACCACTATCAGCGTGATCCAGACTTTCCAGAGCATCCTGGTGATGACGCAGGGAGGGCCGGGATATGCCACGATGGTGCCGGGCCTGCGCCTTTTCTATGCTGCCGTGCCCAAGAGCCACGCGGCAGAGGCTCCGCAGATGGGGTATGGTTCGGCCATTGGTGTCGTTCTGTTTGTGATCATCATGGCCGTTACCATTTTGAACATGCGGCTTTTCCGCTCCGGGGCGGAGTACGAAGCCACCTAGGGGGGAGCAGATGGTAAGACGAAGCAGGTTAAGCGTGATCGTCGCACATTCCGTGCTGATCTTTCTCCTCTTTCTGACCATGATTCCCTACATGGTTATGGTGATTCGCTCTTTCAAGAGCCTTAACCAGGTTGGGATCTCGCAGGTATTCCCAACGCTTCCACTTCACTATGGAAACTACATCAATGCCTGGAACAGCATCTCGCGATTCATGTTGAACAGCGTCATTGTGGTGGTGTTCACTCTGATCGGCGTCCTTATTCTCTCCACCATCACCGGCTATGTTTTTGCCCGCTACAACTTTCCGGGGCGCGAGTTCCTCTTTTGGTTGGTGATGGCCCTCCTCATGATTCCCGGTATCGTTTCATTGATCCCGCTTTTTGTGCTGGTTGCCAGCGACCTGAGACTCAAGGACAATTATCTGGGCCTCCTTTTCCCCTACTGGGCAGGCGGCCAGGTTTTTGCCATTTTCGTTTTACGCACCTTTTTCGGTTCGCTGCCGGAGGAATTGTACGAGTCAGCGCGCTTGGACGGCGCAGGCCACCTGCGCCTCTACTGGAACATTACGCTCCCCCTCTCCGGCCCCATTCTCAGCGTGATCGCCATCCTTAACATCTTGGGAACCTGGAATGATTACATCTGGCCGCTCCTCATCTTAACCAATGTCAAAATGCGCACCGTGACCATCGGCCTGACTTTTCTACGCGATACGGCGTTTCCACGCCCTGGTGTGGAGATGGCGGCCTATGTGATCGCATCTATTCCCATGTTTCTGCTTTTCCTGGCAACCATGCGCACCTTTATCCGAGGCATCACCGCCGGCGCGCTGAAACTATAGGGGGAAAACCGTCTTGCTGAAAAACGACTTCGCCGACCCACCAATGAGGTATCGGCTGTATGCCATCACCCACGCCCTGGAAGAGCACTTCTCAGCACCGTTAGACCCGCTCCTCGTCCTGGCCCACGCAACTGCTAGATCTCCGTCTATTAAGCAACCGTCGCCTACCTCTGCCCATGACTTCCTGCGCTCATTGGCGGCATGGGGATACGGTGGCATCGTTACTAACGCCTCTTTTGACAACTATTTGCGAGACGAGACATCCTGGCGCATCCTGCGGGAAGGGCTGGAGGCGGCGCGATCGTTGGGGCTTGTCGTCTGGCTCTATGATGAGCAGGGCTACCCCAGCGGCACAGCAGGCGGCCTGGTGTTGGAGGATCACCCAGAACTACAAGCAATCGGCGTCGCTTATCACCATCAGGATGGGCAGGGGCCCTACGATATCGTCTTGCCGCTGCCGGAGGGCAGGATAATCTACGCGGTGGCGGCACCCCTGTCAGGTTCTGTGGTACAGTTGCAGGATGCGCAAGACCTCACAGATCATGCCTTGCCCGGCCAGCCGCTTCGCTGGTCCCTCCCTCTAGGAGCAGGTAACACCATCTGGCGAGTGATGGCTTTCGTACAGCAACCTCTCTATGAAGGCACTCATGGCCAGACGAATTTCTACGATAAACGGCCTTTGGCCAATCTTCTTGATCGCAGAGCCACCACGCGTTTCATAGAGTTGACCCACGAGGAGTACGCGCGCCGTGTGGGAGACTTCTTTGGCGAGACGGTGCAGGCCTTCTTTACCGATGAACCTTCCCTGGCCTCAGGCTTTCTTGATGAGAGGCCGATGCCTTATCCTGCGATCCCTTGGGTAGAAGATCTCCCCCATCTCTTCAGACGCAAATACGGCTACGATTTAATCCCGCTTCTTCCGGCCCTCTTTAACGATGTGGGTAGCGAGACTGGAAAGGTGCGGTCGCAGTTCTACGACCTGGTGACACAGACCGCTGCCGAGGCCTATTTCGGCGCGATCCAGGAATGGTGTCGGGCGCATCACCTTGCCTCCACCGGCCATCTCCTGTGGGAGGAATTTCTTCTGTGGCACGTGGCACTTGAAGGAAGCGCGTTCGCGGCCTTGAGGCGCATGGACATCCCGGGCATGGACCGCCTCAGTTCAAACCCGAGGTATATGAATCTGAACGAGGCGCGCGGTGTTTCAGAATTGGTAGGGCCGTATGCCGGTGAAATTCGCGCCCAAATGGGTCGTATGCGCTATGGCTCCCATGCCGACATGATCATGGCCCTCAAGGGTTGGGCTGCGCCCAAGTTGGTCAGTTCTGTTGCCCATTGCCTGGGCGCGACGCGCGCCATGGTGGAGGCATCCAGTATTCTGGAGAACTGGAAAGATGAGAGGATTGAGGTCGGCCAGGTGCAGGCTACCTTGAACTGGCTCTATGCCCTAGGCATCAACACGGTGGCATCCTACTATAGTTGGCATGCCTACTCACCGGCAGAAAACCGGGCAATCAACGAGCATGCCGGCAGGCTAGGCGTGATGCTGACGCGAGGGCAGCATGTGGCCGATGTTGCCGTGCTCTATCCGATTACCACGATGTGGGCTCATTACGTTCCGGCGCCAACCCATGTGCGCGATATGGAGCAGAGCGCAGAGGCGCGCGCCCTGAACGATGCCTTTGATGAGATCGCGCGCGTCCTCCTGACGCACCAGCGCGATTTTGATTTCATGGATGACGAGGCTTTGCTGGAAGCGACTATTGAAGGCGGTATGCTCTCCTTACGTGGAGAGAAGTATCGTGCTCTCATCCTTCCTCCCATGTCTCTGATCCGCCGCGCGACGATGCGCAAGGTGCGCGACTTCCATGCGGCAGGCGGTGTTATAATCGCTGTAGGTCGCTTGCCTGACAGTTCGTTGGAAATGGGGCCGGATGCGCTGGTGCTGGCTCAGGCCGAAGAAATCTTCGGCGATGCTTTGCGGTCACGGGCTGCGTGCCAGGATACGAATGCCTTCCTGGTTACGGAAGCCGGGGCGGTGGTGGATGTTTTGAATAAGACTCTGTCGCCCGATTTGTACATTTCTCCCGCGTCTTCTCATGTCCTTTATCTGCATCGTCGCACAGAAGACCAGGATATTTACTTCATCGTCAACCACAGCCCGACAGTGGCTTCTTACGATTGCCAGTTTCGGGCTAGGGGAAAACCTAGCCTGTGGGATCCTGTGACAGGGGCAATGAGTTGCCCCCTGCCTTATACAGCCCAGGCAGGAAGTACCTTGGTCTCTCTGCGCTTGGAGGGCTATTCAGGGCTCTTCGTGGTCTTTGAGAATCCGGGGGACGTATAACATGTAGGCAGTCGTTGGCTGAACCCCTGGGCTACGATCAATGTATCCCTCACGATAGTCAAATCAAACTCAAGATTGAGCGGAGGAAGCATACAGGATGTTGGGACGAGAACGTGTCTTTGCTGCCTTGCAGCACCGGGAAGCGGATCGTGTTCCCCTTTACATCTGGCTCTTTTGGTCGCCCATCAACGAGGCGGTCCGCGCCAAATATGGTTCGGAGGTTGCCTTCTATGACCACTTCAATATAGATATGTGGCAGACTTTTCCAGGCAAGGGCGTTTTCCAACAGGCTAAGGTCTCTGCCGATATGCCTGATGCATTGGATGCCGAGCGGCAGGCCGTATCTGACCGCCTCGCGGAAGTGGAGGAATTGGAACCGGCAGGAGCTCCCAGCCGTCGTAACATCTACGGAGACGTTCCCACGTTAGATGATATCCTGGAATTGCCGTTCACGGATCCCGATGATTCTGATCTCTACACGCCCATCAAGGAGGATATTGCGTTTCACAAAGGACAGCGCGGTCGTGCCATCTTCGTGCAGACGCCCGGCGTTTTTGAATGCGGCAACGGCATCATCGGCCTGCAACAGTGCCTTGAGTACATGATCCTTGAACCGGTGAAACTCAAACTCTTCTTTGATCGCCTTGCCCGTTGGGCACAACGGTATGTGGATAATTGCCTTGACCTAGGCTGTGATGTGATTCACGTCTCCGACGACTGGGGGATGAACAAGAAACTCCTCTTCAACCCCAGTCTCTGGTGGGAGATCATCTATCCTGCCGAGCGGCTCATCACCGAACACGCCGTGCGACGAGGAGCCTTCGTCTCGCTGCATAGCGATGGCTACATTTGGGATGTGATGGATGGCATCATCCAGTTGGGCATTCGTTGTGTGCATCCGGTGCAAGAGTCGGCAGGCATGAACATGCTGAAAGTGAAACAAACCTATGGAGATATTCTGACGATTTATGGTGGGCTTGATGTGCGGGAGACGTTAGGGCGAGAGGAACAGGACCTGAACGCGGTGCGAGATGAGATCGTGCGCAACATGCGCAACCTGAAACCGGGTGGCGGCTTCATTTTCTGTACCTCGCATATCGCGATGGAGAACACACCTCTGGACGAGATAGAATTCGCTTTGGAAGTGGCAAACGAACACGCGTGGTATAAATAGTGTGGTAAGGAATTCCCAGTTTCCGGGAAGACCTGGCAGTAGTAATACCTCGTGCCAGGTTAAGCCTGCTTACGCTCGGACATAGGGGCGACTATGGGGTGGTGGCTCAAGAAGAACGGGCAGGATTACTGCCCCCTTTGCTGGCAGGTGGCCAGGCAGAACAAGGAGACAGGAGAGAGCACATGATCATTGACGCGCACACACATCTGGTCAAAGACGGCCACATAGACCCTGGCTTCCTCAAGATCTGCGAGGAATATGATGTGCGGTACATCTGGTGCAGCTGCATAGGGTTGCCATCTTATATTGAGTACCCCACTGCCGAGGAGGTGAGACGGGCCAACGATGCGCTGCGGGCGGAGATGCGCCGTTTGCCCGGCTTTATCTATGGGTACGTCTATGTCAATCCGCGCCTGGGCGCGGCAGCATTGGATGAATTCAAACGCGGCCTGGATGCCGGTATGCACGGCCTGAAGCTATGGGTTGCCTGCCGACACTCCGATCCTCTGGTCTATCCCCTGATTGAGTACGCGATTGAGCGGGGAGTGCCCACGCTCTTGCATGCCTGGCGCAAGGCGGGAGGCAACGAGCCCGGCCATTCCGAACCCCTGGATGTGGCGGCCCTGGCGCGTCGCTATCCCGAAGCGAAGTTCATCATGGCGCACTTGGGCGGAGACTGGGAGCACGGCATTAAGGCGGTGCGCGACACGCCCAATGTGCTGGTGGACATTTGCATGAGCGTGGTGGAGGCTGGTCAGGTAGAGATGGCGGTGCGCGAATTAGGTCCTGAGCGGGTGGTTTTCGGCAGCGATGCCCCAACCAATGATCTGCGCGCGAATATCGGCAAGTTGCAGGGCGCGGGCCTTGCGGCGAAGGAACGGCAGGCTATTGAATCGGGAAATATGCTGCGCTTGGTAGGAGGGAAAACGCCATGACACTGCCGACTACGGATGCCCACGTCTGGCTGGGACGCTGGCCCTACGGGCCTTTGCCTGTTTATACCGCATCCGGCATCATCGCCAAATTGGACGAACTGCACATTGAGCGGGCGGTCGTCCACGCTCCCCAGGCGATTCTATACAAAGATGTGCACCGAAGCAACGCGGAGCTAATGGAAGCGGTAGCGCCGGAGCGAGAGCGTTTCATCGTGGCGGCTACGCTGAATCCTGGTGAGGTGGGCTGGGAGAGAGACCTGCAAGAGGCCCACGCCTGGGGAATGCAGGCCCTGAACCTGCACCCGAATTACCATCAATACGACGTGGTGGGTCGCCCGGCCCAGGAGATCATAACCGCTGCAACGAGCCTCGGCTGGCCGGTGCTTCTCACGGTGCGGATGCAAGATGAGCGGCAGCATCATCCCTTGGGGCGCGTCCCTGCTGTGCCTATGGCAGCCGTTGCCAACGCCGTGCGCCTTTCGCCCCAAACGCGCTTTCTGATCCGTGGCGTTACATATTTTGAACTTCAGGAGTTGCAGACCTCCATCGGTCATCTGCCTAATTGGTGGGCCTCCGTTGAACGCGCCCATGTTCCTCATGGCGTTGTTCCGCTGATGATAGAGGCCGTTGGGATGGATCGTCTGCTCTACGGCTCTATGTTCCCCTTCCAGTATGCAGAGTCCACATGGCTGACCATCTATAATGCCAGCGATCTGAGCGAAGCACAACGACACGCGCTTCTGGCCGAGAACGCGGCGCGAATATTCCCTGCTTAGGGATAAGCCCTATCGGTGCAGTTCCTCTAACATAAGTTTGACTTTCGTCGCCAACCAAAAGGGAGAGTCGTTTCCTCGTCCCAGATGTCGGGCCCTTACCTGCCACAAGAAGATGCTCAAGGGCATAAGCGCGGCTCCGGTGTTTCATCTCTTCCGGAAGCATGAGGAAAAGGCTGTGAAGCCTGGCCTTGAGATGACCTGACCTCTACAAAGCGCGCTCAAGCACTTCCCACATCTCGTCGCGTGTGAGCGGGATGGGGTTGGCCTTCATGCTGCTGGCGGCGGATGACTTGTCAATCAAAATCGGGAAGTCGGCCTTCGTCACCCCATAAGCGGCCAGGGCCGGAATCTGGAGCGCAGCGCACAATTCCTGCACCCAGGCGATGCCGTCGCCGGCCACCGCGTCGGCGCGACCGGTCAGGATGCGGGCAATCTCGTCGTAGCGGCGCAGCACGATGCTTTCCGGTTGCCGTTGTCGCAAAGCCCTCGTGTTGACTTCCATCACATAGGGGAGAAGGCGTGCGCAGACCGCGCCGTGGGGGGCAGGGAACATGCCGCCGATGACCGCGGCAAAGCCGTGCACCGCGCCCAGGCCGGCATTGGCGAGGGCAAGGCCACCGAGGAGGCTTGTGAAGGCCATGTCTTCGCGGGCAGCGGTGTCGTCCCCATGTTCATAGGCGCGGTACAACGAGCGGGCAGCCCGCCGCATCCCCTCGCGGCAGAGGGGGTCTATGAGGGGATTCGCTCTTATGGAAACATAAGGTTCCAGCACCTGCGTCAGAGCATCCAGGCCTGTGCTGGCCGTCACCGCCGGTGGTACGCTGTAGGTGAGTTCAGGGTCAACCACCGCCAGGCGAGGCAGCATCAGGGGACTGCGCAGGCTGACCTTGACCCGGTGTTCGGGCGAGCCCAACACCGCGTTGCGCGTCACTTCAGCCCCCGTGCCTGCCGTCGTGGGAATAGCGATGCAAGGAGCCGAGGGGCGCGTGATCGGCTTCCCTTTGCCGATGACTTCTAGATAATCCAACGGATCGCCACCGTTCGTCAGCAGCATGGCGATAGCCTTACCTGCATCCAGCGCACTCCCGCCGCCGAAGCCGACGATCAGATCGCACCCTTCTTCCTTGGCCAGCCGAGTCCCCAGGCGGACCAAATCGGTGGTAGGCTCACCGGTCACAGGAAAGGAAATGCATTCTACGCCTTGCGCGGATAAAAGGTCAAGAAGGGGCTGGGTGTATGCAGGCGCGAGGCCCGTCGCGACCAGGGCGCGGCGCCCCATCTCGGCTGCCGACGGCCCGACCTCGCGTAGCGTTCCCGGCCCGAACAAAATGCGCGTCGCGGTGGCAAACTCAAAGCGCATCGCCTACCCCCAGCCTTCGTCCGGCGGGAAGACGTGGGTATATTCTACTCGCGTGCGCGGCTCGGCCATCATCTCCGCCACCCTGTCGCGCCAGGTTTGATAGTGGGCCGTCTCGCGGTGGCGGGCGGGGTCCTGAGGCGTTCGGTAAACCTCAATGAGCACGAAACGGGTGGGGTCATCAGCCTGCTGAACTACATCAAAGCGGGCGATCCCCGGCTCCTGCACGCTGTGGCGGGCGTTGTGCAGGGTTGCCTCGCGGAAGGCATCCACAAACTCCGGCTTGACGCGCACGTGCACGTGAACGATGTGCATGGTTGGTGCTCCTTTCCATATATCGCATGATAGGGGCGAGGCAAACCTCGTCCTAAACCTCGTAAGTCTGCCATGTGCCCAGGCAGCCGTGGCCGCGACGAATGTGCAACAACCCTTTGGCCGGCTCGGCGATATAGCCACAGATAGAATGCCAGCCCGTTCCGCCGTGGCGACAGATGGCGGCAGGGTCCCCTTCATGATCTGCCAGGATTCGCTTTATCGTGTCTGCCGTGATGTCGCCCCAACTCTCTCTGACGAGGGCGCGTATCCTATCCAGGCGCGGGCGGGAATCGGGTACGGAGTTGGTCTCATAGGGAGCGAACGCGGGCGTTACATAATGATTGCTGTGCAAGATGGCATCCGGCCCTTCGCCGTGGTAGCGGGCCATACCGTCGGGTCGGATTTCCACATCGGCCACGCGGTCGCGACCATCGCAGAGCACCACATTGGCCGCCGAACAAGGTCGGTTCCGGCCCAGCATTTCTATGCACTCTTCAACGGTTCGCTTCTCCAGCATAAGCCGTTTCAGAGGGTAGTGGTGATAGCCCATCTCATACGCGCTGCCCGATACCTCTATGAGGGGGAACGTTTGCCCGACCATATTCTACCCCTTGCCTTTTAGTCGCCCGATCTAAGCCGAGACGCGGGGAACTTGAATCGTCCCGGCGGTCAAACCGGTGAGGTGCCTTCAGGCCGGATCGTGTAACGTCACCACGGCGGTCAGGTTTCGGGGCTCATCGGGATTCAGGCCCTTTGCCATAGAGCGGTGATAGGCCAGGAGTTGCAGCACCGGCAGATAGAGGACCAAGCGGTCTGCCGTGGGCAAGCCGGACGCCAGCCAGACCCGGTAAGCCTCGCCCACGAGATCGGCCGTTCGGCCTTGGTCATCCAAGATCAGGAGCCGCGCTCCCAATCCTCTCATTTCGGCCAACACTGCGCTTTCCTGGGCACGCGCCTCATCGGAAAGGAGGCCGATCACCAGCGTTTCCGAGTCCACCATAGACTTCGGCCCGTGTCGGAACTCCAGCGTATGGTATGCCTCGCTGTCAGAAAGCGACATCTCTTTCATTTTGAGCATCGCCTCGCTCGCCAGGCCGTAGCAAGGGCCGTTTCCCAGGAAGAAGAAGCGGCGGATCGTCATCTGTTGCCCCAAGTCGGCAGCCAGGCTGCCGTACTCATCAAGGATGCGACGTCCCGCGTCGGGGAGGACGTGCAGGCGCGCGGTGATGCTATCATCTCCTGCCAGCCGACCGATGGCGACTTGGCAAAGAAGCAACATACCGGCGAAGGAGCGGGTCTGGGCCATGCTCTTTTCCTGCGCGCCCGGGATCGCCAGCACCAGGTCTGCCTGCCTGGCGACGGTGGAATCGGGATAGCAGGTGATCGCGACCACTGCTGGCCCACCGGCCCGGCGGAAAGCCTCTATTGCTCGCACAGTTTCCGACGTTTCGCCGGATCGGGAAACTGCAAAAAGGAGCCTGTGACTCGTGCGCCCTGCAACTAGGTGGGGGAAGAGCCAGATTTCTGAGGCGGGGGCTGCCCATGCAGGCAGACCGGATGCCCGGGCTAGGGCAGCCGCGGCCAGGCTGAGGTAGTAGGTGGAGCCGCAGCCGGTGAGGAGGAGTTCCGTGGCCTGTGATTGCTGCCAGAGGGCCTTCAGCCCGTCGGCGTTGGCCGCGCCGACGGCCAGGGCCTCGTCCCAGGCCTCTGGCTGGCTGATGATCTCATGGTAGGTGTGTTGTCCTCTGGTAGGCATGGTATCTCCTGCGTGAGAGGATACCATAGGGAGGGATGGCTGTCAATTACCGTTCTCCCAAAGCCTTCCGAGCCGCTGGGTTTGTGGAATCGCCCTCGCCGCCTCGCTTGTGATTCTGAGGCATGTTGCGCATCAGGGCTGTTCATCTCTGTTTCACCTAAGCGGAATAGAACGGTGCTAGCGGGCGAACGGCGGAGGAACGGGGCCTGAAAATTTGACAAGTTTTGTTTTTCATGTTATGATAAACAATTGCTGTTAATGCTGAACCAACCTCTCTGGCGTTCCCCTATATAGGTGTAGCCCATCTCCTTGGGAGTGGGTTTTTCTATTTACTAAAGGAGTGAACCTGGATGGCTAATTGGACCCCTCGCAAGTCCTACGCGCGTCTGCCCGACGTTCTGCCGCTTCCGAACCTTATAGAAGTACAGCTGGCATCGTTTCGTTGGTTTCAAGAGGAGGGTCTGAAAGAACTTTTTGAAGAAATCTCGCCCATCGTCAGTTTTAACAAGAACCTGGAATTGATCTTCGGCAACAAAACCAGGGCCGAATGTGCCGACCCGGATAAGGAACTCTGCTTCTGGTTCGGCGAACCCAAATATTCTGAGCGAGAATGCCGCGACCGCGACATGACTTATGCCGCGCCGCTAAACGTGCGCGTGCGCCTGATCAACCATGAGACGGGCGAGATCAACGATCAGGTCGTCTTCATGGGCGATTTCCCCTTGATGACCGAGCATGGCACCTTCGTCATCAACGGGGCCGAGCGCGTTGTCGTGAGCCAGCTCATCCGCTCACCCGGCGTTTATTTCACTAAAGAAGAAGACCGCACCACAGGGCGCGAGCTCTGCTATGCCAAGCTGATTCCTAACCGGGGCGCGTGGCTGGAGTTTGACACCGCCAAACGCGACATCATCTCGGTCAAGGTGGATCGCAAACGCAAGTTGCCCGTGACGGTGCTCTTGCGCGCGGCAGGGTATGGTGATAACGAGCAACTCCTCAAATTGTTTGAGGATGTTGATACCATGCCTGAGCATGCCTACATAGCGGCGACCATTGAGCGGGACAGCACCAAGACGGTGGATGAAGCCTTGCTGGAGTTCTACAAGAAACTGCGCCCTGGCGACCCGCCCACTTTGGAAAACGCGAGAAACTTCTTACAGAATCTCCTTTTCTCGCCGCGCCGCTACGATCTCGGCAAGGTAGGCCGCTACAAACTCAACAAACGCCTGGGGCTCAATATCCCCTTGTCGCAACGGACCCTGACCCCGGAAGACCTGGTAGCGGTCGTGCGTAAGATGATAGAGATCAACAACGGTGTGGATGACGACGACGATATCGATCACCTGGGCAACCGGCGTGTCAAGACGGTGGGAGAATTGATCCAAAACCAGCTACGCATCGGCCTTCTCCGCATGGAGCGGGTGGTGCGCGAGCGCATGAGCATCCGCGAGCCGGAGCAAGCCAGCCCCGTGGCTCTGATTAACATCCGGCCCGTAGTGGCGGCCATCCGCGAGTTTTTCGGCGGGTCACAGCTCTCGCAGTTCATGGATCAGACGAATCCACTGGCCGAGTTGACTCACAAACGTCGCCTGAGCGCCCTGGGGCCGGGAGGCCTGCGCCGTGAACGCGCCGGCTTTGACGTCCGTGACGTGCACCACAGCCATTATGGGCGCATCTGTCCCATTGAGACTCCGGAAGGTCCCAACATCGGCCTGATCGGGAGCCTCTCCACTTATGCGCATGTGAACGACTTCGGCTTTATTGAAACGCCCTATCGTCGTGTGGCAAACTCGGTTCCCTATGAAGCGAAGGCACTGGTGGGCCGGACGTTGACGGAGCGCATCGTTGATCCCGATACCGGCGAGGTGATCGCAGAACCGAACACCGAAGTAGGTGCGGAACTGGCCGAGCGCATTGCGGCCTTGGCTCCCAGACTTCCCGATGAGAAGAGAGCCAAGGGGGTCTCGGTCGTCTCCTTTGCGACGGACGAGATCCGATACCTGTCTGCCGACGAGGAAGACCGTTATACCATCGCGCAGGCCTCGGCTGCCTTGAACGAGAAGCGGGAGTTTGCGAACCCGCGCGTATCGGTGCGCAAGAGCCAGAGATTCCTGTTCCAGCCTCCGAGCAACGTGGAGTACATGGACGTCTCGCCCAAGCAGATCGTCTCGGTATCCGCCGCGCTCATTCCTTTCCTGGAGCACGATGATGCAAACCGCGCTCTGATGGGTTCCAACATGCAACGCCAGGCGGTGCCGCTATTGCGGCCAGAGGCTCCCGTCGTCGGCACAGGCATGGAGTTCCAGTCTGCCTTGGATTCGGGGCAGGTGATTGTCGCGCGGGCCGCGGGCGAGGTAGTATCTGCCACCAGCGATCAAATAGTTGTGCTGGAGGAAGATGGGACAAGACGCACCTATCCGTTGCGCAAGTATAACCGTTCCAACCAGTCCACTTGCATTGATCAGCGTCCCATCGTCTTCAAAGGCGATCGGGTAAAGGCCGGCGATGTTCTGGCCGACTCCTCTTCTACCGATCGCGGCGAAATGGCCTTGGGCCAGAACGTGCTGGTCGCCTTCCTTTCGTGGGAAGGTGGAAACTATGAGGATGCCGTCCTGATCTCGGAAAGGCTGGTACGCGAGGACATCTTTACCTCCATTCATATTGAGAAGCACGAGGTGGAGGCGCGTGATACCAGGCTGGGTCCCGAAGAGATCACACGGGATATACCCAACGTGGGCGAGGATGCGCTGAAGGATTTAGACGAAGACGGCATCGTTCGCATCGGCGCGGAGGTAGGGCCGGGCGATATCCTCGTGGGGAAGATCACTCCCAAAGGCGAGACCGAACTGACGCCGGAGGAGAAATTGCTGCGGGCCATCTTCGGCGAGAAAGCGCGCGAAGTCAAAGACAGCTCATTGCGCCTGCCCCACGGCGAGCATGGCAAGGTGGTGGATGTCAAAGTCTTTGGGCGCGATGAACATCCGGACCTTCCTGCCGGCGTGGAACGCATGGTGCGCGTGAGCGTGGCGCAACGGCGCAAGATCACCGAGGGCGATAAAATGGCCGGACGCCATGGCAACAAGGGGGTTATCTCCAAAGTCGTGCCTATTGAGGATATGCCGTTCCTGGAAGATGGCACGCCCGTGGACATCATCCTGAACCCCTTGGGGGTTCCGGCACGCATGAACATCGGGCAGATTCTGGAGGCGCATCTCGGCTGGGCTGCAGACCGACTGGGGTTCCGCGCCATGTCGCCCGTGTTTGACGGGGCGCAGGAGGACGAGATAGAGGCAGAGCTGGCTCGCGCCTGGATGATTGATGTCGCCTGGCGTGAAGCGTCGGAGAAGGCGTGGGAGTGGGTGAATGCCCAAGGGATCCCCGAAGAACAGTTAAGAGACGACGATGAAGCGCGCAGCCTCTATCTTATCGCGGCGTTCCAGGGGCGGGGCTATGACGAGGAGCGTCTGGCTCATGACCGGACGTATGCCCGGCGGGCGGTGCTGGCAGAATGGTTGCGGGATCGTGGTGAGGACCCCGATTTCATCGTGTCATACGAAGACGATAGGCGTCCTCATCAAGAGCGGGCGAAGGCCGATGCTCGCGCCCGCTACGTTTGCCTGCGCGAGTGGTTGGTGTGGCGAGGCGTTGATCGGGCCGCGCTGGACGGTCTGGATGAACGAGCCCTGCGCGAGTGGGCGGAGAAAGAAAGCCGCAGCAGCGGATGGCCGTTGCCTACTTCGGGTAAGCAGATTTTGTACGATGGCAAGACGGGCCAGCCGTTTGACCAACCGGTGACCGTCGGCGTGATCCAGATGATGAAACTGGCGCACCTAGTTGAGGATAAAGTCCACGCCCGTTCCACAGGGCCGTACTCCCTGGTCACGCAGCAGCCTCTGGGAGGCAAGGCTCAATTCGGAGGCCAGCGTTTCGGCGAGATGGAAGTCTGGGCGTTAGAGGCCTACGGCGCGGCCTATATCTTGCAGGAAATGCTCACGGTAAAGTCAGACGATGTGACCGGGCGCGTGAAGACCTACGAGGCCATCGTGAAGGGTGAAGAGATCATGCCACCCGGTGTGCCCGAATCGTTCCGCGTCTTGGTGAAGGAATTGCAGAGCCTCGGTCTGGCGGTAGAGGTTTTCAACGAGAAGGATGAGGCGGTGCAATTCGGCAAAGAAGATACGGAAGAGAGGTTGCCTAACCTCGGCTTCAGTTTGAGTTTGCGCGGGCCGATGAGTGGCTAGGCCTGGGATTGGGGCGGGGCCGGAGAGAGGATGCTGGCAAACCCGGCCGGGCCGGGTGCTCTCTGATCCCTGCCGTTACCTTCGGCAGAGAGTTTTACGCCATTTATGGGAGGGTTCCCTTGGAAGTCAACGATTTTAAGGCTATTCGCATCTCTTTAGCCTCACCGGAGCAGATTCGTTCCTGGTCTCATGGCGAGGTGACTAAGCCGGAGACCATCAACTATCGGACTCTGCGCCCGGAACGCGATGGTCTGTTCTGTGAGCGCATCTTCGGGCCTACCAAGGATTGGGAATGTTACTGCGGCAAATACAAGCGACTGCGTCATAAAAACGTCACCTGTGAAAAATGCGGCGTAGAAGTGCTCCCCTCGCGCGTGCGGCGCGAACGCATGGGGCACATAGAACTCGCGTCACCCGTCAGCCATATCTGGTACGTCAAGGGCGTCCCCAGTCGCCTGGGCCTTCTGCTGAACATCTCGCCTCGTAATCTGGAGCGCGTCCTTTACTTCGCCCAATACATCATCACCCATGTGGATGAGGAGCAGCGTAATCGCATCCTTGCCCGCCAGGAGGGCGAACTGACCCGCCGCATCGGTCGGCTGGAAGCGGAATATCAGGAGAAGATCGGCAGGCTGGAGAAGGAACGCGACGAAGCCCTGAGCGAGGTGGATCAGAAGGCAGAAGCCGCCGTTAAGGAGTTGGAGAACCGTCGTGATGCCCGTGCCGACGAGGTCACCATGGCGGCCCAACAGGTTCAATCTCAATTGGAAGCGAACATGGGGAAGGTGGCCCAGCAAGCTATCTTCCTCTCCTGGCGCGAGGAGCCTCTGGTAGAGGCCGGCGAAACCATCAAGCGCGAGCATCTGGACGAACTGAAGGATGCCGTCAGCACGCGCCTGAGTGAGATTGAAGCCGCGATCCGAGACGAGCAGAACGAATTGCGAATGCAATATGCCGTCCAGCGGGAACACGTGCGTCTGGAGCCAGAGGATCAGATAGAACAGCTGCGCGCAGAGCTGGAGCGCCAGAAGGAACAGCTGCGCCAGGAGCACGAAAAGGCGATGGCGGAGTTGCGCCTGTTGGAACCCAAACAGCTCCTGACCGAGAGCCGATATCGTGAACTCTCCGACCGCTGGGGTAATGTTTTTTCTGCCGGTATGGGGGCGGAGGCCATCCGCGCCATTGTAGAGAAGATTGATCTGCAAAAGGCGTCCAAAGAACTGCGGCTGGAGATCCGCACCTCTCGCAGCAAGCAGCGCCGCAAGAAAGCGGCCAAACGACTGCGGGTAGTGGAGGCATTTCGCAAGTCCGGGAACCGGCCAGAGTGGATGATCTTGACGGTGTTGCCCGTGATTCCGCCCGACTTGCGCCCTATGGTGCAGCTGGACGGCGGACGCTTCGCCACGTCGGATCTCAATGATCTCTATCGCCGTGTCATCAATCGCAACAATCGCCTGAAGCGTTTGCTTGAACTCGGTGCACCCGATGTGATCGTGCGCAATGAGAAGCGGATGCTGCAAGAGGCGGTGGATTCGCTCATTGACAACGGGCGACGCGGCCGCGCGGTCTCTCGCTCCGGCAAGCGCAAACTCAAGAGCCTGTCGGATATGCTCAAGGGGAAGCAGGGCCGTTTCCGGCGCAATTTGCTGGGCAAGCGTGTGGATTACTCCGGTCGCTCGGTCATCGTCGTCGGACCCGACCTGAAGCTGAACCAGTGTGGCCTGCCCAAACGCATGGCGTTGGAGCTCTTCCGGCCCTTCGTCATGCGTCGCTTGGTGGAATACAACTACGCGCACAACATCAAGTCGGCCAAACGACTGGTGGACCGGCTGAGCCCGGAGGTTTGGGATGTGTTAGAGGAGATCACCAAAGAGCGATTGGTGCTCCTTAACCGTGCGCCGACCCTGCACCGCCTCGGCATTCAAGCTTTTGAGGTCGTTCTGATTGAAGGAAACGCCATTCAGATCCATCCGTTGGTCTGCGCGGCCTTCAACGCCGACTTTGATGGCGACCAAATGGCAGTGCACGTTCCGCTGTCGGATAAAGCCGTCATGGAGGCGCGTCGCTTCATGCTGAGCACCATCAACCTGTTGAAGCCCGCCAGCGGCGAGCCCATCGTGGGCCCCTCAAAGGACATGGTGCTAGGCTGCTATTATCTGACGGTAGAAAAGCCGGGAGCCAAAGGCGAGGGCAGGATTTTCGCCGATTTTGATGAGGTCAAACTGGCCTACGACCTCGGCGTTGTGGATTTGCAGGCGCGTATCCAGGTGCGCTGGACGCCCTGGCATGAGAAGCGTTCCCTGGCCGACATAGGCCTGAGCGAACGAGTGCGGAGCGTTCTGGCCGAGGCCGGCCTGACGACGGTGGGCGCCGTCCTGGATCGCATGGCGCGAGATGGCGGCGAATTGACCGGCATCAAGGGCTTCGGCAAGAAGGCAGCCGAGGAGTTGCGGGAACGATTTGCCGCTGAGGGTATTCCGTTAGACCTCAAGTCGCGCAGCCCACTTCTTACCACGACCGTCGGTCGCGTCCTCTTCAATATGATCCTGCCCGAAGAACTGCAATTCATTCCAGGGGTGACGGATGTCGTCATGGATAAGGCTGCGGTCAATAAGGTGGTGGCCGAATGCTACACCCGTTTGGGCCAGGAACGTACCGCTGAACTGGTGGACAAGATCAAGGACATCGGCTTTTACTACGCCACGAAAAGCGGCATGACCATCGCCATCTCCGACATCAACGTGCCCGAAGCGAAGAAACGCATCCTGGATGAAGCTACCCAGCAGGTGGAGAAGATAGAACAACAATACCGCCGCGGCCTCATCACCGAGCAGGAGAAGAAGGATCAGGTCGTGCAGTTGTGGAATCGGGCCAAAGAGGAGATCACGAAGGAGGTGAGGAAACTCCTGAGTGATATAGAAGGAATCGGCGCGATGGCAAAGTCGGGCGCGACCAAGGGAGGCATTCAGCCTATCAGCCAGCTGGCGGGGATGCGCGGTCTCATGGCCGACCCCTCCGGTAACATCATTGACCTGCCTGTGCGCTCCAACTTCCGTGAGGGGTTGACGGCTCTGGAGTACTTCCTGAGCACTCACGGCGCGCGCAAAGGCCTGGCCGATACTGCCCTGCGGACCGCAGATGCCGGCTACCTGACGCGCCGGTTGGTAGATGTCGCCCAGGATGTCATCATTTCCGAGCACGACTGTGGCACCCAAGGTGGAGTCTGGATAGAAGCGCGACCGCCGAGTGAGCTGGGAGAGACCTTTGCAGAACGGATCATCGGTCGCCTGGCCGCGGCCCCCATCGCGCATCCGGAAACGGGCGAGGTACTGATTGAGCGGGACCAGATGCTGGACGAAGCGGCTGTGGCCTTGCTAGAGCGCGTGGGGGTACAGAAGGTCTATGTGCGTTCCCCTCTCACTTGTATGACCCGCTTTGGCCTCTGCGCCAAGTGTTATGGGCGCGACCTTGCGCGGGGTGGCCTCGTGAATGTGGGCGAGGCGGTGGGCATCATCGCGGCCCAATCTATCGGCGAACCCGGCACGCAGCTGACGTTGCGCACCTTCCATACCGGCGGCGTGGCCGGGGCGGAGGACATCACCCAAGGCCTGCCTCGCGTTGAAGAGCTATTTGAGGCCCGCGAGCCCAAGGGGAAGGCCGTCATCAGCGAGATAGATGGCGTGGTGGACATCTATTGGGAGGGCGAGACTCGCAAGATCAAGGTATCCGATGCCCGCGTTGAGGTTAAGGAGCATCCGCTCGGTGAAGGCTGGACGCCCGCCCTGGCCTCGGAGGACCGCGTGCAAGCAGATACGGTCATCGCGGTCGGCCCCAATAACGAAGCCCTTATGGCCGGCATGGATGGCAAGGTGTTCTACGAGGAGGGGCCGGATGGTAGATTGACCGCCTTCGTGCGGCGCGAGGATAGGACCGAATGGGAGCAAGAGATTCCGGCTTCGGCCCGTCTGCGCGTGATCAAGGGCGACCGCGTGCGCGCGGGCGATCAATTGACCGAAGGCCCCAAGGACCCTAAAGAGGTGTTACGCATTCAAGGCCGTGATGCCTTGCAGCAGTACATTCTGGAGGAAATCCAAAAGGTCTATCGCTCTCAGGGCGTGAACATTCACGACAAACACATTGAGCTCATTATTCGCCAGATGGTGCGCAAGGTGCGCGTCTTGCGCACAGGCGATAGCGAGTTCCTGCCGGGTGAGTTGGCGGACCGCTTCGTCTTTGAGGAGGTGAACCGACGTCTGGTAGAGCAAGGAAAGACGCCGGCCCGTGGCGAGACGATCCTGTTGGGCGTCACGAAGGCGGCTCTGAATACCGATAGTTTCCTGGCTGCGGCCTCATTCCAGGAGACGACGCGCGTGCTGACCGAGGCAGCCGTACGTGGTTCTCGTGACGACCTGCGTGGCCTCAAGGAGAACGTCATCATCGGCAAACTGATCCCGGTAGGCACCGGCTTTGAGGAACGCCAGCGTCGCCTAGCCGCGGGCGAGGTCAAGGCCGCGCCGATGGAGTTGCAATCGCTCCTGTCTCTCGGTGGCGATGGCTCCGGTGATGAAATTGAGGCGGAGGCCGCGTAATTTGACCATCTTGCTCTCTTATGTTACACTATGTATTCGTGCGCGCTAACCACGCGGTGCGATCGGGCATCGCGCTTTTGCCGCACTGGATTCCTGATGGAGGAATGCTTTGCCGACTATAAACCAGCTCATACGCAAAGGTCGTAAGCCCATCTCCAAGAAGGAGAAGGCTCCTGCTTTACGCGTCTCATTCAATGCCATCAAAGGCCGCAGCGTGCGTCGCCGCAAGGGTTCGCCCCAGAAGAGAGGCGTCTGTACTCAGGTGAGGACGATGACGCCCAAAAAGCCGAACTCGGCATTGCGCAAGATCGCCCGCGTGCGCTTGAGCAATGGTGTTGAGGTGACGGCCTATATCCCCGGCGAGGGACATACCTTGCAGGAGCACTCGGTTGTCTTGGTGCGCGGAGGCCGCGTTAAGGACCTGCCCGGCGTGCGCTATCACATCGTGCGTGGTGCGCTGGATTCTACCGGCGTGGAGAAGCGTCGCCGCGGCCGCTCGCTGTATGGGGCTAAGAGGCCGAAATAGGGCCGTATGTGATAGATAGGCGGGGGCGTCCACGAGACGCCCCTGCGAGTAGCATTTGCAAGGAGTTGAAATGTCGCGAAGGAACCGTGCCCCGCGGCGGCAGATTCCGCCCGATCCTAAATATGGAAGCGTACTGCTTGGCCGCTTCATCAATCGTGTCATGACCAGGGGCAAGAAGAGCGTTGCCGAGCGCATCGTCTATGATAGCCTGGCCCTCATTGAGGATAGGATGAAACGACCTTCGTTGGAGGTCTTTGAGCAGGCTATTCAGAACGCCACGCCCGTGTTGGAGGTAAAGCCTCGCCGTGTCGGCGGTGCGACTTATCAGGTTCCTGTTGAAATAGAAGGCGACCGCCGTCTCAGCCTGGCGATCCGTTGGATCATCCAAAACGCGCGCAAACGCTCTGGCAAGAGCATGGCCGAGAAATTGGCCGGCGAGTTGATGGACACCGCTCAGGGAGTGGGCAACACCGTCAAGAAGAAAGAAGATACCCACAAGATGGCGGAAGCGAACCGCGCCTTTGCCCACTATCGCTGGTAGTGGGCGGGTGACGGGGTGACTGGCGACTGGAATACGGCGGCTGGTGCCCCTGGTCGCCGTTCTCAGCGCTTGTTACCTGGAGTTACCCATGCCTCGTGAAGTACCGCTGGCGCGCCTGCGTAATATCGGCATCATCGCGCATATAGATGCCGGCAAAACGACGACTACCGAACGCATCCTCTTCTACACCGGGCGCACCTATCGTCTCGGTAACGTGGATGAGGGAACTACCGTTACCGACTGGATGGAGCAGGAACGGGAGCGCGGCATCACCATCACTGCCGCCGCCATCACCAGTTCTTGGCGCGATCACCAGATCAACCTCATTGATACCCCCGGCCACATAGATTTCACCGCCGAAGTGCAACGGTCGCTACGTGTCTTGGATGGCGGCGTGGTCGTCTTTGATGCTGTGTCGGGCGTAGAGCCTCAGTCGGAAACCGTCTGGCGGCAGGCCGACCGTTATGGCGTCCCGCGCATTTGCTTCGTCAACAAAATGGACCGCACCGGTGCCGACTTCTGGCGCACGGTAGAGTCCATTCGTGAGAGGCTGGGCGCGCGGCCTCTTCCGATCCAGATACCCATTGGCCGTGAGGATACTTTTGTCGGTATGGTGGATCTTGTGGAGGAGTGCGCCTGGTACTTCACGGACGAAATGGGTCAGAGACCGGAACGTCGCCCGATCCCCTCTGACTTGCAGGCGGAGGCTGCCCTGCACCGGGACCGGCTGCTGGAAGCCGTCGCCGAAACAGATGATGTTCTGATGGAGAAATTCCTGGAGGGCGAGACCATCCATAAGGAGGAACTGCGCGCGGCGTTGCGTCGGGCAACTATCGCCGGGCGGCTTGTACCTGTCCTCTGTGGTTCGGCGCTGCGTAACAGGGGTGTACAACCGTTGCTGGATGCCATCGTGGATTACCTCCCATCGCCGGAGGATATCCCGCCTATCAGAGGCATCAACCCCTATACGCAAAAAGAAGAGGAACGCAGGCCGGACCCTGATGGGCCTCTTGCTGCTCTGGTTTTTAAGATTCAGACCGATCCCTACATGGGGCGTCTGGCCTTTTTGCGCATCTATTCCGGTACGCTGGCCGACGGCGTTACCATGCTCAACGTGAACAAGAACCGCAAGGAGCGCGTCGGTCGCCTTGTGCGGATGCGGGCTAACCAACGAGAAGAGTTGACCATTGCCTATGCCGGAGACATCTGCGCCGTTTTAGGCTTGAGAAACACCCTTACCGGCGAGACCCTCGCTGCTCCCAACGCTCCCATTCTGTTGGAATCTATCACGTTCCCGGAGCCGGTGATCGCCGTGGCTATTGAGCCGCGCACGAAGGCCGACCAGGATAAGTTGAGCGAGACATTGAGCCGCCTGGCAGAAGAGGACCCTACCTTCCGCGTCCGCTCGGACGAGCAGACCGGGCAAACGCTCATTTACGGTATGGGCGAACTCCATCTGGAAGTGCTGGTGGAGCGCATGCTGCGCGAGTTCCGGGTTGGCGCTAATGTCGGGCGGCCTATGGTTGCCTACCGGGAGACTATCACCAAACCGGTGCGGGTGCAAGGTCGGTTCGTGCGCCAGACGGGAGGGCGCGGGCAGTATGGCGACGTCTGGCTGCAACTGGAACCGTTGCCCAAAGGAAGCGGGTTTGTGTTTGAAGATGCCACGGTAGGCGGGTCGGTGCCGAAGGAGTTCATCCCTGCTGTGGAGCAGGGCGTGCGTGAGGCAATGGAGAACGGCGTTCTGGCAGGCTATCCCCTGGTGGATATGAAAGTAACCCTGGTGGACGGAAGTTATCACGAGGTAGATTCATCCGAGATGGCGTTCAAGATCGCCGGCTCTATGGCACTGCGGGAAGGTGCGGAGAAGGCGAATCCGGTGCTCTTGGAGCCGGTGATGAAAGTAGAGGTAGTCGCGCCGGAGCAATTCATCGGCAACATCATCGGAGATTTGACGGCGCGGCGAGGGCAGATACAAGGACTGGAGCCGCGCGGCCAGGGATTGCAGGCGGTGCGGGCTACGGTACCTCTGGCCCAGATGTTTGGCTATGCCACCGACCTCCGTTCGGCCACCGAGGGTCGTGGCACCTTTACGATGGAGTTTGACCGCTACGAGCCCGTGAGCGAGGAGCGGGCGCAGGAGATCATCATGGGCAAGCGCCGATAGGCGCGCTGTCAAAATTTGCCAGATTGGGATTTATTGGTATAATAATAAGGTTTGCGCCGCCTGCCAAGGCAGTCAGCGGCGTGCAGCGCTCGCAGGGCCTTCTGAAACCACCTCGCTACGGCGAGGCATCGTCAGACTCCCTGAGAGGTCACAGCCGTCACCAACGCAGAGGAACGCGAGTGCAGCGTCGGTGGTGTCGGTGCTGCGCTCGGGTTCCTCTGTCTTGCACCGCTGTCGGCGGACGGAAAATCGGTTATCTACCATCGGCGTAGTAGCCGAAAAGGAGAAGCACACCATGGCGAAGGCAGTATTTGCGCGGACGAAGCCGCACGTGAATGTGGGGACCATAGGGCACATAGATCATGGCAAGACCACGTTGACGGCGGCGATCACGAAGGTATTGTCGCTGAAGGGGTTGGCCCAGTATCGTCCTTTTGACTCCATAGACAATGCGCCGGAGGAGAAGGCGCGAGGGATCACGATCGCCATAGCCCATGTGGAGTATGAGACGGAGAAGCGGCACTACGCCCATGTGGATTGTCCTGGGCATGCCGACTACATCAAGAACATGATCACGGGGGCGGCCCAGATGGACGGGGCGATTTTGGTGGTGGCGGCGCCGGATGGGCCGATGCCGCAGACGCGGGAGCACATTTTGCTGGCGCGGCAGGTGGAAGTGCCGGCGATGGTGGTGTTTCTGAACAAGGTGGACATGATGGAGGATGAGGAGTTGTTGGAGTTGGTGGAGTTGGAGTTGCGGGAGTTGTTGACGAGTTATGGGTTTCCTGGGGAGGAGATACCGATTGTGCGGGGGAGTGCGTTGAAGGCGTTGGAGTCGTCGTCCAAGGATCCGAATGCGCCGGAGTACGAGTGTATTTGGAACTTGATGAGGGCGGTGGACGAGTACATTCCGATCCCGGTGCGGGAGATAGACAAGCCGTTTTTGATGCCGATAGAGGATGTGTTTGCCATCAAGGGGCGAGGGACGGTGGTGACGGGGCGGATAGAGCGGGGTCGGATCAAGGCGGGGGACACGGTGGAGATAGTGGGGTTGCGTGAGACGCGGCAGACGGTGTGCACGGGGGTGGAGATGTTTCGGAAGACGTTGGAGGAGGGGATCGCGGGGGATAATGTGGGGTGTTTGTTGCGTGGGATAGAGCGGGATGAGGTGGAGCGGGGGCAGGTGTTGGCGAAGCCTGGGAGCATCACGCCGCACACGACGTTCATGGGGTCGGTGTATGTGTTGAAGAAGGAGGAGGGTGGGCGGCACACGCCGTTTTTCCGGGGGTATCGGCCTCAGTTTTACATTCGGACGATGGATGTGACGGGGGCGGTGGATTTGCCGGAGGGGATGGAGATGGTGATGCCTGGGGACAATGTGAATTTGAAGGTGCGGTTGATCGTGCCGGTGGCGTTGGAGGCGGGGTCGCGGTTTGCCATCCGGGAGGGCGGACGCACCGTCGGCGCCGGCGTCATCACCTCTATCCTGGAGTAATCCACTATGGCGAAGCAGCGTATCCGCATCAAATTGAAGGCATACGACCATCGTGTTCTGGATGTGTCGGCCCGCCAGATCGTGGAAGCGGCTGAGCGAACCGGCGCGGCGGTGGTGGGGCCCGTTCCCTTGCCGACCGCTATTGAGAAGTTTACGGTTACACGGTCGCCATTTATTGACAAGGATAGCCGGGAGCAATTTGAGATTCGTACGCACAAGCGGCTCATTGACATCATAGAACCGGCGCCCAAGACCATT
>FWPU01003468.1_pt1 | contig 39773 bp, 34 predicted proteins | sample 2228361 | NCBI WGS metagenome assembly FWPU01 (sample SAMEA103939777, study PRJEB20133) | metagenome | reverse complement strand
CATTGACCAGGTCGGGTGACGCCGGTAGGGTAAAGCTTGTGCGTGCCCTGAGAAGCTCCCCGCTCACCTGCACTTGCAGCGCAGGTGCAAGTGTTAGCGGGGAGAGTGGTCACAAACTGCTAACGAACAACGGCGTCTCGCCCTGGTCCGGGCGGGACGCCGTCCGCTTCTCACCGCTCCGCCACGTGGGCGTGGCCCAACAGCCTACCGGTCGGCCTCCTGATCCTCCCCATCCTCTGAGGCCCCGTTGGGAGACAGGGACGCCGCCAGGTCCGACTCCGATTCCATCTGCTGGAGCCGCCGACCGCGCCTGCCCTCCACGATGGCGACGGAGGCGACGGTGTCTCCGGGGGCTAGGTGCATCAACTGCACGCCCCGCGTGCTGCGCCCCGTCTGGCGGATGCTGCTCAACCGCGTGCGCAGGACCATGGCCCCTTCTGTGATGAGCATGATGTCATCCTGCTCATTGATGGCCCGCGCCGCCACGATTGGGCCGGTGCGGTCGTTGCGGGCCAGGGTGCGGATGCCGCTGCCATAGCGCGCCTGCACGCGGTACTCGTCCAGGCTGGTGCGCTTGCCAAAAGCGTTCTGGGTCACAATCAGCAGGTCGCTGTCCGTTTCTTCGATCACGTCCATCCCGGCCACCTGATCGCCACGCCGCAGACGGATGGCGTTCACGCCGCCTGCCGCCCGCCCCATCACCCGCACGTCTGCCTCCGGGAAGCGAATGGCGGTTCCGTTCTGGGTGACCAGGATCACGTCCTGCTGGCCGGTCGTCATGCGCACCCAGCCCAGGTAGTCACCCTCCTCCAGACTCATGGCGATCAAGCCGTTGGAGCGAACCGCGCTGAATTCCTTCAAGTGCACCCGCTTAACGCGGCCCCGCCGCGTCGCCAGGATGAAGTAGCCTTCCTCGTCAAAGGAAGGCACGGCGGTCATCGCCGTGACGTGCTCGTCCGGGTCCAGGCTCAGGATGGCCTGGATGAGCGTGCCCCGTCCGGCGCGGGCGGCATCCGGGATCTCGTAGGCCTTCTCGGAATAGACCTTGCCCTTGTTGGAAAAGAACAGGATGTTATCCAGGCTGCCGGCGGCAAAGAGGTGCTCCACCACATCTTCCTCTTTGGTGGCCATGCCGCTGGACCCCTTGCCGCCGCGCATCTGGCGGCGATAGGCCACGGCAGGGACCCGCTTGATGTAGCCCTGGCGGGTCAGGCTGATCAGCACTTCCTCGTCGGGGATCAGGTCGGCTTCCTCGAAGGCGGCCCCCACGCCGTGCACGATCCGCGTCCGGCGGTCGTCCCCGTATTTCTCGGCCAGCTCCAGCACGTCCGTTTTGATCAGAGCCAGGATTTTCTGCGGGCTGCGCAGCAGGTCCTCCAGGTAGGCTATCCGGTCACGGACCTGCCTGTATTCGTCCTCGATCTTCTGCCGCTCCAGCGCGGCCAGGCGGCGCAGTTGCATATCCAGGATGGCCCGCGCCTGGGCTTCGCTCAGCCCGAAGCGCTGTTGCAGCGCCCGCAGGGCCACATCGGCGTCAGGGGCCTGCCGGATGGTGGCGATGATGTCGTCCAGGGAGGCAAGCGCCTTGAGCAACCCTTCCAGGATGTGGGCGCGGGCGCGGGCGCGCTCCAGCTCGAATTCGGAGCGGCGGCGGATCACCTGGCGGCGGTGCTCGATGTAAATCTGCAGCGCCCGCTTGAGGCCGAGCACGCGCGGCTCGCCGTCCACCAGGGCCAGCATCTGCACGCCAAAGGTGCTTTGCAGCGCCGTATATTTGTACAGGCGGTTGAGCGCCTTCTTCGGCTGGGCGTTGCGCCGCAGCTCGATCACAATGCGCAGGCCCCGCCGGTCAGACTCGTCGCGCAGGTCGCTGATCATGTCCAGGCGACCGGATCGCGCCAGCTCGGCGATGCGCTCGATCAGGCTGGTCTTGTTGACCTGGTAGGGGATCTCGGTGACGATGATGCGGTAGCGCCCGCCGCGCATCTCCTCAATGTGCGCCGCCGCCCGCAGCGTCAGCCGTCCCCTGCCGGTGGCGTAGACGTTCGCCAGGTCTTCGCCGGCGATCAGCAGCGCCCCGGTGGGGAAGTCCGGCCCCGGCACGAACTGCATCAGCTCATCGGCGCCGATGTCATCCACCCTGTCGTAATGATCTACCATATAGACAATAGCGCTGGCGATCTCCCGCAGGTTGTGGGGCGGGATGTTGGTGGCCATGCCCACGGCGATGCCGCTGGCCCCGTTCAACAGCAGGGCGGGCAGCTTGGCCGGCAGGACGAGCGGCTCCTGCAGAGTCCCGTCGAAATTGTCCACAAAGTCGACGGTGTTCATGTCGATGTCTTGCAGCATCTCTGTGGCGATAGGGGCCAGCCGCGCCTCGGTGTAGCGCATGGCCGCCGGGCTGTCGCCATCGATGCTGCCGAAGTTGCCCTGCCCGTCCACCAGGGGATAGCGCATGGAAAAATCCTGCGCCAGGCGGGCCATCGCGTCATAGACGGCCATGTCGCCGTGGGGGTGGTATTTGCCCAGCACATCGCCGACGATGCGGGCGCTCTTGCGGTACCCCGCGCCCGGCCCCAGGCCCATATCATGCATGGCATAGAGGATGCGACGATGCACGGGTTTCAGGCCGTCCCGCGCATCCGGCAGGGCGCGGGCGACGATCACGCTCATCGCGTAGTCGAGGTAGCTGCCGCGCATCTCCTCGTTGATACTGACAGGCAAGATGGTCCCGATGTCCATCCCGTTAAATCCTTGCTCGGCTTGTTTCTGATCGAGACTCAAAAAAGAGCGCCCGAAAGCCTGCAACACCTTCAGGCGACGTGCTTTAGTATACCCGAAAACAGGCCCAAACGCGAATTCAGATCGGCAGCTTGCAGGCGGCAACGGCCCGCAGAGCCGGGGCGCAACGCCCATATATGGGATGGAACGCAACGCCTCCCCCAACATACAGGGGTCCATGGCCGCAAAGCACCCACCAGGCCGCGCCCTAAGGCCTGGTCCCTGGCAAGGCCCCCCACAACCCGCTAAAATTCCGCCATGCGAACCCTGCCCGCCCTGAAACGGCTGCTCTACCTGCTCCTGGCCGTGGCCGCGCTGGCCTCTACCGGTGGACCCGGCAGACCCGCCCACGCCCAGCCCTCACCGCCGCGCGTCTTGATCATCGACGAAACGCCGCCCTCCCCTGAGCGGCATGCCTGGGTGGCAGGGCTGGCGGCACAGCTCCGCCAGACGCTCGCAAGCAGCAACCTGGCCGCCCGCGTCCAGACTGCGCAGGGCGCGGGCGAAGCCCCGCCGCGCGACCTGCTGTCGCCGCAGCAGCCATTGATCCTCACGGTCGAACCCTGCGACGCGGCAGACTGTGCGCTGCGGCTCACCTTTTGGGTGAACACCCCGCCTGAGCACGCCCTGCTCTCCCCCGCCCTGCAAACCCGCCTCCTGAACGCCCGGCCACCCTCCCTGCGCCACGCGACCCCGGCGAGCCAGGCTGCCGGAGCGCATCAGCGGGCGGCTGAGCTGGCGAGCGGCCTGTTCGGCTACGCGGCGGGAGACTGCGCCACCGCCCTGCCCCACCTGCAAGCGCTGCGGGCGCAAGCCCCAGCCCCGGACGCGCGCAGCGTCGTGCTGGAGGGTGGCCATCTGGTGGATTTCTACACCGCGCTGTGCCTGCACGCCGGGCGCGACTACAGCGCCGCGCTGGGGGTCCTGACCGGCGACGCGCGCCCGGCAATGCGTCAGAACACGCCGGAGGGGCCGCCGCGCATGCTGCTGCTGTGGGACGCCTACATCGCGGACAGCCTGGCCCAGAGCTTCGCCTTTGACCGCGCCCTGGCCTGGGACGACCGCAACATCCTGGTCGCGCGCGCCCACCACGACCCCGGAGACGCGCAGGCCGACCAACTGCTGGCGGAGCTGTACTTGCTGCGCGGGCAGCACCGCCTGTATCTCTACGAATGGGACGCCGTGCTGGCGGATTACAACCGCGCGTTGAGCCTGGCCCACGCCCCGCCACGCGCTTACTACTACCGGGGACTTCTGTACTATACTAGGAATGAGCTGCAGGCCGCTTACGACGATCTGACCCGCTATCTGGCCCTGGAGATCGACGCCGCAAGCCCGCTCGTCGCCCTGGCCCGGCAATACCTCGACGACCTCGCCCATCTGGCCGTCACCCCGTCGCCCGGTTCAGGGGAATAAGGAACCAACGCATGCGCATGACTCGACCACTGGCCATACTGCTCGCCATCACCTTCTTCCTGGCCCCAACCGGCCCCACCACACAGGCGCAACGCGACACGGACGGGCCGCTGATCCTGGTGGCCGTGCCCGGCGAGCTGGGAGGCCGCCTGGCCGGTCGCTTGCAGGCGCGGCTGGACGGCACGCTGCGCGGCCAGCGCGTGGAGCGGCTGTCCATCCCGCTGCGCACAGAGCAGGCCGCCCTGCGGCTGGGGCAGCGGGCGGGCGCGGCGCTGGTGGTGTGGGCGGGCGACGAAGCGGATACGCTGCACAACACTCCGACGCTGCCCAATCCCTTTGTCCCGGCCCAGCCCGTCACCAGCGCCATCACGCTATACCCCGAAGACCCAGGCCTGCTCACGGCTTACGTGCGCCTGACGGTCGGCCAGGCGGCAGCGCTCACGGACGCCTGCGAGGCAGCCCTCCTCACGCTGGAAGGGGTATGGCTGCCCGCGCCCGCCGGCTGGGACGGGCTGGGAGAGGCCTTTTACTATCGAGGTCTCTGCCACGCACGGCAGGGGTCGCCGGAGGCGGCCATGGCCGACTTCGCCACCGCGACGGCGCTCGGCGGCTCCTGGTACCACTGGCACGCGCTGGCCTGGGGCCACTTCAACCTGGGCGAGCCACGCCTGGCCCTCAACGCCATGGATGAGGCCATATCCCTGGCCCCGGACCGCGCTGATCTGTACCTGGACCGCGCCTACTTCCACGAGAGCCAGGGGGAGGACCAGGCCGCAATCGAAGACTATACGGCGGCCCTCACCCGGCAGCCGGACCACGCGGAGGCCATCCGACGGCGCGGCGAAGCGCATTTCCGCGTGGGAGACTTTGAAGCCGCCCTGGCCGATTACAACAGGCTGGTCTCCCTGCGGCCCGACGACCCCTATGCCCTGTTGGGGCGGGCGGAGGTCTTCCTGGCCAGGGAGGCGTATCGGGCCGCCCTGGACGACCTCAACGCAGCGTTGGCGCTGGAGCCAGCGGATTCCGCGCCGTTCGTCTTCGCGCGGGGGCTGGCCCACCTCTACCGGGGCGACTACGAGGCCGCCGTGAGCGACCTGGAGCGCTACACGGTCCTGCATCCGGAGGACGCCGCCGGATGGACCAACCTGGGCCAGGCACACGAGGGCCTGGGCCAGACCTTCAGCGCGATCCAGGCCTTCGAGAGCGCCCTGGCCGCCGACCCCGCCGCCACGCACCTGCACCGCACGCTGGCGCGCCTGTATTACGAAGCAAGCGGGGCCTTCGACCCTGGCTCAGCCCAGGCCGATACATACTTGCAGCGGGCCATCACCGCCGCCACAGAGGCCCTGGAGGCCTACGCCGAGGACGCCGTGCCACGCCTGTACCGCGCCCTGGCCTACATCGCCCAGAGCCGCTACGAAAACGCCCTGGAAGACCTCAACGCGGCCATCCGCGCCGACCCGGACTTTGGGGCCGCCTACTACAACCGGGCCATCGTGTACACCTATCTGGGGGAGGCCGCCCTGGACGACACGGAAAGGGCCAGGCTGTACCACGCCGCCATCGAGGATTACGCCACCCTGCTGCAGATGGACTTTTCCTCCTACAGCTACCTGCTGCCCTACCAGGGCTATCTGTACGTGGAATTGGGGGAATTCCTGGCGGCGCTGGACGCCTTCGCCACCTACCAGGAAACGGGCGTGGATACCTCCCAGGATCAGACCTTTGCCTACTACCAGGCCCGCGCCTACCGTGGCCTGGCCCGCTACGAGGAGGCCCTGGACGCCTACAGAGCGGCCATCGACGGCCCCCTCGCCTACTACGGCTGTCAGTCGCAACTGGCCGCCGGCTTGATCCTGGGCAGCCGCCTGGCGGACCAAGAGAGCGCCGTCGCCCACCTGCAAGCGTATCTTGAGCGGCCATGCACGTCCAACCCGGTGCTGAAGGCCGCCCTGCGGCTGCTCCTTGCCGAGTGGTCGTCCGCCGTGCCATGAGTCCTGCCTGGCGCGGACCCGGCTCGCACTGCGCCATCCGCCCGGCCCAGCCTGTGCAACTGCTTTTTTATGGTCAGGAGACTCGAAATGAAGCCGAAGCACTTATTCTTGTCCATTCTGCTGGCCGTCGTGCTCATCCTCGTGCTCTCCGCAGGGGGATTGCTGCTCTACAACACGCAGCGCATGTTGCCGCGCCACGCGGGCCTGGTCTATGTGCAGGGCCTGCGCGACACAGTGGAGGTCTACCGCGACGCATGGGGCATCCCCCACATCTACGCCAGCAACCCGGACGACCTCTTCTTCGCTCAGGGTTACGTCCATGCCCAGGACCGTTGGTGGCAAATGGAGTTCCAGCGGCACATCGGCCTGGGCCGTATCGGGGAGCTGACCGGCTATAACACCGGCGTGGTAGGCAACGACCTCTTCATCCGCACCGTCGGCTGGAACCGCGCCGCGCAGGCGGACGCGGACTTCATCAGCGACGAGACCCGTGCCGTGCTGGAGGCCTACGCGGCGGGCATCAACGCCTACATCGGCGGGCGGGAAGGCGGCGACCTGGCGCTGGAATACACCCTGCTGGGCCTCACCGGCGTGCAGATCGAGGTTGAGGCGTGGGAGCCGCTGGACACCCTCGCCTGGGCCAAGGTGATGGCCTGGGACCTGGGCGGCAACGCCAGCACTGAGAGGCTGCGCCTGGAGCTGTACGAGCGCCTGGGCCAGGAGATGGCCGACTTCTACCTGCCACCCTACCCCTACAGCGAGCGCCCCACCATCCTGACGGAGGCCGACCTGCCCCTCACGGCGGCCTCAACCACTACCTACGGGCCTGTCCTGCCGCCGGACGTGGACTACGCCGCGCTGAACGTGGCAACCGGGCTGGCCGGTGGCCCGCTGGCGGAGTCGCTCCTGCCGCCGCCTGGCAGCACCATCGGCAGCAACAACTGGGTCGTCAGTGGCCAGAACACGGCTTCCGGCCTGCCCATCCTGGCCAACGACCCGCACCTGGGCATTCAAATGCCCTCGATCTGGTACGAAGTCGGGCTGCACTGCCAGCCGACCAGCGCGGCGTGCCCCTATGACGTGGTGGGTTTCAGCTTCGTGGGCGCGCCGGGGGTCATCATCGGCCACAACCAGCGCATCGCCTGGGGCGTGACCAACGCCAACCCTGACGTGCAGGACCTCTACATCATCCGCGTCAACCCCGACGACCCGTTCCAGTACGAGTACAACGGCGAATGGCGCGACATGGAGGTGATGACGGAGGTGATCCACCTGGGCAGCCCCTACCGGGAGCGCGCCGACGACCCGGCGACGGAGGCCTGCGAGGGAATCTCCGGCCTGCCGCTCAACGAGAACGGCGACCTGGAGATTCAGGTGCGCCTGACGCATTTCGGCCCGATCATCACGGACAACACCATCACCGACGACTGCCAGTTTGTGGCCCGTCCCCCCAACGAGGACCCGCTGGCCCTGCGCTGGACCGCCCTGGAAACCGGCGACCTGCTGCGCGCTGTGATCGAGCTGAACAGAGCCGGCGACTGGGAAGCCTTTCGGGGAGCGCTGCAATACTGGGACTGGCCCGCCCAGAACACCGTCTACGCCGATGTGGAGGGCAACATCGGCTACCAGATGCCCGGCAAGGTTCCCATCCGCGCCGCCGACCACAGCGGGCTGGTTCCGGTCCCCGGCTGGACGGGCGACTACGAGTGGCAGGGTTACCTGCCCTTCGACCTGCTGCCGCGCATCCTGAACCCGGAGCGGGGCTGGATTGTGACGGCCAACCATGCCATCGTCCCGCCCGCCTATTATGACCAGCTTGTGGCTGCCCAGGGCGAGGATGCCAGCTACCTGATCGGCCAGGAATGGGCCTATGGCTACCGCGCCCAGCGCATCGTGAACCTGGTAAGCGCGACCGGCGCGCACACGCCGGAAACAACGGCGGCCATCCAGGGGGACAACCACAACCTGAGCGCAGAAGAGCTGCTGCCTTACCTGTTCGCCCTGGAGCCGGAAGACCCGGAGCTTGCCAGCATCCTGGACTGGCTCCGCGCCTGGGACCTCCAGAATCATATGGACAGCCCACAGGCGGCCTTCTACGCGGCTTTTTGGGTGGCGCTGGTGGACAACCTGTGGAACGACCAGCTCGACTTTGCGAGTGGCGGCGGGGATAACGTCATGTGGGGCACGCGGCTGTTGATGGACGAGCCGGAGCACGCCTGGTGGGATGACACGCGGACCGGGAACGTGGTGGAGACCCGCGACGAGATACTGCTCCGCTCCCTGGAGGAGGCGCTGGTCACCATGAGCGAAAACTGGGGGGCCGACCGCGAGGTCTGGCGCTGGGGGGACCTGCACACGGCCACCTTCATCAGCAACCCGCTGGGCTACAGCGGCATCGCGCTCATTGAAGGGCTGGTCAACGTGGGGCCGGTGCGGACCAGCGGCGGCACAGCGATTGTCAACGCCACAGGCTGGAGCGCCAGCGACCCCTTCGCCGTGCGCGGCGTGCCCTCCATGCGCATGATCGTGGACCTGGGCGACCTGGACAACAGCCGGGGCATTCACACCACCGGCCAGGGCGGCCATCCCTTTGGCCCGCACTACGGCGACATGGTCGAGCTGTGGCGCTTCATCCGCTACCATCCGATGCCCTTCACGCGGGAGGCGGTGGAGGATGCCGCCACAGACCGGCTGGAACTGCGGCCCGGCCCGCTCAGCAGCGCGCAGGCGGAGGAATAAGCAACCTGCTCGAAGGCCTGGCAAAAACATGCAGCGGCGGGCCAGGGCCAGGTCCGCCGCTGCGCACAGAGCCAGATTTAAGTGCCGAAAACAGCTTACAGCCCGATGTCGATTCGCCGCAGGGCGATGAGAATCAACGTCCCCACCACTGAGGTGGCGAGAAAGATCAGGATCGAAAGGAGCATGCGCTCCACGGCGGTCATGCCCAGGATACGACGCTCCTCGACCTCCTCATCGCTGGCAGCAATATCCTCAAGCTCCGAGTCAAAAAGCTCGTCGCCCTCCTCCAGGGCGGTTTCCCGTAACCGATCCAGCATAGACGACATCGCCCACCTCCATCACACCCGCACCACGGAGCGGTTCGCCTCCAGCATATAGAATCCAGGGCAGCCTGTCAACGGCCAGCCTCCGGCGATTCCAGGTAAGCCGTATAGGCGGGGTCCATCACGCTGCGCTTCCACACGCCGTCAACCAGCCGAAAGGTGACCACGCCCTCGGCCCCATCAGGGTGCTGCACCACCACCCACGCCCGGCTCTCACCGTCTGTGCCCGCGCCGAGCACGACGCGCAACACGGTCGGCGCGGGCCGGGCGGCGGCCTCCCCATCTTCTACCAGGGCCATCGCCTCCGCCAGCGCCGCCTCGTCATACAGGCCCAGCAAAGCGGCCTGGTTGCCCCGCCCCAGCAGGAAAGGCTCCAGCGCCAGACGCCACTGGAAGAACTCCCGCCAGTCCACAGAGAGGGTGTCCAGCGGCGTGGCGAAAGCTGTCGCCAGGACGGCGATGGACGAATCGGGCTGCCAGCTTTGGGCCAGCGCGCTGACGGCCCGCTCGCCATGGGCCTGCACCAGGCTCTCCACAAACTGCGAGCCAAGCGCGCCGCCATCCCCCAGGAAACGCCCCGTCAGCCAGTCCCGCAGCGCGCGGTGCAGGAAGGCGGCGTCGGCCTCAGGGAGGGGGTTGAGGCCGCCACGCGCCAGGTCAATCAGGCGCTCCGCCAGCAACAGGCCGACCTCCCGCGCCAGCCCCGGCTCCAGGGGAAGGTCCACGCGCGCGCGCCCGGTCAGCGGCGAGGCAATGCGCAGCACGTCCGGCTCCTCCGGGGACCAGGACACGGCCACGGCGGGGTCGGGCATCACCCGCACGGCCAGGCGCGGCGGGGGCGCCGGGCAGGCCAGCCAGCGGCAGCCCTCCCCCCACAACAGCTCCAGCGAGGGAACCAGGGCCTCAACCAGCGCTTCGTCCAGGCGGCCATAGCGGACGGTGACGTGCTGCCCTTCGTAAACGGCGTCGCCGCCCCAAAAGGTGACGTCCATCGGCACGTGCCGCCACCCTTCCTCATAGCGCCAGTAGAACCACAGGACCTGGTAGCGCTGGCCGTCGATGATCTCCTCCACGGCCACGCGGGCGCGGTTCTCATCGATCTCCAGCCCCAGAACACGCCCGGTCAACTGCACATCGTGCTCCAGCTTGAGCTGCTGGTAGTCCCAGAACCGGTCGGTCTGGTTCATCATCCAGATGTCGCTGGCGCTGCGCTGCACGTAGAGGTAACCGGCGATGTCCCCGATGCGCAGCGCCGCCGCCTCCGCCGCCACCGTGTCCCGCAACTGCTGCTCGATGGTGTGGTCCACGTACCACAGCCGCGCGGTGATAGCGCCGACCACCGCCAGCACCGACCCCGCAACCAGGACGATGGCCAAGATGGCCCGCCGCTGATTGGCCCGCCGCCGCCGCACGTCCTGCGGATGCTCGCCAACCCCGCCGAGGGCGCTGCGCTCAGCCTCGATCTCCCAGTCCAGCTTAATGTCCATCCCTCATCCCGCCTGCTCCTCATGCAGGGTCACGTCGCCCGCCAGCAGCCGATGCCGCTGACCGTCGTCCGTGCGCAGCAATAGCGCGCCCTGCTCGTCCAGGTCCTCCGCCAGCCCCACCCACACCGTATCGCCCGCCCTCACCGTCACCCGCTGGCCCAGAGTGACACTGTACGCGCGGCAGGCGTCCAGCAGCGCGCGGTCGGCCAGGCGCTCGCCCCAGAAATCGACGCGCTCCAACAGCCTGACCAGCAGCTCCCCGCGATCCGGCGGGCGGCCCAGGGCCGCTTCCAGCGTGGTGGCAGGGAAGGCGACGGCATCCGGCAGCGCATGGCGGAAGACGTTGACCCCGATCCCCAGCACCACGGCGCGCAGTTCCTGCCCGGCCCAGACCGCCTCCGCCAGGATACCCGCCGTCTTGCGCCCGCCAAGCAGCACGTCGTTAGGCCATTTGAGGCGCGGCGCAAGCCCCCACCCCGCCAGCACGTCGGCCAGCGCCACGGCCCCCATCAGAGTCAGGCGTGGCAGCCACGCCGCAGACACCTGCGGGCGGAGAATCACCGACATCAGCAAGGAGGAACCGGGCGCGGCCAGCCAGGCGCGGCCCTGGCGGCCCCGTCCGGCGGTCTGCTCCTCCGCCAGCACCACGGCCCCCGCCGGCGCGCCGGCCAGCGCCCAGGCGGCAGCCTCATCGTTGGTGCTGCCCAGGCGGGCAAAATAGCGGTGTGGGCGCGCCCCCAGGCCAGCCAGCCAGGCGGGCGGCTGGTCCGGCGTCGATGCTGTCACCGGTGGCTCTCCAGTCCTGCATTTCAACTGTGAGGCGATTGTAACGTTCGGATACAACTCCTGGCAACCGAAACGGATGCGTTGCCCCAGGGAGCGGAAGTCGAGTACAATAAGGTCACTATTTAAACGACCATTCGATTCTTTACCGGCCCCTCATGGATCATCTCTGGACGCCCTGGCGCATGCCTTACCTGCGTGGCGAGACGGCCAAGCCCGATCACTGTGTCTTCTGCGCAAAAGTCGAGGCCGATGACGAGCAGGAATACGTCGTCTTCCGCTCCCGGCACGTCTACGCCACCCTCAACCGCTACCCCTACAACAACGGCCACCTGTTGATCGTCCCCTACCAGCATGTGGGGGATATCGAGGACCTGCCCCTGGAGACGCTGACCGACCTGATGCGCACCGCCCAACAGTCGGTCGCCGCCCTGCGGGCCATCTACCATCCGGAAGCCTTCAACATCGGGATCAACATCGGGCCAGCAGCGGGCGCTGGCATCGCCGAGCATTTTCACCTGCACGTGGTGCCCCGCTGGGCGGGCGACACCAATTACATGACCATCGTCGGCCAGACGCGCGTCATCCCTGAGCTGCTGGAGGAAACCTACCACCGCCTGCGCGAGGCCTGGCCCCAACAGCACGAATAACTGAAACCGCAGCGAGGGAAAAATGAGCAGGACAACCAATGACAGGCACGCACGTGAGGCCGTCATCCTGGGCGGCGCACGCACGCCCCAAGGGCGCTTCCTGGGGGCGCTGTCACCGTTCTCCGCCGTGGAGCTGGGCATCCATGCGCTCAAGGCCACGCTGGAGCGCGTGCCCCTCAACCCGGAAGAGGTGGACGAGGTGATCGTCGGGCAGGTCGTCCCCGCCGGGAGCGGCCAGGCGGTCCCCCGCCAGATCGCGCTGGGCGCGGGTCTGCCGGACCACACGCCGGGGCTGGCCGTCAACAAAGTCTGTGGCAGCAGCCTCAAGGCCGTCATGCTCGCCGCCTCGTTCATCAAGGCGGAGGACGGCGACCTCTACCTCACAGGCGGCATCGAGAGCATGAGCAACGCCCCCTACCTGGACATGACCGGGCGCGGCGGGCGCAAATACGGCGACGTGACGCTGGTGGACGCACTCTACCACGATGGGCTTCACTGTCGGCTGGCCAACTGGGGGATGGGCAACGCCGCCGAGTTCATCGCCCGGCAGTTCGAGCTGACCCGCGAAGAGCTGGACGACTATGCCTACCACAGCCACATGAAGGCCGCCGCCGCCACCCAGGCCGGTAAGTTCAAGGCCGAGATCGCGCCGATTGAGATCAAAGGGCGCAAGGGCGAGGTCACGCTCGTCGAGAGCGACGAGCCGATCCGACCGGACACCACGCCGGAGGCCCTGGCCAGGCTCAAGCCCGCCTTCGAGGAGGACGGCATCGTCACCGCCGGCAACGCGCCCGGCCTCAACGACGGGGCGGCCATGCTGGCCGTCGCCAGCCGCGCCTACGCCGAACAGCACGGCCTCAAGCCCCTGGCCCGCATTGTGGGCTACGGGCAGGCGGCGGTTGAGCCGCGCTGGCTCTTCTACGCCCCGGTCAAGGCCATACCCATCGCGCTGGAGCGCGCCGGCTGGACGATGGAGGACGTGGATCTCGTCGAGCTGAACGAGGCCTTTGCCGCCCAGGTGTTGGCCGACCTCCGGGGGCTGGCGCAGCAGGGGCACCCCCTGCCGCCGGAAAAGCTCAACGTGCACGGGGGGGCGATTGCCCTGGGCCATCCGGTGGGGGCCAGCGGCGCGCGCGTCCTGCTGACCCTGCTCCATGCCCTGCACGATCGCGGCCTCAAGCGCGGGGTGGCGGCGCTGTGCCTGGGCGGGGCGGAGGCGGTGGCGATGGCCGTCGAAATGGAGTAGCAGCCGGGGAACCGCCGCTTTCGGCTTCCCCAAAAGCCCGATTCATGTTATATCTAAGGGTGCGCCCCAGTCGCCCAGACCGCGCCAGTCACAACGCTCAGTGCACAACATGGCTTATCGCCATCAATGATACGGCCAGATACAGGTATGAGTAGGACCTGGCACGCTGCCATCGCATCGTTGTGGCGGGCAGGCTGGCAGGGGGCTACACACGCCTCCTGAAGAGATAGGGGCGGGTTGTCACTGCCCTGGGGGGCAGAACGGAGTGAAACCATGCAGATCGAGAAGATCGCCGTGGTGGGCGCGGGGACGATGGGCAACGGCATCGCCCAGGTCTGCGCCACGAGCGGCTACGGGGTGACGCTCATCGACATCGCCCCGGCGATTCTGGAACGCGCTCTCCATACCATCCGCCAAAGCGTGGAGAAGCTGCACAGCAAAGGCCGCCTCACCGACGAGCAAAAAGGGCGCATCGCCCACATCACCACAGCGACCGAACTCAGCGCCGCCGCCGACGCCGACCTGGTCATCGAGGCAGCCAGCGAAAACCCGGACCTCAAGCGACAGATTTTCAGGGAACTTTCGGCCCTCACACGCCCAGAGGCCATCCTGGCCAGCAACACATCGTCGATCTCCCTGACCACGCTGGCCGCCGCCACCGACCGCCCGCACAAAGTGGTGGGCATGCACTTCATGAACCCGGTCCCGCTGATGCAACTGGTGGAGATCATCCGCGCCCTGGACACCGACCAGGATACGCTGGATACGGTGATGCAGCTCAGCCGCGACCTGGGCAAGACGCCGGTCGAGGCCGCCGATTACCCCGGCTTCATCAGCAACCGCATCCTGTGCCCCATGCTCAACGAGGCCGTCTACGCGCTGATGGAGGGCGTGGGCAGCGTCGAAGCCATCGACACCGTGATGCGGCTGGGCATGAACCACCCGATGGGGCCGCTGACGCTGGCCGATTTCGTAGGGCTGGACGTGCTGCTGGCCGTGATGGACGTGCTGTGGGAGAATTTCCACGATCCTAAGTACCGCGCCTGCCCGCTGCTGCGCAAGCTGGTGGCGGCAGGGCACCTGGGCCGCAAGAGCGGGCGTGGCTTTTATCATTACGACGAGTCCGGCAGGCCCACCGGCCCGGCCTATCCATAGCTGCCGCGCGGCCAGGTCCGCCGCCTGCAAGCCAGACCACCACAGTCGCTCCGGAAGACAGATTGGAGTCTGATGATGAACATGGATCACCGTCATCACCTCACCCTCTCGCCTGAGGAGCGCGACGCGCTGAACAACATCGCGGCGGCAGGCAACGCTGCCGAGGCCCGCCGCGCCCGGATCGTCCTGCTGACCGCCGAAGGACAGCCGCAGGCCGCCATCGCCGCCCAGATCGGTCTCTCGGAGCGGCAGGTCCGGCGCTGGCAGCGCGCCTTCGAGGCCGGGCGGATGGGCATCTTCTCACAGGACCGAACAGCCGAAGGGCAGGCACTCCCCCCCATGCAAGCGCAGGACACCCACCAGCCAACAGAGGCGGAAAAACCCGCCAAACCCAAAAAACAGCCGAAGCCAGAACCCGCCCCGCCGCCCGGCCTGGCACAGCCCCGCCGCGAATTGAAACTGCTCAAATCGCCCGGCGTCCGGCCCGACGACCCGATGAGCGAGGCCGGGCGCAAAATCCTGCATTACCACTTCGAGCGGATGCTGCTCAACGAGCCGGGCAGCCGCCTGGGAGAGGACATCGAGGCCGTCCACGACATGCGCGTCGCCACGCGCCGGATGCGGAGCGCCCTGGTGATCTTCGAGCCGTTCTACCAGCGCAAGGTGATCCGCCCCCTGGCCCGTGGCCTGCGCCGCACGGCGCGGGCGCTGGGAGCCGTGCGGGACATGGACGTTTTCCTGGAGAAACTGGCGCTCTACCAGCAGGAGCTGCCCCCAGAGGCAGAAGACAGCCTGGCCCCCCTGCGGGAAGTCTGCCAGCAGCAGCGGGATGCCGCCCGCTCCCGGCTGATCAAGCACCTGGATAGCGGCTCTTTTGCCCGCTTTGTGGACGATTTCGAGGCCTTCCTGACCACGCCCGGCGCAGGCGCTCGCCCCCCCAGCCAGGCGGGACCGGTGGCCCACCAGGTGCGGCACGTCGTCCCGCGCCTGATCTACGAGCGCTACGGGGCCGTGCGCGCCTACGAAACCGTCCTGGACCACGCCTCCATCCAGACGCTCCACGCCCTGCGCATCGACGGCAAGCGGCTGCGCTACGCCCTGGAGTTCTTTGTGGAGGTGCTGGGGCCGGAAGCCAGGGATGTCATCGAGGAAGTGAAGACGCTGCAAGACCACCTGGGCGATCTCAACGACGCCGAGGTGGCCGGGAACTTCCTGCGGGAGTTCGTCAGCGAGCACGAGAAAGCGCAGGCCGCGATCCAGTTGGGTGAGCGCCGCAGCATCGAACGGGTCGTGCAGTACATGGCCCACCAGTTTGCGGAGAAACACCGCCTGATGGTCTCGTTCCCGGAGGCCTGGGACCGCTTCAACCGCCGGGAGGTGCGCCGCGCGCTGGGGCTGGCCGTCTCCGCGCTCTGAGGGCGCGCCGCCCCAGCCAGGCCAGGCCTCCCCCGGCCAGCAGCGCCTCAAACGGATAGAGCGGCATGACGTAGCGTTGCCAGGCCAGCGGAATGGCTGCCAGAGTCACCAGCAGGGCCAGCCCGCCGCTGCACCCAACGATGAGAGCGGCGGCCTGCCCATCTCGCAGCGAGCGGACCAGCCGCCCCACCCCGATCAGGCTCAGCAGGAGCAGGCCAAACCCCAGCAGCGCGGTCAGGGCGTTGCCCCCATACTGGATGCCCGTCCAGGGCGACGCCTGGTAGGTCTGAATCGGCCCGGCGATGTAGTCTGCCCAGGCGCTGACTTCATAGTAGGCAGGCGGCGCGACCGAAAGCTGGGCCAGCAGCCCGCCCAGCCGCGCCAGCAGGTCAGGATAAGCCGCCTCTGGAAAGGCGGCCATCTGGTCGGCGACCAATCCCTGGCGCAGGGCCAGCACCTCCAGCAGTCGCCGCAATGGATCACCCCACCAGGCCGGGTTGAGGATCAGGAAGGTGACCGCCGCCAACAGCCCGCTGAGCGCCAGCCCACCAGCAGCCGCCCCCCGCCGCCCCGGAACCCGCCACACAGTGAGAACCAGCAGGCCCAGGAAGCTCCCCACCACCGGAATTGCGCCGCTGTGCTTGCTGGCCGCCGCCAGGCCCGCCGCCACGCCCAGCGCCAGCGGCGCAGCTCGGTCCCGCCAGCCCCGGCGCTCGGTGCGCGTCAACCGTTGGCCCCACCAGGCCGCCAGCAACACCACCAACAGGCTGAAGCAGAGCAGCGCACCTTCCATGTAGGCGCGGCGGCCCTGGAGGAGGACGACGGGGTGCGTGGCCAGGATGAAGCTGGCGGGGTAGGCCACAGAGCGTCCACCCCAGCGCATGCCCAGCCCAAACAGGAGGGGCACGCTCAGGGCCGTGAGCAGGGCAGACGGCCAGCGGGCCACCAGCAGCAAGTCCGGGGAGGGCATGTGGCCGTTGGCGACGTTCCACGCCCATCCCGCGCCCCACAGCCACTGGTCGTTCAGGTCGTCCACCGTGTAGCCGGCCAGATGCCAGGCCAGCCCGATCAGGTACGGGGGAACCGTGCCGTTGAGCAGGCGCAGGTGCTGCCTGGCCGCATCCACGGGCGGATCGTGGTACAGCAGCGAAGACAGGTCGCCGGCCAGGAAGCGATCATGGTAGTCGCGACTCATCATGATCAGGGTGGACTCGTCGCCGTGAAAGGGCACGAGCGCCACACCGGCCAGGACGTAAAGCACCAGGGCGAATACCCATGCAGTATCCGCCCCGCGCAGCCATCCGCGACGTTGAGATGCAGGCCCGCCCATGTCGGCCCTCAAATGATGGTCACCAGCGTCTTGTTCTGCTCCACATTGTCCCCGGCCCTGACATTGACCACGTTCACCCGGCCGGCACGCGGCGCTTTAAGCTCGTTCTCCATCTTCATCGATTCCAGGATGACCAGCGCCTGCCCGGCCTCCACTTCCTGACCAGCCTGGACCGGCACGGCTACGATCAGGCCCGGCATCGGGGCACGGATCGCCACCTCGGTGTCGGTCGGCACAAACCCGGCGCTGGCCTTGGCCAGCCGCTGCTCGCGCTCATCCATGATATGCACCTCATAGAGAGCGCCCCACAGCAGCACCTCGTAGCGCCCCTGCACCTCGCGCACCAGGCCCTCGTAGGAGGCGTTGTCGATGAGCAGGGAGTACAGCGCCCTGTCGTCAAGCGCCACGAAATCCACCCGGCGCTCCTCGCCATCTACCAGCAGCCCGCCGTCCGGCCTGATCTCAACAGTGTAGGCACGGTCGTTTACCGTCGCCACGTATTTCATCGTCAACCTCCCCTGGCCGCCTTTTTAGCGGCGCAGGCGCTCCCAGCGGCCATACCACTTCCAGTTGGAAACGTCGCGCGCATTGCCCTGCACAATCTGGGCGGCATGCTGGCGCTGGCGATGGGCCACCAGCGTGGCCATGATGGCCGCCAGCTCCGGTTGCAGGCTCGCCTCGCGCCTTTCGATCTCAAATCGCTCTTCCACAAAGGACGTGTCAAAGCTCCCCGCCAGAAAGCGATGGCTGTCGATCAGGCTCTGGTGGAAGGGGATGTTGGTGTTGACCCCCATGATGCGGTATTCGCTCAACGCACGGCGCATACGCAGCAACGCCTCGCCGCGCGTCTCGCCCCAGCAGATCAGCTTGGCCAGCAGGCTGTCGTAGTACGGCGTGACCTCGTGCCCGGCATAAACGCCGCTATCCACGCGCACCCCTGGGCCGGTGGGGGTGAGGTAGGCCGTGATGCGGCCCACGGACGGCATGAAGTTGCGGTAGGGGTCCTCCGCGTTGATGCGGCACTCCACCGCCCATCCATTGATGACGATTGAATCCTGCGTAGGCCCCATGCGCCGCCCGCGAGCGATGCGAATCTGCTCTTTCACCAGGTCCACGCCGGTGACCAGCTCCGTCACCGGATGCTCCACCTGGATGCGGGTGTTCATCTCCAGGAAATAGAAGTGCTTCTCCCGGTCCACCAGGAACTCCACCGTCCCGGCGTTGAGGTACTCCACGGCCTGCGCCGCGCGCACGGCCACCTCTCCCATACGTTGCCGCATGTCCTCGTCCACGAACATGCTCGGCGCTTCCTCAAAGAGCTTCTGGTGCCGCCGCTGAATGGAGCACTCCCGCTCGCCCAGGTGAATGGTGTTACCGTGGGCATCGGCCAGCACCTGAATCTCGATGTGACGCGCCCCTTCGATCAGCCGCTCCAGGTAGACGGTGCCGTCCCCAAAGGCCGCTTCCGCCTCACGGCGCGCGGCGGCCAGGGCCTGGGGCAGCGCCTCCGGCTGCTGCACGATGCGAATCCCCTTGCCGCCCCCGCCCGCTGCCGCCTTGACCATCAGGGGAAAGCCGACCTCCCGCTCAGCGACAGCGATCATCTCGTCATCGGTCAGGCCAGGCCGCGTGCCGGGGATGATGGGCACCCCGGCATTGCGCATCAGCTCGCGCGCCGCCAGCTTGTCGCCCATCAGGGCGATACTGTGCGGTCGCGGGCCGATGAAGACCAGGCCTTCGTCCACGCAGGCCTGGGCAAAGTCCGCCCGCTCCGCCAGAAAGCCATAGCCGGGATGGATGGCATCTGCGCCGGAGCGCCTGGCCACGTCCAGAATCTTGTCGATGGCCAGGTAGCTCTCGGACGGGCGCGCACCGCCGATGAAGTAGGCCTCGTCCGCCTGCCGCACATGCAGGCTCGCCCGGTCCACCTCCGAGTAGAGGGCCACGGTCTCGATTCCCAGCTCGCGACAGGCCTGGATCACCCGGATGGCGATCTCGCCCCGGTTGGCGATCAAAATCTTTCTGATCAGGGTGGTCTCGATCATGCGTTCACGCCCTCAATCCTGGCGGCCCGGCTCGGAAAAGCGGCTGTCCCGCTCGGCCAGCAGTTCCGGCGTCACCACATGGCGCTGCTCCAGGCCGCCCGCTGGCAGATCAGCCCGCAGCAACAGCACATCGTCGGCGGAGAGGGCCAGCAGCGCCTCCTTCAGGGCAGCCTGCTCCGCCGTTGGGGAGGGAGACAGGCGAATCTTCATGTAGACGAACGAGAGCATGCGGTAGAAGTCCCACACCCAGGCAAGCTGCAGCCCATAGGACCGGTCCTGCCCCATCCAGACTACCGAGTCCTCCTCAACCTGGGCCTGGTGAAGCGGGACGTGCGGGATGGTCAGCAGCTCAGCGCCATCGGCATCCTGCCAGGAGAGCGTGACCGGCAACGGCTCGGCAGTGCCCGGCTCAGGCGCAGCTTCTTCAGGCTGGGCTCCGTAGCGCCGCGCCCCGGCCCGCCCATAGCGCAGATAATGGGCAGCCTCCACCACGGGCAGGGGAGCATGGAGCTTGAAGGCGATCTCAAGCGGCTCCGCCGCCTCTTCCTCAGCAGGCGGCGCAGGCTCCTCCGCCACGGCCTCTTCGGCGGCGGCCTGTTCTCCCGGACCCTCCGCCTCTTCCTCCGCCATCACCTCTGCCGGGGGAAGCTCGCCTTCCAGCAGCGTCACCCCCTCCGCGTAAGGCTCCTCCACCTCCTCCACAGGCGCAGCCATCTCTCCCGCTTCCGGCTCAGGCCAGGCCGCAGAGGGCTGCTCCAGCGCTTCAGCCGGAGCTTCCGCCTCCTCGGCGCTCCCCACCGCCTCCTCAGGCTGCCCTTCGGCAGGCGGCCACCCCTCCAGGGCGCGCTCATCCGCGCCCAAATCGGCCACGATGCGGCGGACGGCATCGGCATCGAAGGCGTTGTCCTCCGGGATGGTGACCTCGACCGTGCTCAGCGCCTCCCAGCCCTCGTCGCGGGCCGCTTCGATCCAGGGCTTGAGCCACAGCCAGTAACCGGCAGCCTGCCCGCGATCATAGGCCAGCAACAGCACCGGGTCCGGATAGCCAGCGGCCTCCTCCAGCGCCTGGACTTCCAGGCCCGGCACGATGACGGCCTCCTCGCGCCGCTCCAGCGCGTCCGCCTCATGGATCAGCACCGCAAAGCCCGTCCCGACAGGCTCCCCATCGGCGGTCAGCACAACCGAAACATCCAGGGGGGGCCTGTCCACCAGCGCTTCCACCAGCCAGGCAGCCGGCAACATACGCCGCAGCCACGCGCGGGCCTGGCCCTCGACACCGCCGGGAAGAAAATCAGCCTCAGTCATCCTCTGTCCTCTACCTCAAAAAACATCGCTGTTGTCAGAGCGGGATGTTGCCGTGTTTCTTGGGCGGATTGCTATCGCGCTTGTTACGCAACATCTCCAGTGCATTGATCAGACGGGGGCGGGTGTCGCGAGGCTCGATGATGTCGTCGATGTAGCCCCGCGAGGCGGCCACGTAGGGGTTGGCAAACCGCTCCCGGTAATCCGCCACCAACTGGGCGCGCAACTGCTCCGGGTCCTCGGCCTCGGCCAGCTCGCGCCGAAAAATGATGTTCACCGCGCCTTCCGGACCCATCACCGCAAACTCCGCCGTGGGCCAGGCCAGGTTCAGGTCCGCGCGGATGTGCTTGCTGTTCATCACGCAGTAGGCCCCGCCATACGCCTTGCGCGTGACCACCGTGATCTTGGGAACCGTCGCCTCACAGTAAGCATACAGCAGTTTGGCCCCAGAGCGGATGATGCCGCCGTGCTCCTGGGCCACGCCCGGCAGAAAGCCCGGCACATCCTCGAAGGTGATGATGGGGATGTTGAAGGCATCGCAAAAGCGGATGAAGCGGGCGGCCTTCTCGCTGGCGACAATATCCAGCACACCGGCCAGCACAGCGGGCTGGTTGGCCACGATGCCCACGCTGTGCCCGCCCAGCCGCGCAAACCCCACCACGATGTTCGGCGCGTAGTGCTCGTGAATCTCAAAGAACTGCTTGTCATCCACCACCAGCCGGATCACTTCCTTGATGTCGTAGGGCTTGTTGGGGTTGTCCGGCACAATGGCGTCCAACGCCTCCTCCGTGCGCAGGGAATCGTCCTTGGTGGGCACGAAGGGGGGGTCCTCCATATTGTTCTGCGGGATGTAGCTGAGCAGCTCGCGCATCAAAAACAGGCAGTCCTCCTCCGAATCTGCCGCCACGTGGCTGACCCCGCTGATCGTGTTGTGAGTCATGGCCCCGCCCAGCTCCTCTTTGGTCACGTCCTCGTGCGTGACCTGCTTGATCACGTCCGGGCCGGTGACGAACATGTAGCTGGTGTTCTTGACCATGAAGATGAAGTCGGTGAGGGCCGGGCTGTAGACCGCTCCCCCGGCGCACGGCCCCATGATGGCGCTCAACTGGGGGATGACCCCGCTGGCCAGCGTGTTCAACAGAAAGATGTCGGCGTACCCCCCCAGGCTGACCACGCCCTCCTGAATGCGCGCGCCGCCGCTGTCGTTGAGGCCGATGATCGGCGCGCCGTTCTTCATCGCCATGTTCATAATCTTGACGACTTTTTCCGCGTGGACCTCGCTGAGGCTGCCGCCGAGGACGGTGAAATCCTGCGAGAAGACGTACACCAGACGCCCGTCAACGGTGCCCCAGCCGGTGACAACACTATCCCCCAGGAATTGCTTGTCCGGCGCGTCCATGTCAAAGTCGCGCGCGCGCTGGACGGCGAAAGCATCGACTTCACGAAAGCTGCCGGGGTCCAGCAGGATGTCCAGGCGCTCGCGCGCGGTGAGCTTGCCCTCTTTGTGCTGCCGCTCGATACGCTGCAAGCCCCCACCGAGCCTGCCTTCTTCCCGCCTGGCACGAAGCGCTTCGATCTTGGGATCGCGTTCAGTCATCAAACAATTCCCTTATGTCCTGGTCGGGGCTGTTCCCGACACGGAAGCACACAACAAGGCCCGCAGATGCGGACGGGTTAGATACCAGAACACCAGCGCCACCAGCAGAGCTGTGAGCAACACGGCGAAAGGCCAGCGCTGCACGGCATAGTCGGAGCGGGCAAACACCCGCCACCAGAGCGCCTGCAACCCGCCATAGGCCCCGACCAAAACCAACACCTGGCGGCGCGATCCGTTACGTAACCGCCACAGCCGCCCGGCCCCCCACAAAAAAGCAGCCCCCCACACCAGGCCCCAAACCACGCCCAGGACGGGCGGGAAAGAAACGCCCAGCGCCAGATAGTCCGGGGCAAGCTGGGCCGTCCGCAGCGCGGCCACCCCATTCACCAGGCCGACGCTCACCAAGCCCATACACAGCCAGCGCAGGCCGCGTGGCCGCTTTTTGGGGGGAACACTTCGCGTCTCATCCGGCATATGAGCGCATTATAGCGTAGGGTGAAAGGGGTCACAAACCTCGTTCTATAATCCGGACGCGCTTTGTCTGTTTATTCACGCAGGGGACACGGCCTCGTCGGCAACAGCGCCGGGCACAGCTCACAACTCGCCAGAGCGCCACCCAGGCCGCGCGCAGGACCGGCTGCTCAGATCGTCGCCTGGGGCCGGTACTCGCCAAAGACGCCGCGCAGCACGCCGCACACCTCGCCCAGCGTCACCGCGTTCTCCACACATTGGACGAAAAGCGGCATCAGATTCTCGCTGCCCCGCGCCGCCGCCTCCAGCCGACCCAGCAGCTCAGCGACCCTGGCGTTGTCGCGCTCCGCACGCAGGGCGGCCAGGCGCTCCCGCTGCCGCCGTTCGATGGCGGGGTCCACGCGCAGCGTCTCGATCTGCGGCTCCTCCTCCACCGTGAAGCGGTTGACCCCGACCACAACCTGCTCGCCGCTCTCCACCGCCCGCTGGTAGGCGTAGGCGGCATCCTGGATTTCCCGGTGCATGAAGCCGTTCTCGATGGCAGCCAGCGCGCCGCCCATATCCTCGATCCGCCCGATGTACTCCAGCGCCCGCTCATAGATCGCCTCGGTCAGCGCCTCGATGGCATAGCTGCCGCCCAGGGGGTCCACGGTATCGGCCACGCCGCTTTCATAGGCGATGATCTGCTGGGTGCGGAGGGCCACCTGCACCGCCTCCTCCGTGGGCAGGGCCAGCGCCTCATCCATGCTGTTGGTGTGCAGGCTCTGCGCCCCACCCAGCACCGCTGCCAGCGCTTGTAGCGTCACGCGCACGATGTTGTTCTGCGGCTGCTGGGCCGTCAGCGTGCTGCCGCCAGTTTGGGCGTGGAACTTGAGGCGCATGCTTTCGGGATTCTGCGCGCCAAAGCGGTCGCGCATGATGTGCGCCCACAGTCGCCTGGCCGCCCGGAACTTGGCGACCTCCTCCAGGAACTGGTTATGCGCGTTGAAAAAGAAGGAGAGCTGCGGCGCGAAGTCGTCCACGTCCAGCCCGGCCCGGATGGCCGCTTCCACATAGGAGATGCCGTTGGCCAGCGTGAAGGCGACCTCCTGCACGGCAGTGCTGCCCGCCTCGCGGATGTGGTAGCCGCTGATGCTGATGGTGTTCCAGCGGGGCACGTGCTGCTTGCAGTAGGCAAAGAGATCGGTGATCAGGCGCATGCTCGGCCCTGGCGGGAAGATGTAGGTCCCACGCGCCAGGTACTCCTTGAGGATGTCGTTCTGCACCGTGCCGCGCAGCTTCTCCGGCTCCACACCCTGCCCCTTGGCAACGGCAATGTACATCGCCAGCAGGATGGCCGCCGGGGCGTTGATCGTCATCGAGGTGGACACGCGATCCAGCGGAATTCCCTCGAACAGGCGGGCCATATCCTGCACGCTGCTGATGCTCACCCCGACCCTGCCCACCTCGCCCTCGGCCATCGGGTCGTCGGCGTCGTAGCCGATCTGGGTGGGCAGGTCAAAGGCCACGCTCAGGCCGGTCTGCCCGGCGTCCAGCAGGTAGCGGTAGCGCGCATTGGATTCCTCCGCCGTGGCATACCCGGCGTACTGCCGCATCGTCCACAAGCGCCCCCGGTACATGGTGGGCTGCACGCCGCGCGTGTAGGGGAACTGCCCCGGAAAGCCCAGCGCCTCCTCGTAATCCTGGGGCGCGTCAAGCGGGGTATAGAGCCGCGCCAGCGGGATGCCGGAAGAGGTCTCGAAGGAGGCGCGGCGCTCCGGGTAGCGGCTGAGCGCCCTGGCCAGGGTCGTCTCCTCCCATTGCCGCCTGGACCTGCCGATATCATGCTTCACGGTGCTTTCCCTCCGGTGGGCGCAAAGCCTCCAGGGGCACAGCGATCCCCTGGAAGTTCTCAAACGTCAGGTCGGTGAAGCTCAGGCCAAGGTTGGCCCGCACGTGCTCAAACAGCACGGCGTAGCTCTCCTGGAAGCGCGGAGCAGCAGCCAGGCCAAGCTGCTCGATCACCGCCTCGATGCGGTCCGGCGACCCCTCGATCTCGATGAAATGGCCATAGGGCATCTCGTCCAGCATCACCTCTACTCCATCCAGGGCATAGGTGGTGCGGAATTTCTCGTAGCGCATAAAGGGCCGGAACCCCAGCCTGGTGAGGATCAGGTCCATCGTCTCGAAATCGCTGACCGTGACCTCTGCCTCGAAGCGCGTCTGCAAGCCGGGACTCCCGTGGGAGGCCGGGCCTTTGTAGGTCAGCCGGGCCTGCTCATCCTGGCGCAGGCGCAGCACGACGCCGTTAGGGGTCAGCGCGCCTGCGGCGTCCTCGTAGCGGATGTTGCGCTCGAAGACCCGCTCCTGCCGCCTGGTGGCGCCGGCCTCCGCCAGGCGCGCCTCCAGCGTGGCCAGGTCCTGCACCCACAGCTTGGCCTCCACCTCCAGATAGTGCTGCTGCTGAGTCACCCTGCCCTCCAGGAATGTCCACCTCCAACCCGCTCAGCGGTGCATATCGGCCACGATGGCGCTGATGCGGGACTTAAGCTCCACAAAAACCGGGTAGACGCCGCGCGAGGCATCCACCACATGAAAATGGAAGTGCTCGATCATCTGGTCAAACTGCTGGATCACGCTGCGCTGATAGGTGATGTAGTTGCTGTAGAGGTCCGTCCCCGCCAGAAAGTCGGAGCCGCTCTCCCAGTAATCGAAGGCCCCGCGCGCCGCCAGCACGCGGGGGATGATGTCCTCCACCTCCGCCCGCAGGTAAAAGACGGCGTCCGGCACGATGGCGAAGCCGTACACGCCGAATATCCATTCGGGGTCGGCCCCGCGTGCCAGCGCCCGCGCGATGGGCGCGTAGATGTAGCGGTCCGTGAGCATGACGAAACCGGCCCGCAGCGCCGGGATGATCTCTTTTTCCAGGCGATCCACGAAGTCCGTCGCGTAGAAGAGGTCCATCGTGATCGGGCTGAGGGTGTGCCCCTGTTTGGCCCGCGAGATGCCCTTGGAGGCCAGCGCCGAGCGCGCCAGGCCCGTCTGCACCGCGCCGTAGCCGTTCTGCTCCAGCCACTCCCGCAGCAGCGCCACCTGCGTGGAGCGCCCCACGCCGTCCGTCCCCTCGATCACGATCAACCTGCCCGGCAGGTCCTCCTCCGGCATGCCCGGCAGCGGATAGCCGTAGGTTTGCATCCTGGTCATGTGCCCTCACCCCCTCCGCCGCTTACCCGGCGCGATTCAGGACGCCCAGGTAGCGGCCATAGAGGTCCTCGCGCTGCAGGGCCTCCCGCCAGGCAATCGGCTCCGTCTCCAGCACGCCGGTGAGGTGTGGCTCCACGATCTCGCGCACCTGTCGCTGCTGGGAAACCAGGGTATCCTTGGCGTCGATGACTTGCAGGTTGAACTCCTCGATCATCTGCTCATATTCGTTGAGGATACGCTGCTGGAACAGCTTGAAGGACTCGTAGGGATCGGCGGCCAGGTTGAGGTCCAGCCCGGCCTCGTAATACTTCAGCTCAGGCCGCCCGGTCATGATCCGCTCCAATGACTCGGCAAGCGGCACGTGGAAGTAAAAGGCCACGGTGGGCCTGACGGCAAAGCGGTAGATGTGGCGCACCCAGGCCCGGTCCACGCCGCGTGCCGCATCGCGGGCAAAGGCTGTATAGATGTAGCGATCCGCCAGCACGATGGCCCCCGCCTTGAGGGCAGGGATGATCTGCCGCTCCATGCGGTCGGCCAGGTCGGCGGCGTGGATCAGGCTGAAGCTCATCGGCGTCAGCAGGCGGGATTTCTTGCCGCGCCTGGTCGTGGCCCGCACCACCGGCGAAGAGTTCCACTCCGTGAAAACAACCACATACCCTTCCCCCAACAGCCACTTGTGCAGGATGTCTAGCTGGGTGCTTTTTCCGCTCCCGTCAATGCCCTCCACGATAAACAGTTTGCCCGGCAAAGGGGTTCCATCAGGAAGATAGGCCATGGCCCTGTCCTTCTTCTCCCTCCACACAGAGTGCTCCAAAAGATTGCACTCTAGTATACCCTGCCTGCCGCACAATGTTGATCGCCGATTGCCGGGAGGCGCATCTTCTGCTTGCCACAGACCGGTCCCTCTGTGTAAATTCGGTGACGTGCACGGCCATTGCAACAGCCAGACAGGGAAACCATGACCCAACAGCCCCGCTTCCAAGCACTGGAGTTCGAGCGCCTGCCCCTGGAGGAGCAACTGGCCCGCTCCAGGCGCTTCCTGGCCGACATGCGCCGACGGCGCAGCGTGCGCCACTTCTCTAGCGAGCCGGTGCCCTTCGAGCTGATCGAAAACGCCATCGCCACCGCCGGGAGCGCCCCCTCCGGGGCCAACCAGCAGCCCTGGACCTTCGTGGTCGTCAGCGATCCGGAGGTCAAGCGGCGCATCCGCATCGCCGCCGAGGCAGAAGAGAGGGAAAGCTACGAGCGCCGCATGAGCGCCGAATGGCTGGCCGCGCTCGCGCCGCTGGGCACGGACTGGCGCAAGCCCCACTTGCAGGACGCGCCCTACCTCATCGTCGTCTTCCGCCAGGCCTACGGGCTGCGCGTGAACCCGCTAACAGGCCGGGAGACCAGGATCAAGCACTATTACAGCGAGGAGTCGGTGGGCATTGCCGTGGGGATGCTGCTTTGCAGCCTGCACCTGGCAGGGCTGGCCACGCTCACCCACACCCCCAGCCCCATGCACTTCCTCAGCGAGATTCTGGAGCGCCCGCCCAACGAGCGCCCCTTCGTGCTGATCCCGGTGGGCTACCCGGCGGCGGACGCCCACGTGCCGGTGATCCACAAAAAGCCGATCTCCGCGATCATGGTGCACATCGGCGGGGAAGGCCCCGGCCCAGACCAGGCGACGAAGACTTGACAGGCCAGGGACCCTGGGAGTTAAAATAGCGCAATCTCTATCTTAAAAGCTCACCGGGCCGTCCGCTCGCCACATCATATCACATAGGGAGCGCTTATGTCCCGTCCACGCCTGCGTGACCTGGGGATCACGGTAGGCCGCCTGCCCACTGGTCCGCACAACGCCATCACCGACGTGCCCGGCGTCCGCGTTGGCCACGCCACGGTCATCCACGACGAGCCGAGCATCGCCCGCACGGGCGTCACCATCATCGCGCCGCGCGAAGGGCCAGCCGCGCAGGACCGCCTGTTTGCCGCCTACCATAGCTTCAACGGCTGCGGGGAGATGACCGGCCTGCTGTGGCTGGAGGAGTCCGGCCAGCTCAGCAGCGAGATCGCCCTGACCGGCACTTACAACGTGGGAATCGTGCACCAGGCCCTGGTGGCGGCCACCCAAAACAGCTATGGCGGCCTGCTGCCCGTCGTCGCGGAAACTTACGACGGATTTCTCAACGATGGCCCTGCCTTCCCCCTGACGCAGGAGCACGTCTTCCAGGCCCTTCTGGAGGCCCGAGAGGGACCGGTGGACGAGGGCAACGTGGGCGGCGGGACGGGCATGATGTGCCACGACTTCAAGGGCGGCATCGGCAGCGCCTCCCGCCTGGCAGAAACCCGGAGCGGGGTCTTCACGGTGGGGGCGCTGGTGCAGGCCAACCACGGCGACCGCATCGACCTGCGCATCGACGGGGTGCCAGTCGGGGAAGAGATCGGGCCGGAGCACACCCCCCTGCCCCGCATGGCTCCCGTGGAAGCAGGCTCCTCGATTGTCGTCATCCTGGCCACCGACGCGCCGCTGTTGCCCTTCCAGTGCAAGCGGCTGGCGCAACGGGCGGCCATCGGCCTGGGCCGCACCGGGAGCTATGGGCACAACTGGAGCGGCGACATCTTCCTGGCCTTCGCCACCGGCAACCACCTGCCGCCGGGCACGTCCGAACCCACCCACGCCAGGATGCTGCCCAACCCGCACATGAACCCCCTGTTCCTGGCCGCGGCGGAAGCGGTGGAGGAAGCCATCCTCAACGCCCTGTGCGCCGCCGAGACGATGACCGGGCGGGAGGGCCGCACGGCCTACGCCCTGCCGTTGGACGAGTTGCGCTGCGTGATGCAGCGCTACGGCAGGCTGTGAGCGCGCCGCAGAAGAAGGGTCATGGCCGGGCCGCCTTTACTCCGGACGGATGGGGCGCACCGCCTCCCGCAGGTGGCGGCGCACGGAATCCACAATCCAGGCGTAGACGCCGGTGGCCAGCGCCGGGGCCAACACCACGTCGTGCAGGTAGCTGGCGGATGCCCGCTCCACCAGCCACAGATCGCTGCCGGGATAGGGCACGTCCGGCTGGTCGTCCAGGCGGTCGAAGCCCAGGCGGCGCAGGGCCAGGTCAAAAGCCCGGAAGCGCTCCGCGCCGAGGGGATACTCAAAGGCCGGCTGCTGGCTGGCGCGCCGGTAAACGACCTCCAGCAGGGCCGTCTCGTCCTGCCGGTGAGTCAGGGTGGCGATCTGGTCGGCATAGCGGCCATCGTGGTAGTGCACGGTGATGCGATAGGCCTGGTTGACGCCGGGCTGCCGGGCTACATCGCGCAGCTCAGGCCGACGCAGGCGCACCGCGATGAAGCGCAGAAAATCGGCGCGGCGTTCCATTCAGCAGGATACGATTCTACCCATGCAGCAGCACGACCTTGCCGAATACCTCGCCGCGCTCAAGCCGCCGATGGCCCTCGGCGGCCTGCTCCAGCGGCAGCTCCGCGCCGATCACCGGTCTGAGCCTGCCCTCGAAGATCAGCGTCATCACCTGCACAAAGTCAGCGCGAGGGGCCATGGTGCTGCCGATCAGGCTGATCTGTTTGCTGAAGATGTAGCGCAGATCAAGGTCAAACTTGGGGCCGCTGGTGCTGCCCACGATCAGGATGCGCCCCCCTTTGCGAACGGCGCGGATGCTGCCGAACAGCGTGGCCTGCCCCACGTTATCCACCACAACATCCACGCCCTGCCGCTCGGTGAGGCTGAAGACGGCCTTGCTCCAATCCTCCTTGTTGCGGTTGATCAGCACGTCTGCGCCCAGCGCCGCCGCCTTCTCCAGCTTGTCGTCGCTGCTGCCCACCACAAAGACCCTGGCCCCGGCCAGTTTGGCGATCTGCAAGGCTGCGGTGTTGACACCGCCGCCGGCCCCCACCACCAGCACGCTCTCGCCGGGGCGCAGCCCGCCCCGCGTGATTAGCATGTGCCAGGCGGTCAGGAAGACCAGCCCTGCCGCTGCCGCTGCCGCGTAGGATACGTGCTCCGGCAGGCGCAGCAGGTTGCGGGCCGGGACGACCGCGTACTCGGCGTTGGTGCCGCGCGCGTCCTCCCCCAGGATGCCAAAGTGAGGGCAGAGGTTCTGCTGCCCGGCGCGGCAGAAGGCGCACTTCCCACAGCTCAGGGAGGGGTCCACGGCCACCCGGTCCCCCACCGCCCAGTCGGTCACGCCCTCCCCCAGGGCGTCGATCTCCCCCGCCGCGTCCGCGCCCAGGATGTGCGGCATCTCCAGCTTCAGCCCCGGCCACCCTTCGCGCACAAAGAGGTCCAGGGCGTTCAGGGCGCTGGCGCGCACCCGCAGCCGGACTTCTCCCGGCCCCGGCTCCGGCACGGGAAAGTCCGTGACATAGCGCAAATTCTCTACCGGCCCATGTTCGGGCAGAATAACAGCCTTCATCAAGCCCCCCTCAAAAGATCAACGATTCGGATACCCAGTGAGCCAGCGGCCTCAGGCGGCCCCAGCCCCGGCCTCAGGGCGAACAGGGATCAGCGCAGGCCCAGCTCGTTGCGGGCGATCACCAGGCGTTGAATCTCGCTGGTGCCCTCGTAAATCTCGGTGATCTTGGCGTCGCGGAAGTAGCGCTCGATGGGCAGCTCCCGGCTGTAACCCATGCCGCCGTGGATCTGCACCGCCGCATGCGTCACAAACATGGCCGTCTCGCTGGCAAAGAGCTTGGCCATGCTGGCTTGCAGGGTATAGCGCTCGCCCGTCTGCTTGGCCCGTTCCTTGGCCAGGCAGGCGTTGTAGAGCAACAGACGGCTGGCCTCCAACCGCGTCTTCATGTCCGCGATGCGGGCCTGGATCATCTGAAAGCCGCCGATGGGCTGCCCGAAGGCATGGCGCTCCCGCGCATAGGCGACCGAGGCCTCGTAGGCCGCCTCCGCGATGCCCACCGCCTGCGCCGCAATGCCGATGCGCCCGGCGTCCAGCACGGCCATGGCGATCTTGAACCCCTGGCCCGGCTCGCCCAGCACGTTCTCCACCGGACAGGCGTAGTCCTCGAAGATCAGCTCGCTGGTGGCGCTGGCGCGGATGCCGAGCTTCGGCTCCTTCTTGCCCCGGACAAAGCCCGGCCTGTCGGTATCGATGATGAAAGCCGTGATGCCCCGGTGCCGCTGCTCTGGCGCGGTCATGGTGAACAGGATCACGTAGTCGGCCACCGGGCCGCTGGTCACCCAGCTTTTGCGCCCATTGATCACGTAGTGCGTGCCATCGCCGTTGAGCACGGCGCGGCTGGCCATGTTGGCCGCGTCGGAGCCGGACATCGGCTCGGTCAGGCTGTACGCGCCGACCTTCTCCCCGCTGGCCACCGGAGTCACATATTTGCGCTTCTGCTCCTCGGTGCCGAACATCATGATGGCGTTGCAGAACAGGCTGTTGTTGACGCTCATGATGGTGCTGTGGCTGGCGTCGGCCTTGGCGATCTCGATCATGGCCAGGGCGTAGGAGAGCGTGTCCATCCCGGCCCCGCCGTACTCCTCCGGCACCTCGATCCCCATCAGGCCCATCTGGCCCATCTTGCGGATCGTCTCCACGGGAAACTCGCCCGTCTCGTCGTAGTGGGCCGCAACGGGAACGATCTCCTTCTGGGCGAAGTCGCGGGTTGCCTGTTGCAACATGCGGTGCTCTTCGCTGAGGGTCAGGCTCATCTCCTCACAGGCCATCAAAGCCTCCATAAAATCATTTGCGTTGAGCAAAGGTCCTGCGCTGATTATAGCGGCTGGGGCGGACCAGGGGAAAAACAGGGCAGCCGCACGCTGCCCACAGGCGGTGAGAACTGGGCGAGGCAGGCTCAGGCAGCGGCAACGGCCAGCGCCAGCTTCCGCCGGAAATCCAGCGCAGTCAGGGCCGCCCACTCCGCGTCAATCTGGGAGCGCGCGTCGGCCAGCCAGGCCCTTTTGGCGGCAATCGCGGCGTCCACCACGGTGGCATCCCCCAACTGCCGCTGTATCCGCTTCCTGCCCTCGCCCCCCAGACTTTCCAGCAGGTCCAGCGCGGCCTGCCCCAACACGATGCTGTGCAGCCGCGTCTCCAGGGGCTGCACCACGGCCAGCACGTCCGGCAGCTCCGCTCCCAACAGACTGGCCAGGTATTGCAGCATGTGGTAGAAGCGCTGCACACACCGCCATTGCCCGGCCAGATCGTCGCCGGACCGGCACTGGACGCGCAGGGCGGTGAACTCCCGCCAGATCAGCAATGCCGCCTGCGTCCCGATGCTGACGCGGGTGTGCCCGCCGGGGAATACCCCCCACCCCGAACGGCGGGCAAAGCCCCAAAAGGCGCTGAGAAAATCGCGGTAGCGCCGGCTGTCCAACAGCTTTCTCAGCTTGCGCATACGCCGGTCCGCCTCGGACTCCCAGGCAAGCGGGCCGCTGTCGTCGCCAGCCGCGCCGGGGGCTGCGCCCATCAGGATGGCGGCGGCCCGCGCGACGACGGCGTCGTAGGCATGGCGGGCCAGCCAGCGCACATCCTTCTTGAAACCCGCCAGCACGGTCGCGTCAAAGTAAGGCTCAAACACCTCGAACAGCCCCAGTAGGCGGGCGGCATCGCGCTCCAAAAAAGGCAGGCTGTCGTTGCGGCCCTCCCGCAGCAGGTCGGCGTGCTGCTCCACCCGGCTGAGATAGTGCCCGAACAACACCCGCCCGGCCTCCGGCAGGCTCAGCTCCGGGTCGAGCCTGGCCCAACCTGCATCCTTGCCGGTTGGGCGGGCCGGATAGCGGCTGCTCACCCGCAGGGGCACCCCAAAACGCCCGGCCCACACGTCGGCCCGCTTTTCCGCATAGGCCCCGTCCAGGTCCGCGTATTCCCCCTCCACCACGACGGTGAATGTATCATCCAGGGGGTGGGCATCGACAATGGCGCAGGTTTGCGTCTGGCTGTAATCCAGGCCGTCGGCCACGCGCAGCAGGGCCGTGAGGGCCAGTGTAGCCTGCTGCTGCGCCTGGTCCAGCGTGGCAAAGACCGGGTCCTGCTCTGGGCGCGGCTTCTTGCGGTGAAAGGCCGTCATACAGGCCACCATCCGCTGCTCGACATCGGTGAAGCCCACAAGCGGGCGCTCCAGGATGATGTCGCGGCCCAGGATGTGATGGTGCGTGGGATCGATCTCGTAGGCGATGTTGTGCAGCATGGCCGCCGCCTCCAGCAGGCGGCAGGTCTCCGCAGGCAACCCGTGCAGCGCCCTGGTCATGTCGAACAGCCGCAGGGCCAGCCGCGCGACATGGCGGGCGTGGGCCATATCCACACTGTAGCGCTGGCACAACGCATCCAGGGAGATGGCGTCCGCGGCCTCAGGGGAACGAGGGGCCAGCGCAGCAGAGCCTTGCCCCAGCGCCTCGGCCTCCGCCGCGTCCGGGAAAACGGCCATGCCCTCCACGCGGAAGCGGCGCAGCCAGTAGCGCACGCGGGAAGCGCTCAGCCCAACGGCTGCCGCGATCTCGCGGGTGGGCAGCCCACGGTCGGCCAGCAAAAGGATTTGCGCGCGCCGCCGCAGCCTGGCGCTCTGGCCGCCAGCAACCGCTTCCAGGTGCGCGCGCTCCCCGGCGGTAAGCGGCGGAATCGCTCCGTGCCCTGCCCGGCGGCCCGTCATGCCCCCGCCGCTCCCGCTCGCGTGCCCCCGCCCCGCCCGGAACAGGCCAGGGGAGGCCCACAGGACCCATACCGGCTGCCGCACAGGGGGTTGTGAAGCTTTGGCATCAGGAAAACAGCCCTTCCATACCGGAGTGCTCTGGTCAGTATATTGATTATAGTACATAATAAGCCGGAAAGGGCCTGTTTCCGCCTCACATTGCATCAGCGCGATGAGTCACGTCGCCGCCATTACCAACGTTCGTCCCTTTCGTTGTAACATCCTGATAGCTGGAACATCGCCATAGCGGGTCTTCTGCCGAAATGGCCGGGAAAGGAATGCCATGCCGCCCCAAACACTGAACCACGTCGCCATCGTCGTGGAGAATCTGGACGCCGCGCTGGCCTTCTGGCGCGACGCGCTGGGCCTGCCCCTGGCGCAAACCGAGCACAACCCGGACGAAGCCGTGCGCATCGCCTTTCTGCCCCTGGGCGAAAGCGAGATCGAGCTGCTGGAGCCGACCACCGAAGACAGCGGGATCGCCAGATACCTGGCCAGGCGCGGCCCCGGCATGCACCACCTTTGCATTGAGGTGGACGACATCGAAGCGGCGCTGGCACGGCTGCGCCAGCACGGCGCGGAACTGATCAACGAGACGCCCAAAACCCGCCCGGACGGCACGCGCTACGCCTTCATCCATCCCAGGAGCGCGGGCGGCGTGCTGGTGGAACTCTATGAGGTCGCCCAGTAGAAGCCGACCGGCATATAGGCGGGCCTGCGCCCTCCCGGTGGACGCAGCGGCAATGACCACACATCTGCCACAAGGCCCATGCTATAATGCTAAGAGAGCTTCGTGCAAGGCATTTGCCTGGCGTTCGCTGGCGCGTGCGGGAAAGCCGACTCCTCGCCCCGCTACCGCCCTGCGCCACACCTTTCGACGGAATGTGACGGAGCATCCCCATGTTCGATAAGAAGAAGCTGGAAGAACTGGCCGCCGCGCGCGACCGCTGGGAGGAAACCACGCTGCAACAGACCCTCAGCCGCCGCCCGGAGCGGCGCGAGCAGTTCGTCACCACCTCCAGCAAGCTGGTCAACCGCCTCTACACGCCACTGGACATCCCCGACCTCGACTACACGAAGGACCTTGGCTTCCCCGGCGAATACCCCTACACGCGCGGCATCCATGCCACCGGGCATCGCGGGCGGCTGTGGACCATGCGCATGTTCGCGGGCTTCGGCACGGCGGAGGAGACCAACGCGCGCTACAAATACCTGCTCCAGCAGGGCAACAGCGGCCTTTCCGTGGCCTTCGACCTCCCCACCCTGATGGGCTACGACACCGACGCGCCGCAGGCGCTGGGCGAATTCGGCAAGTGCGGCGTGGCCGTCTCCTCGCTGCGGGATATGGAGGCCCTCTTCGACGGCATCCCCATGGGCCAGGTCTCCACCAGCATGACCATCAACAGTCCCGCCGCGACGATCTGGGCCTTTTACATCGCCGCCGCCGAGAGACAGGGCTACCCCCGCCGGGGGCTGCGCGGCACCATCCAGAACGACATCCTCAAGGAGTACATCGCCCAGAAGGAATACATCTTCCCGCCGGAGCCGTCCATGCGCCTGGTGACCGACACCATCGAGTTCGGCACGCGGGAGATGCCGGAATGGAACACCATCAGCATCAGCGGCTATCACATCCGCGAGGCGGGCAGCACCGCCGCCCAGGAGCTGGCCTTTACCCTGGCCGACGGCATGGAATACGTGCGCTGGGCCGTCCGGCGCGGGCTGGACGTGGACGACTTCGCGCCCCGGCTGAGCTTCTTCTTCAACGTGCACAACGACTTCTTCGAGGAGATCGCCAAGCTGCGCGCCGCGCGGCGCATCTGGGCGCGGGAGATGCGGGAGACCTTCAAGGCCAGGAACCCCCGCTCCTGGTGGATGCGTTTTCACACCCAGACGGCAGGGGTCAGCCTCACGGCCCAGCAGCCGGAGAATAACATCGTCCGGGTCGCCATCCAGGCCCTGGCCGCCGTGCTGGGCGGGGCGCAGAGCCTGCACACCAACAGCATGGACGAGGCGCTGGCTCTGCCCTCCGAGCACGCGGCGACCATCGCCCTGCGCACCCAGCAGATCATCGCCCACGAGTCCGGCGTCACCAACACGGTCGATCCGCTGGGCGGCAGCTACTTCGTGGAGAAGCTCACCAACGAGATCGAGGAGGAGGCCTACGCCTACTTCCGCCGCATCGAGGAACTGGGCGGCGTCCTGCCCGCTATCGAGACCGGCTTCTTCCAGCGGGAAATCGCCGACGCCGCCTTCCGCTACCAACAGGAGATCGATACCCGACAGCGGACCATTGTGGGCGTCAACGACTACGTGGCGGACGAGCCGCTGCACATCCCGCTCCTGGAGATGGACCCCCAGGGCTACGAGCGCCAGGTGGCACGGCTGGAGCGGCTGCGCAAGGAGCGCGACAACGACGCGGTGCGCCGGGCGTTGGACGATCTGCGCCGGGCCGCCGAGGGGACCGAGAACGTCATGCCCTACCTGATCAACGCGGCCAACGCCTGGGCCACGCTGGGGGAGATCACCGACGTGTTCCGCGAGGTCTTCGGCATGTATGAGGAGCCGACCTTCATATAGCCCTGTGGTTCTGCCGGTAGCCCTGCCGGGCCAGGCGCTCGCGGACCCGGTCGCCCACGGAGAAGGAGAAGATGAGAGGTAGCCCCACATGGGATTGCGTAAACGCGCCGGCGCAGGCGGCGAGCGGGAAGACAACACCGCCGAACTGAAAACCGACCAGCTCATCCTGCGGCACGTGCTGAGCGTGCTGCGGGCCGATAAAGACTTCGACCCCGGTCAGGAAACCGCCCTGCAGGCCCGCATTGAGGCCACGCTGGAGGCCGTGCTGGACGACCACCGGATCACGATGTCCGCCGCCGAAAAGCGACTGCTCTGCCAGCAGGCGGAGGACGAGCTGGTGGGCTACGGCAAGCTGGGGCCGCTGCTGCGGGACAAAGCCATCAACAACATTTACGTCTACAACCCCAGGAAAGTCTACATCGAGCGGCAGGGCCAGTTGAGGCTGGCCAACGTGCACTTCGCAGAAGAGGCGGAGCTGACGCGCATCGTCAGGCGCATGCTGGAATCGGCGGGCGCTCAGGCGGACGAACATGGCCTGATGGCCCACGCCAGGCTGCCCAACGGCTGGCAGGTCGGCGTCATCCTGCCCCCGGCGGCCCCGGAAGGCCCCACGCTCACCCTGCGCCGCTACAGCCAGCATCGCCCGCTCAGCCTGCAAGACCTGCTCGGCTTTGGCTCCTTGAGCGCGGAAATGGCGGAGTTCCTCCGCGCCTGTGCCGTCGCCGGCCTCAATATGATCATCGGAGGGGGCCGACGCGCCGGCAAGACGACTCTGCTCAACGCGCTGGCCGCCTTCATCCCGGACGACGAGCGGATGGTGGTGATCGAGCACCAGGCGGAGCTACAGCTCCAGCAGGAGCACGTCATCCGCCTGGTCTGCCATCCACCGCGCACCCACAAAGCTGTCATCGAGGTCGAGCTGGATCAGGACCGCGTCGTGCAGCTCCGGCAGCGCGCGCCCGCCGGGGAGGGTGGCGCCAGCGCCAGCGACCTGCTGCGGAACGTCCCCTTTCTGGCTCCGGAGCGGTTGCTGGTGGGCGAGCTGCGGGGAGAGGAGGCGCTGGACTTCCTCAGCGCCGTCAACAGCGGCCACGACCGCGCCATGGCCACCCTGTACAGCCACAGCCCGCCGGACACGCTGCATCGCCTGGAGGTTCTGAGCCTGATGGGCGGGATGGCGCTGCCCTCCCGCGCCATACGGGAGCAGATCGCCTCAGCCATCGACCTGATCGTCCACGTGGAGCGCCTGCGCGACGGCTCCCGCAAGATCGTCCGCATCGCTGAGGTGCAGGGGATGGAAGGCGAGCACATCGCCCTGGCCGACCTCTTCGCGTTCACGCCGACCGGCTTGGAGGGCGGGCAGGTCACGGGCGCGTTCAGGCCTACAGGGTTGCGCCCCAGGAATATCGACCGCATCGCCGAGGCCGGGATTCGGCTCCCGCCCGCCATATTTGGCCTCAAACCCCACCGCTGACGTGCCAGGGCGCTTGCGACGCACAAGGAGAAGGCTGCTTTGCCCGGCAACAATGTCCCAGCAGGGCGTGTGATCCTGATCACCGGGGCTTCTTCTGGCATCGGGCGCGCTGCTGCCCTGGAGTTCGCCAGGCAGGGAAATCGGGTAGCCGCCATCGCCCGCCGCACGGAGCGGCTGGCCGGGCTGGCCGAGGCCGCCAGGCCCTACCCCGGCGAGATACACCCCATCACGGCGGATGTAACCTGCGCCGACGACATGCAGCGCGCGGTCAGCGAGACGGTCAGCCGGTGGGGACGGCTGGACGTGCTGGTGGCCAACGCCGGGATCGGTCACCGTGGCCCGCTGGTTGACGCCATCTGGGAGGACCTGGAGACCGTGCTGCGCACCAACATCGATGGCGTGCTGCACAGCATCCGGGCCGCAGTCCCGGCCATGCGGGCGGGTGGGCACGGCGGCCACATCCTGCTGATCGCGTCGATCAGCGGCGTGGCCCCCGCCCCTTTCGCCGCCGTGTACGGGGCCAGCAAGAGCTTCGTCAGCGGGCTGGGCTGTGCCCTGCGCCACGAGCTGCGCGACGACGGCATCTGGGTGACCACCTTCCTGGTGGGCCAGACGCACACCGAATTCGCCCAGGCCCGCCTGGGCAGGCCGGGCCGCGTGGCCAGCAGGCTGCCCACCATGCAGGCGGAGACCGTCGCCCGGCGCATCGTGTGGGCCTCCACGCGCAGGAAGCGGGTCGTCGTGCTGCGCCTCATCGACCGGGCCTTCATCCTGGCAGCGGCGCTCTTCCCCGGCCTGCTGGACCGGCTGCAATATCTCGTTTACAAGTGATACCCCCCTCGTTATACTAGGCCAGCGTGCCACCTGCCGTCCGTCCACAATAACCAGCCCCTACCCCCATTGCTTAAAAACAGGCACCAGCAAAATCCTGGAGGAGTCTGGCCATGACAGAAAGGGTTATCGTTCGCCAGAACGCCCAATTTGAGGCTTTCGTTCTGGCCACCGACCCGCAAGACCCGGCAGCCGAGGAATACCGCCCGGTGGAGCACGTCCTGCAACTCACGCCCTTCGGCATGTTGCTGGTCAGCATGGGCACATGCACGACCATCCTGCTGCACAGCTACGCCCAAAACCACAACCTGGATTTGCGCGAGGTGGAGATCCGCCTGCATTACGCAGAGGCCGAGAAGCCAGGCCAGGGCTACGAAGAGGACATCCACGAGACTGTGCTCCTGGACGGGGACCTGACCCCAGAGGCGCGCGAGCGGCTCTTCCGCATCTCACGCCAGTGTGCCATCCACAGGCTGGTGGAAAAGGGCGTGGCCGTCCACTCACATTTTTCGGACGAACCCATTCAGGCCCTTTGAGCCAGACGGCCAGGCAGCGCCCCGGCACAAGACGACGAAAAAGGCAACCAAGCAGAGGGAGACACCCATGATTTCGCGAGGGCTGTATTACAAGAACGGCGAGCTATTCGGCTACCTGGTCGGCGGCGTCATCTACGACCTGGAGGACAACCAGACCGGCTACCTGGAGGAGGGCTACATCTTTAGCATGGATGGCGAGCGGCGCTGGGCCGTCCGTGGCGACGGAATTTACACCCTCAAGGGAGAATCGGTGGGGTATATCGGCTCGCGGGTGCACGACGAGTGAGCGCGGACAGGCATGGCCAGGCAAGAGAAAAAGCTCAACGCGATGCGCCTGCTGGAAAAGCACGGCATCCCTTATACGACGTTCACCTTTTCCCCGGAGATTCACAGCGCAACCGGGGTGGCCGAGGCAACCGGCATCCCGCCGGAGGCAGTCTATAAGACCCTGGTGGTTACGCGCCCACAGGGCAAACCGCTGCTGGCCGTCATCCCCGGACCGGAGACGCTGGACCTTAAGGCGCTGGCGCGGGCCGTTGGGGAGAAGAAGCTGGCCATGGCCAGCCACGCCGAGGCCGAGCGGCTCACCGGCCTCCAGGTGGGGGGAATCAGCCCCCTGGCGCTCACCCACAAAGGGTGGGAGGTCGTGCTGGACGCCGCCGCACAGGAGCACCAGGCCATCCTGATCAGCGCCGGCCAGCGGGGGACCAACCTGCGCGTGCCGGTGGCCGATCTGGTCCGCCTGCTGGGGGCCAGGGTGGCCCCGGTTGTGCGCGTTTCCGAATAGTGGTATCTGTTA
>FWPU01003464.1_pt1 | contig 39805 bp, 37 predicted proteins | sample 2228361 | NCBI WGS metagenome assembly FWPU01 (sample SAMEA103939777, study PRJEB20133) | metagenome | reverse complement strand
TAAGCCCACCTTCTCCCTCTACTACTATGCCAGAGGCTGAGAAACCAAGTGCAGTGTTTATCATGTATGACCATGCCATGAGGTTGTTACCAGGGCCTTCTTGGGGTCAGATCTTGAATCGTGAGGCTCGCAACCTGAGAAGCTTTGGCATATCCTACTTCAAAGCAAAGGAAAGCATTGCCCACATGGCTGTTATGATAAGGGTAGAAAAACCAACAAGTAATCCTATCATCCATTTTATAAGTTCCTTTTTGTCCCTCTCTGTCTTTGTAAGTATCTCTGCCTTATCTTTTTCTGTCTTTGCATAGAGATTAGCGATCTTTTCTAATAGCTCAGTCTTGTCCTTCTCTGTCTTTGCAAGTATCTCTGTTTTGTCACGTTCTGTCTTTTCATAGAGCTGGTCGAGTCTTTGTAAGATATAAGTAAGCTTCTCTTTTATGACATCTTCAAAAAGGCTCTCGAGCCTTGCTACCCTCTGTTCTAATTCCTCAATAGCTGACATGACTAAATTATAAGATTTTTTCTCTCTTTTATCAAGCTTGTGTATAAGCCCCAAATCTGCCGATAGAATTTGACGAGCTGTCTTTTTAGACTCCAAGATGCACTTTTTAAAGATTCATTCAGTTCAAATGGTGTATTTCTACATTACTGCCTCTTTTATCCCAAATCCCCTCAGAAACTCCGCATATACCGAAAGCCCTACCCTCGGTGTTATCTCGTCCTTTGTAATCCCAAGCTTGAAACTTAATTGAGTTTGTTTTATCATTCCTTTACCTCCTTCTAAGTTTTCACCTGTTGGGTGATATTTTATATCACCTTAAAATAATTAAACCAGAAGGAGGTTTCATGTTTTTTGATCTTCTATCTCTATTTCAGGGCTCAATTGATGATATCATGGATTTTTTAAATCAGAATTTGCGCAGCCCCTTTATGGGGGTGAATAAAAATGGCCGTTCAACTTAAGGTATAATATGAGGGCAGGTGAGAAATTGAAGCTTATTATAAAAGACCGCGCTTTTGACCTTTCACAGAGAACTCACATAATGGGTATTCTCAATGTTACACCTGATTCATTTTCTGATGGAGGGCTTTATTTTGATAAGGATGATGCGGTAAGGCAGGCACTGAAGATGGAGGATGAAGGCGCGGATTTTATTGATGTTGGAGGTGAATCAACAAGACCCGGCTCACAGGCCGTTGCTCTTGATGAGGAGGTGAGGAGGGTCATCCCTGTTATTGAGGCTATGGCCGGAAAGGTGAAAGTTCCCATTTCCATAGACACCCGTAAATCTCAGGTAGCAGAGCTTGCCATCAAGGCAGGGGCATCCATTGTGAATGATATAAGTGGATTAAGGTTTGACAAGAGGATGGCAGAGGTTGCGGCAAGATATGGTGTTGCTGTTGTGATAATGCATATAAAAGGAACTCCAAAGAACATGCAACAAAATCCAACTTATAAGGCACTCATTCCTGAAATCATGGATTACTTAAGGGAAGGCATACTGATTGCTCAAAAGGCAGGAGTGGCAGATGATAAGATCATCATAGACCCTGGTATTGGTTTTGGGAAGACTATTGGAGATAACTTAGAGATTCTCAGGCGGCTTGGTGAATTTACAGGCTTTGAAAAACCTATCCTTATAGGACCTTCAAGAAAGTCATTCATTGGGAAGACCCTTGGAGATTTGCCTGTTACAGAGAGGCTTGAGGGAACAGCCGCTGCTGTTGCCATAGGTATATTTAATGGGGCAAATATCATAAGGGTTCACGATGTTAAGGAGATGGTGCGCGTTGCAAGGATTGCAGATGCTATAAAAAAGGGATGTTGAAAGATTCAATGGCCTATCTTTCAAGTGTCTTCTTTACCATATCAAGGAGTTCATCCTTATCAAAGGGTTTTATGATATAACCTGCTGCACCGTGTTCCAGGGCATTCTCGAGGGCTATATCGTTGGCATAGGCGGTAAATAATATAACCTTTGTATTTGGGAAAAACCTTTTTATCTCTTCAAGTGCCTCTATACCATTCATCCCTGGCATATTAATATCAAGGATCACAAGTTTAACATGATTGTCAAACATGTAATCTATTCCCTCTCTTGCTCCGGATGCTGTAACAACATCGTACTTATCCTTAAGCACCATCCTTACGGCTTCCCGAGGTGAAAATTGGTCATCGATTACAAGTATTTTTGGTCTCTCGTTTATCATTAAAAACCCTCTCTAATACAGATTTTGGATAATACTAAAGCCGATTGCTCAATGTCTCGCCTGCAAAATTTAATATGACAAAAATCATAGCACACTTTATAACAAAATGCAATAATTTTTTCAATAAAATATTTCAGTCTGTATTTGTAACAAATAACACAATGTTATAGGATTTTAGCATAATGAGGAAGAATCTGGTAGGAGAGAACCTGAGAAGGATAAGGAAGGTTATGGGGCTTACGCAGGAGGAAGTGGCTCTGAGGAGTGATCTTTCACAGGGATACATCAATCAACTTGAAAGTGGCAAAAGGAGGTTTACACAGAAATCACTTCAACAGATAGCAAAGGGCCTGAATATCAGCATTGTTGATTTTTTTAAAGAAGGGATTGAGGAGGTACAGGAAGAGGCTGTTGAATATATGGTCAGGGAGAAAAGGCCTTCGTATAAGAAGGAGGTCGTTTCTCTCTTAGATGAACTTCCACCACGGGTAAGGGAACATTACATCGCCCTTTTGAGGCTCGAAAGGGACCTCTGGAAGAAAAGGCTTGCCTGAGGTTTTCTACCGTTCTGCTTGAAAAAACTTAGTGGAATTGCTAAATTAGCCACTAATCACTTTTATCCATAATGGTTTATGTTGTAAGATAGTCGTCTCGGGAGGCAATACTGTCCATAATATATAGAGGATCATTGCTGTCCAAGATATTCTAAAATGTTAATCTTTATTTTGGACAGATGTGATAGAGGATAATTTCATGGATGAGCTCAATAAACTCAGAGAAAAGATTGATGAGATTGACCTCAAGATACTCGAGTTGCTGAACAAGAGGGCTAATACTGTCCTTCAGATTAAAAGGGCAAAGGACAGCAGACATCTGAATATCTATTCACCTGAAAGGGAAAGAGAGATCATCGATAGACTGACAGGTTTGAATCCTGGTCCATTTCCTAACGAGGCGTTGAGATTACTTTACAGAGAGATATTATCAGCATCCCTTGCATTACAGCAACCCCTTAAGGTTGCCTATCTTGGCCCTCCTGCAACCTTTACACACCTTGCGGCAATGAGACAATTTGGTTCCTCTACAGATTATATGCCTGTAAGTACTATAAAGGCGGTCTTTGGAACTGTATCCAGCGGTGAGGCTCAATATGGTGTGGTACCCATAGAGAATTCAACAGAAGGCGTGGTCAATTATACACTGGATATGTTCATTGACTCTGACCTGAGGATCGTCTATGAGATAATGCTTCAGATTTCGCACAATCTACTTTCAAGGACAGGAAGGAAGTCGGATGTGAAGAAGATATACTCATATCCACAGGCAACTGCACAATGCAGGGAATGGCTTGAGGAGAACTTCCCAGGTGTATCCATAATAGAGGAGCATAGCACAGCTGCTGCTGCAAAGAGGGTGGCTGATGACCCATCTGCTGCTGCTGTTGCAAGTGAACTGGCAGCTACCATATATAACCTCGAGTTTGTAAGCAGGGGGATAGAGGATTACAAACATAATTACACCCGATTTCTTGTTATTGGAAGGGACTCGATGCCAAAAACAGGCAGGGATAAGACATCGATAATGTTTTCTATAAAGGATAGACCTGGTGCGCTCTATTCAATCCTCAGGCACTTTGCCAGAAACAAGATAAATCTTACAAAGATAGAGTCAAGGCCATCAAGGAGAAAGGCTTGGGAATACATATTCTTCGTTGATATGGAAGGTCATGTGGAGGATAAGAAGGTGAAGAAGGCCATTGAGGCCATAAAAAAGGAATGCCTCTACTTTAAAGAGCTTGGCTCTTACCCTTCGGCTGAGTAAGAAAGATAAAATCCTTAATCTTTATTTTTAATTTTTGAATTTTTATGCTACAGACACCAGAACACATAAAAAGCATTAAGCCCTATGTCCCTGGAAAGCCTGTTGAGGAGCTTGAGAGGGAGTTAGGCATAAAGGGCTCTGTAAAGCTTGCCTCAAATGAGAATCCCATTGGTCCTTCATCCCTTGCCATCAAGGCTATCAGAAAGGGACTCAGTAATATCAATAGATATCCTGACGGAAGCTGTTATTACCTTAAAGAGGCACTTTCAGAGAAATTAGGTATAAGCCAGGAGGAGTTAATATTTGGGAACGGTTCAAATGAGGTCATAGAGCTTGCTGTAAGGACATTCCTTATGCGAGGAGATGAGGCAATAATGGCTCATCCCTCTTTTGTGGTTTATTCCATGATTGTACAGGCAGCAGGAAGTAAAAGCATAATCGTTCCACTTAAAGAATGGCGACATGACCTTAAGGGTATGGCATCAATGATAACAGATAGGACAAGGATCATATTCATAGCAAATCCTAATAACCCTACAGGCACAATAAATACAAAGGCCGAGATGGATTCGTTTATGAGGAGGGTACCTGATGGAGTTCTAATAGTCATTGATGAGGCTTATTATGAGTATGTTACATCAAAGGAATATCCTGACAGTATAAGATATGTAAGAGAAGGCAGGGATGTCCTCATATTGAGGACATTCTCAAAGATATACGGCCTTGCAGGCCTGAGAGTAGGATATGGTATATCAAGGCCTGATATAATCAATGAGATGAACAAGGTCAGGCAACCATTTAACATCAACACCCTTGCCCAGAGAGCAGCAATAGCTGCACTTGAGGATACCGAGCATATCAGCAAGGCAAGGGATATCAATGAAAAAGGAAAGGAGTTTCTCTATAGTGAGTTCAGATTAATGGGTATAGATTTTCTTCCAACAGAGGCAAATTTTATCTTTATTTTCCTTAAGGAGAAGTGCTCCTCTTTGGTGTATAATGAGCTTTTGAGAGAGGGTGTTATTGTAAGGCCTATGGGTGAGGGGCATCTACGTGTTACAATAGGGCTTCCACGAGAAAACAGAAGATTAATAAGGGCAATGAAAAGATTGAAGGGCAGGGGAATTGAGTTATAAATTTTCGCAATCTTCAGGAGGATGAGATGGATATCATAGTTTTAAGGCCAAAGGTCACGTCAAAGGAGATAAAGCATATAGTCAAAAAGCTTGAGGATATGGGTTTTAAGGCAAATATCTCAAAAGGCACAGAGAGGACGGTTATTGGCGTAATCGGTGATACCTCAAAGATAACAGAGGATGAGGCAAATGCCTTTGGTGCCATGCCAGGTGTGGAGAAGATACATAGGATAATTCAGCCTTTTAAACTTGCAAGCAGGGACTTTAAATCAAAGGATACACTTATCAGGGTGGGGAATAATGTTATTGGCGGAAAGAGAATCCATGTTATGGCTGGTCCATGTGCGGTGGAGAATCTGCCAACCCTTCTCAAGATAGCAACAGAAGTAAAGAAGGCAGGGGCTACATTTATAAGGGGTGGTGCCTTTAAGCCGAGAACATCTCCTTATAGCTTTCAGGGGCTTGGAGAACTTGGGCTCTGTTATCTTGCAGAGGTAAGGGAGAAGATAGGATTGCCTGTTGTGACAGAACTGATGGATCCAAGAGATATTGATGAGGTTTTAAAATATGCTGACATCATTCAGATAGGTGCAAGGAATATGCAGAATTTCAGACTTCTTCAAGAGGTTGGCTCCTATGATAAGCCTGTGCTTCTTAAGAGGGGGCTTTCTGCAACCATAAAGGAATTGCTTATGGCTGCTGAATATATCATGTCACGTGGCAATCATAATGTTATGCTCTGTGAAAGGGGGATAAGGACATTTGAGACTGCTACAAGGAATACACTTGACCTGAATGCAGTGCCTGTTCTTAAAAAACTCTCCCATTTGCCCGTTATTGTAGACCCAAGCCATGGCGCAGGCAAGTGGGACCTTGTTGCACCAATGGCAAAGGCAGCAATTGCAGCAGGTGCTGATGGTCTCCTGATTGAGGTTCATACAAAGCCTGAGGAGGCACTGTCAGATGGTGAGCAGTCATTAAAACCTGACAATTTCAGGACACTTATGAAGGAGTTAAGGGCAGTGGCAAGGGCTGTTGGAAGGACTTTATAAAGGTATGGATTTTAAAAGGGTGGCTATAATCGGTGTTGGTTTAATGGGTGGCTCTTTTGCCCTTGCCATGAAGGGGTCTGGATTTAGAGGCAGGATTATTGGGATAGGCAGAAGAGAAGAAAAATTAGTAAAGGCAAAGGAACGAGGGATAATAGATGAGTATTCTACAGTGGTTTCAGATGGTGTTAAGGGTGCTGATCTGATAATCCTTGCAATCCCTGTTGGTAAATTTGAAGTGGTTGTCAATGAGATAAGGGGGAGGCTAAAGAGGGGTGCAATAGTTACAGATGTGGGAAGTGTTAAAGGGGAGATGGTTAGAAGGTTAGAAACCATGATGCCAGAAGGGGTGAGTTTTGTTGGTGCCCATCCAATAGCAGGCAGTGAGTCCTCAGGTATGGAATCTGCAAATGCCGACATTTTTAAGGGCGCAATATGCATTATTACGCCAGGTTCTCAGACCGATAAGAATGCCCTTGAGGTGATTTCAAGCCTCTGGAAGGCAATAGGTTCAAAGGTTATAATAATGAATCCAGAGGAACATGACTTTATCTATGCTGCTGTAAGTCACCTCCCGCACGTAATCGCTTATGCCCTTATAAATACAATACTCAATATAAAGGATGACATCCTTCCCTATGGAGGCAGAGGCCTCAGGGATATGACGAGAATCGCCTTAAGCCCAACAGAACTCTGGCGAGACATATGCATATATAACAGAAAAAACATACTCAATACCCTGAAGAATTTCTCGTCTTCGATTTCCCGCATAATAGAGATAATGGAGAACTCTGACTGGGTGGCCCTTGAAAAGGAATTTGAGAGGGCAAGCAGGGGGAGAAGGCTCCTTGAGTCGGATTGAGGTAGGATATAAGGCTCCACTTCGTGGAGAGTTATCACCACCGCCGGATAAATCAATCTCGCATCGTGCAGTGATCATCTCATCCCTTGCAAATGGCAAAAGTCGTATAAGAAACTTTCTTCAGGCTGAAGACCCACTAAGGACAATAGAGGCATTCAGACAGATGGGTATTGAGATAGAACACAAAATACAGACCACAGACAAAAGACCACAGATTGCTGAGTTGATAATTCATGGAAAGGGTTTAATGGGGCTAAAAGAACCTGAAGATATCATAGACTGTGGAAATTCAGGAACAACTATGAGGCTACTGAGTGGTGTGCTTGCAGGACAACCATTTTCTGCTACACTTACGGGTGATGCATCCTTAAGGAAGAGGCCGATGCAGAGGATAATCACCCCTTTGACAAAGATGGGGGCTGTTATTAAGTCAGAGGATGGAGGCTATCCTCCTCTTCATATAAGGGGTGGTAGATTAGTACCTATCAGATATAAATCTCCTGTAGCAAGTGCTCAGGTGAAGTCAGCGATACTCCTGGCAGGGTTATATTGTGATGGTTATACATCGGTAACAGAGCCTGAAAGGTCGAGAGACCATACAGAACGGATGCTTAAGTCTGCTGGTGTTGATGTGGGTATAGAGGGATTGGAGGTGAGTGTAAGAGGAAGGGCAAATCCCAGATCACTGGATATAACAATCCCAGGGGATTTTTCATCTGCAGCATTTTTCATTGTTGCAGCAACCATTGTCCCTAACTCTGAGATATTGATTATGCGCACAGGGATAAACCCAACAAGGACAGGGTTAATTGATATAATGAGGGTGATGGGTGCCCATATCGAGTTTACAAATATAAGAGAAGTCTCAGGAGAGCCTGTTGCAGATATATATGTTAAGCATTCTAAACTCAAAGGCATAGAGATTGGTGGTGATATGATAGTAAGGGCAATTGATGAATTCCCTGTGCTCTGTGTGGCATCAGCGATTGCAGAAGGCACAACAAGGATAACAGGAGCCTCAGAGTTAAGGGTTAAGGAGTCTGACAGAATATCTACGATTGCCACGGAGTTAAGGAAGATGGGCGTGAGGGTGGAGGAGTTGTCTGACGGAGTCGTGATTGAAGGGAGTGAGAAACTCACCGCCTCGACCATACAGAGCCATGGAGACCATAGAATTGCAATGGCAATGGCAGTGGCAGGGCTTACTGCAGATGGTATGACAATCATTGAGGATACAGAGTGTGTTAATACGTCCTTTCCAGGGTTTATCGAGATGATCGAGAGTCTGATTAAACCCTGTTAGAAAGTCTTTGCCTTTCTAACAGAGTAAACGGAGGTGAAGTGAGCAAAAAGATTAGAAGGGTCATTAAGAAAGGTAAAATGGTTTTCCCTCCATCTGAGGAATTCTCAAGGTCTGCCCATATCAAGAGTGAAAAGGAATATAAAAGGCTGTACAAGAGGTCTATCGAAGACCCTGAGGGCTTCTGGACAGATATGGCAGAGCAGAATATTACATGGTTTAAGAGATGGAAGAAGGTTAAGGTAGAGGATTTTTACAAACCAGAAATTAAATGGTTTTTGGGTGGTAAGTTAAATGCTTCCTATAACTGCCTTGATAGACACTTGAATACACATAGAAAGAATAAGGCAGCAATCATCTGGGAGGCAGAGAATGGTGAGAATAAGATATTTACTTATCAAGAGCTTCATCGTCTTGTGTGTCAATTTGCAAATATGTTGAAGTGGCTTGGGGTGAGAAGGGGTGACAGGGTGGTATTTTATCTACCCATGATTCCTGAACTCGCTATCGGTATGCTTGCCTGTAGCCGTATAGGTGCTGTCCACAGCGTTGTCTTTGGTGGCTTCAGCGCCCATGCTTTAAGAGAGAGGATTAATGATTGTGAGGGAAAGATCCTTATCACATCTGATGGCTCATTCAGGGCAGGAAAGGTTATACCACTCAAGATGAATTCGGATAATGCAATGGAGGACACTCATAGTATAGAGCATTGTGTAGTGATAAAAAGGACAGGTTTATCGGTTGATATGAAAACCGGAAGGGATATGTTCATTGATGATATTTTTAAGAAAGCCGAGATATCATCCATATGTGAACCTGAGATTATGGATGCTGAAGACCCTCTATTTATACTCTATACAAGTGGTAGCACAGGAAAGCCAAAGGGACTGCTTCATACCACAGCCGGGTATCTGCTTTACACTGCAACTACATTCAAGTATATCTTTGATTATCATGAGGAGGATACATTCTGGTGCACTGCTGACATAGGTTGGATAACAGGCCACTCATATATAGTTTATGGGCCATTATGCAACGGCGCAACGAGTTTGATGTTTGAAGGTGTGCCAACGTATCCACAGCCTGACAGGTACTGGAGGATAGTTGAGAAATACGGGGTGAATGTATTCTATACAGCACCAACCGTTATAAGGGCACTTGCAAGAGAGGGGGTGGAATGGACAAAGAAGAGGGACCTTGGCAGTCTAAGACTTCTTGGAACTGTTGGAGAACCGATAAATCCTGAGGCATGGTTATGGTATCACAAGAACATAGGTAGTGGAAGATGCCCTATTGTTGATACATGGTGGCAAACAGAGACAGGTGGCATATTGATATCATCCCTTCCAGGTGCTGTAGCCATGAAGCCAGGTGCAGCAGGTAGGCCATTTTTCGGGATAGAGCCTGTAATAAGAAGAAATGATGGCTCAATAGCAAAGGTGGATGAAGAAGGTGCCCTTTTTATAAAGAATGCATGGCCAGGGATAGCAAGAAGTATTTACCGTAACCCTGAGCGATATATGGAAACATACTTCTCACAGCATAAAGGAGAGTATTTTACTGGTGATGGTGCAAGGATTGACAGCGATGGAGATTATCACCTTCTTGGTCGTATAGATGATGTTATTAATGTATCAGGACACAGGCTTGGTACCGCTGAGATAGAGAGTGCCATAGTTGCTCATCCAGCAGTTGCTGAGGCTGCTGTTGTGGGGTTTCCTCATGAGATAAAAGGTCAGGGTATATATTCATTTGTGATATTAAACAGTGGTTTAAAGGAGAGTAAGGAGATCGAAGAGGGGATTATTGAGAGTGTAAGAAAGGAGATAGGCCCTATTGCAAAGCCTGATGTGATACAGTTCGTTGATGGTCTTCCAAAGACCCGTAGTGGAAAGATAATGAGGAGGGTTCTTCGTAAAATAGTCGAGGGAAAGGAAGACGAGATTGGCGATACCACCACACTTGCTGACCCCAATGTGGTAGAAAAGATAATTAATGGAAGGAGATTATAGGAGGGGTTATGCTTTACATATCCATATTTGATGCAAAGGACAATGTCTCCCTGCAGGAGATAAACAGGGAGAGGGATGAATGGTTTAAGAAGGAGAAGGATAAGGTCTTTCAACAGATGTGTAAGAAGATAGAGAGATATGAGATTGTTGGGAAGTTCCCTTTAAGAATAGTATTTCTCATAGAGACCGATGATCCCCATGCCCTTAATATCCTTTCCCACCATTTTGGTGAAGGTTGGTCATCCACCACTTATCCTGTTATAAAGAGGGAGTTGTACGAGGCAATGGAGGAAGACAGGAGTATAATTGGAGGATAAATTCAAATAACTTATTCACAATAGCATCAAATATTGTCACTTATCACCCCTTCCTTGAAGTTTAAGGTGTCCAACGGACGCGTTTAATAATACGACCTAAGCTAACAACCTACAAAGATGGAAATATAGTATACTTAAAAAACAGAACTTATAAGATTGTTTAAAATGAGAGAATTAATCACCATTGATGGTCCTTCAGGTGCAGGGAAGAGCACCATAGCAAGACTCCTTGCCCGTAGACTGGGTTATAACTATCTTGATACTGGGGCACTTTACAGGGCCATTGCATGGAAGGTGAAGAAGGAAGGTATCAGTCCTGATGATGAATCCACACTGAATAAAATGCTTAGCAATACCAGCATCACGGTCGATGGAGAAGGCATAATCGTGGATGGCATAGATGTCTCGTCAGAGATAAGGACAAGGGAGATGGGTGAGTTAAGCTCACGTGTCTCTGCCATACCTCTTGTAAGGGAATATTTACTCTCAATACAGAGAGAGGTAGGTCTCAAAGGAAGGGTAGTGGTAGAAGGCAGGGATACAGGGACTGTGATATTTCCTGAGGCAGAAAATAAGTTCTTCCTTGATGCCTCACTTAAGGAGAGGGCTAAGAGGAGATATAAAGAGCTTGTCATCAGGAATCCTCATATTACGATGGAGGAGATAATAAAGGATTTAGAGAAAAGGGACAGAAGAGACTCAACGAGGGATGTGGCACCCCTTAAGAGGACAGAGGATATGGTCTATATAGATACAACGGATCTCTCTATTGACGATGTTATTTCGGCGATAATAAGGAATTTGCGGGTTTCTAAGGTGTTAGATCGCAATCTATTTTACAGGTTTGCATCAATGGTTATAAGATTAGTATTCCGACTTAATGGAGGCCTTGAGGTGAGGGGCATAGAGAATATACCAATGGTTGGTGGAGGGATAATCGCATCAAATCATATAAGCTATCTTGACCCACCTTTGATAAGTGCTGTTGTCCCAAGGAAGGTGACCTTCATAGCAAGGAAGGGCCTCTTTGGTATACCATTGCTTGGCTGGTTTATTAAACATTATGCCTTTCCTGTTGACCGTAAGAGGACGCATCCGTCAACCATTAAGGAGGCTATAAGGAGGCTCAGAAGTGGAGAATTACTTGCCCTTTTTCCCGAGGGAAGAAGGAGTGAGACAGGTGAATTTCTTGAACCAAAGTCAGGCATAGGGATGATAGTCTGTCGCGCTGATGCGCCTGTTATCCCCACATTGATTATTGGTTCAAACAATGCCCTTCCTGTTGGTGCCAGATGGCTCAGGAGGGCAAAGATAACGATATTATTTGACAGGCCGATATACTGTTCTTCTACTATAGAGAAGGGGAAGAATGTGTATGAAGAACTGAGCAATATGGTTATGTCCGCGATAAAGGAGATGAAGAGACGATATGAAGATACTGGTGGCTGATAAAGCAGGGTTTTGTTTTGGTGTAAAACGTGCAATTGATATAGCCTTTAATCTTGCCAGAGAAGCAAAGAGTGGTGTCTACACCTTTGGTCCTTTGATACATAATCCACAGGTGGTGGAAAGGTTAAAAGAGGAGGGCATAGGTTCAACCGATGATATCCACTCAAACTCAATAGAGACCCTTATAATAAGGACTCACGGTGTCCCACCTGATATCTACAGCGAAACCGCAAAGATGGGTTACAGGATCGTTGATGCAACATGCCCGTTTGTTAAGAAGGCCCAGCGTTATGCCATGACCCTGAAGGAGGAAGGATATCAGGTATTAATAGTTGGGAACAAAGAACACCCCGAGGTCAAGGGGCTGATTGGCTTTGCAGGCGATGATGTTATTACAGTTGAGAATGCGGAATCCATGCCGCCGTTAAAAAGAAGGGTGGGGATAATTGTGCAAACAACACAGAGGTTCGAGACCTTAAAAGAGGTTGTCCTGAGTGTGATCAGCTCAGCAAGGGAGATAAAGATTTATAATACAATCTGTGACTATACCGCCAGAAGGGTGAGGGAGACAGAGGAGCTTGCAAGGAAGGTGGATATGGTTATTGTTGTTGGTGGTAAAAATAGCTCAAATACAACACAGCTTTATAAGCTTTCGAAGACGAACTGTAAGAAGGTTTATCATGTAGAGACAGTGGATGAGCTTGAGACAGGTTGGTTTGATGGTGTGGAGTGTGTTGGTATCACAGGAGGGGCATCAACTCCAAACTGGATAATCGAGGAGATAGTTGAGAAAGTTAAGGAAATTTCTGATAAGAGATAATATAATATATAACTATGGAATTACAGAGGATGGAACTCGAAAAGCTCTATGCTCGTACCTTCAAGGGCCTGCAGGGGGATACAATTGTTGATGGCACGGTTGTTCAGGTTAGGGAAGATGGTGTCATTGTTGACCTGGGCTATAAGTGTGAGGGTTTTGTCCCTTTTTGTGAATTGATGGAGAATGAGCATACGAGACTGAGGCGGGGTGATGTTGTGCCTGTATATATAATCGATACAGATGATTCTGAAGGTTTTATCAGATTATCAAGACAAAGGGCAGAAGGTATAAAGATATGGTCAATGCTTGAGGATGCCCTGATCAAGGGGCATAAGGTAGAGGGAAAGGTTGTTGGAAAGGTGAAGGGTGGAATGACCGTTGACTTAAATGGGTTGAAGGCCTTTCTCCCAGGCTCTCATATAGATATTAAGCCTCTAAGGAATACCGATCATCTTTTAGGACAGACATTATCTTTTAAGGTGATAAAACTCGATGCTACAAAGTCAAATGTTATATTATCCCGACGCCTCTTGCTTGAAGAGGAACGAAACAGGCTCAGGGAGAAGACAATCAGTACTCTTAAAGAGGGAGCACTGGTTAAGGGGACGATTAAGAATCTGACCGATTATGGGGCATTTATTGACATTGGTGGTATAGATGGTCTGCTCCATATATCTGATATGTCATGGGGCAGGGTTAGCCATCCTGCTGAGCTATTTAGTATAGGAGATGAGGTTGAGGTGGTTGTGCTTACCTTTGACAAATACTCTGAAAGAGTGACCCTTGGCTATAAGCAGAAGAAGCCTGATCCATGGAGCCTGATTGAGGAAAAATATAAAGTTGGTCAGAAGGTTGTGGGAAAGGTTGTCGGTATGGCTGATTATGGTATATTCCTCGAATTTGAAGAGGGGATTGAAGGCCTTGTGCATGTGAGTGAGATTGACTGGACAGATAAGGTAAAGAAGCCTTCAAAGTATTTTACAATAGGGGATATTGTAGAGGCGATATTGCTTAATATTAACAAGGATGAGAAGAAGGTATCACTTAGTATAAGACAGCTTAAACCAAACCCATGGGATATCATTAAGGATAAATATAAGGTAGGACAGAAGATAAACGGAAGGGTAAGGAGTTTTACGGATTTTGGTGCATTTATTAGACTGGACGAGGGGGTTGATGCACTGCTTCATATCTCAGATATATCATGGCTCAAACACATAAAGCACCCATCCGATGTACTTAAGAAAGGCGAGTTGGTAGAAGCTTTAATCACAAATCTTGAACCAGAGAAGGAGAGGATCTCTGTTAGTATGAAGGCCCTCACACCTGATCCATGGGCCGCTGAGATCCCGGCTAAGTATAAACTCGGTGATAAGGTTACATGTACAATTATAAATATTAATAATTCAGGGATAATTGTGGAGTTAGATGATGGAGTGGAAGGCCTTGTATATGCCTCGGAGATAGATAATAATATAGGAAAAGGGATTGATGAGGCCCTCAAGATAGGACTGAAGGTTAATGCGAGGGTAATTGAGATCGACAGTGCCCGAAGGAGGCTGGGTCTGAGTCTGGAACATTATTAATAATCTTTATCCGCTATGAAGAAGCTCCTTATTTTTTTCATAATTATAATCCTCATCATAGGCATGCTGAGCCTCATCATTACAGTTACACACAGGGTTCCATTAAGAGAGAAGGTCGCACTTGTTCGTATTGAAGGGGTGATAATTGATTCAAAGGATATAATCGATGAACTGAGGGGTTATTCTGAGGATGCATCCATAAAGGCAATCATCCTCAGGGTTGAAAGCCCTGGTGGAACTGTGGCTCCAGCACAGGAGATATACGAGGAGATACAGAAGATAAAAGAGAAGAAAAAGGTTGTTGTATCAATGGGTTCTGTAGCTGCATCGGGTGGATATTATATAGCAAGCCCTGCAGACAGGATTGTTGCAAATCCAGGCACACTAACAGGTTCCATAGGTGTGATAATGGAGATACCAAACATAAAGGGGCTTATGGAGAAGATAGGCGTGGAGGCACAGGTGATAAAGAGTGGTAGACATAAGGATATCGCCTCTGTCTTTAAATCACTGACAGAAGAAGAGAGGCGCATACTCCAGGAGGTCATTGATGATGTTCATAACCAATTCATAGAGGCAGTTGCAAAGGGAAGAGGTATGGATATTGATGAGGTCAGGAGGCTTGCTGATGGCCGGATATTTACAGGCAGGATGGCAAAGGAGGCAGGTCTTGTTGATGAACTTGGCAACCTTGAGGATGCAATAATGCTGGCAGGTGAATTAGGCGGTATCGAGGGCAGGCCTCATGTTGTGGAGAAGAAAGAAAGGTTCAGTCTTTTTGATATTCTTAGGGGAGATGTGACAGAAGGACTGTTTGGGAATACCCTTCCAACTATTAGATTAAAGTATTTACTTACACCGTAAAACAGGAGGTAACCATGACAAAATCCGCACTTATCGAAAAGATAGTAAAGAGTTCAGAGGGGCTGACAAGAAGACAGACAGAACTTGTGGTGGAGACTATCTTTGATAGCATTAAAGAGGCTCTTGTTAGGGGAGAGAGGGTTGAGATAAGGGGTTTTGGTAATTTCAGCCTTCGTAGCAGGAGGGCAAGGAGGGCAAGGAATCCAAAGACCGGTGAGGCTGTGGATGTTGCACCAAAGAAGGTTCCCTATTTTAAGGTTGGTAAGGAGTTAAGAGAGATGCTGAATAAAGACTTTACGGCCACAGGTGGATTAGCGTGAGCCTGTAATAAAGAACTTTGAATGAGGGGTAAGGTATATATTGTAGGTGCAGGGCCTGGCGATATAGGCCTTCTCACCATAAAGGGGCTCAGGGCGCTCCAGAAGGCTGAGGTTGTGGTTTATGATTTTCATCTGAATGCACAGGTTCTGAATTACATAAACCACGATGCAGAGTTTATCTACGCAGGCAAACGGGGTGGCTCACATAGCATGAGTCAGGAGGAGATAAACCAGACCCTTATAAGAAAAGCCAGAGAAGGAAAGACCGTCTGCAGACTTAAGGGTGGTGACCCATTTATATTTGGCAGGGGAGGGGAAGAGGCAGAGGCCCTCTCAAATGACGGTATAGATTTTGAGGTCATACCCGGGGTTAGTTCAGTCAGTGCTGCACCAGCATATGCAGGAATCCCACTAACGCACAGATCATATTCATCATCCTTTGCTGTTGTGCCAGGATATGAGGATCCGTTAAAGGGAGAGAGTTCCATAAACTGGGAGAAACTTTCAACAGGTGTGGGGACGCTTGTATTCCTGATGGCGGTCAAGAATGTTGCCTTTATAAGTAGAAGACTAATAGAAAACGGCAGGTCGCCTGATACACCTGTTGCGGTTATAAGATGGGGTACAAGGGCGGATCAGAAGACCATAGTGAGTGATTTAAAAAACATCGCAGATGTGATTAAAGAGAAGGATATAAGTCCGCCAGCTGTGATGGTTGTTGGAGAGGTTGTAAGGCTCAGGGATAGCCTCCTGTGGTTTGAGAAGAAACCCCTCTTTGGTCATCGCATACTCGTTACAAGGGAGCATTCAGGTGGTTTTGAGGCGATGGAGGAGCTTGGTGCTGAGATTGTAGAGTTTCCAACTATTAAGATTGTGCCACCATCTGATTTTTCAGGACTTGATCGCGCAATAGAGATGATAGAGACCTATAACTGGTTGATATTCACAAGTGTAAATGGTGTGGGGTTCTTCTTCAGAAGGTTTTTTGAGAAGGGAAGGGACATTAGGGATATGAAAGGCATCAGGATATGTGCCATTGGAACAAGGACAGGCTCAGAGATTAATAAATATGGGTTAAAGGTTGATCTTGTACCAGAGGAATTTAATGCAGAGGGACTCATTAGTGCTATAGTGCAGAAGAGCGGAAGTGCAAAAGGATTGAAGTTCCTTTTGCCAAGGGCTGAGGTAGGAAGGGAAATCCTGCCCGAAAAGATAAGAGAACTCGGTGGTGAGATAGATGTTGTCACTGCATACAGGGCTATAAGACCTGATACACAGGGGAGGAGGTTAAAAAGATTCCTGAGAGAGGGTAAGATAACCATTGCAACCTTTACAAGTGCTGCAACCTTTAATAACTTCGTCTCTATAATGGGTGATGATACCCATGAGCTACTCAGGGATGTGGCCATTGCTGTAATAGGGCCTGTTACAAAGAGTGCGGTTGAGAGGGTAGGATTAAAGGTGAGCATTATGCCTGAGAAGGCAACAGTGGAGGCAATGTCAAAGGAGATAATCGACTGGTCAATAAAGAGGTCTTATGCTACAGGATAAGAAATCACTACCCCAGCGCCTTTCTCTTTCTTTAAAGATGGTAATCCTGTCCCTTATCGTTGGTCTCATTCTCTGGGCTACTGTAGATTATATCCAGACACAGCGAATCAAGAAGATATTTCAGGATCAATTAGCTGAGATGCTGAGCAAACAGGCAAAAGAGGACAGATACCACTTTGACAGGTATTTAAAGACCTTTAATCAAACCGTGAAACTTTTGGTATCACATGAGCATTTAACCAACTATATTAGAAAGCAAGGATGGTCTTCAGGCAATGACCAAATTATATATCACAGACAGCCTCCTTTGTGGCTTGGAAATTCCAGCGAATTAAATGCACTTGTTTATTTTCGTTATGCTATTCTACTTGACTCCATGTCGAAGGTTAGGGAGGTCTACCACGGGCAGTATGAACCCCCACCAGAGCCTTTGCTTCGTCTTGATACCTTTTCACTCTTATATAGCAAATGGCAGAGTATCCTGACACCCATTAATGGAACCCTGTATTTAATCTCCACAAGTTCATTATTGGATTCTGAGGGCAACCAACTTGCAGCCCTTATGCTTGCCACACCTATAGATGAGGGGTTTCTTATAAATTCTCTTGATATCTCCACGGACGAGCATATTGTTTCAATCATGACCTCTGAGGAGGAGCCAAAGGTTTTAATAAGCAGTAATGTGAGGGAGGTTCCTCCTGGTACGTCTTTAAAGGCCCTTGAGGCAGAACACTTTCTTATAGGTCAGGGTTTTTACGATTATGGTGGTACAAAAGAGATGTTTAAGTTTGCATCTTTTGTTTCAAGATCAAGGGCTGAAGAATTGGTAGATTCAATAATTTCAAAGGGAAGGCAGGAGCGTGCAATTATTGCACCTATTTATATCCTGACCTTTACACTCATTGTGTTCTGGATCACGCAGCGCATACAGTCTTTGACAAGAAAGGTCTCTGCCTTTTCAGAACAGGCCCTGGGGGTGAAGTCTCATGAATTATCTAAGGGTGATGAACTCTATGTTCTTGAAAGACAGTTTAAGAGTTTAACAGAGAATGTACTTGAGGCGAAGAAAATCTTGAAGAGAGAGGCAGAGGAACAGACACGTTTGATTGTGAATAATGCATTTGATGCGATTGTTACTATGAATTCAAGTGGTGTTATTACAACATGGAATCCACAGGCAGAGAATATCTTTGGCTATACACGTGATGAGGCAATTGGACAGGTGTTGGCTGAGGTCATCATTCCCCTTCGGTTTCGTGACGCCCATGATAGGGGGTTGAGAGACTTTCTTACCACGGGAGAGGGGATAATGTTGAATAGACAGGTAGAGACAACTGCTCTGCGCAAAGGAGGAGAAGAATTCCCTATTGAGATATCCATTTCACCTGCAAAATCAGAGGATAAGTATATCTTTATAGCCATGATGCGTGATATTACTGAACGAAAAAGGATAGAGGAAGAGATACAGAGAAGCTATCAAGAACTTGAAAAGGCAATTCAGAGGGCTGAGGCTGCATCAATGGCAAAGAGTGAATTTCTTGCAAACATGAGTCACGAGATCCGCACCCCCTTAAATGCTATCATAGGCATGACAGAACTGGCATTTGATATGGCGTTTTCTTCTGAACAGAGGGAATATCTGAATGTGGTGCTTTCAAACTCTGAGTCACTGCTTGCCCTTATCAATGATATCCTTGATGTATCTAAGATTGAGGCAGGAAAGATGGAGATTGAAGAAATTACATTTGACCTCAAGGAACTCATGGAGTCAGTTATTGATGTGTTGAGTGTTCGCGCAAGGATTAAGGGTATTGAGCTTTTGCTCTATATAGAGCCAGGTATCCCCTCGATTGTGATAGGAGACTCAACGCGCATACGGCAGATACTCGTAAACCTGATAGGCAATGCGATTAAGTTTACAGATGAGGGTGAGGTGGCTGTTAAGGTTGAGAAGGACAGAATACTGACAACTGACAACAGGCAACAGACTGAAAAGAGGGTAGGTCTTCATTTCATGGTCTCTGACACAGGTATTGGAATATCAAAAGAGCATATAGAAAGGATCTTTGACAAATTCAGCCAGGCTGATACCTCAACGACCCGCAGGTATGGAGGTACAGGGTTAGGCCTGACAATATCAAAGTCTCTTGTTGAGATGATGGATGGAAAGATATGGGTGGAAAGCGAATTAGGGAAGGGAAGTACATTTCATTTTACATTGGATCTTAGATACGAGGAAGAGAGAAGAAGAGAAAAAAGGGAATATTCCTATCCTGATTTTAAGGATATATCGGTGCTGGTGGTTGATGACAGCAGTACAAACAGATTTATCCTGAACAAGACGCTGAGCGCATGGGGTTTTAATGTAGAGGAGGCAGGAGGTGGAAAGGATGCCATCTCAATCCTGAATAAAGATCCAGAGAGGTTTGACATACTTATGCTTGATCATCAGATGCCTGAAATGGACGGTATGGAGGTTATAAGGACTATAAGGGGTCATGCCAGGTTCCAGAATCTTAAGATTATTATCCTTTCGTCGTGGGGGGATATCAGTGCACATTTTAAGGAAGAGTTTGATATAGCAGAGACACTTATAAAGCCAATCAAACAGTCAAAGCTCTTTAATGCACTTCTTAAGGTGTTGCGCATTGGCAGATTTGAGGAACTCTTTACTGAGGAGACCGCCACAACAGAGGTTATAAGTGCAAGAACCAGTCTAAAGATCTTGCTCGTTGAAGATAATCCGGATAATCAGAATCTCACAAGGAGGCTGCTTGAGAAGGTAGGATATGGAGTGGATATAGCTCAGAATGGTAAGGAGGCTGTAGAGGCGGTTAAGAAGTATCATTATGACCTTATACTTATGGATATTCAGATGCCTCTAATGGATGGCTTTGAGGCAACGAGTCATATAAGGGCACTTGAGAAAGGGAGGGGTGATGATCGTATCCCTATAATAGCCCTTACTGCTCATGCCATGAAGGGTTATAGAGAGAAGTGTTTTGAACATGATATGGATGACTATATTACCAAACCAATAAAGAGGAATAAACTATTTGAGGCTATTGAAAAATGGATAGACAAGCGGCCTGCTATTATGGTTGCGGATGACCGTGAAGAGGGAAGGATACTTATAGATAAGTATCTGGATAAAAAGCTCTACAAGGTTGTCTTTGCATGTAATGGGATTGAGGCGGTAGAAAGGTTCAAGAGGCAACCTATATCCATGATATTTATGGATATGGAGATGCCAGAGATGGATGGCTATACCGCAACACGGATAATAAAGGGACTTGAAGGAGGAAGAGACATCCCTATCATCGCCCTAACAGCCCATGAAGGCATGAGTGAAGTAAAGAAGTGCCTTGATGCAGGATGTAATGACTATCTCGGTAAGCCTGTAAGAAGACAGGCACTTATTGATATGCTTCAAAAGCATCTAAGCACGCTTGGTGCAATAAAAAGAGGTGAGGAACCTTTTGAAGGGTTAGCAAGAGCAAAAAAACAGACAATTTCTTATGAACAACCTGTTGTTTACATTGACCCTGACCTCAAGGATCTTATACCCGAGTTTCTCGAAAATATGCATAAGAATACTGAGGAAATAAGAAGGTTGCTTGCCGAAGATGATATGGATACAATCCGGGGTATTGGCCACATTATGAAGGGCTCTGGAGGGAGTTATGGCTTTGATGAGGTCACAAGGATAGGGAGGGAGATTGAGGAGGCAGCAAAGACAGGCAGAAAGGATGAAATAACGAGACTGAATGAAAGTCTTATTGAATACCTTTCAAGGGTTAAGGTTGTAACAGAATAAAAGGCGGATAGGTTATTAAGATTGGGTGTAGATGGAAGATTATAAATATCGCATACTGGTTGTAGATGATGACCGGAGTATCCTGATGCTTATAAAGCATAAGCTTGAGAAACAGGGGTTTGATGTAATCACTTTACAGGACAGTAGAAAGGCCTTTGAATTATTGAGGCAAGGAGAGCAGATTGACTTGATAATCTGTGATATCTTAATGCCCCAGATGGACGGATACGAATTTCGTCAGCATATAATTGATAACCCCTCCACAAGAGATATCCCATTTATTTTTCTAACAGCCAGGGCAGAGCCTGTGGATCAGGTGAGAGGATTCAGGTTAAGGGTGGACGATTATATTACAAAACCCTTTGACCCTGATGTTCTTGTTGTACGTATTCAGTCTGTGCTTGAAAGGCATGCTATATTTAACGAAAGGATGACCACTGATCAGTTGACAGGCATCTTAAATCGCAGGGCGCTTGAAGAGAGAATCCAGATGGAACTTGAGAGGATAAAGAGATACGGACAAAAGAGTTCCATCGTCTTCATTGATATAGATGATTTCAAGAAGATTAATGACAGATATGGTCACGATAAAGGAGACCTTGTGCTTATTAATTTTGCTCGACTTATGAAACACGAGCTCCGTATAACAGACATTATCGGTCGATACGGTGGCGAAGAATTTCTTTTGTGTCTTGTAAATACAGACAAGGAACTTGCATATAATGTGACCCTCAGACTACTTTCTACCTTTAAGGAAACACCAACAGGAAATGATAAAATATATTGTACCTTTAGTGCGGGGATAGCCACGGCCCCAGAGGATGGGATTGATTATAAGGAATTGTGTAGAAAGTCTGATGAGGCGATGTACATTTCGAAGAAGAGAGGTAAAAATCTGATTACAAGATGGCAGGAAACCGGCAAATGAGTATCAGTTTTAAGCAACGGTGATCATTGCTGTCCAAGATATTCTAAAAGGTTAATCTTTATTTTGGACAGATGTGAAGGGTGGTATAAAAGATGAGAAGACAATCCACAAGGGCATATCCTATTCTTCTTGCAGGGGGGTCGGGTTCAAGACTCTGGCCAATCTCAAGGGAGCTCTACCCAAAACAGCTTGTAAATCTAATTGGTACAGAGTCATTAATCCAAAGCACTATAAAGAGACTTTCTCCAGTGCTTGACCCTGAGATGGCCAGGGTTGTCTGTGGTGAGGAACATTTTTACGAGATTAAAAGACACCTTGAGGAGATAGGCATATCATCAGATGGCAAATTGATTACAGAACCCTGTGGCAGGAATACAGCGCCTGCCATCCTCCTTGCAATCCTTAATATTCTCAATAAAGAGAAGGATGCGATCCTGTTGGTTTTTCCTGCTGACCATGTGGTTACTGATATTCTACAATTTCATAAAAGTCTTAAGAAGTCTATCAAACTTGCAGAGGAGGGTTATATCGTTACCTTTGGCATAAAACCATCCTATCCTGAGACAGGCTATGGATATATAGAAGGCTCAACGCCCTTAAGAGGTGATGCCTTTAGAATAAAGAGGTTTGTGGAGAAGCCTGATAAAGAGATAGCAGAAAGATATACAAAAGCAGGAAACTTCTTCTGGAACAGCGGAATGTTTGCATTCAAGGCATCTGTTATTCTGCAGGAGTTCAAAAAATACACACCTGAACTATTTAAGAAGATGAAGACAATGACCACGGAAAAGGGCTCCATTACAGTAAAGACGTATAAGAAGTTACCCGATATCTCTATTGACTATGCAATAATGGAGAAGACAAAAAAGGGTGTTGTCCTTCCGTCAGAGTTTGGATGGAGTGACATAGGTTCGTGGAAATCCCTCTACGATATACTTCCCAAAGATCACGACATGAATGTTATTGAAGGGGATGTTATCCTTAGAGATACAAGAAACTCCCTTATTAAAGGTGATGAGAGGCTCATAGTGGTTAACGGGCTTGAGAATGTTGTTGTTGTGGAGACCCCTGATACCGTCTTTGTATCTGACCTGAGTAAGACACAGGATGTTAAATTAATAGTTAACGAACTGAAGAGGCTTGGCAGGAAGGAGTACAAGGCACATACAACCGTTTATCGGCCATGGGGAACATATACCATTCTTGAGGAGAAGGGTAATTCTAAGATGAAGAGGATTGTTATATATCCAGGTGCAAAACTATCACTCCAGATGCATTATCACAGGAGTGAACACTGGATAGTAGCTCAGGGAACGGCAAGGATAACCATAGGTGATAAGACAGTATTCCTTGAAGAGAATCAGTCTACCTATATCCCGAAGGCAACGCCTCATCGGCTTGAAAATCCTGGCAAGATTCCACTCCATATAATAGAGGTTCAGATGGGTAGTTATCTTGATGAGAACGACATAGTCAGATTTGATGATGACTTTGGAAGGGTAGGGGAAGATAGGCAAGGGTGAGGATTCTGATAACTGGTGGTAGAGGACAACTGGGTTTTGATTGTGCCGAGGTACTTAATCAATCGCACGAGATCATGGTCAGAGGTTCAAAGGAATTTGATATAACTGACGCAGAGGTGGTTGAAAGAACGATAAGGAATTATAAGCCTGATATAATCCTGAACTGTGCAGCATATACAAAGGTTGATGCCTGTGAGACAGAAAGGGAAAGGGCATGGAAGACGAATGTGGAGGGGCCTCAGAACCTTTCATTGAGTGTAAAGAGACACGGCGGTAAACTCATCCATATCTCAACCGATTACGTCTTTGATGGAAGAAAAAGGCCACCAGAACCTTATACTGAGGATGATGAACCATCACCACTTTCCTATTATGGAATGACAAAACTTGAGGGCGAGCTTGCTATAATGCAGACGATAGAGGATTATATAATTATTCGTACTGCATGGCTCTATGGTATAAATGGTCACAATTTTCTGAAAACCATCCTAAGACTTGCCCTCAAGAATCCCCATGGTGAGATAAACGAAGTAGATTTCCCGAAGGCGAAGATAAAGGTTGTTGATGACCAGTATGGCTCACCAACATGGTCATATACACTGGCAAGACAGATCAGCAAACTTATCGATGCTGATACAAGAGGCTTATATCATGCAACATCAGAGGGTTTTTGCACATGGTATGAACTGGCTGTCCATTTTCTGGATGGAATGGGGATTAAGCATAATATAATCCCGTGCACCACAGAGGATTATCCAACACCTGCAATAAGGCCAAAGAATTCCATACTTGAGAATAAGAGGCTTAAACAGGATGGCATTAATCACATGCCACATTGGAAAGATGATATAGATAGATTTATAAATCGTTTTAGAGAAAGACTGATACAAGAGGCAAGGAACGATGGTTAAGCAAATTAGGGATATCAAGAATATGCTCGTTACAGGTGGTTGTGGATTCATAGGTGCTAACTTCATACATTACCTACTTGAGGAGTCTGATTTTGAAGGCAGGGTGATAAATGTTGATAAACTTACATATGCAGGCAACTCTGATAATCTCTCAGGCATAGAAGAGAGATTTTTAGGGCGATATGTATTCATAAAGGCTGATATATGTGATAGAGAGAAGATGGAGGAGATATTTGATGATTATGGGATTGATTCTGTATGCCATTTTGCTGCTGAATCCCATGTGGACAGGTCAATCGTCAGGCCTGATGCATTTATACAGACAAATGTTATAGGAACATTTAACCTTCTTGAGATTGTGAGGGATAGAAAGGATCATATGAAACTCTTCCACCATATAAGCACTGATGAGGTCTTTGGTAGCCTTGGAACGGATGGCTACTTTACAGAGGAGACACCGTACAGACCCAATAGCCCCTATTCTGCATCAAAAGCAGGCTCTGACCACCTTGTAAGGGCGTATTATAAGACCTATGGAATACCTGTAACCATATCAAACTGTTCCAATAATTACGGGCCCTATCAGTTTCCTGAGAAGCTAATCCCCCTCATGATACTCAATGCCATTGAGGAAAAGCCATTGCCTGTCTATGGGGATGGAAGGCACATAAGGGACTGGCTTTATGTGAGGGACCATTGTGTTGCTATATGGACTATTATGAAGGCTGGAAGGATTGGTCAGACATATAACATCGGTGGTCATAATGAGATGCAAAATATCGTGGTGGTTGAGATGATATGTGATATACTTGATGAACTGCGACCAATGGAGAGAGGTTCATACAGCGATCTAATAAGTTTTGTAAAGGACCGTCCTGGTCATGACCGCAGGTATGCCATAGATGCCTCAAAGATAAGGGATGAACTGGGATGGATGCCAGAGGAATCGTTTGAGACAGGCATAAGAAAGACAGTTAGATGGTATCTTGATAATCAGGAATGGGTGAGAAGGGTTAAGAGTGGCGAGTATCTTGCATGGATAAAGGAACACTATGGGTAAGACTATAGACTGTAGACTACAGACAATAGACTATAGATTTCTCCATTCCTCCATTATACTCAAACATATATCCATTATCTCAAGTGCCCGTTCCTCTGAATCAGCCTCTGTATAACAGCGGAATTCAGGTGCATTGCCTGAGGGTCTTAAGTGAACTATCTCACCGCTTTCAAAATAGATTCTGAGACCATCTATGGTATTAATTGATGAAACTCTGCCAAGGTAATCCTCAAAGATATTGTTAATTAACCCAGATCCTTCCCTCTCAAATCCCCTCAGTATTGATATGCTTTTTTCAGTAGGAAAATCCCTCAGTTTACCACTTGCTGTAAATCTTTGAGGGAGTTCATTCATGAGCTTGCTTATCTTCTTGCCTTTCTCCTTTGCCATGATAAGTATTGATATAATCGGTGTCATGGCATCTCTCGTTGGAAGGGCATTGAGTGGTTTACCTCCTATTATTATATCGGATGCAAGCAGGAAACCGCCGTTTGCCTCATAACCAACAACCTTTTCTGCCCCGTCCTTAAGTGCCTCCTTCATCCCCTCAATAACATAGGGAGAGCCAATCCTTGTGCGATAGACTCTTTTAAAGAGTCCGCATTTCTCAACAGCGGTATTGGATGATATAGGTGTAACCACCGCGTCAGCCTTTAAATAAGCAGAACAGAGGATGCCAGCAATATCACCCCGTATCCATTTCCCTCTTTCATCGCTAATCAGTGGTCTATCACCATCACCATCTGTTGATACAATGGAGTCAAGATGATATTCTTTAGCCCATTTCAGTGCTAACTCTATATCCTCATCCCTTATTGCCTCTGTATCAACAGGGATAAATGTTTGAGATCTGCCAAGGGATATGACATCTGCACCGAGTCTCCGCAGTATCTTCACAATAACCTCTCTACCAACTGCAGAATGTTGATAAACGCCTATGGTCTTTCCTTTTAATGGAGAATTGGGAAAGGCCTCAATGTAGCGCTGAATGTATAAATCCATAGCCTCATTGGTTTGTGCATGAATCTCTGTTTTAAGAGATAGCATCCCTTTATCATCAAAAAGGCCTGATGGTATACTTACTATCTGCCTTCTGATTCCAGTTTCATCCTCCTTCAGTATCTCACCATATCTTTTCATGTATTTAATCCCGTTTCTATCTGCAGGGATATGACTGCCCGTGACCATTATAGAGGGAATATTCTTCATGAATCCGTAATAGGCTATTGCAGGCGATGGAAGGAGACCACAGTTTTCAGGAATATACCCTCTGTCAAACACGGCCTTGGCAACTACCCTCATTACCCGTTCTGTGCTTACCCTTAAATCACCACCAATGGCGATTCTGCCTTTGCCTTTTAGTTCTCCTTTTTCCTCAAGATAGCTGATAAAGGCGAGGGTATATGCATAACAGACCTCATCGGACATATCACTGGCAAGTCCTCGGACACCGCTTGTGCCGAAACGGACATGGCTTTTTTCCATTAGATCTTCAATCCTGATAGATACTCCTGACATTTTGAATCAAATTAATAAAAGTGTTAGAATATCATAAGCTCAAAGTGAGCGATTCTTTATCTTATCATTCTCTGGTTTGATAAACATTAAAAATAGTTTTTTAATTCAATTAACATTATACTACAGGTTAATATGAAGGGTATAATACTGGCAGGTGGTTCAGGCACAAGACTCTATCCAATTACCCGTGCTGTCAGCAAACAACTCCTTCCTGTGTATGATAAACCTATGATATATTATCCCCTTTCTGTCTTAATGATTGCTGGTATACGTGAGATACTTATTATATCTACTCCGGAAGACCTTCCAAGATTTCAGGTCCTTTTTAATGATGGCTCGCAGTTGGGGCTTTCTTTTTCATATGCAGAACAGCCACATCCTGGTGGGCTTGCACAGGCATTTATAATAGGCAAAGAATTTATAGGGGATGATAGTGTTGCCCTTATACTTGGTGATAATATCTTTTATGGCCATGGGCTACAGGATAGCCTGAGAAAGGCTGCAAAGCTTAAGAAGGGTGGATTTATATTTGGTTATCCTGTGAAGGACCCTGAGCGATATGGGGTTGTTGAGTTTGACAAGGATGGAAGGGTTATCAGGATAGAGGAGAAACCTCAGAGACCCAAATCAAAATATGCTGTACCAGGACTCTACTTCTATGATAATGATGTGGTAGGAATTGCACAAGGGCTCAAGCCTTCTTCACGGGGTGAGATTGAGATTACTGATGTGAATATGGAGTATCTGAAGAGAGGTGAACTCAGGGTAGAACTCCTTGGCCGTGGTTTTGCATGGCTTGACACAGGAACCCATGAGTCATTACAACAGGCATCAGAGTTTGTAAGGTCCATACAGGAGAGGCAGGGGCTAAAGATATCATGTGTTGAGGAGATTGCCTATCGCCTCGGTTATATTGATAAAGAGCAACTGAGAAGACTTGCATCTGACCTTATGAAGAATGATTATGGGAAATATCTCATGGAGATAGTAAAGGAGAAGGATTAATGTCCATTAAACCTGTATGGACTTCCCTTCCTGGCGTGATCATCATTGAGACAGAGGCATTTTATGATAACAGGGGGTTCTTTATGGAGACCTTCCACCAGAAGAAATATGCGGAGATAGGGATAAACAGCACATTTGTTCAGGACAATATCTCACACTCCCGAAATGGCGTGCTCAGGGGACTGCATTACCAGCTCAGATATCCACAGGCAAAACTGGTATATGTGCTTTCGGGTGAGATATTCGATGTGGTGGTTGATATAAGGAAGGGTTCACCAACATTCGGAAGATGGGAAGGGGTGAACCTCTCATCCGAAAACAGAAGGCAGATCTACATCCCTGAAGGCTTTGCACATGGATTCTGTGTGCTTAGTGAATCTGCAGATGTTGTATATAAATGCACAAATTTCTATATGCCCGGTGATGATTTTGGTATCCTCTGGTCAGACCCTCAGATAAAGATTGACTGGCCTGTAAAAAACCCTGTTCTTTCGGATAAGGATAGAAAAAACGCACTGCTTAACATGATATCTCAGGATCATCTGCCTTCATACTCATACAACAAACAAAGGACAAAAGAAGCCCCACCTATACAAAGACCAGAAGACTAAGTTGAACATTCTTATAGCAAGAAATGCATTATATCTTGTATCATTGCTGTCCAAGATATTCTAAAATGTTAATCTTTATTTTGGACAGATGTGATCTTGTATATCGCCTGAATATGGTGGATTTGAAAAATAGATGATGGATAGAGTATTCTTTAACCATGATAAAATATGGTCAAAAGTTAAAATATCATGATGTTAAGAATCGGATACCATCTCTTGTAAATATCCTTTCAGCGAGGGTGGATATACTGATCATCTATCTCTTTGGCTCAATGGCCTCAGGGATGGCTGACGAACTAAGCGATATTGATATAGCACTGTTATTAAAAGGGGGGAAGATATCATTTGAGGATGAGTTGGAATTAATAGAAACGGTTAATTCTACACTCATGACCGATGAGGTTGGCATGGTAATCCTCAATAATGCTCCGCTATGCATAAGATATGGGGTTATCAAGGAGGCAAAGGTGCTTTATAGCAGTGATGAAGATGTAAGGCTTGGTTTTGAAGATATGATAAATATGCTGTATATGGATTTCAAATATTATCTTGATATATATGATAGGGAGTTCATTGCCATGATCAAAGGGCAGTCCGATGATAGATAAAGGACTTCTTATTGATCGCCTAAGCAGGGTCAGGGAATATCTTAGACATCTAAATGAGTTGAGGAGATTAACAGAGGAGGAATTTACAAGTGACTTGCGAAACTACAACAGTGCCTCAAGATCTCTCCAGATAGCTATCGAGGCATGTCTTGAGATAGGCCATCACATCATTGCAAGAAAAGGTTTCAGGAGGCCGAAGGATTATAAGGATATCTTCCTGATACTGGGAGATGAGAGAATACTGCCTTTTGAATTTTCAAGATCAATTGTAAAGATGGCCAAATACCGTAATAGACTTGTCCATATGTATTGGGAGATCACCCCTCATGAGATATACAATATCCTTCAAGGTCCGGTTGATGATATTGTAGAATTCGTGAGATACATAGTTGAATATCTTGACGTCGATACAGATACTGAAACCATGTCTAAGTAATGTCATTCATTCGCCTCCTCCACAAACCTGTACCTTCCAAGGGTCATGAGGTAGTTTACAATAGCCTTAAACTGCCAGTCCTCAAACTTAAACCTCGGCATCCTGACATCAGGGTTTATTGAAGTGGGGTCTTTAACCCATTTCTCAATCCACTCCCTCTTTAGCCTGCTTGCAAGGTCTGTATGGTCAGGCCCAATCTCACCTCCGCGACCATTTATCCTGTGGCAGGCAATACAGGCAAAGACCTCACGGTATAATTTCTCTCCATCGTATATATCTTCAGGATAGACCTTTCTTCTCTCCTCAAGGATATAGGGATATGGCTCTTCAGAGAGATAAGAAAGATACTCTATGATAATCTCAGCCTCTCTGTCAGAAAAGTTAAAGTCAGGCATCCTCGCCCTGAGTATGGGTTCAGGCCTGATCTTCCATGGCCCCTTGAAAAATCTGAACAACCATTCGGGCCTGCTCTTTTTCCCCTCATTTGTAAGCTCAGGCCCAATCTCTCCACCTTTATCCTTGATCTTATGACACCCAAGACAGTTATACTTCTCAAATATCTTTTTACCATTCAATAAGATATCATCAGGATCGAAGATGTCCTTTTTGTATCCATCGTTAATATCTTCTTTTCTTATCCCAGACAAGTATACAACCATCGCCTCTGCCTGTTCCTTGTTAAGGTTAAATTTAGGCATCCTCATTATCATCTTTTCAGTTGTGAATTTACCCGGCTCTGTAACCTTGAGTCTTAACCATGCCTCAAGGCTCCTCTCTATGTCTCTTACATTACCAAAGGCAAGCTCCTCCACCCTCTTATCTCCTATGCCATCAAGGGGTGGTGCGATATACTGGAATTGGAGTTTTTCTATCTCATGACAGCCAAGGCACCCGTAATCATTGATTAGCTTCTTGCCTCTCTCTTTGTCACCAGATAACGATGTATTCACCACTTCCTTGCGTTGAGGTTCCTCCTTTTTCAGGCTTATGAGGTAGGCGGTGATTGCAGGTATATCCTCTTTGTTCAACCTGAAGTCAGGGATGATGGTTTTCGGGTCATATGACTTCGGATTCTTCAGGAACTGATATAACCATTCAGGTCTAACCTTATTCCCAATGTCTGACAGATCAGGGCCAAAGGAAACACCCTTATCATTTATCTTATGACAGCCAAGACATCCGATGGATTCAAAGAGTATCTTACCTTTTTGTATAAGCTTTTTATCATCAGGGATAAAACCGAGCGGTATCTGGAAGTCCTTGTCTTTCAGCTCAAACAGGTATGAGGCAATGTCAGCCATGTCCTGATCAGTGAAACGGTAGAGTGGCATCCTCGTATCGGGAAAATAGTCCTCAGGTTTTTTCAACCATCTGAAGAGCCATTCCCTTTTGACCTTACTGCCTATCTTGCTCAAAGATGGGGCTATATGTTCAGGCCTCTTATATCCAGTAAGTTTATGACATGCCACACAATTATATTTATTAAAAAGCTGCCACCCCCTACTGAGAGTTAATGCATCTTTGAATACTGTGTCAAGGGGCATAGATTGTGGCATTTGATGACATCTCATACATGATGCCTCTGTAAACTTACCCTTTAGCAAGGACCTTCCTGAGTAAGTCACCTTCCCATGGGCGTCATCTACTGTTAATGCCTCGCCCTGTCCATCATGACAGACGACACATCCAAATCTCTTGACAGGATGAATCTTGAGATAATTCCCTGAATGGATTTTGAATGGGTGTGGTGCATTGTGGAATCCTTTCCTGTCTTCAGCCTGATGGCATGTTATACAACGGTCAACTATTCCGAGTTCAGGTAGCCATATCTGCTGAATCTTCTCGGCCTTTTGTCTGCACTTTGGGTTCTTTGTAGTTCTGCAGGTAAGTTTATAGAATTCTTTTTGATATTCTTTCCATGGACGGTCATGCTCCACATACAATGCCCAGAGGGTTACCAATAGCATGGCAGAGCAGAAGATGGCTATCAGCACAATGTGAACGCTCTTTAGCTTCATCGTAATTCGTAATGAGTATTAACTTTGAACTTTCTGAATCGTGTTATCCATAAACCTAAATATTAAACCATGGAGTTGTGAGTATATACCTGATATGAAAGAGTAGCCTCAGGATTATCTTGATTGGCACAAGATACATCATGAGAAGCAAGAGCATCACGATTATATACCTTGCAAGACCAAGCCCTCTGTAAAGCCCATTCCATATAACAGCAGGCAGGGTCATCCCCAGTCCAAGGTATGCGATTAGTCCTGATGCACCGATCCATGGCAGAGGACTCCAGAGATGCTCCTCCGTGCCCTTTGTAACCTGCCATGACTCCCATGGCCAGTAAAACTGCCAGTTGGGTCCTCTGAAGAAATACCCTACTGCTATCAATATCCACCACATGGAAAAGCCAATGATGAAGTTCGTGACAGCGAACCTCCTCCCTGAGTAATTATATCGTCCTATCCCTGCCGGGGTGTTGTCCAGATAGGGTATCATGATGAGTGAGGCGATGATGATTATAGGTATCATCACCCCTGCTATCCACGGATCAAAGTAGACAAGGAGTTCCTGTAGCCCTACAAAGTACCATGGTGCCTTTGATGGGTTTTTTGATATACCAGGATTTGCCATCTCAAGAAGTGGTGCATTGACAAGCAGTGCCCAGACAAGGAGTATTATTGTCAGGGCCACGGCAGTCAGGAACTCTATCACCACAAGATCAGGCCATGTGTATTTTCTCTTAGAGTGGTCTTGATATTCCATCCTTCCTTATCCTCCAGAAGTGCACTGCCATGAATATCATCCCGATAATGGGTAATACAATTATATGCATTACATAAAACCTCAATAATGCATTACTGCCAACCTCAGAGCCCCCTAATATCAGGAACCTGATGTCATGGTACTTATCAACCAGTGAAAAAGGCCCTTCATGCCCGACAAACGGTATAGCACCAATCATATTGGTAGCAACCATTATCGCCCAGTAGGAGAGTTGATCCCATGGCAATAGATATCCTGTGAAACTCAAGAGCAGAGTAACAACAAGCAATACAACACCCACAACCCAGTTGAACTCCCTTGGTGGTTTATATGAGCCTGTGAGAAAAACCCTGAGCATGTGAAGTATAATGGTGAAGACCATGAGGTGTGCAGCCCATCGGTGCATGTTTCTCAGTATCACGCCAAAGGGGATATCATATCTCAGATAGAGCATATCCTTATATCCCTGCTCAGGCGAAGGGGTATAATAGAACATCAGAAATGCCCCAGTGAGGATTTCCACAAGGAAAAGGAAGAATGTTATACCTCCCATGCACCATGTAAAGCGTATCCTGTAGGCATGCTCTGGTATCTTCACAGGGTGAAGGTGAAGGAATACATTTGACCTTATCTGTAATACCCTGTTTCTCTTCGTGTCCTCATATCCGTGCCGGAAGATAGACTTCCATACCCTTGAATGTTTAACCCTTTCCAATAACCTTGTTCTCTTGCTCAACCTATCTTCAGATACGCTCCCTTCTTATCAAAGTCCTTATATGTATACACCTTTGCCTTATCCACCGTTATCATACCTTCATCGTCTATGTATATCTTTAATCTGTCCAGTGGTCTTGGTGCAGGTCCTGTAAAGTTTGCTCCATTGCGATAAAACTGACTGCCATGACATGGGCATTTGAATAACCCCTCATAGGGGAAATAGTTAGGGGTACATCCAAGGTGGGTGCACCTTGCATTCAGTGCATATAAACGCCCCTTTTCTCTGATAATCCAGACCCCATGTTCTGACTTCCAGTCTTCATATACCCTATGGCTTGATGATTCGTCTATTCTGAATTCATCGAGATAACCGATCTTGAAGGTCGATGGTTTTTCAAAAAGCACACGTGGAAATAAAAACCTGACAGTTGCAGGGATTGAGACGCCAATGGTTAAAAAAAAAGAACCCCAGCCGAGTATCTTCAAAAATCCACGTCTGTTGATTTTATCTTCCTTTGAATGCATCTTTTTAAGAGAAACCTTAAGAAGTTTCTCGGTGGAGGGGGAAGGAAGAGGGTGTTTGAATGAGTTTCGTTGTTACTTCCTTCCCCTGTATTTTCTCCACCAAGAGGGTGTTTTTACACAATCGTCAATCTTTTTAAAGATTAAATCTTCCTAACTTCAACAGGCACCGGTTTATCCCATACCCCAAGTCTCGTATCGGTCTTGTCGCTGGTGATTAAATTGGGCGTCTGTTCCCTCTTTGGGTAGTGAGACCAAAGAGAAACAACCCCTGGCTTAGTTACATATCCAACACTGGCAATGGCTTTAAGGCTACCTTGACGTGAAATTACCTCACACCAGTCGCCTGTCTTTATACCCCGTGCTTTTGCATCCGTTGGATTAATGTTTACAACCTGATTGGAGACCCTTTCCCAAAGCGTAGGGACTAAAGGAATATCAAGTCCATTGTTGTAAACGTTATACCCTGTATTCCAGATTTCATTTGCACGACCGTGGGTACTCCAGAGAGGATACTCATCGGTAATCTTATCCCTATTAGGATAGTCGTAAGGGTCAAAATTAGCCAGGGCAGAAACATGTTCAAGGTGTGCCTTGCCGTCTTTATGCGCAAAGCGTTTCCCCATTAACTCTTCCGTATCTTCAGAATAAAGCCTTCTGACTGTTCTACCTTTTACCCGCGGGTATTGTATTCCTGAAGAACCTGCCCTCAAGAGGTCATCCCATGTTATTTCAGAGATATCAGTGTCATAGGAGCCCTTGGTTTGTGCCCTTACCTCATCATAAATCTCTATCTCGTCCTTCCAGTCAAACCCTTTAAGGCCCATGCGTTTTGCAAGTTGTGCAACGATCCACCAGTCAGGTTTTGCCTCTCCAGGTGCATCCATAAAGCCCCTTTGAAGATGAAGCCTTCTGTCCTCACTCGCCTGTATAGTGTTCCATTCGCCCCATGTGGCTGCCGGAAAGATGACATCAGCAGTCTTGGTGGTATCGGTGGGATATATCTCGTTGACAATATGGAATGTGTTCTCAAATGCTGATTTGAATTTGTTAATGTTTGGAAGCTGTATGATGGAATTGCAGATATACGACCAGATGGCATGAACCTCTCCCTTTTCAATCTTGTCGAGCACGCTTCGCATTGAACTCGGTCCTTTTCCTTCAGGTGGTGCTGTACCTGCAAATGTTCCTTTTGGATGTCCTCCGCCCCTTGATATGCACGCACCTACCTTGCCTGCATTGCCGAGTATTACCGCGAGTGAGGCAAAGGCGACCTGGTGCTCCCAGCCTGCCAGCTGTTTTATGATCCCCATCCAGAACTGGAACATGGTCTGTCCTTTGTATCTTGCAAGCATCTCAGCAGAGCGTCTGATTTTAGCAGCAGGAACACCTGTGATCTTTGATGCGTTTTCAGGGCTGAATCTGTCCATCAATGCTGTCTTCTTAAGTTCATTAAACCCTGTGGTGTATTTTTCCACAAACTCTTTGTCATACCAGTCATTTTTAATGACCTCATGCATAATTGACATTGACAATATTGCATCAGAGCCGGGTTTTACTTGAAGGAATAGTCCACCTGTACGTTCGGCATCTCTTGCCATTGAATGCCTTACAGGGTCAGCTACAATCAACTTAATATCTCCCTTGTTCAGACCTCCGGCGGTCAGTGCGCGGTAATACCATGATGAGCCTGTATCTTTGAGATTCTTACCCATGAGAAACATGCACTTTGTGTGGTCATAATCTTCCACATTATGAGAACTTGAACCAGTCCCGGTGACATCAGAAAGCCCCCACAGTTCACTGCCCCAGAACAGGTAACCATTTCCGCAAAGCGTTGAAGATTTAATACCTTGGAAAAGCCATTTCAGAAATGCATATGTATTCTGAAGATAGCCCCAATCTCCATATATACCTGCAACAGAATCAGGACCGTATTTGTCAATAATACTCTGCAACTTATCTGCAGTGAATCCGATAGCCTCATCCCATGAGACCTCTGTAAGAGGGCTATTCTTGCCTTTAGGTCTTATCATAGGCTTTTTAAGACGTATTCTTGTTGGAAGTTTTTCGGAGTAGATGCTCTGTGCATTAAACGCACCCCTGATTGAGTAGTTTGACTTGCTTGCCACATCCTTATGATCAGGGAGTATCATAATATTTACATCTTTCCCATCCTTCTTGGCTGGTACGGTAAAGACAGGGTTTGGCCAGTCACCTCTCATCTTTTCAACAGGGAAAAAGTGTGCCCTATTTGGTTTAAGACCTTTACCTTTGGGCCATATATATACCTTATATCCACACATAACATGACAGTAACGACAGGCAGTATCATATACCTCTGCATCCTTTGGTGGAAGCTCAACGAACTCAGTTGCCCTTGCTTCAGTGAATTTAGACGCCTCGGCAAATCTACTTCCTGCAATAGTACATACACCAGCTGCTGTTGCAGCGGTAAACTTCAATAAATCACGTCTTGAAAGTTCTTTTTTTTCAGTCATCCTATCTTACCTCCTCTCCATCAAGAAGATTATTCCTCATCCCATATATAAGCCCTGCGACTCCTGTTGCATAAATATCTCCTGTTGAATTATCAACCTCGAGATAAACCATCGGCAGGTTGCTTGGTGCAGGACCTTCAAGAACCTTTCCACCCTGCCTCGGGTCATAGATTGTTTGGTGACACTCACAGATGAGCATCTCTGAATCCCGATCTAAGTCAACACCACATCCGAGATGAGTGCAGAACATGCTATACGCAACTATACTTCTATTTGGACCTACACCGCCTTCAACATTACATCCCAGGTCCATTAGAATATTCTTTCTCCCCATAAGTGGGTAGTCGAATTTTATTATCCTTCCTGGTTGTAAATCTCTCAGATTTGCAATTCTTACCTGAGGATAAGTTCTATCCGATGTGGTTGCAAATGCATCTTTACTCAATCCTCCAATAAGGATTGCTGCTGCACCTGCACAGCCTGCTGTCTTCAGAATCTCTCGCCTTGAGATCTTTTTGTTCTCTAAAGACTCTTTTTGAGTAAACATTGGTTCCCTCCTTAATTAATTTTCTCATGCTTGTATTACCATTTATAAAATATGGTTGCATAGAGACGGTTATTCTCATCTGTATCTTCTGTGCTTACTGTATATTCGGTCTCTACTCGTTGGAATTCTAAACCAACCGTAACAGTTTCAGTTACATCATATGATATATTGCCCATGAACGTTTGATTTTTCTTTCTGTCCACCGCAACATTCTCTACTTCATCTTCAGGGTTGTCAATTCCATATATTCCATGAATATGCGCCTTTCCTAAATCCAGACCCAGATCAACAAATCCTCCTGTTGTATCTATACTGTGGGCTTCATTAGATGTGTCAATTACTGCAAACTGACCTGCTCCTGTACCAAGGCCACCTCCTGAACCAGTAAAGACCTTACCACCTAAAGAGACCTTGCTGTCAGTCCCTATTGGTATAGATACCGCTGCTTCTACACCGATAAGCCATGAAGTTACATAGGTTTCTTCATCGTTAGATATCACCCTAACTTTTCCAACGCTACCCCCAACTGAAGCAACAAAAGGCCCATTCTTATAACTAATATCTGCGCCGATATTAGGCTGATTGGACTTTATTGTTCCGTCACCGATTATATCTCCCATCTTGTCCTTTTGCTGCATAGCAACAAGGTTGACATCTATATCACCAAAATGCCCCGTTGCTCGCAACTGTGGCATAAGGTTATAGGGGTTTCCCTGTCCCCATAACCATGTTGTGCTGAGTGTTGATGGCCCTACATTGGTAAGTATTGTTCTCCATGATTGTCCAACCAGGATATTCCAGTTTGAAACTTTGAAGTCAGCATATAGATTACGTATTCTTAGCGTATCACCTGATGCCCTGGAGACAAAATCAAATTCAGCATTTAATGAATCCAATACATTTCTTTCTGACGTCTTGAAGAGTAGCCCAACTCGGGAATTGTCGACATTGAATTCGAGGGAGTCATCATCTTCTCCTGAGTTTCTTGAGGCGAATGCCCAATCAATACCTTTTGCACCGTTGCTATCGTACATCACTGCAACATTGATAAACCCATAAAACGTCAGTTTGTAGTTTTCGGTCTCAAAGATGTTTATTTCATGATGAACTGCTAACGCAGGTGTAGAGCTTGCAACAATTACCACCACTGCAACAAGGACCGTGACTATCAAAAAAGTCATAATTTGTTTTCTTTCCTTCACGAACGATATAATTGTATTGTTTTGCGTCTTCATCATCATCCCTCCCTTTTTGATTAAAAGTAATTTTTCTCTGCATTTTGCTATCCTTAAAAGAGTCAAAGAAACCCCACCTTTCCACCCCCTTTCCAATCCGTCTGTTTTTGTCAAGTTGCATGCACAAAATCGTGTAATAGCGCTATACAGAAAATTATTTTGAACGCTCTCCCCATGTCTCTTTACACATGCAAAGCCTTCTAAGGTATAAAATAAGGGATTTAATCTGGGCATCCCTGAGATTCCCTCCCCATGGTGGCATCAGCGTGGCTTTGCCCACTGCTTTACCGCCTCCTCTAATCACATCATAGAGATCTTTGTCTGTCCTTTTACTCATGAATTTGCTGTCTGTATGATTTGCAGGCCTTGGGTCAAGGTTTTTTGCATTAAACCCCTTCCCGTCTCCTTTAATTCCGTGACAGGGTGTGCAGTAGTGTTTGTACAGGGTTTCTCCTATTGATACAGATGGCCTTTCTTCTGCCCGAGCATGGTTGAGGTAAAAGATCAGAAATAAGAATATACAGAATTGTATGATGCGTAACGCGTGATGAGTAAATATTGTATCCATTTGAGCATTTAAACTTTTACCCCCTGATCTTCTCCTGTTCCGCAAAATAAAAATGCCCGATTGTGAACTGTTTAAACTATGCAAGCGCCCCTGTACAGCTTGCACCTGCACCTGCTGTGCACATAAAACACAGTTGATTGGTAACGATCTCACGCTTGCTCAGGACATCATAATTAAATTTGTCTATTGTTGAATATTCACTCTTCACAGGGAGATTAAGCATCTGCCAGAAGTCACAGTCAAAGAGCCTTCCATCAGGAGAGACACTTATCAGATGTCTGCACATCAGATTATCCACTGTGTGAGGATTGAAATTTTCTTCTAATTGGTTCAAATATTCTATCTTCTCATTGCTCGACATGGAATTCCCGAGTCTTCCAATGGGCATGTTGCTAAGTGCTACAAGATGATTAAATGTTATGCCGTGCATCTCCCATAGTTTCTGCTTATATGCATTCTCCAGCATCTTCTGGTTAGGTGCTATTGCAGGGCCAAAGGGGTTGAACATGATATCCAGTTCAAGGCCACTGCCTTCTTTACCATAGCCCAGAGAGTTCAGCCCCTTCATTGCTCTGATGGCCTTCTGGTATGTACCCCTGCCCCTCTGTTTGTCAACTCCATCTTCTGTGTAACATGGCAGGGAGGCTATTATCTTGACCCTGTTTCTTGCAAGGAACTCAGGGACATCCTCCATCCCGGGCTCCGTGTGGATTGCAAGGTTTGACCTTACCATAACCTTCTTACCAGCAGAAACAGAAAGGTTTACAAAATACATGAAATAGGGATTCAGTTCTGGTGAGCCTCCGGTAATATCAACAGTATTTATCTCGCTATTGTCTTCCAGAATATCAATAATCTGGCTCATGACATTCACAGACATCATCTCCTTTCTCAAGGGTGATGCCTCCACATGACAATGTATGCAGGTCAGGTTGCATCTATATCCAATATTCACCTGAAGTGTCTGGATATCCGCGGCCATTAAGGGATATTTGTTTATCTCCATCAGTTTTTGATCAAAGAGATTCATGGGTGCCCTCAATCATAATTTGTCATGAATATATCTTGCTGGGAACTGTCAAAAAGTTCCCTTGACATATTTCCTCGCAATCTGCATCCATTATCTCCTTTTGCTCAATATGTAGTACCTTGCTCATAAACTCCCTTGTCCTTGGATGCTTTGGATTCACAAATATATCAGGTGGTTTTCCCACCTCCACAATCTCTC
>FWPU01003273.1_pt1 | contig 39807 bp, 38 predicted proteins | sample 2228361 | NCBI WGS metagenome assembly FWPU01 (sample SAMEA103939777, study PRJEB20133) | metagenome | reverse complement strand
ATTAAGCCTTGTTGAATCATATATTCAATTAACTTTTCCAGAGTGGCCCGGTTAGCAGATATTCCATAAGGCCAAAAATCTTTACCCATGAAAGAGATAGTTTGTTCTATCTCATGAAAAAACCAGGGCAGGGTAACTGGAGGCGCGCCCAGTCCAATAGCCTGCTCCATGGCTTTGTCTTTTGCTTGACAAAATGCTTGATAGAGACTTTGTGCAGTCCATGGATATTTTTCATATATATCCTTCCGCAAAACTACGGTATGCATGATGGGAAAATTTTTTGTCCGCCGATAATAGTCCATCTCTATTTCCTTATAATTAGCAAAAAGCCTGCGAATCCACTTTTCTCTCTGGAGAATAGGATTGGGAAGGCGCGCAGTGAATAAGGCATCTAATTTTCCTTCCCTTAAAAGATTCACAAGGTTTTCTCCTTGAGGGATCACCTGAACCTTGATGGAAGAAGGAAGTTCAATAGGGAAACGTTCTTCATGAGCTGTAAACCATTCTATCTCTTCTGCGGAAACTCCATAATCATCTTGCAATATTCCTCTGATCCATACCGCTGCTGTCATTTGATATTCTGGCAAACCGATCTTCTTCCCTTTTAAATCTTCAGGTTTTTGGATTGCCCCATCGTTCCTTATATAAATATCTCCATGACGAAATTTTCTGGAAGGGAAAGCTGGAATTGCTATGTAGCCAGGTTGCAGTTTTCCCCAAGAAATGAGAAAAGAAGACAAAGATAGCTCAGTTACTTCAAATTCCTGGTACCTAACAGCCCTAAGAAAAATTTCTTCCACAGGTAAAATCAGAACATGTAGATCAATACCTTGGGGTCGGACACTTCCTTCTCGTAACATACGTGTGCAATCATAATCTCCGCAGGCGAGGGTCAATTCCAACTTTCCCATTGCGTCTCCTTATTGGTCATTTAAAACTTTTCTTTTTCTCCTCTAAAAATGAAAAAGCTCTTTTATTTTTTATCTGATATTGGCTAATTCCTCTAAAACCGTGATAACTACAGCAGCCTCTTTTTCGCCTTTTCCTTGCGCCTTGGCTGCCTTTACTATCTCGCGCGCAATGCTCCCGGCCGGAAGAACCGCGCCCACTTCATCAGCAAGTTTGAGGGCGCTGGATAAGTCCTTATACATATTGTTCAAGGAAAAACCAGGAGTGAAGTCGCGTTGAATCATTCGCGGCCCTCTGGTTTCCATGGCCCCAGTGCGGGCGCCACCGACCGAGGTAATTTCCATGACTTTATTGGGTTCAATGCCTACCTTGCGCGCTAAAACCAAAGCTTCAGCTACAGCTTGAATGGCAATGCCCATGATTAAATTATTGATCAACTTAAGAGTTGTCCCTTTGCCATTTTCTCCGACATGGATTATCTTGACTCCCATCTTTTCGAAGATAGGTAGACAGGCGTCGAAAGCTTCTTTGGGCCCTGCAGCCATAATTCCTAACTTGCCTTCTGCAGCTACTTTGGGATTTCCTGTGACCGGAGCATCCAGCATAACTACTCCTTTTTCTTTAGCGCGCGCAGCAATCAACCGCGACATCTCTGGGGCAATGCTGCTCATGTCAATCAAAATCAACCCTGGGTGTGCTCCTTCCAAGATCCCATTTTCCCCGCATACCACTTCTTCCACAGCGGCTGAGTCCGTAACCATAGTAATCACTACCTCCGATGCCTGAGTTACCGCCTTCGGCGACTCAGCCCATTTGGCGCCGGCCTTAAGTAGCGGTTCAGCTTTCTCTTTTGTCCGATTCCAGACAGTTAATGAATAACCCCCTTCCAGCAAACGTCGGGACATTTCCCGCCCCATAAGGCCCAATCCTATGAAACCAATTCGCACCATGTACTTCCTCCTTACCATTAGTTATTAATACTTTCCAATTTTTCATCCTGGCAGACAATTCCGCTTTTTCTCTAAACCTTCTCCTGGATTCCTAAAAGGTGTTCTCTCACCGTCTCCAAATGAGTCTTCATTACCTTTTCTGCCCTTAAGGGATCACGATCTTTAAGGGCTTCTAAGAGTTCTAAATGTTGTTGATAGTATATTTTTTTTCTTTCTGCGGTAAGGGAGATTTCTTTGAGTCCTCCCCACACATCACTTCTTCTAACTCTATGAATAACCATGAAAAAAGAGGTAAGCAAAGGATTATCAGTGGCATTGGCAATCTCTCGATGAAGCATTTCATCCCAATGTTCAAAGACCGCAGTGTCAATAGCCTCTCGGGATTTGTTTAAAAAAGTCTCCATTCGGGCAAGTTCATTAAGATTAGCTCGTAAAGCCGCCATGGCAGCTAACTTTGGTTCTAAAATGAGCCTAGCTTCCATGATATCTCCTGGGTTCACTTCTGCGGAAACTTCAGTTAGGTCTCGGGACTCTAAATCAGGCTTCGGGCCCACAAAGGTTCCTTGCCCCACATGACGCCATATTTTGCCTTCTTTCTCTAAAGTGGCCAGTGCTTTTCTTAAAGTCCCCCGAGAAAATTGCCATTTCTCAACCAAGGATCTTTCTGAAGGTAATCTCGTTTCTCCTTTTAATTCAAGATCCTCTATTAAACTACGAAGGAGATTAAGGATCTTATTCTCTTCTGTTCCCATTGTTTCATCTATACCAATTAGACCAATTTTAAAATTGGTCTAATAAAATTTTCTTTTAAAAACAATTTAATTTATTTAAAATAAAAAAACAAGAAAAAAATATTGACAACCAATTTGAATTTGGTTTATTTTGATAGGAAAGAAAAGATTGCATTTTAAAAAAAGAGGGGAATATTAAACTCTCTTCGGTAAAAGACCAGGAAGGAGGAAGAGGCATGATTTCTTCGTTAAAAAGGCGTAAAAAAGGGATTGCATTAGTTACTATGATCGTAGTTTTTTCTCTTTGGTCCTTTCCGGCTATGGGCCAGAACAAGATCAACATTTCTTTCGGAGGATCCACTCCGGGGGGGATGATGTATTATTTGGTTGGTGTAGCCGGAACAGTCATCTCCCGGGAACTTCCCCAGTATAACATTACCCAGGTTTCCACTGGAGGATCCACCGAAAATTGCAAAAGACTCATTAAAGGTGAACTGGACATGGGCATTGTCTATGGCCCTCATGTTTATATGGCTCTTAAACAAGAAGGTCCTTTTAAAAACGGGCCCAAAGGGACTATGCTCCGTGGAGTAACCAAAATATACGAAGGAGAGACTTACTTTGTAACCTTACCCGATTCCGGGATAAAAACAATGTCTGACTTGGTAGGGAAGACAGTGGCCTTAGGACCGCCAGGTTCCGGAACTGTTTTTAATAGCACCAATGTTTTGCGGGCCATTGGTCTCCTCGATAAAATCAAAGGCCGACAAATGTCTTTCGCTGATGCTGGCCGGGCTGTTGCCAATCGCCAAATAGATGCCTTTGCTCAATCCTCTTCTCCGGCCGGTTCAGTCAAGGAATTGGCCGAAACCAAAGGAGCTTATGTAATTCCCTTTAGCGATGAAGAATTAGCCAAGATAGTTAAAATTTACCCCTTTTATTATGCCGGCGTGATGAAAGCTGGAACATATAAAGGTGTCCCGCCGACTAAAATGCCCTTTCTCCCGGTTTACTGGATTGCCCATGAAAGGATTTCGGCTAAAGCTATTCAGGACATCTTAGAGCTGGTTTATAAACCTGAAATTAAAAAACAACTTGCTGAGGGTCATAAAGGTTGGGCCCAGATGGAGCCGGGGATAAAATATCTCCTCAATTTGGGTGTTCCCATGCATTTAGGAGCAGAAAATTATTTTAAAGCTAAAGGACTTTGGCCAAAGTAAGTCTAATTAGGAAGTTTCTGCTTTCAAATTGGTATTAAGTTGCCGTGGCCTATAGACCACGGCAATTTTTTGCCCTCCTTAAAAAGTTTGAGCGGCAGAGAAATAGAGAAGAATCAAAAATGGCAGAGCAAAAATGGATTCCAGAGATTAAAAATAAAGGAAGGATAATCAAAGGCAAGTGGGCCATCTTATATTCGGCAGTAGCTGCCTTTATGGGAGGATGGTATATCTATACCTCCGGTTTAGGAATAGTATCCACGGAGACTAATCGGGGATTCTATCTTCTCTTCACAGCCATTTTGGTCTTTCTATCTTTCCCGGCCTCATCACGTGCTCCTCTTCATCGTCCAAGTGCCTTTGACATTATTTGTCTCATTTTAGTCACTGCCTCACTTACCTACTGGATAGATCAATATGCCGAATATGCCATGTATCGGGTAAGCTCACCAAGTTTTTGGGACCTCACCATGGGCGTGATAGCTATTCTGATGATTGTGGAAGCTGCCCGGCGGGCTTTAGGGTTGGTTATCCCAATCTTGGCTTTTATCTTCCTGGCCCAGCTATATTACGGCCCCTACCTTCCCGGAAAAATGAGCCATGCGGGAATATCCCTGGAAAGGATCGTTGAATTTACTTTCTCCACCCAGGAGGCTATGTTTGGAGTTATTACGGCCACTTTTGCCACCTTTGTATTTCCATTTATGATCTTCGGTGCTTTTTTGGAACGTAGCGGCGCAGGTGTATTTTTTATGGAACTGGGCAAAGCAGTGGCTGGCAGGTGGCGGGGAGGGCCGGCCAAAATTGCTGTTTTAACCTCCGCTATGTTCGGCTCGATTTCGGGTTCTTCAGTAGCCAACGTGGTGGCCACTGGAACTTTTACCATTCCTATGATGAAAAGAACGGGATTTAGGCCGCAAGTTGCTGGAGCAATCGAAGCTATTGCCTCTACAGGCGGTCAGTTCATGCCTCCCATCATGGGCGCAGGGGTCTTCATCCTGGCCACCTTGATCGAGATGGAGTACCTGAAAATAGCCATAATGAATGTGATCCCAGCTTTAATCTATTTCATTTTTGTCCTCTATATGGTGGACTTAGAGGCTCTGCGCTTGGGGCTAAGAGGTCTGCCTCCAGAAGAAATCCCCCGAGTTTCGGAAGTGTTGAAAAAAGGAGGACACTACTTTATTCCTGTAGCCCTAATTCTGATCATTTTATTTTATGGATATACCCCAGAAGTGGGAGCTTTTTGGGGAATTGTCTCGGCCATAGCTTTGTCCTGGCGGCATAAATCAACGGGTATGACACCACGGACTATTTTCCATGCTTTAATTGCCGGGTCTAGTTCTAATAACTCCGCAGGGGCAGCTATTGGCTCTCTGGGAATTATTATCGGGGGAATTGTTCTCTCGGGATTAGGATTGAAATTTTCCGCTTTATTGGTGGAAGCTGCCGCAGGGAACCTGTTGATGTGTGTAATTATGGTTATGGTCATCTCCATCATCATTGGCATGGGTAGTAGTACTACTGGATCATATATAATTCTCTCCGTTGTGGCAGCTCCCGCCCTGATTTATTTAGGAGTGCCCGCTGTCGCCGCTCACCTTCTCGTATTTTATGCAGCCTGTCTTTCCAACATCACGCCGCCCGTTTGCGTCTCTGCTTTTGCCGCCGCTGCTATTGCCCAAGCTAATCCTATCCATACCGGCCTAGCGGCATTAAAATATGGAGTGGCTTTAATCTCTTTGCCTTTTGCTTTTGTCTACCGCCCGCAAATTCTGCTCATGGGCTCAGCGGCAGAAGTGATTTATGCCACTTTATTTTCCTTAGTTGGCTTCATGGCTCTGGCCATGTTTTTGCAGGGAGCCGATTTTATTTCCCCGCGCATCAATTTCTGGAAAAGAATTCTTTTGGGTCTTAGCGGCCTGCTCATTCTCTTCCCCTCCCAAACATGGCTGGATTTTATAGGTTTAGCTCTCCTCTTGGTCGCCTGGATGCCCAACGTAATCAGTAAGATCTCGAAAAGGCCTATAAGTAAAGCAAGTTAAATCATTAATCACAAATTTCTATTTCTTTCAATACCTGGGCAATCTCTACTAGCGCTCTCTCTTTTAAGGGTTGCAAGGGAGGAATAGGAGCCCCCACAGGAAATCCCTGCAGTTCCAAACAGGCTTTAATACAGGGAGCTAAAGAATATTTCTGAAATATATGATTTATACTCCAGAGCCTTTTTTGGAGAGCAATGGCCTCCGCCCATTGATTTTTTCTTGCTAATTCATATAACTCTACACTCTGTTTGGGAATTACACAGGCTGGCCCAGCCATCCAGCCCACACCCCCAAACATCATGACCACTAAAGGTATATGAGCGGAAGCACTAAAAATCTTTATCTTACCCTGCAAGCGATTCATTATAGTCAATAAATTCCCAGTATTAGCCGAAGCATCTTTTAGATAGCGGATATTCGGTATCGCAGCCAAAGTTTCGATTTCTTCCAAAGTCAAATTAGTGCCCGAAAAACTTGGATTGGTATATAAAACCACAGGGAGCGTTACTGCTTCGGCGATACTGCGAAAATAGGCTATTACGCCTTCAGCTGATATGGGAAAGTACGTATCCATAATCGCCAATAGGCCATCCACCCCAATCCTTTCCATCTCCTTGGCCTGCCGCACTGCTTCTTGAATTGAGGTATGGGCCACTCCAGCTACTACAGGCACTCTTCCCGCATTGGCTTCCACAACAACTTCCACTATTTTCTGTCTTTGAGGCCAGGTAAGGTAGGCAAACTCTCCCGTGCTTCCCAGAGGAGTCAACCCATGAACCCCTTTATTGATCAAATGGTTTACCAGTGACTTAAGAACCTCTTCTTTTACCTTGCCATCTGAATTAATGGGAGATACTAAATATGGAAAAACACCGGCAAATTCTTTCTGAGCCATGTTCCCTCCTAAATTAGTTTTGACCCATAAAGTTTTCTTGATTTTGTCCTGAAATTAAAATAAATTATTTAAAAATTTTTCTCTACTGCTTTTTATAAAGTAAGGATTTATTATCTTCAGAATGAAAAATAAAAAAATTTTAAAATCCCGAGACGCCCTTCGCCAGGCCATTAAGCCTGGTGATAGAATATTCTTTTCTATTGCCTCTGGTCAGCCTCAAACACTTCTCCAGGCATTGGCCGAGGATTTCGAATACTATCGGGACGTAGAAGTATTCAGTGGTTACTTGCTCACTGAACATCCTTTAGCAAAGAAAGAATTTGCTTCTTCTTTTCGCTGCTCCAGCTTCCAAATAAGCCCTCCCTTGCGGAAGCCATGGAAAGAGGGGTTAATTCAGTTTATTCCGGCCCGCATTTCTGAGATCCCGCGCCTTCTTTCTCGGGATGGCCCTTCTCCAGCAGATGTCGTTTTAATACAAGTGGCTCCGCCGGATAAAGCCGGGAGATATAGCTTGGGTGTTTCTACTAGTCAGGCCTTCCCTTTGGCCCTGGAGGCGCGCACAGTGGTAGCGGAACTCAATGAGAATGCTCCGCGTACTTTTGGCCCCTGTTTCCTTTCTGCCTCGCAAATTCATTACTTAGTAGAATCTACCAATCCCCTTATCCCCTATGCCGAGGTCCAAATTGGGGAAACGGAAAAAAAGGTAGCTGAGTTTGTGGCCGAACTCATCCCTGATGAAGCCACTATCCAGATGGGGATTGGCAATTTACCCACGGCGATTCTGCAACTCTTAGAGGGGAAAAGGGACTTGGGGATCCATTCTGGAATGCTCTCTGATGCCGTCGTGGATCTGGTAGCCAAAGGAGTCATAACTAACCGTAAAAAAAGTATTTACCGAGGCAAAGTTGTTGCCGGCGAACTTATCGGCACAGAAAAATTGTTTCATTTTGGACATGAAAATCCTCTCTTAGAAATGCATGGAGCAGAAGTTAGTCATAACGCTCAGCTCATTGGTCAGATGGATAACTTTGTGGCCATAAATTCTGCTTTGGAAATCGACTTATCTGGCCAAATCAATGCTGAATCTATTAATGAGGAGCAGGTAAGCGGCGTAGGGGGTCAGTTTGACTTTGTGGAAGGAGCTTATTTTTCCCGCGGGGGAATTTCCATAACGGCCTTGAGTTCTACGGCCGCTCAAGGAAAAATTTCCCGAATTGTTCCTTATCTCCCTCCCCAAGCGACAGTTACTATCCCCCGGTATATGGCAGATATTGTTGTTACCGAATATGGTGTGGCCAAGTTAAGAGGCAAATCAATCTCTCAGCGGGCCGAGGCCCTGATTTCTATTGCCCATCCTGATTTTCGTGATCGACTCTGGGAAGCATTTAGTGCTAAAAATTATGGAAGACTCTGAGATTTCTCGCCTTTGGAAAGAAGTGGCGAATTTTCGCTGTCAAGAAATTCCTTTGTTATTAGGAGTTACAGGGGGAATTGCCAGTGGTAAATCTACCGTAGCTAATATGTTGGCCAAATTAGGAGCCGCTACCATTGATTTTGATCAGCTAAGCAGGATAGTGGTGGAGCCTAATCAGCCAGCGTGGAGAGAAATTGTTGCCTATTTTGGACAAGATATTATCCTTCCTAATAGAAACATTGACCGCCCAAAACTATCACGAATAGTCTTCCAAGATCCAGAAAAAAGGAAGAAATTAGAGAGGTTGGTGCATCCCCCTATCTTCGCCGAGTTCTTAAAAAAATTAAAAGAATTGGCGCTTAACCCTGAGAATAAAATAATCCAAGTTATTACTCCCCTTCTTCTGGAAGCTAACCTCCAAAATTTTTTCCATAAAATCTTATTGGTTTATATACCTCCCGAAATGCAGATCGAAAGATTAATGAAAAGAGATCAGATCTCGAGGGAAATGGCGCAGAAAATGCTCGCTGCCCAATGGCCTATTGATAAAAAAAGGAATTATGCTGATTTTGTAGTTGATAATTCTGGATCGCTGATGGAAACAGAGAAGCAGGTGCGCAAGATTTGGGAAGACTTGCAGAAATTAGTACCCCGTAAAATTACCTAACAGAGACCTCCTTTTCCAGGAGTTGACTTTCATTCATACTCTTCAACCCTTTTATTTGCTGGATGAGATTGCTTATTTTCAGATTATAATTGCGCCGCTCAAAAGCCTTGCTCACAATGGCTACAATATCGGCCACATTAAAAGGCTTAGAAATGAAATCTCCTGCTCCATACCTGATGACTTCTTGCGCATTCTTCAAAGTGCCGTAACCGGTGACAATAATGACTTCGATGTCGCCCCTTAACTTTTTGATTTCTTTTAAGACTTCAATCCCCGAAATTCCTGGCATATTCAAATCCAAAGTGACTAAATCAATATTTTCTTTCTGGATTATCTCCAAAGCCTCTTTCCCATTACAAGCCGTGAAGATATTGTAAATGGGTTTTAAAATCATCCGCAATGACTCTCGAGGCCCAGCCTCATCATCAACTATTAAAATCGTTCCTCTATTTTGAGACATATTAAGCTCCTCAAGTCAGCCTTTATTTTTAAGGTCAATTTTTTAGCTGCAAATTTTATGCCCCAAATTATAATTATCAGCCACGTTATAAATATATGATTTATCTAGCTTTTTTAAAAAATAAAGGCTCCCCCCTCTTTTTAATAATAAAAGTTAGTTGAAAAATGTCAATTTTATAACAGATCATGTTAGATTTCTGAAAAGCAGAGTTAAGCCTGATCAGATCATTTTAAGAAAAATTAACGTTTTAGCCTCCTTTAGGGCTTGAAATTTACTTGGCCAAATGAGGGAGGCAAGCGGAAAAAATTTATTGATTACCTTCGATCTCTTTAGTAAACTAAGGCCATGTTAATTTTCGCTAAAAGGAGCCGCTTATGTTACCGACAATTTCTCTAAAAGGTACGCCCAAGGAGATTGGATCGCAATATGGGTTTGCTTGTCGCGAAATGATTCGAAAAAATATAGACCTCTATTTTCGTCTTTTTCAATATTACGCCAATCTCAATTATCAGCAGTCCTGCCAATTAGCTCAGCGTTTTATCCCCATTATCCAAAAATTTGACCCGGAACTTTTAGAAGAGATTGAAGGAATCGCTGTCGGGGCTGGAGTGGCCAGAGAAGAAGTTCTGGCTATTAACGTAAGAACAGAATTGATGTATCCTGACAAGTCAGCTCCTGCAAGTGAATGCACTTCTGTAGCCGCTCTGTCGCCAGCTACTATAGCAAGAGAAGTGCTAATTGGGCAAAATTGGGATTGGAAACCGCATCTTAAAGAGTCCACGGTCATCTTAGAAATTGAGCAATTAAATAGACCTAAGGTAATTACGCTCACCGAAGCGGGGGTTGTTGGCAAAATTGGCTGCAACTCTGCCGGGTTAGGGGCCTGTTTGAATATTTTAAAAGCTCCCTTGGAGAAAATTGGCCTTCCCATTCATATTCTGATGCGGGCCATATTGAAATCTCCAAGCATGGGAGATGCCGTAGCCAAAATAGTCTCTATGGATCGGGGATCAGCGAACAATTGTCTTTTAGCCCACCGGGATGGTCTGGCTATGGACTTCGAAATGGCACCGCAGACCTTAGACTTTTTTTACCCTCAAAATGGAATCCTCTTTCATACCAATCATTTCAACTCTGAGCTTCTAAAACCGTTGGAAGGTAATTTGGCCCAATACCCAGATACTCTCCTTAGGTATGGAATAGCCCAACAAAAATTATTTGGGCGAATGGGGAAAATTAGCAGTGCCGATTTCCAAGAACTTTTCCGGGATCACTTCAACTTCCCCAATTCTATTTGCCGTCATCCGGATGAACGCGAGGATGAGTTAGCCCGCGCCCAGACTGTGGTCTCGATTATTATGAATTTGAGCAAAAAGGAAATATATGTGGCAGAAGGACTGCCCTGTCAAGGAGAGTATCGAAGTTTAAATTTTTCGGGCTTATGAATTTTAATCAACTAAGGAGGAACAATTTGAATCTAAGAAAAGAATCTACGATTGACGAAGTTTTTCCCAATATTTATCGCTTGGAAATTCCTCTGCCAGGAAATCCCCTCAAAGCTATTAATTCTTATTTGATTAAAGGCGATGGCCGTTATTTGCAGATAGATACAGGAATGAATCGGAGAGAATGCCAAGAGGCCATGGTCAATTATCTGCACCACTTAAGCATAGATTTGGAGCTCGTGGATTTTTTCATTACCCATCTGCATGCCGACCATTTAGGCTTAGTCTCTGAGTTAGCTAAAGGGGAAGCCAAGATTTATTTTAATTATCCCGATGCCCAGGTGATCAATGATCCGCATCACTGGGCCGAGATGGCGGATACAGCTCGTCGCCATGGCTTCCCCGAAGCTGATATTCTAACGGCTATAAGTAGGCATCCTGGCAAGCGCTATCATGCGCGCCGTCCTTTGGACCTTACGCTCTTGCGCGAAGGGGAAAAAATCGCCATTGGCGAGTATACATTTACCGGTGTTGAAACTCCAGGACATACCCCTGGCCATATGTGCCTTTATGAACCTTATAAGAAAATTTTCTTTTCTGGAGATCACCTGCTTAATAACATTACCCCCAATATCTCCCTGTGGTCAGAGAACGATGATCCCCTGGCTAAATATTTGGAGAGCTTGGAAAAGATAGCTGCATATGAAATAGATTTAGTCCTCCCAGGTCATCGAGGTCCCTTTCTTAATCACCGCCAGAGAATTCAGGAGTTAAAAACCCATCACGAAGTGCGGGCCCAAGAGGTAATCTCTATCTTAAAAAAAGGAGAACAAACGGCTTATCAAGTAGCCGCGCAAATGACCTGGGATATTGATTGCGCTCGCTGGGAAGATTTTCCTCTTCCGCAGCAGTGGTTTGCTGGAGGAGAAGCATTAGCCCATCTTCAGTATCTCCAAGGGAAAGGGAAAGTAAAAAGAAGAGACGTGGAGGGAAAGGCCTTTTTTAGTTTAACCTAATGGGCTTAAGCTTTGCCTATGTCTTGGCCATCGCTTTCCCAAAAAATCTCTTCCATCTCCGGGGAAAGGCCGGGCATGACTTCTCCTTCTTTGCGAGCTACTCTTAAGCCATAGATGGCTTCTAACTGAGGAAGGACTTTCTTCAGCTCCGGCGTGGTTTCCACTTTTTGATTTAAGAGACTGCGTTGGCGAGCGGCCTTCTCAAAATCTTTCTTTTCAATGGGCATATCATAAAGCAAATTCAGAATCTCCATTAAGCGCACTTTGCCTAGATAATCCTCCTCAAGACTAACATATTGAGGTAAAGAAACTATAAGAGTCATTGTTTCGATGCCTAATTTGGGTGCTCGCTGAGTAATCAGATAGGTAATGGTCGTCGGGCCTTGATAATTACTAAATTCCACCCCGGCTCTTTTCAAATCTTGTTCGGCGCCTATACCAGTAGCCCGCCCACTAACCAAAAGGGGCTTGGTATGGGGAACGGTATCGTACATGCTTCCTAAAAGACAATATCTCTTGACTTGGAGAGTCTGGAAAAGGCGCAAAACAGAGTCCACATAAACTTCACTTAAAGAGTGAGGTTCCAGAAGATGGAGAAAAAGAAAATCATTTCCTCTTTCCCTCAAAGCATAGGTGAGAGTAACATTGGGGATCTTAATACGGCGAGCATTTCCTTCCAAGTAGAGCACAGGACGATAGCGGGTAAAATCAAAGAAATTGCCTGGCCGGGCAAAGCAAGCTAATTCTTTGGCGCCTAATTGAGCTTCCAAGCCTTCCAGGGTTAGGCTGCCTACATTATTCACATCAATCCAGGGGCGCAGAATGGCTAAGACATGAGGATCTTTGAGTTCAGGGATCGGCTCTTTTACTTCAAAAGCCCCGATTCTCATTATTCATCCCTCCTCCTTATGTTATTATACCCTTGGCTACTAATTCCCTCATTTTTTCTTCAGGGATGAATAGGCGGCCGTCTTCAGTAAGATGAACTACCTCTGATTTTATTAGGATTTTGAGGGCATTTTGCCGATAATCACGGGGCCGGCCAATTCTTTCTAAGATATTAGGGGGTGTTAGTCCCAATTGCTCAATAGTCTTCGCCCGCTCGTAGCCGATGGCATTCTCATTGCGGAAAATATTCAGCACCTTAAAAAGCGCCCTCTTCGTTAAACGAGCGGAAAGGAAAAAAGCAAAGCCTAAAATAATAATCATAAATAATATAAAATAAACAGCCGATATTCCTTCCATGGTTGCCCTCGTTAATAATTATTCTTATTTCCATTTTCAATTATTTTAACGAAAAGAGCAATTAAAATTTTGAGGGGCCTGCCTGCGGAAATGGTAACTACCAAGGGGTAAGGATTATATTATGAAGACAGGTGAGAGACCTCACAGCATCTTCAATAAAGAATGAATCAGGGCATCCCGATTGGCCAAAGTTATGGTCACCAAAATTATATCGTCTCGCTTTTTTATCTTTTCTATGAAGGGCGTTCCTTTCTCGGCTATAGTCGCGATCAGCCAATTAGGAAGATCAAAAATTTTCCATAATACCTCCTGAAAAAGAGAAGAATAACATTCCATCTTGCCGATTTCATCAATAATTAAAATATCTTCCGCCCTAGCCGGCCAAATGGCCGGAATGGCTATTTTTTCAAATTGGTCTAAATCAACCCCGTACCTCCCCACGCGGAATGAACTCTTAAAATTCTCATGGGCCAATACTGCTTCTTGGCCATCTAAAGTATTTATTGAAAAACCAACCCGCCGTCCTCCTTCTCTTATCTCCCTCGTAAAGAAACCGCGGCACGGTCTCCCGATCTGCTGGACAAATTTTTCTATTAAAGTGGTCTTCCCACAGCTCGGCGGACCAGTTAAAAGGATCTTTTTGGCTTCCATTTATCCATTAAAAAGATGGATCCAGCCGTACATCAATAAGGTATGGCCGATTAACTTCTAAAGCTTTCTTAAGCATTTTTTCTACTTCTTTAATTTCTTCTGCCCTTTCACCCTCCACACCTAAAGCTTTAGCTAAGCCCGGAAAATCGACTTCGGGATTCTTTAGATCCATACCTACATATAAATCTTTTTGGGCCGAGAAACCCTGGAGGGCCCGCGTTCTTTCTTTTAAAATCCGGTAACTGGCATTATTGCAAATCAAAAAGATTACCTTTATTCCGTAATGAGCTGCTGTCCAAAGGCCTTGATATGAATACATAGCACTTCCGTCCCCGATAAGGGCTACAACTGGCCGCTCAGGTAATGCTAATTTTATGCCTATGGCTGCCGGAATGCCCCAGCCAATTCCGCCGCCGCGTAACCCAAAGTAACTCTGGGGATCATTGCCCGGCCATAATCTGCGCAGTTCTCTTCCCGAAGAAATTGTCTCGTCTACGATTACGGTTTGGGCGGGAAGTAGCTCGGCGAGCGTACCCATAAGGGCTAAAGGAGAAATTGGTTTTCGCTCCTTTTCTATTCTGGCCTTATCTTTTAAGGCCGCATAAGATTTTTCCTTAATCTTGCTTATAAATTCAACGCGGCGGAAAGCCTCTTGCCGCTGCTCCGGAGTGATTTTTTCTTCTAAGATTTTCCTTAAATCTATTAGGGTTTCGCGAGCATCCCCGATCATGGCTACTTGGGTAGGGTAATTCTTACCAATTTCCCAAGAATCTTGGTGGAGATGAATAATTTTAAGGCCAGGGGGCAACGGATCCAACTCTGAGGGTAAAGACATGGTGATTAATTCTCCCCCGACAGCAAAAAGAAGATCTGTATCATTTAAAGCTTCCCGGACAACCTTCTGCAACCGCGGCAGCGGACCAAGAGAAAGGGGATGGTAAAAAGGAAAATTGCAGGTGCCTGAAACTGTATTTTGGTAAACAGGAGCTCCGATAATTTCGGCCACGCGAGCTAACTCTTGATGGGCTTTTTGGCGAGCCACAATATCACCGGCCAAAATCACGGGCTTTTGGGCTTGGAGAAGTATATCTGCCGCCACCTCTAACATCTTTCTCGAAGGGCGTAAACCCTGGTCTATCCTGGTTGATCTACCCAGTTCAATCTCCTTTTCTTCTCTAAGTATATCCATGGGTAATGAAAGAAAGACAGGACCAGAGGGGGGAGTAGTGGCTACTTTGGCTGCTCGATGCAAAGCACACGGTAAATCTTCTAATCGATGCACTTCGTAAGCCCACTTCGCATAGGGACGAGCCACTTCAGTAAGATTCGACCACAAAATAGGTTCCTTGAGCAAAAAGCTTTGATCGTGTTGACCAGCAGTTATTATTAAGGGAGCCCCCGACTTATAGGCATTATAAAGCATCCCCATAGAATTTCCTAATCCAGGGCTCACGTGCACATTTACCACTGCTAAATTTCCTGAGGCTATAGCGTAGCCATCAGCCATAGAGATGGCCACCCCTTCATGCAAAGCTAAGATATAACAAATCTCTTTTTGCCCAGCCAGCGCATCCATTATGGGTAACTCGGTACTGCCCGGATTACCAAAAATATATTTAACACCTTCCTCCTGCAAAATTTTTAAGAAAGCTTCTCGGCCCGAAATGTAAGCCATCTACCTCCTCCAATATTTCTGGGTATTTTAAGCTTATGCTAACATGAGTAACACGCCATTTCAAATCTATTACGATTAAAGTATTTTCTCTATTTTTTAAAAGCCTACTTTTATCCTCTTTGTTTTTAGGGGCAGCAATGATAGATTAAATTAAAAGGGCCTATATGAATACTGTTCAGGGCATAATTGCGATCATGGGTTCCGGCGAGACCAGTGAATCTATGATTAGAGTGCATCGTTTTCTTTTGCAAAAAATATCCCTTCCCGGGAAGGCCGTATTTCTGGATACCCCGGCCGGCTTTCAATTGAATGCTGATGAACTTTATGAAAAAGCACGAGATTATTTTCGTAAGCATCTGGGACATGATTTGGAACAAATATCTTTCAAATCCTCCAAAAATATCTCCCCCGCGGCGGCGGAGAAAGCCTGGCAAACTCTGCGGCAAGCTAATTATATTTTTGTAGGGCCCGGAAGTCCTACTTACGCTTTGAAAAACTGGATGGACACCCCTTTTGCTCAAATTCTTCAGGAAAGAATTAAAGCAGGCGCGTGTTTAGTAGCGGCGAGCGCTGCGGCTTTAACTCTTGGCCAATATACTCTTCCCGTCTACGAGATCTATAAAGTAGGCACTGATCCGCATTGGGTTAAGGGATTAAATCTCCTTGGCCAATTTGGTCTGAATTTGGTCGTTATCCCTCACTGGAACAACGCCGAAGGTGGTACCCACGATACTCGTTTCTGCTATATGGGAGAACCTCGCTTAAATAAGTTAATAGCCATGCTCCCTGAGGAGATACCTATTTTGGGCATTGATGAGCATACAGCTTGTATCATTGATTTCTCTCCCAAAGAGATTTTAGTGCGTGGCTTGGGTGGAATAACTCTCCTTTATAAGGGACAACAAAAATTTTGGGCGGCCGGAGAAATTCTTCCGCTTTCTGTCCTTGGCGAAAAGGAGCCTCCTCTTTCGGCTCAGGAACTTCTTTCCTCCGTCGCCAGGGACTTCGGGTCTAGTAGCTCACCCTTCTGGGAACAGGTTAATTCCTTAAAAATTTCCTTTGCCCAAAATCTAAAAGAGAAAAACGGATCAACCTTGGCCGATACTTTGGTGCAGCTCGATAAATTAATTCTGGACAGCTCAAAAAATATTACAGAAGAAGAAAAGGCCCGGGCTCACCAGACTCTTTGGCAGCTTATTAGCCAACTTGGCCTGGCCCTGGAAGAGCAGCCCAAAGATGTCCAAAAGATAATCGCTCCCTTAATCAATCTTCTTCTTGATATCCGTCAGCAACTGCGCCAAGAAAAACGTTGGGCCTTAGCTGATGAAATTAGGGCCAAAATGGGGCAAGCTGACATTATCGTGGAAGATACCTTAAATGGCCCTCGTTGGCGACTCAAGCAAGAAAAATAAAAAACTGGAGGCCAGATGCCTGGAAACGACGCACTTATTGAACCTCGACGCCTGCCTGGAGACCCGCAAATTGACCATCCTATAATTTTGAATCTCTTTGAACCTTATTGGGAATTTCTCCGCGGCGAGTTGAAAGTGAAAAAATCAGCGCTAAAAAAGAATCGTTTTCCTTCCACAGTTTATTTGACGACGAGGATGGGTAAGAAAAAAATTTCGGTATTTGGCACACCTTTGGGAGCACCCCACGCTGTGATCATGCTGGAGAGACTTATTGCTATGGGGGCCCAAAAAATTTTTACCTTTGGTTGTTGTGGTTCTTTGCAGAGTTCTTTGCCTATAGGCAGTTTGGTGATCCCGCTGACCGCTCTAAGTGAAGAAGGAACGTCTCCCCATTATCCCTTGCCAGCAGGTGTTCTTCCTCAAGCAGATGCCCACATCGTCAATATCTGTTTAAGCAAATGCCGAGAGATGAAAATTAAAGCAACGGCCGGAAAGGTCTGGACCACAGATGCTCTTTTTCGCGAAACCAAAGAAAAAGTCAAGCAATATAGCCAGAATAACTTGCTTGCGGTTGAGATGGAGATGTCAGCCCTCTTTACTGTAGCCACTTACCGAAAAGTTCAACTTGGTGGGATAATGGTGGTCTCAGATGAATTGGCGGCGCTCAAATGGAAAAGTGGCTTTTTAAAACCTCTCTTTTGGCTGAATTCCCAAAAAGCAGCTCGCTTAGCTATCGAAACTTGTCTGGCTCTCTCTTAAATTTTTAATCACCTAAGCAAGCAACTGGTGGCCTTTGGTCATGCCAAGGAGCTATGGCTTCCAAGGCGGCAGCCGCCTTTAATACCAGTATTTCACCTAATCTTGGCCCCACGATTTGCATGCCCACGGGGAACCCAGCGGCGGTGAACCCACAGGGGATAGAGATGGCTGGATGGCCAGTTATCGAGATGGCGTAGGTGAGCAGGAACCAATCGGTATAACTCGACATGGGCTGCCCACTAATCTCTCGCGGATACGGTATTTCTACCGGGAAGGGAGGTATGGCCACGGTCGGCGTAATTAATAAATCATATTTTTCAAAGAAGCGGTGGACGCGTTGATAGATTAAAGTCCTATTCTTTTCTGCTCGTCCAATCTCTTCCGCACTCAATTTCAATCCCTGCTCAATATTGGCCACCAAATTAGGGTTCATTAACTCACCCCATTTTTTAAGGGCATCTCCATATAAAGCCGCCATTCTCCAAGCCCGCGTGACCTGAATAACCTCTCGCACCCCCGTATAATCTGGCTCATCGGGTACAACTGTCCCTCCTAATTCGGAAAAGCGCCGGACGGCAGCTTCCGTAACTGCGCTAACTTCCTTATCCACCGGGATAACCTTCAAATCGGGACTCCAAGCGATCTTTAACCCTTTAATCTCGATGTTTTCCACAGCCGTAAGAAAAGTCTCTCCCTCAATTGGTAAAGAAATAGGAGATAAATCGTCTCGGCCAGCAATTACCGAAAGCAGGAGAGCTATATCTTTGACTGTCCGCGCCATAGGTCCCTCGACAGTCATTGTATCCCAGCCCAAAGGGCGTGGATAAACAGGTATTAATCCAGGGGAAGTACGCAAGCCCACTACTCCACAAAAAGAAGCCGGAATGCGCAGAGATCCACCAAGATCACTGCCGGTGGCCAAAGGGCCAAGGCCACAAGCTAAAGCTACGGCTGCTCCCCCGCTCGAGCCTCCACAGGTATGGGTAAGTTTCCATGGGTTACGGGTAGGTCCGAATATGGGATTATATGTATTCGCCCCAGCTCCAAATTCAGGCGTATTCGTCTTGCCTAAGAGAATAGCACCAGCTCCCTTCAGGCGCTGGACAATTAAAGCATCTTCATCAGGAATATAATTTTCAAAGATCTTTGAGCCAAAAGTAGTGCGGATGCCTGCCGTGATCGTGAGGTCTTTTATAGAGACCGGCAGGCCCTGCAAGACTTTCATCTCTTGGCCTTGGACTATTTTATCTTCTGCCTGCTGCGCAGCTTGAAGAGCTTTTTCGGGAACAACTGTGCAGTAGGCATTAACTTGGGGATTAATCTTTTCGATACGCGATAATATAGCTTTTACTAAATCTACAGGAGATACTTCTTTTTTCCTTATAGCTTCGCGCAATTTATGCGCGGGGGTAAAACATAAATCATCTATTGGTATACTGTTTTTAATCATCATGGGCCAAACCCTTGGCTTTAAACTTAGATGATCTCTAGCTCTTTTAAAATACTTTCTAATTTCTGAGTGCTGAGTTTGAATTTGCGGGCCACCTGCTCAATCTTCTCCATGGAAATTTGCGGGAACGGCGAACTATCCATCTTCTTCAATGGCTCCCAACCTTCCTCGCGTAAATTGAGGGAAACCAAATCCCACCGCGTGTAATGCCCCATACAATCAAAAACATTCTTGGCGATTATCCGATCGTCCATGTCTAATTCCGCATAGATGATCGTTTCTTTATTAAAAACAGGCTCCACCAAATAAGTTCCAAATGGCCCAGCAATACAGCTTCCTCCCATGGCCCAGTTAAAATTGGAGGTCTTCTTAAAAGGAAAACTATCAGGTACTTGACTCGCGGGTAAGTAAAGACAGGAACTAATGACGAAAGTTTGTGTCTCAAAAGCATACTCGCGCACACAGCAGTCCTGATCGCAAGTATGCAAAGGACCTATCTTGCCGCTCATATCCCGGACTCTTACTTCTTTATCGAAAGTCCAATAACCCGGCCAGCAGCAAGCGTGAATCTCTTCTCCTTTGGCAGCCATGGCCGCGCGCAGCAAGATCATATGATTCTCATAACAGATTAAGCCACCAAGGCGACCAATGTCCGTTTCGAAGACTCTTATATCCCGAGCATCCCCCATGCCCCAAAAAAATCTTTCTTGATGGGTGGGCATAGTTTTTCGATGGCGCCCCATTATTTCCCCCTGGCGGCTAATAAAGAGTTGCGTATTGTATAAAGTCTTGCTCCCTACCCGATCATCCTGTTCGTTGAGACCTATTACGCAATAAGCATTCGCTTTCTTGGCTGCCTGGCAGAGTTGATCTGTCTCTGGGCTCGGGATGCGCACAGAATTTTCATAAAAGGCCAGCACAGTCTCTCGCCAATCTTTTGCCCTTTCTGGGTCAACATAGCCGAAACTTCCTCGCCAATAAGGATAGGCTGGAATGCCTGTCTCGGGGGTAACAATTAAATTAGCTTTTTCTTTCCCTGCTTCTTCGATATAGGCACAATATTTTTCAATACTCTGTTTTTTATCCATAAAGACTGGAGAAGCCTGGACCGCTGCTGCGATTATCTTTTGTCCCATAAGACGTTCCCTTTCTTTATAATATTTTAAATTTTATCAGGACTGATAAATTGAATGCGCCGAATGGCCTGAAAAATGGCAAAGACGCGCAGGTTGTTGCTATCGGGATCAGCCGGAAAAAAGAAAAAACCCGGTCGATTAGGGTCATACCCTAAGGTGTTTCCTCGCATAACTTCGCCATCCTTAAAAGTAACCTCTACCAAACGACCGACTATTTTTTCTCCAGGAGGAAAAGTTTTCTTCTCTTGATAGTGAGGATTGCCGGCGAATTCCCGCACAAAGAAGACAGCCTTCAAATCTTTCATGGCCACTTCTATAGGTCCTAAATTTGGCGGATTATCAGCAAGTTGCAAATGAAAAATGGACTTATTGGGAAAGAAATCTTGCGTGTAGCCTTTTAATCTCCTTCCATCAGCATAGCGGACAATTACTTTAATTGGTTTCATGCGCCCATTTTATCCATTTATATGGACGGTGTCAATTTATTTGGTAACCTTGCCCACCTTCATTAGTTATCCAAATCTTGATCTTGGCTCCCATAAGAGGCCAGGGGGTTCATCCCTAGCCTCTTAATATATTTATAGCAATTAATCTCTTATTTTTGAAAATTAAAGGTGGTCAAGATTTGGCAACCGACCGTCTATAACCTTTAAAATTCGTGTTTATCAAACCAGAAGCAGGGCAGAGGCAGGCCGGAGTACCCGGCCCCCTCTTTTAAGCCGGTAGTAAGAGAAGGAGAATGATATAAATAGGAATACCCACAAACATAATCGCCATGCAATAGCCCATTATGTCGCGCACGCGCAGCCTGGTTATTCCTAAGAGAGGTAAGGCCCAGAAAGGCTGAAAGAGGTTTGTCCACTGATCACCGTAAGCCACAGCCATTAAGGTTTTGGGAATGGAAAGATTCATGGCTTGGGCTGCTTTCACCATCACCGGTCCCTGCACTGCCCATTGCCCTCCTCCTGAAGGGACAAAAATATTGATAAGGCATGCGCTGATGTATGTCCATACTGGATAGGTGACCGTTGTAGAAATAGCTACGAACCAACCGGCAATAACTCCTACAAGCCCGGAGTATTTCATCATGCCCATAATGCCCGCATAAAATGGGAACTGCAGGATAATCCCAGCACAACCTTTGGTGCCCTCGGTAATTGCCCGGACATATGCGATGGGGGTGCCATGAAGCAGTATGCCTACCATCAAAAAGATGAAATTGACTATATTCAAATTGAGGTCAAAACCCCGTGAATAAAAGTGATAGATGATGTATATAAAACCTGCCAAACAGACGATTAAGCTAATGGTTCTACTATTTTCTAACTTGTCAGCTAATGTCCATTCTTCTTTAGCCTTTTCTCCTATTTTGGGTTCTTCTAAAAGCGTCGGATCATATTTGTCAATGGTTAATATCTCTTCACCTTCTTTAGGAGCCAGAAATTTGGCCAAAAGGGGTAAAAGAATGATCATGACAATGAAGAGACCAATATTTAATGGGCTAAATAAAGTTTTAACCACCGGAATAATACCGATCTCTTTTTCCAAAAAATGTCCCTTAGTAGCTACTAAAAGGGGCGCCGAACCCGAAAAACCTCCATGCCAGATGGCTAAGCCAATATAGCCCGCTGCTCCTAACAAAGGATAATGGAGGGGAATTTTACGTAAATATCCTTGGCGGGCTACTTCTTTGGCCATCATGGCGCCAACAATCAATCCCAGCCCCCAGTTGATATATCCAGCAATGACGACGACTAAAACAGTGAGATAAACAGCTCCGCTGTTTGTCCGCGGAATCCGGGCCAAAGCATCAAGCGCTTTTTTAACAGCAGGTGCCGTCGCCAAGGAGTAACCAGTGACCAAAATTAAGCACATCTGCATGGCAAAGGCTAAAAGTTCCCAAAACCCCTTATACCAATGCAGGATCATGTCGAAAGGACCACTTTTGGTGAAGATTAAACCTAAAATGTAGGTGAGGAAAGAAAGCAGAATAGCAAAAAGCCAAGGGTCAGGCATATATTTCCTGGCCCAATCAGTAAAATATTCTCCCATCGCCCGAATCATACTCATTACCTCCTTTCGCTTTATTAAGGCATTACTTAAATCCTCCTATCATCTTAAATTTGCTAAAGCCTTATTAGCATTTTTTGTTAAAAAAAATCAATAAAAAAAAATTAGCTTATTTGATATTAGGCATTGACCTCTGAGCCTTACACGCCAAATTTCTTAAATTTTCTAACTTCTATGGCTTTAATTTTTCTGCTAAGCTAAAATAAGGAGGGAAAATGAAATTTATTAAAAAATTATTTTTTCTTTCGGCCAGTCCAAAGGCAAAGTCAGAAGAAAAATATCTTCTCCTTACTGTCCAATGCGCCCGTTGCCAAGAGATAATTCAAGCCCGCATTGATTTAGAGAATGATTTAAGCGCTGAATACGGCGAAGACGAGAAAGAAGTTTTTTATTTTTGCCGCAAGGTCTTAATTGGGAAACAGAATTGTTTTGTTCCCATAGAAGTTGAGTTAAAGTTTGATAATCGCCGGCGATTGTTAGAGAGACAAATAACCGGCGGCTTTTTTAAAGAATGAAGTCTTTAACTTCCTTTCGGGTAGGCAGAGAAGGCTGCGCGCCTAATTTAGTTGTCGCTAAAGCCCCTGCCGCATTAGCAAATCTTAAAGTCTCTTTAACTGGACATCCTTGAGCAAGAGCAGAAGCAAAACCGCCTATGAAGGCATCTCCAGCAGCCGTAGTGTCTATGGTTTCAACCTTAAATGCTTTCTGCCATATCTCTCCTTTCCCGTTGCTGAATAAAAGGCCACTTTTCCCCAAAGTAATGATGATATTCTTTGCGCCCATTTTATGTAGCGAGAACGCGGCCTGCAAGATAGCTTCTTTATTGGTCAATCGTCTTCCAGTTAATATTTCCGCTTCCTCTTTGTTGGGAATGAGATAATCCGCCAGAAGGTAGAATTCCCGGGAAAGTTTAGCGGCCGGGGCTGGATTTAAAATAGTGGTTATTTCTTTCTCTTTGGCCATTTGTAAAGCTTCTCTTACAGTAGGTAAGGGAATTTCCAATTGGATTACTAAAAAACGAACTTTATCCCAGATTCCTTGATCATGGCGAAGATCGAGGGGATGCAAATAGCTATTAGCCCCAGGAAACACTACTATCCGATTTTCTCCTTGGGGTCCTAATTCAATTAGAGCCAAACCCGTAGGGATGTTTTTTTCTTGTAAAAGCCCGCGAGGTTCAAGCCCCATTTTTATTAAATATCGCCGATAAGAATCTCCCCAAAAATCTTTGCCTAATTTAGTCAAAAATAGTACGTCTGCACCCAGCCTTTGGGCTGCTATAGCCTGATTGGCTCCTTTGCCTCCATAAGCCATCTTAAAATCCTTGGCTAAGATAGTCTCCCCTGGTTTAGGGAATCGAGGAATATGCATGATCAGGTCTATATTCGAACTGCCAATCACTAATATTTTGCTCTTCATTACTTAACTTATCCTGCCAATCTTTGCCAGAATAGATTAAGAAAATCTGCCCTATTTACTTTTAAAGCAACCTCAATGGGGGAGGTAAGAACATCATCTCCTCTGGGAAGCTCGCTAACTTGGCCATAATATAGCCCATCTACAGTCTTTATAGTTAGGCCTTTTTTCACTTTGGTTACTAATTGCTCCTGCACTGCCACTGCTATGGCAAGGGGATCATGCAGATAAAATAAATTTTTTCCGCCGCGAAAAATTCTTTTCTCAAAGTCATATCCCGTTGCTTCTATAAAGAAATTTATAAAAGGATTTTGACTTGGCCTACTAAGGGTTTCCATTTCTAAAGAAGTTAAGAAGACTTGATGAGTAATGTCTAAAGGAATTAAGATAATGGGTAAATCTGCTTCCATTACTATCTTAGCGGCCCAAGGATCAACATAAAAATTGAACTCGGCAAAGGGGGTGATATTTCCTCTTTCTTCAACTGCTCCACCCATGATGATAATCTTCTCTATCTTCTTTATTGCGGCCAAGTCCTTTTTTATGGCTAAAGCCAAATTAGTCAATGGACCTATGGCTATTAACACTAACTCCTGAGCAAATTTATGGGCCATCTCGATGATTAGCTCATCCGCTGGCTTGGGGGACAAATGCCAAAACTTTTTTCCTTTTAAAGAAGCTATCCTTGCCCCACCTAACCCGTCTTCTCCATGTACTTCAAAAGCATAGACAAATCCTCCGGATAAGGGTCTTGCTGCCCCCTGGCCAACCCAGGGCCGATGGGCAGGTCTTATTAAAGAAAGCACCTTTTGGATATTCTGCATTACCAAATCAATGGGCACATTGCCATTCACTCCTGTAATTGCTTCTACTTGCAGTTCCGGAGAATGACAGGCCAAAATTAAAGCTAAAGCATCATCCACTCCTGGATCGCAATCAATTATTACCTTTTTTTTCACCACAGTTCTTTCCTCTTTAGAGATCATTGACTCTTTTGCCCCATTTTACTACACTTTTATTAACAAATTACAAGGAGGAAATTAAAATGGTTATGCATCATGTAGAAGGAAAGAAAGTAGGCCGGGTTATCCTTTATGCTTTGAGTACCTGCCTTTGGTGCCGGAAGACTAAACAACTCCTCGAGGAGTTGGGAGTAGATTATAATTTTATAGATGTTGATCTGCTCTCCGGAGAAGAGCGAAAGCAAATTATGGAAGAGATCAAAAAATTAAACCCGCGCTGTTCTTTTCCTACCATGGCCATAGATGATAAATGTATTATTGGTTTTGATGAACAGAAAATTAAAGAGGCTCTAAAATCATGAAAGAGAAGATGGAAATTCATCAAGAAGAGATTGATAAATTATATGAAAGGCTGAAAAAAGAGGCAGAATCGGCGGGATATTATTTGAATCCTGATATGCCATTTACTAAAGAATTAATTAAAGGCTTATTGATTAATGAAAAAAGATATGGTTATTGGTCCTGCCCTTGCCGACTTGCTTGCGGCCATAAAGAAGAGGATTTAGATATCATTTGTCCTTGCGATTACCGCGATGCCGATTTATTAGAATTCGGGTCCTGCTATTGTGCCCTCTATGTTTCCCAAGTCGTTATAAAAGGAGATAAAAAAATAACTTCCATCCCTGAAAGGCGGCCGCCCCTGGAAGAAAGAAAAAAAATAAAGAAGCGGATGGAATCTTCATTATTATCTACGCTTGTTCTACCTGTTTGGAGATGTCGCGTCTGCGGCTATCTATGCGCCCGGGAAGGTCCTCCCGAAGTTTGCCCAATCTGTAAAGCCAAGAAAGATCGTTTTGAGCGATTTATTTAGCCGCTCTTCTATTAAATTTCTTTCAGACCATTATCTTCTTCCTTATCTTCCTTGTCTGCCTATGGTCTTATTCTTCCGCGGATAAGAAACCGATCACCGTCAAGGTTATTGATGGTGATACTCTCTTGCTGGAATATAAAGAGAAATAAGAGCACGTGGGCCTAATTGACATTGATACTCCGGAAAGTCGGTTTAACTGAAAAGCACTCCGAGATGCCGAAAAAAGCCATGAAAATATTGAAATCATAATAAGGGCTGGAAAGTAAGCCACCTGCTTTATGCAAACTTTACTAAAACCGGGTGATGAAGTAGGTCTCGAGTTCGATGTGCAAATCCGCGATAAATATGGCCGACTTTTTGCTTATGTTTATCTCTCTGACGGAGGCATGTTGAACGAAGAAATCGTTAATGCAGGTTATGCCCCGCTTCTTACTTATCTACCAAATATAAAATATGTACAGCCCCTTTTAAAGGCCTATCAAGAAGCGCGAGAAAATAAACCGGGCCTTTGGAGAATTGCTGCTTATAAGATTCCCTGAACTCAAGCAAGAGATGACGACTTGGGTAAATTATTTTTGAGGGCTTCAAAAGCAGAAGCACAATAAGGACACATAATCCAGTCCGGTTCTCTTTTTCTTCCGCAGGAAGGGCAACTATCCAAGATAAGTCTTTGGCAATGAGGACAGGTGGCACTTTCTGGAGATATGGGTTGCAAACATGTGGGGCATAGGCACAGCAAATCTTTCTCTTCACTGGAATAGTAAACTACACGATTAAGCTCCTCAATAGTAGTTATTCCTGCTAGAACTTTCTTTAACCCATCCATATACATGGAGATCATCCCTGACTCGACAGCTGCTTTTGTTATTTCCTGTTCAGAAGCCTCTTGAGCAATCAAATCCTTAATCTTGTTATTTACATTTAAAATTTCAAATATGCCAGTTCTGCCTGCAAAGCCAGTTCCTCCACAATTTTTGCACCCCTTCCCCTGGTAAAGCTTCTGCTCTTCTAAACTCAGCCCCAGCCTTTTTAGTTCATCTTCGGTGGGAACATAAGATTCCTTACACTGCGAGCAAATTTTCCTTACTAATCTTTGGGCTATTATGCCATTTAAAGAAGAGGCTATTAGATAAGAGGGTAAACCTAAATTTTTTAGACGAATCACCGTGGAGACAGCATCATTGGTATGTAAAGTGGAAAAAACTAAATGTCCAGTTATAGAGGCTTGAAAAGCGATGAGCGCTGTCTCGCTATCTCTCATCTCCCCTACTAAGATGATATCTGGATCTTGCCTTAGGACTGAACGGAGAGTATAGGAAAAACTTAGTCCGGTCTTTTCATTTACTTGAACTTGATTAACTCCCTTCAATTCATATTCAATTGGATCTTCAATAGTAATGATATTAATTTCTTCTCTTTTAATTCTTTCGATCATGGCGTAAAGAGTGGAAGTTTTTCCACAACCTGTAGGTCCTGTTACCAAAACCACCCCCTGGGGTCTAGTGATTATGTCCACTACCCATTCTAACCCCTGGTCAGAAAGGCCAATGCTATCCAAATTAATCATAGCTGCTTTGGGATCTAAGATGCGCATCACCACCTTCTCCCCATATTGGGTAGGTAAGGTAGAAATTCTAAGGTCAAGATATTTGTCGGCCAACCTCACTTTAATGCGTCCATCTTGCGAAATTCTTCGTTCCACGATATCCATTTTGGCCATGAGTTTAATCCGGGAAGTTACCGCTCCTTGCACCCATTTGGGAAGCTGCATAGTTTCCCGCATTAAGCCATCGATGCGCATTCTTACTTTCACCCATTTCTCTTGCGGTTCTAAATGAATATCACTAGCCCTATTTTCTACGCCATGAATAATGATCGAATCTACAATCTTAATGATAGGAGGTGCGGAACTTTTCTTAACCTGCTCTGAAATATCTCTCTCGGTATCAATTTCTTCTACAACTTCTATCGGCTTATCTGCTTTAACCTTCAAATCAACAAGCAGATCCTCGATGGGCTGGCTAATGTGGTAGTGCAAACGAATGGCATCCGCAATATCTGTAGGGGTAGCTACACATGGCTTTACCGGCAAGCCTGCAGAAAAACTAACATCATCAACAGCATTCAAATTTAAAGGGTCAGACATAGCGACAACCAGAGCTTTCCTTTCAAAGTAAAGAGGAACAAGGAGGTATTTGCGGGCTAATTTCTCACTAACCAATTTAATGGCCTCTGGATCTATGGCCACGGCGGATAGATCCACAAAAGGAATGTTCAATTGGAAAGAAAGAGTTTGCGAGATATCAATCTCTTTGGCGTACCCTTTTTTGACTAAAAGGCTTCCAATGCGTGTACCGGTATTCTTTTTGCTTTCTTCTAAGGCTTCCTGAAGTTGAGCTTCGGTTATCAACCCTGATTCCACCAGAAGCTCGCCAATCTTTTTCCCGGCCATCAATTCTCCCCACCACTATTTATATGCCTGTGTTTTGGCCCGATAATCTTCTTCTTTTTTAAAAATTTTAATTAATATAGCATGAGTTGATTAATTAAGCCAGGATTTAAAATGCAATCCTCGGCTAATGATTTAAACTATTTCCATTTTCTCAGTGAGTACCCACTTAAAAGCCTCGACCACTTGGGGATCAAATTGGTTTCCCGCTTTGCTAATTAATTCTTCCAAAGCTTTCCAGGGCGGCATTCCTTTTCGGTAAGGACGGTCCGTGACCATGGCGTCAAAAGAATCGGCGACAGCCACAATGCGGGCTCCCAAAGGTATGCCTGTTTTCTCGCCATCTTTTTCCTGGGAGTTGCTGATAAAATACTTATGATGGGCCAAGACTATAGGGACAACTTCTTTAAGAACGGCTCCTACAGAAGAGAGAATGTTTGCCCCTTTGTGGGCATGCGTATCTATTAAAGCTCGTTCTTCAGCAGTTAAATCTGCTGCTTTTCGAATCACTTCCCCACTTATCTCAATTTTTCCTATATCATGGAGTAGACCAGCAACCCTAATATTTTCCACCTCCTCTTTGGCCAGACCCATAGCTAAGGCGATTTCTTGGGCATATTCAGAAACCCGCAGAGAATGCCCTTTGGTATAGTTATCCGTAGATTCCAGATATTTCGATAAAATCTCCAAGATCCCAATGTAGGCTTTTCTCAAATCCATTAATCTTCTCTCGTTCATCTCATATAAGGTCCCCACAACAATGCAGGCTAAAATTAAAAAACTTGCCCAAGCGCACAAGCCAGCAATATCATGCCAGATCAGCCGTTGGGTTAAAAAACGATGAGGGAAAATAATGGCCAAAAAGGCCACCACTAAAATAGAGAAGATGGCGGTTAGCACCCCCATTCTTTTTCCTAAAAGGTAACTGGCTACTAATACGGGTAGGTAATAAAAGTTTAAAATTAGAGATTTCTCTTCAATCAAATAAGTTCCTAAGAAAGCAGTGGCTAAAATGAGGAGAACTAAAATTTTTTCAAAATATTTAAAAATCAACTGTTTTAAACTTTCCAACTGGATCAAAGGTAAGTCCTCTAAATCTAATCCTTTTATTTTTTTGCTTCTTCTTAATATAGTTTCTCCTTTTTTATCGGCAAAAAACTACTTTTTCTTCAGGGGCAAATTTTTTAAAATCCTGATTTCTTCCTCTCCCCATTCTTTCTTTATTCAACTAAGCTCCCTCTTAAAATTAGAACCCTTTGACTTGATGGCTGGCCGCTGATCAAGGTCAAACTCGCAAGCCAACTTCCAAGCATCGAACAGTATTATCTGCCTTTTCGGTTTAAATAAGATGCCTTTTTATTTTATAAGTTGGAGCAGGGAGAGCTCAAAAGGGTGCCAATAATTTTTGCCTACCTTACCTTTTCCTCAAGGAACTCCTGGCCTCTTAGGCGAACCAAGATTGGGCTACCAAAGTGAAAGTGGGCAAGGATGCTGCTTAGATTGACAAATTAACTATTAATATGGCATAAGAATTTCAAAAAATGAAAAGGGTGAGTCTATGTATGACTTAAAGAATCAGGTAGCCATTGTCACCGGAGCAGGTAGTGGGATAGGGAAAGCAATTGCCTTGCGTTTCTCTAAAGAAGGGGCTATTATCGTAGCCGCAGATATTAATCAAGTAGCCGCGGGGGAATTGATAAGAGAAATAAAAGAATTGGGAGGAGAAGGCCTGGCCCTTAAAACGGATGTGGCTAATTCTTTTGATGTTCATAATATGGTCCAAGAAACTTTGGTTAGGTTTAAGCAAATTGATATTCTCGTAAATAATGCCGGTACAGGAAAGGCGGGGCGAATCGGAGAACATAAGGAGGAGGACTGGGATAAGACTATGGAAGTAAACCTCAAAGGGACGTTCCTTTGTTCCCAAGCAGTTGCCCAAGAAATGATCCCGCGGCGTAAAGGGAAGATAGTAAATATTGCTTCGGTCGCTGGCAAAGTAGGAGAAGAATTTATTGGGGCCTATTGTGCTTCCAAATTTGCCGTAATTGGTTTAACCCAAGTCCTGGCTAAGGAACTGGGACGTTACAATATTAACGTAAATGCCATCTGCCCTGGATATGTCTGGACCGCCTTGTGGGAAGATTTGGCCCGCTGGTTCAAAGAAAACTTTTCATCTCTGGCAGAAAAGAGCCCATATGAAATATTTACGAGGAGAGTGGAAGCAGTTACTCCATTACGCCGCCCGCAAGTTCCTGAAGATATTGCCAATTTGACGGCTTTTCTGGTTTCCGATGAAGCACGCAATATAACTGGGCAAGCGATCAATGTCGATGGGGGAGCAGTGATGCGTTAGAAATTTAATTAGAGCTCTGGGGTTTTAAGGAGAAAATTTTATGATCGAGATTCGCATCCATGGCCGGGGAGGGCAGGGCGCAGTCATCGCCTCTAAATTACTGGTCACGGCGGCGGCGCGCGAAGGGAAAAAAGTACAAGCTTTCCCTTTTTTTGGGGCCGAAAGGAGAGGAGCGCCGGTTGCTGCTTTTGCGCGCATCAACGATAAGAAGATTCGATTGCACAGTGAAGTATATAATCCAGATTGGGTTATCGTTCTTGACCCTGTTCTTTATAAGCTCATTGATATTACAGCGGGGCTGAAGGAAGGTGGGGGCATTATTTTAAACAGTCCCCAAGATCCAACCTCCTTTCCTTTTGGTAAACAGTTTCTGATCGCCACTGTTGATGCTAGCGGCATTGCCCTTAAAAATAAACTGGGCTCGCGAACGGAGCCTATAGTAAATACAGCTATTTTAGGAGCTTTCGCCAGGGTCACGGGATTGATAAGCATTGATTCTCTGGCAATGACCATAAGAGAAACCGTGCCTACCAAACCGCAAGAGAATGAAGCTGCCGCGCGCGAGGCTTATGCCCAAGTAAAAAGCGGCCAAAAGCAGGGGGAGTAAGAAGATCGACCATGGAAGAGAAGATTATTATAAAAAATTTTCAAGACGTACCCTTTCTTTCCATTTCTCTCCAGTCTACGCTTTGGAATAAGACGGGCACCTGGCGTTATTTGCGCCCCTATTACCTATCGCGTAAAGCTCCTTGCTCTTTGGCCTGTCCTTTAGAACAAGACATCCCTTTTTATCTTACAGCGATTAGGGAAGGAAAATTAACGGAAGCTTGGTCAAAAATGCTCGCGGCCAATCCCTTTCCTGCTGTCTGTGGGCGAGTTTGTCACCATCCTTGCGAGAAAGATTGTAACCGCAAGGACTATGATGAGCCTTTAGCCATTCATGTTTTAGAGCGTTTTTTAGGCGATTGGGGACTTAGAAAAGGAGGCAAGGTTAAAAGAGTAGAAACAAAAAAAGAAAAGATTGCGGTCATCGGAGCTGGGCCCGCTGGACTCTCTTGTGCGTACTTCTTAGCGCGCGCTGGGTATAAAGTGGAAGTTTTTGAGGCTATGGCAGAACCAGGAGGCATGTTAAGGTATGGTATTCCCGCGTATCGTTTGCCCCGGAAAATACTTCTTCAAGAAATTAAAAGAATTGAAGGATGGGGAGTAGAGATTAAAACTGACGTAAAATTCGGCACACATTTTGGTTGGGAAGATCTCAAGCCTTTTGCGGCTATTTTTTTAGCTCCCGGGGCGCAAGTAGATCAGAAACTAAAAATTCCAGGTAGCGAATTAAAAGGGATTCACACTGGTCTGGAATTTCTAAAAGAAGTTCATGCGCAAAAAGTTCCTGCTTTAGGAAAGAGAGTAATCGTAATTGGCGGAGGGAATACGGCCATTGATTCGGCCCGGGTAGCTTTGAGGTTAGGGTGTAAAGTTACTCTCGTGTACCGCCGTACCAAAGAGGAGATGCCGGCTATTAAAGAGGAAGTTGAAGAAGCCCTGCAAGAGGGCGTGGAATTTATCTTCCAAGCCTTACCGATTAGAGTTATTGGGCAGAAAGGAAAGATTAAAGCGGTAGAGTTGGGCAGAACACGCCCAGGAAAAGTCTCAGAGGAAGGAAGAAGTATTCCAACCCTTGTTAGAGGAACCAATTTTGTTATGACGGCAGATAGTCTAATTTTGGCCATTGGCGAAAGAGCAGATCTTTCTTTTTTGCTTCCTGAAATAAAAAAGGAAAGCGGGCTAATATCTGTGGACTCTTGGGGCAAAACAGAGCGACCTGGAGTTTTTGCGGGGGGAGATGCCGCCACCGGAGCAGGTTATGTATCTGAAGCTATCGCCTCGGGGAAAAGAGCAGCTAAAGTCATAGATCAATATCTTGGGAAAAACGGTGTCAGGGAAGAAGATACTCGCGGAGAGAAGGTTTCTATAGAGGAGATTAATCTGGACTATTTCATGCCTTCTCCCAGAATTAAAGTCCGTTGCTTACCCGTAAAAGTTCGCCAGAAAAATTTCGCCGAAGTTTATAAAGGCATCTCCGAGAAGCAAGCCAGAAGAGAAGCGGCGCGTTGTTTTAGCTGCGGAAATTGCACCCAGTGCAATGTATGCTTAATGGTATGTCCTGACGTGGCCATATCTTTCGTTGCTGAGAAGAAGGAATATTCCATAGATTATGACCACTGCAAAGGCTGCGGCATATGTGCCGTAGAGTGTCCCCGAGTAGCCATGGGGCTGGAGGAAGAAAAATGGAACTGGTGATTTCAGGAAATGAAGCTGTGGCCTATGGAGCCATGTTGGCCCGCGTGCAGGTTATTCCAGCATATCCAATTTCCCCGCAAACTACCATCGTCGAAACTTTAGCTGATTTTTGCGCCAGCGGAAAGTTGCAAGCCGATTTTGTTAAGGTGGAATCAGAACATTCTGCTATGGCCTGTTGTCTGGGTGCCGCTTCGGCTGGCGCGCGCACCTTTACGGCCACTTCAGCTCAGGGACTTGCCCTCATGCATGAATTATTACACTGGGCTGCCGGAGCGCGTCTGCCAATTGTTATGGCTAATGTAAATAGAGCCATGTCCGCCCCTTGGACGATGTGGTGTGATCAGAGTGATAGTCTTGCCCAACGGGATACAGGATGGATGCAGTTTTATTGTGAGGACAACCAAGAAGTCTTAGATACCATCATCATGGCTTACCGATTAGCCGAGAAAGTTCTCCTGCCTTGCATGGTGTGCCTGGATGGTTTCATTCTTTCGCATACTTATGAACAAGTGGAGATTCCAGGCTCCGCCGAGGTGGATCATTTGCTGCCCCCCTTTAATCATCCTTTTAAGCTCGATGTGGATGATCCCCGGTCTTTTAATGCCGCCTTTCTCCCAGATGTATATATGGAGCAAAGAGTAAAGATGCAAGAGGCTATGGAAGATGCGAAAAAAGAAGCTATAGAAGTGGATAAAGAATTTGGTCAGCTCTTTGGTCGAAGCTACGGAATTATGGAAGAATATCGGGCGGACGAGGCTGATCTGCTTTTAATAACTTCCGGAACCATCACCGGAACAGCGCGAGAAGTCATTGATGAATATCGCCAAAAGGGGGAAAAAATAGGTCTTTTAAAGATGAAGATGTTTCGACCTTTTCCCATGGAAGAGATTCGCCGCGTCCTGCAGAAAGTAAAAAAGGTGGCTGTGGTGGATCGCAATATCTCTTTTGGAGCCACGGGGATATTTGCTCAAGAGATTCGATCGGCCCTGCATCACCATGGAGAAGGCACGACTGTCTTTGGCTTCATAGCAGGTTTAGGAGGTAGAGATGTTACCCCAGCTACCTTAAAGAACATAATCGAATATACTAAAGGCCGGGAGTATCCAGAAAGGGATATTGCCTGGATGGGGGTAAAACCATGAGGTACGAAAGACCCCAAGAAGACTTACTTTATGCGGGTCACATTGCTTGTCCAGGGTGTGGTGCTTCCTTAGCTATGCGCTACGCCTTACAAGCCTTAGGGAAGAAGACCATGGTGGTCATCCCGGCGTGCTGCTGGTCGACCGTGGCTGGTTTTTTCCCTTCCACCAGTTTGAAAATTCCCATTTTACATACCGCCTTTGAAGCGGCAGCTATTACGGCGGCGGGTGTAAAAAAGGGCTTATTAGCGCGGGGAATTACAGATGTGCAGGTTATGGCTTGGGCGGGAGATGGCGGGACATTCGATATAGGCCTACAATCCCTTTCTGGCTGCGCTGAAAGAAACGAAGATTTCATCTATGTTTGCTATGATAATGAAGCTTACATGAACACAGGCATCCAAAGGAGCTCCGCTACTCCTTTGATGAGCTGGACTACGACTACTCCTCATTCTGCTCTTAAAGAGACCCCCAAAAAAGATATTATGGCGATCATGGCTGCCCACCGCATACCTTATGCCGCTACCGCTTCTCCGGCCTATCCTGAAGATTTTTTAAAGAAGATGCGTAAAGCCAAAGAGATTAAAGGATTAAGATTTATTCACATTCTTTCCTCCTGCCCCCCGGGTTGGAAGTTTCCCTCAGAGCTTTCCGTAAGAGTTTCTCGTCTGGCCGTAGAAACAAAGATATTTCCTCTCTATGAGATCGAAAATGGCCGGCAATATAATTTGACGGTAGAACCAAAAGGCCTGCCCGTAATTGAATACCTTAAGCTTCAAGGGCGATTTAGCCAGCTTACGGCGGAAGATATTAAATTTATCCAAGAGAATGTGGATGAAGAATGGCGGATGCTCATGCAAAAAATAGGAAAGAAAAGCAGGGGAAAAAATAAGCCTTGGAGTATCTGATATTTTTATGGTTCCTGCTTATAGCTATCTTCTGGGTATTTGTTGCGCGCGCACTTTTCTTCATATAAGCCTCCAGAATTATGCGGCTTTGATTCCGCTTTTGCAAAAGGAATGGCAAATATCTAATGCGGCAGCCGGGTCAATTATTTCTGCCTTCCATGGTGGTTTCGTAATTTCTTTAGCAGGTCTAAGTATTCTCACGGATTGGGTGAGTACTAAGAAAGTTTTTCTTTATTCTTGCCTTTCCTTTGCCATAGCCAGCCTTCTTTTTGCTCTTTTCGCGGTCAATTACTATTCGGCCTTTGTCCTCAGGGGTTTAATGGGTCTGGCCTTAGGGGGAACCTATACGCCGGGTTTGAAACTAATCTCTGAGATATTTGATGCTTCTTGGCGCGGAAGAGCAATGGGCCTTTTTATTGCTGCCGGCTCTATAGGTCACGCCGGTTCTTTGGCCCTCACCGGATGGATAACGGCCCACTTTAATTGGCAGACCGCTTTTTTAATTCCCTCTCTTATCCCTTTCATAGGAGGGTTTATTCCTTTTTTCATCCTCCGCAATATGCAAGAGAGGAAACCCGTCCCTGTGACCAGGGAATTCAAGAAGGAGATTTTGACTAACAAACCGGCTCTGCTCTTGATCGCCGGATATAGCGCCCATGCCTGGGAGTTAGAAGGAATGCGGGCCTGGACCCCAGCTTTTCTTATCGCTTGCTATTTAGCTCTGGGATCAACCAAAGAATATGCTTTGCAAGCTGGCTCGTCTTTTTCTTCTCTTTTATATATCATGGGGGTTTTCTCCACCATGATTGTGGGATACCTTTCTGATTGCTTTGGGCGCACTGCTATAATTATTCTCATGATGCTTATAAGCATTTTTTGCTCCTTTTCTTTGGGCTGGTTAATTGGTTACTCTATGGGATTAATTCTGATTATAGCCCTCATTTATGGCTTTGCGGTGATCGCGGAATCGCCAGTCTTTTCTTCGGGGCTTACTGAAGTAGTTTCTCCAAACTATTTAGGCACGGCCTTTGGCTTTCGCTCCCTCATCGGATTTGGCGTGGGAGCTTTAGTGCCAACTGTTTTTGGATTTATCTTAGATTTCACTAATCCGGCGCAAAAAGAGAGTGTCCTTTCTTATATTCCTGTTTGGGGATGGGCCTTTAGTTCCCTGGGATTGGTGGCTTTAATCGGTCCTTGGGCGATGTTTAAATTAAGGTCTCTTCCTGAAAGTACTTTAATGGCAGATGGAAAAAGATAAAGGAAGGGGCGCTTAATGAGCAGAGATGTTTTCTCTTGCAAAATTTTTTTGTTGGAGTAATCTTGGATTAAAAGTTCTAAAAAGAAGGTTAAGGAGGATGAAAATGCCTGCAAGATCAAAAGCTATAATTATTAATGAGAAGGACAATGTAGCGACTGCTATTGTGCCTCTCAAAGCTGGAAGCCTGGTTACTGTAGAGACGCAGAGAGGTCAAGAAAGAATAAAAATTTTAGCAAGCATTCCTATGGGGCATAAATTTGCCTTAAGAGACATTGGCCAGGGTGAAGATGTTATTAAATATGGGGAACCAATTGGAAAGACTACGGCCCCGATTGCGCGTGGTGCACATGTCCATGTTCATAATGTGGTTAGCCATCGAGGAAGAAAGGAAGGTGCATGATGGAATTTCAGGGATACCGAAGACCTAATGGCAAAGTGGGTGTACGCAATCATGTCTTAGTAATTCCCAGTGTGGTATGTTCGGAAGCGGCTGCCGAAGCCATTGTCCGCAATGTAAAAGGAGCCGTTTATTTACCCAATGTATACGGTTGTGCCCAAGCGGGGGCAGATCGAGAGCAGACTAAACGAACTTTGGCTGGTTTTGGTACCAATCCCAATGTTTTTTGCGTGCTCGTTGTCGGGAATGGCTGCGAGAATTTACCGGCGAAAGAGTTGGCCGAAGCCATTGGTCCAAGCGGGAAGAGAGTAGAGTATTTGGAGATTCAGGAAGTTGGGGGAACAAGGAAAGCAATCGCCAAAGGGAAAAAAATAGTCAAAGAGATGGTAGCAGAAGCGGCCACGATCAAAAGAGAACCAATTCCGCTTTCGGAACTGATTTTAGCTACGGAATGTGGGGGCTCGGATTATACCTCGGGCCTTGCTTCTAATCCCGCCGTAGGGGCAGCCAGTGATCTTTTGGTAGAGGCTGGAGGCACAGTTATTCTTTCAGAAACCCCAGAGCTTATTGGCGCTGAACATCTTTTGGCTAAACGAGCCAGAACGTTAGAGATAGCCCAAAAGGTTTATGATTTTGTGGCCTGGTGGGAGAAGCAAGCCATGGCCACTGGCCAAGATATTCGCGGGACTAATCCTGCTCCCGGGAATATTGCTGGAGGCATAACTACACTTGAAGAAAAATCTTTGGGCTGCGTTTATAAAGGAGGAACGACTACTCTGGAAGAAGTAATAGCCTACGGTTTTGCTCCCTCAAAGAAAGGGTTAGTATTAATGGATACTCCAGGGCATGACATCGATTCTGTAACTGGAATGATGGCTGGAGGCGCCCAGATTGCCGTTTTCACTACTGGACGAGGAACGCCTACGGGATCACCCATAGCTCCGGTTATTAAGATAACTGGCAACGCCTTAACCGCCCGGAAGATGAAAGACAATATTGATATTGATGTCAGTAGTATTTTAAAAGGGAAAGAAACAGTAAAAGAAGCAGGGCGGAGAATCTTTGAAGAGGTTATGGCTGTAGCTTCCGGGAAGCTTACCAAAGCCGAAAAACTTGGTCAGAGAGATTTTTGTATCTTCAAAATAGGGATTAATTTTTAGCAAGAGGGGCAAAAGAAGATTGCCAAGTAAGCGAAAATTTTTAAGGTAAATTATAATCTATGTTCTTTTAGGAATTGAAAAGAAGATGGCTCTACCGGAAAAAGCGCTGGCGGGTGTAAGGATTCTTGACTTGACGCAGATTTATGCCGGCCCATACTGTTCCATGCTCTTTGCGGATATGGGGGCGGAAGTCATAAAAATTGAACCTCCCTGGGGAGAGATTATTCGAGACAATCCTCCCTTGGTTAAACAAGGAGAGGGTGGTCCTCATGAGCGCAGCCGCAGTGGGTATTTTCTCACCCTCAATCGCAACAAATTCGGCATTACTTTAAATCTTAAGCATCCCCGTGCTATAGAAATATTTAAAGAATTGGTAAAAATTGGAGATGTGGTTATAGAAAACTATGCCCCGGGGGTAATGAAAAGATTGGGTATCGATTATCCAGATCTGCGGGAAGTTAATCCGCGGATCATTATGTGCAGCATTAGCGGGTTTGGACAATGGGGGCCATATGCCGAACGAATGTCTTTTGATATAATTGCCCAGGCCATGAGTGGCCTGATGGCGCTTACGGGCCATCCAAACTCTCCACCCACCAAAGTAGGGACTTCTTTAGGCGATGTAGCTGCTTCTCTGCACGCCGCTTTCGCTATTATGGCAGCTCTTTGGTACCGCGAGAGGACCGGAGAAGGCCAATACATTGATGTTTCCATGCAGGAATGTATGGTGGCCATCTTAGAAGGTGCCATTCCGCGCTGGACGATAGGGAAAGAGCTTTTGACTCCTATTGGCTCGATGAATCCCCATGAGTGCCCTATGGCCGCCTTTCGCTGCCAAGATGGCTATATTATCATCGCCACAGTTGGTGACGAACACTGGCAGCGCTTCTGCCGGGCCCTCAACAGACCTGATTGGGCGTCAGATCCCCAGTACAAGACTAAGCGCCAGCGCTGGGAAAAGAAGTATATCCTCCAAGAAGAGATTGAGAAGATTACTACCCGATACACCGTGAAAGAAGTGGGCGAAATGTTAGACCGGGAGCGGGTAGCTAATTCGCCCATTCTCAATATTCAGCAGGTAGTAGATGATCATCATCTTAACGCGCGCGGATACTTTGTAGAAGTTGAACACCCCATTATTGGCCGAGCCAAGATTCCCGGAATTCCTTTAAAACTATCCAAGACCCCAGGGGCGGTTGATCGCCCCTCGCCTTTAGTGGGCGAACACAATGAGCTAATTCTGCAAAAGTATCTGGGCCTCACCTCCGAGGAGATTAAGCAGCTTAAAGAGGAAGGAGTCCTTTAAACTTGGAAAGAAAGACCTCTTCCTCCCTTATTTAAGAGGCAGCCTTTATATATTAGTTGCCACCTTTCCGATGATCAGACGAACTCTAAAAATTGAATATCGAAAGTTAGGTCTTTTCCAGCCAGAGGATGGTTGGCATCAAGAGTCACTGTTAATTCTGAGGAGTCAATTACGGTAACAGCCATAATTTGGCCATCAGGCTGGCGAATCTGGAGGTGATCTCCAATCTGGGGATTGAGATCGGGAGGGAGTAAATATTTTTGAACGACGATCACTAATTCATCCAGGTGGGGACCAAAAGCGTCCTCGGCGGGAACACTGACGGTCTTCGTTTCGCCCGGGTTCATGCCAATGAGGGCCTTTTCAAATCCTGGAATAATTTGGCCAAGACCGATAGTGAATTCCAGAGGCTCACTATCAAGAGAGGAACTGAAGATAGTTCCATCTTCTAATTTTCCCGTATAATGAACTTTTACGGTGTCGCCTTCTTTTGCGTGGGTCATTTATCTTCCCCTTTCGATTTTACTTCCTTTCCATGGCAGGCAGAAGCTTCCTGGAAAAGTAATTGCTTTTTTGCCCGGGCGGCTAGGCCAACCACTGCAAAAATATTTTCCCAAAGTCATCATCGACATTTAGGCTTTTTTATAATATAGCAGAGATTAATTTGAAGATACAGAAAAAACTTAAGGGCGCGTTTTTTTATTTCTGGACAAATTTACTTATTTTAAAATTCGTTTTATCTAAAAATTCATTTAAAGAGTGAAAACTTAGAATTTGCAGGTAATGCCTTACTGAAGCGTGGTTAACGCTTTTGGGCCCGAGAGATTAAGGTAGAAGAATGTCATATCCTCAAAAAGCAATATACTCCACATGCTCCCTCACAGGCCGCCTAGACCCCCAATAGTGATACTCCTCAACTAAACCCCTCTAAAACTTCTCAAATTGGTTTCGTCTAACTTGAATAAGCTCAATAGGCTTTAAATCGACAAGCTTACCTAAGATAGAAGTTTGATCAACCTCAAACCTGGCTGACGATGCTTCGCTAAAAGCTAAGGCGCCTTCTCTCCTGGAGGAGGCTCAATCCACCCTCGGGCATTTAACCGCCAAAGCAACTCCCGGCAAATCATATCTTTGAAGACA
>FWPU01003463.1_pt1 | contig 39809 bp, 38 predicted proteins | sample 2228361 | NCBI WGS metagenome assembly FWPU01 (sample SAMEA103939777, study PRJEB20133) | metagenome | reverse complement strand
CAGGAGCCGGATGCGGTAATGCCGCACGTCCGGATCTGTGGAGGGGGTGATCAGCGATGGTCATTCCTACTCCGACATCGGCCCGACCTTCGGGTTCCCCGACACCACGAGCAGCGTCTGCTCGTTCACCCGGATGTCGGCCTTGCCCTCGAGCGAACGCAAATACTCCTCCTCGGCCTTCGTCCGCTTCTCCTTCACGATGCGCTTCTCGACCTCGCTCCGCACCTCGGCCAGCTCGCGCTTTCTGGCCGGCTTCTTCTCGAGCACCTTGAACAGGTGGAAGCCGTAGTCCGTTTCCACCACCTCGCTGACCTGGCCCACGCCGAGCTTGAACACCACCTCGTCGAACTGCGGCGGCATCACCCCGCGGGCGAAGAAGCCCAGATCTCCGCCCACCTTGGCGTCCGCCGACAGCGAGTAGCGCCGCGCCAGGTCCGAGAACTTCCGCCCCGAGCGCAGCTGCGACTGAATGCGCCTGGCCTCGTCGAGGCCCTTCACCACGATCTGCGCCGCCCGCACCTGCTCGGGCTCCTGGAGCTCGTCGGCGTGCGCGTCGAAGTAGCGGCGAATCTCCTCCTCCGTCACCGCCACGCGCGGGTAGACGTGCTCCTCGAAGAGCTTCTCGATGGCGATGAGGTTCGCCGTCTTGCGCTTGAGCTCGGTGAGCGACGTCTGGCTCTGGGCCAGCATCTCCTCGAACTTCTCGGCCGGGTAGTCGGAAGAGAGCCGGAGCACGCGCCGGTCGACCTCCTCCGGCGTCACCTGGACGTTGTGCGCCTTCGCCGCCTGGAGCAGCAGCATGCGCTCGATGAGCGTGCCGAGCAGCGCCCGCTTGAACGGCTCGACCTGCTCGCTCGTGCGCGCGTTCTGGCCGGCGATGGCCTGGAGCTCCCGCGACAGCTCGGCCTCGAACTCGGCGGTGGACAGAATCTCGCCGTTCACGATGGCCACGACGTTCGGGTCTTGCTGCGGCTTCGACTGCTCGGGGCAGCCCAACAAGAGCAGGGCCAGCCAGACCGACCGCCTCACTGCGTCACCCCACCGCTCGGAGCGGGCGCCATGTTCGCCTGCGGCAGCTTCGGAGCCGCCGCCGGCGCCTTCAGGTCGATCTCGACCTTCATGAGCGCGGCCTCGTCGAGCTCGTACGCCTGCGACTTCTTGAGCGAGGCCAGAAGCTCCTCGTACCGCTTCATCTTCTTCTCGTGCAGAAGCACGTTCTGGATCTGGGGGCGCACCTGGTCGACCGTGAGGTTCAGCGCGGCCTGCCGCCCCTGCAGCTTCAGCACGTGGAAGCCCGCGCCGGTCTCGACCACGCCGTCGTGCACCTGGCCCACGTTGGTGAGCTTCTTCGCGGCCTCGGCCACCGCCGGCCCGTACTGCGACGAGAGCTCCTCGAGCGAGAGGAAGCGCATGTCGCCCTCGAGCGGCCTGGTGCGCGGCTCGTCGGAGTACTCCTTCACCAGCGCGCCGAAGCCCTGGTAGTCGAGCGGCTGCAGCGCCTGCGCCTTCTTCAACGCCTCCTCCGCCCGGGCCCGGCCCTTGGACTTCTCCACGAAGACGTGGGCCAGCCGCACCATCTCGGGCTTGACGTAATCGGACTTGTGCTTGTCGTAGTAGGCCTGCACCTCGGCGTCGGGCACCGGGGTGGGGCGTTCCTCCAGCTCCTGCTTGAGGAGCTGATTCACCATCACCCGCTTGGCCTCGTGCACCACGAGCGGGTCGTTCGCCAGCCCGCGGCGCACCGCCTCGGCGGCGAGCAGCTCGAAGCGGGCCAGGCTCTCGACGTACTCCTTGCGCTGCTCGAGCGTCTGGTAGCGGGCCCGCGCGTACGGGCTCATCTCGGCGAAGCGCTGCTCGAGCTCCTCGGCCGTGATGGAGTCGCCGCCGATGCGGACGACCGGAGTGCCCTGGCCGTCGCGGTTGTGGAGGAAATTCACCTCGGCGCGGCCCGGCTTGTCGCAAGCGAGCGCGAGCACGGCGAGGGCGAGGAACGGGCGGATCATCAAGCAGGCCTCGGCCGCCAGTGAAGGCCGTCGAGGGCAGCCAAGCAGTCTCGTGACGCACATCGCGTGCACTGCTACCACGGCGGCGCGCCCGGCGGTACCGGGCAGCGTGCCTCGGTGCGGCCGTTCGTCCGTTGGAGGGCAGCCCGCCGTGCGGCTCCTATCGCCGCTCTGCCGGCGACGAGTGCCGCTCGAGGAAGTCGCCGACCCGCACGTACAGCTCCTCGGGAGCGCGCCTGCCGAGCAACAGGTCGCCATGCCCGTAGTCGGCCTCGAGCCCGCCCTCGCGCCCCGCCAGCACTGCTTCGACGGGCCCCTGCACCTGCTCGCGCGCCGCGAAGACGGAGAGCGGCGGCGCCAGCAAATCCTTCGCGCCGGCCACCACCAGCAAGGGCAGCTTCAGCGCCTTCATGCCCGCGCGGTAGTCGAAGCCGTCGTTGCCGTCGAAGCGGTCGTGGCGAACCCACCGGGCGAGCTGCCGGGCCACGCCGCCCGCCACGTCGGCCGAGACGTTGGCGACCGCCTTGCGGATGACGCCGGGCTCCATGTTCTCCGCGCAGGCCAGGTAGGGCCCGACCGGCGCCGGCGGCAGCCCGAGCAGCGCGCACGAGCGGGCCACCGCCCCCAGCGGAATGACCGGCAGCGTCAGCGCCGGCCCGACGGTGGAGAGAAAGCGCTCTAGCCCGCGGTGCTCGCCGAAGCGCACCGGGCTGCCCAGCGCCACCGCCGCGCGCACCGGAGCGGTCGGGTTCCGTGACAGGTGCGCGTACAACGCCAGCCCGCCCTTCGAGTGGCCGACCCAGCTGACGGCGCGCGCGCCGGTCGACAGCACCGCCCGAATCGCCGCGGCGACGTCGTATTCGGCCTGCTGGTCGAAGGTGGCGTCGCACGGAGGGCCGGCCAGCCCCCGCCCGCGCAGCTCGAGCACCCACGCCTCGAAGCCGCGCCGCGCGAGGTGCCGCGCCAGCGACAGCCGCTCGTCGAAGTCGAAGCTGTAGCGGTTGGCCCCCAGCCCGTGGCAGAGCACGACCGGCTCGCCGAAGCGCCTCTTTTCGTGCGGCAGGTAGCGGGCCAGGGCCACGGCCGAGCCGTCGTCCGTGGGCACGCGATAGAGCTCGTCGGGCTTGAACGGCAGCGCCAGCGGGGCGGAGGCCACCTGCGAGGCGGCCTTCAGCGCCGACCAGAGCACGCGCGATGCGAACGAGCCCATCACCGAATCGAAGTGTAACGTCCGGCCCGATGTCCGGAGCACGCCGCGCCTGGTGGGTGTACATGCTTCGCTGCCGCGACGGCTCGCTGTACACCGGTGCCACCAACGACCTGCCCGCCCGGCTCGATCGCCACAACGCGGGCAAGGGCGGGGCGTACACCCGCTCGAGACGGCCGGTGCGGCTGGTCTGGCTCGAGCGCGCGGCCAATCGGAGCAGAGCGCTCCGGCGCGAGGCCGAGCTCAAGCGGCTCACGCGGGAGGAGAAGCTGATGCTCGTGCGGACGCGGAACGGCCGCGACGGGCGTCGGCGCACGGCTCGGGTCGACGTCGACGCCGAATGACGAGCGCGCCGGCCCTCACTGCGCGCGATTCTTGCGGCGAACGGCGGTCGGTCGTCCGCCAGCGCGCGCTTGCCCCGTCGCCACCGCGCCCGCTAGCGTGGCCCCACGCCGGATGAGCTTTCTGCGCGCCACGGCCGCCGCCGTTCTCGTTCTCTGGCCGCTCCTGGGGAAAGCGGAGGACGGCGGAATGGATCCGGCTGCAGCCGGCTCGGCCGAGGCGCATCCGGCCGATGGAGGCGCGCCGTACGCGTCCGCGACCGACGTCCAGCCGGCGGATGCCGGCAGCGCCTTTGACCAACCCGGCGGCGATGCCGCCCTGGCCGACGATGCCTTCGCCGAGAGCTCGGACGCGGGAGGCGCCGAGCCGCCCATGGAGGCTTCCGCCGAGTGGCTCTTCGAGCTCGAGTCCAAGCTCGAGCAAGTCACCGTCACCGCCACCAAGTCCGAGCTGCCGGTCAGGGCCGCTCCGTCCACCGTGACGGTGGTGACGCGCGACGAGCTCAGGCGCGGCAACTACCGCACCGTGGCCGAGGCGCTGAGCCGCGTCGCCGGGCTGTACGTCGTCGACGACTGGGTGATGCCCTCGGCCCAGGTGCGCGGCTTCTCGGGCGGCGCGCGCGGGTGGAGCCGCGGGCTCAAGGTGATGATCGACGGCCAGCCGGTGCTCTTCCGCACCGACTCGACGGTGGATTTGGGGCCGGCCCTTCTGCCCATCTCCGCCGTCGAGCGCATCGAGGTGGTGCGGGGCCCGGCCTCGGCCCTCTACGGCGCCAACGCCTTCTTGGGCGTGGTGAACGTCATCACCCGTCGCGGCGGCTCGGTGCAGGGGCTCGAGCTCTCCGCGCGCGGCGGCACCCTCGCGCAAGGAGGGCTCTTCGGCGGCGAAGCTCTCTACGGGCGGGCCGCGGGCGAGCTCGAGGTAATGGGGGCAGCGGCGGCCGAGGGCGCCGACCGGAGCGGCCTGGCTCTCCCCGACAGCTCGCCCCTGTCGAGGGCCGACCGGGTGACGCAGAACGACTTTGCGCGCCCGCGGAGCTTCTTCGGCCGGGCCAGCGTCACCCGGAGCTGGGGCCAGGCGTCGCTGTCGGCGCGCCTGGGGCATTCCGAGTCGCACGGCGAGTTCTCCGACTGGTCGGTGCTGACGCACCGCAACCTCTTCGCCCGCCGCGACGGACACGTGCGCCTCGACGCGTCGTTGGGCATCGGCAAGGCGAAGCTGTCGCTGGCCGGAGTGTACGCCGAGGGCGGCCCCGCCGATGCCGAGCGGCTGGCCCCGCCCAGCGCCGATGCTCCCTACTGGGTGCGCCGCCGCTTCAAGTACCGCGGGTTCGACCTCTCGGCCGAGCTGAGCGGGGAGCCGATGGAGGGCCTGCTCCTGGTCGCCGGCGCCGACACCGCCAACGACGAGCACCGCATCCAGAACGTCTACTTCGTCTTCACCGAGAACACCGGGCTGGGCTCGCAGGCCGGCGACGAGAAGGTGCAGTACGAGCAGCTGCCCGACCAGCTCTTCCAGAACCACGGCGTCTACGCCCAGGCCCAGTGGGCCACCTCGGGGCTGAGGCTGACCGGAGGCGTGCGGCTCGATCACCACAACCTCTACGGCACGGCCTTCACCTGGCGCGCCGCCGCGGTGAAGACGCTCACCGAGCAGTGGTACGGCAAGGTGTCGCTCGGCACCAGCTACAAGGCTCCGGCGCCCTCGCAGCTCTACACGCAGCCGCTCTTCCCCGGAGACCTCATCGGCAACCGCGAGCTGCGCCCCGAGTACGCTTCCACGGCCGAGCTGGCCGTCTCCGGGCCTCTGGGCGGCCTCGAGCTGTCGGCGGTGGCATTCGCCTCGCGCATCACCGACAAGACCGGCGCCATCGAGCGGCAGGGCAACCTCACCACGATGAACCTGTCGTCGGCCACGAGCTTCGGCGGAGAGCTCGAGCTGCTCTACCGCCACGAAGCCCTGCTGGCCTTCGGCAACGCCTCGCTTCAGTACACCACCCTCGATTCCGGGCCGGGCCGGGCCGAGCCCCAGTTCATCGACGTCTTCCCGCTCTTCATGGCCGGCGCCGGGGTGGGCTACAGCCTGCCGCACCTGTACTCGGTGGTGAACCTCGAGGCGCGCCTCATCGGCGAGCGCCTCTCCAGCCAGTCGAACACGCTGCTCAACGGCAGCCGCGCCTACGTCCTCCCGCCGCGGCTCACGGCGGATCTCACCCTCTCGAGCCAGGGGCTGTCGCTCGTGGGAGAAGGCGAGACGTACCTGGCGCTCTCCGTGCGGAACCTCACCGATGCGCGCGTGGTGGATCCGGGCTACGCTGGGGTCGACTACCCTGGATTGGGCCGGCACCTGCTGTTGACGGTGACTCAGGCCTTCTGACGAATGTTGGGGGGAGTATGCTCCGCCGCCTCGCCGCCCTCGTGGCGCTGCCGCTCGCCTGCGTTCCCAAGCCGCCGGGCTCGCCGAAGGGCGACATCGTGCTGGGCGGCATCTTCTCGCACTCGGGCACCCTCGCCGCCGTGGACCAGGGCATCGAGAACGCGGCGATGATGGCCATCGCCGACATCAACGCCGCGGGCGGCATCAACGGCCGACTGCTGGCGCTCGAGGTGCGCGACGGGAAGTCGGACCCCGCCGCCGCCAAGGCCGCCGCCCAGGAGCTCGTCGCCGCCGGAGTGCCGGTCATCATCGCCGGAGTGTCCAGCGGCTTCGCCGACGTGCTGCTCGGCGAGGTGCTCGACCGCAACCAGACGCTGTACTTCGGCGGCGCCGCCACCTCCATCTACTTCCGCGACGCCGACAAGTACCCCAAAGGCTTCCTCTACCGCGTCATGGGCTCGGACTCGACCGAGGGCAAGCTGATGGCGCGCATCGCCTGCGAGAAGGGCTACAAGACGATGGCCAAGCTGTCGGTGGACAACCCCTACGGCAACGGCATGGTGGACGCGGCCGCCAAGGAGTTCGTCCGCATCGGCGGGCAGGTGGTGTCGACGCAGAAGTACCCCGAGGTCGGCCCGCCCACGAGCTTCACCGGCATCTTGAGCGCCATCGACAGCGCCCAGCCCAAGCCGCACGGCGTCTTCTGGGCCAGCTACCCGGCCGAGGGCGCGCAGATCGCCAAGGACTGGAAGAACGGCGGCTACACCTGGAAGTTGCTCGGCGCCCACTCGCTGCAGAACCAGCAGTTCTTGAGCAACGCCGGCCTGGCCGCCGAGGGGCTCGAGGGCGTCTCGCAGTACTTCGTGCCCTCGCCGCGGGTGGATCAATTCACCAGCGACTACCGCGTTCGCTACGGCGGCCCACCGGTGCCTCCGCCGTACGTGCACGGCGGCTACGACATGGTGGCGCTGGTGGCGCTGGCCATCGCGAAGGCGGGCGAGGCGACCGCGCCGAAAATCGAAGCGGTCATTCGCGAGGTGTCCAACGCGCCGGGCGACGAGTTCGGCTACGGCTCGGAGCAGCTCGAGGCCGCGCTCCAGGCCATCGCCGCGGGAAAGGACGTCAACTACCAGGGCGTCTCCGGGCCCATCGAGCTCGACGAGGCGGGGGACGCCCAGACCGCGTACCAGATCTGGAAGGTGGAGGGCGGCAGGTTCGCTCCGCCCATCGTCATCACCGACGTGCGCGACACCTGCCGGGTGCAGTGACCTCGCCGGTCGGGCGATGATCAACGCGCGGCGCTGCGCGGCTGCGGAGCATTGGCGCCGGCCTTGACCCGTTCGTCGACCCACTGCTCCATCACTCGGCGCAAGGTCGGCAGCGGCACCGCCCCGTTCGCCAGCAGCCGATCGTGGAATGCTTTGAGGTCGAACCGTTTGCCCAGCCGCGCTTCGGCCTCGCGCCGCAGGCGCAGAATCTCGAGCTGCCCCAGCTTGTAGCCCAACGCTTGCGCCGGCCAGGCGATGTAGCGGTCGACCTCGCGGGCCAGCGCGTCGGGCGGCTCGGCGGTGTGCTCGGCCAGAAAACGAATGGCCTGCTCGCGCGTCCACCCCATCGCGTGGAGCCCCGTATCCACCACCAGCCGCGCGGCCCTCAGCGCCTGATCCGACAACATGCCGAAGCGGGCCTCGGGGCTCGAATACAAATCGAGCTCGTCGGCGAGCAGCTCGGCGTAGTGGGCCCAGCCCTCCTTGAACGCCGGCTCGCCCAGCTCCCTCCGGAAACGGGGCAGGCCCTTCAGCTCCTGGGCCAGGGCGATCTGCAGGTGGTGGCCGGGGATGGTCTCGTGAAACGCCAACGGCTCCATCTGGAAGAGCAGCCGGTTCGGAGCGTCGTACGTGTTCAGGTAGTAGTAGCCGGGCCGCTTCTCGGCCACCGAGCCCTGGTAGTAGTAGCCGGCGGGCGAGTCCTTCGCGCGGTCGCTCTCGATGGGCTTGACCAGCACCCGCTGCGCCGGGAGTCGTCCGAACGCCCGTTTCGCGGCTGCCTGGGCCTTCGCCACCAGTCGCTCGTTGAAGGCGATGAGCTGATCCGTGGAGGAGACGTGCTGGCCCGGGGCCTCGCGCAGCATCTGCTCGAGCGCATCGACGTCGGGCTTGCCGGTCAGCTCGAGGGCGATGCGCTTCATCTCGGCGACGTTGCGCTCGAGCTCCTCGAGGCCCAGGGCGTGGATCTCCTCGGCGTCGAGATCCAGCCCCACGGTGGCGCGGATCTTCGCGTCGTAGCAGGCCTCGCCCGCTTCGTTCTTCGAAAGCCCCAGCTCCTCGCGCGCTCTCGGCAGGTACTCCTGCCGGAGGAACGAGCGCAGCCGCTCGAGCGCGGGATAGACGCCGCTGCGCACCGCCTCGGCCAGCCCCTTGCGCACGTCCATCTTCTCGTCGTCGCGCCAGGTGCTCGGCAACGACACCTCGGTGAGAAAGCGCGAGCGCTCGGGCCGCACCGAGAGGAGATGGTCCAGCTGGCCGATGACGCGCTCGACCGACAAGCGCGGGGCGGAGAAACCTTCGTCGAGGCCGCGCCGCAGATTGTCGATGTGCTGGTCGATGATCACCGGGACCTTGAGGTAGCGGATCTCGAGCGCGCGAGCCTGCTCGGCACTGCCGATGGAGTGCAGCCTCGGCAGCTCGGCCACCACCGCCTGAACACCGTCGAGCGCGTTCACGTCCCACAGCTCCTGGCGGCAGACGCGCTGGTCGAGCGCGCTCTTGAGCTGCGACAGGAGCGCCTCGCGGGTGATGCGATCGGGCTCGGCGAGCTTGTCGGGGTCGAGCGACTCGACCTCTTCGTACAGCCGCTTCTGCCCGTCGTATACGTCTTCGAGCGCCTGGGGCGAGAGGTCGGTCAGCTCGGTGTCGAAGCGGCGGTCCCCGTAGAAGGTGGCCCACTCGGGGTTCTGCCGCATGAGCAGCTCCCAGTACTCGTCGGCCAGCAGGGCGAGCCGCTTGGACTCGGTGGCGTCGGACAGCAGCGGCGCGGGGCGGACGGCGCGCCGGCAACCAGCGGCGGCCAGGAGCGCCGACACGAGCGCTCCGCGGAGAACGACGGAAAGCATACGACACTACCTTCGCGGCGCCGGCCGCGCTGCTCTAGTAGTGGGTCGCGCTTCCATACGGCCAGCATCAAGCGGCCGGGGGCCCGGGGCTCCGTGATTCTGGTAACCACCGTCATCCACGGCACCGCAGGCCCCGAGCGTCCGGCCTCGAGCCCGCGTCAATGCACCGGCGGATCCACCGGGGCCGGCGAGGGGGCCGATGTGGTTTCGGGCGCGTCGGGTGCGCCCTTCTTGCGCCCGCGGAAGAAGGCCACGAACGCCGCCACCGCCAGCACCGCGCCGAGCAGCGCTCCGGCGAGCTGGATGAGCCGGAAGTCGTGGATGACCTCGCGGATGGATGATCGGATCCAGGTCGAACCCCGGAGGCAATGGCAGGGCCGGCCGGTTGTACCAGGCGTACAACGGCGGACCGACGAGCGAGGCGATGACCGCCCCGACGACGGCGCCGACCAGAAAGATGATGGCGGTGCGCTTGACCACGGGCGGAGCATAGAGCACCGAGCGGGTTGCCGCAGCCGAACCTCCCGCCAGACGGCGGCGACACGTCGACGACGTGCACGGGCGCGTCCCGTCCTCACCTGGCGCTGGGAGCGCATCCCCACCGGCTCTTGCCGTCGGGCTCGCCGTTCGCTCACCGCAGTAGCTCGTGCTCGGCATGCATGGCCGATGATGGCTCGCCGGTGCGCTCTCGACGCGCCACGCCCCCGCTCCCGAGCGGCGGTCCCTCACCCATTCGGAGGGATGACGGACGGGAAAGGCCATCGTAGGTTCGGCCGCGTGCTGGAATGGTGCTCCACGGCGCTGACGGACGCGCGCTCGCGCTACGTGGCGTTGTTCTGCGTGGCCGCGTCGTGGCTGTGGCCGTTCTCGGGCGTGGGCGTGGACGTGTGCATGCTCCACGCGACGACGGGGTTGCCCTGCCCGGGCTGCGGCATGACGCGGGCCTTCGTGGCCTTCGCCGATGGAGACTGGGCGGTGGCGGTGGGGGCCAACCCGTTCGTGCTGGTGGCCTGGCCGACGTTCGCCGCGCTCGGGGTTCTGGCGCTACTGCCCGAGCGCTGGGTCTCGCCGCTCCTGTCGCGGCTCGGCCCGCGGGTGGCTCGGGCGTACGGGGTGCTGGTGGCCGGCTTTCTCGGGTTCGGGTTGGTCCGCTTCGGCTACTTCGCCCTGACCGGGCAGGAGTTCCCGTGAGAAATACGCGCGCTCGCTCGGAGGTCTACGCGCCGTGAGTCTCGTCGTCCTCGGGCTCGTGTTTCACCTCTTGTCGGTGGTGTGCTTCGTCTTCGTGCTGCTCCACGCGTTCCACCGCAGCGTGGGCACGGGCTTCATGGTGCTCTGCATCCCCTGCTACAACATCTATTACGGCTTCACCCAGTTCGAGCACCGCCGGAAGGGGCTCATCCTCGCGGGCTGGCTGGGAGCGCTCGTCGTGGGGCTGGTGCTCAGGGCCGTCGGCACGCGGATGGGTTGATGGCCGCTTTGGTGAGCGCGCGCTGCGCCCAGCATGAGAAGGCCGCGGCCGTCGAGGTCTGCATCCGCTGCGGTACCTTCCTCTGCTCCGAGTGCCTCGAGCTGTTCGGCGACGAGCCCTACTGCCTCCGCTGCCTCGAGCTCGTCACCCGGACTCCCGAGTCGGCTCGGTCGGTCGTCGCGGCGGCGCTCTCGGGAGCAGCGGCCTGGCTCGGCGGGGTGCTCTTCCTCTTCGGAACGCTCCAGCTCGCCGCGTCGCGCGGGACGTTCTTCTTCGGCGTCGCGGTGCCGTTCCTTGTCCCGGGCCTCTTCGGTTTCGCGCTGGGGCGCAGCGAGCGCGAGCGGCTGTTGCGCGGAGAGGTGCCGCCCCGGAGCGCGGTCTACGCCAACGCGGCGGTGCTCCTCGGAACGCTCGATTTGGCCCTGCTCGTGCTCGCCCTCGCCGGCGCGGCGTACGGGCTTCTGCGTTGACTCAGACGCCTCGCGCGTCCGGCGGCCAGACGTACTTGTGTTGCTGCAGTTGGAAGCGCACCGGCAGCCGGTCGGCGATGATCCACTCGGCGAGCTGGCGCGGCTCGAGCTTGCCGAACACCGTCGAGAAGAGCAGGCCGTAGGGCTTCTCGTCCAACCGCCGCTCGCGAATGAGCTTCACCGCCCAGTCATAGTCGGTTCGGTCGCCGAGCACGAACTTGAGCTCGTCGTTCTCGTTCATCGACTCGAGCACGCGGTAGTCGTTGCGGTCGAGCTCTCCCGACGAGGGCGCCTTCAAGTCGACGATCTTGTGCACCGCCGGCGGGACCAGCCGCACGTCGATGGCTCCCGAGGTCTCGAGCAGCACGGTGAAGCCCGCGTCGAGCAGCTTCTCCATCAGCGGGTAGACGCCCGGCTGCAAGAGCGGCTCGCCGCCGGTCACCTCGACCATCGGAGCGCCGAGCGCCTTCACCTTCTCCACCACCTCGTCCACCCGCATGCGCTCGCCCCCGTAGAAGGCGAACTCGCTGTCGCAGTAGGTGCAGCGCAGATGGCAGCCCGTCAGCCGCACGAACGTGCACAGCTTGCCCTGGTGCGACGACTCGCCCTGCAGCGAGACGTAGATTTCCTTCACCACGACGGTGGTGGCGCCCTCGCGGCGGCGGGGCTCGATGTGAGGTCGCAAAGCCAGCATGTCGCGGCGCGTAGCCTACACGCGCATACTCGGAGCAACCGCTCGCAACGAGCGGACATTCTGAGAAAACGTCACCGAGATTGGCAAACCATGGGGGCCGTGAGGGCATAACGGCTCGAACCCATTACGACATTTCGGGGCAACTTTTTTCTCGGCTCGCGCGAGAACTCCTCAGACACCTCGCGCCGGAGCAGCCCATGCCCCAGGTCAACCGCAACGCCGCCAGCACCGTCTACCGCACCACGGCCTCGCAGCTTCCGCAGGGCAGGGACGCGCAGCTGTCGCTGCAGATGCTGTGGCCGTACATCCAGAAGTACGCGGAGAAGTACGGCGTCGACCCGCGGGTGCTGGCGGGCATCATCGCGCAGGAGTCGGGCTTCAAGAATTACGGCGTGCACCGCGACGGCACCGGCCACGGGCTGATCGGCCTCGACGACAACGGGCTGCTCCCGTCGTTCGAGCGCTGGTCGGGTCAGCACTTCGGCCGCGGCGCCTCGGCGCGCACCATTCCGCCCGAGCTGCAGGTGGAGTTTCTGGCGAAGACCATCGCCGAGTACAAGCAGCGGCACGGCAGCGAATTCGCGGCCGCCCGCGCCTGGCACCGCGGCGAGGGCGCGATGAACGACTGGCGGGGCCGCCACTACGAGCAGCTCATTCGGGGCCACATCGAGCGGCTGTTCCGCGGCGGCGTTCCCTCGACCGACGGCGCACAGGTGCCCGACAACGCGCTGCCCGGCGCATCCAACCTGCCCGAGCCCGACTGGCCGAAGCCTTCGCCCGGCGGCAGCTACGTCATCCAGCACGGCGACACGCTCTGGGACATCGCCTCGCGGCTCAAGGCCCGAGGTGTCCAGGGCTCGCACTGGGACATCATCAACCAGATCGTCGCCATGAACCCGCAGATCAAGGACCCGAACCTGATCTACGCGGGCGACACGCTGAATTTGCCGGCGGCCATCGACGGAGCCACCTCCAGCTTCCAGCCCTCGGTGCTCAGGCCGCCGGTGGAGCTGAACCCCACCAGCCCGGTGGACGCGGTGAACGCCTCCGGCCCGGTCGACGGCAGCCGCGTGCCGTACATCAGCCAGTACCGCCCCTCGGGCGCCGAACGCGGCTACTACAACGGGCCGTCGAACTGCGGCCCGACGTCGATGGCCATGCTGGCCCGCGCCTTCGGCTACGGCCAGGGCATGACCGACGCGCAGCTCATCAACCACCTGGGGCAGATCGGCGGCACGACGGCCAACGGCACCAACGTCAACGGCATCATCGCCATGGCGCGGGCCATGGGAAAGAACGCCGAGATGCGCGCTGGCGCCCACATCGAGTGGATGGTGGAGGCGCTCAAGAACGGCAAGATGGTGATCGCCAACGGCGACTACTACGAGATGCCGCCGCACCGGAACCCGGGCGCCACCTCGGGCCACTACGTCGCGGTGGTCGGCATCGACGGCAACGGCAACTTCATCGTGAGAGATCCGGCGGATCAGAACGTCCGGCTGGTGTCGCAGGCCGACATGGCGCGGTTCATCACCTCGAACCCGAACGGCGGCTTCACGTTCGTGGTGGGGTAGCCTTTCTGCATGGGTCAGCCGAACGAGCCTGAGCTCAACGTCTGCATCGCCTGCAAGCGACCCGAGTCGCCGGCGGTGCTGGGCGCGAAGTTCCACGCCAAGGGCGAGAACGGGATGATCATCTCCTTCTGGATGTGCGACCGCTGCGCCATCCCGCTCGGGCCGGATCAGGGGCCCATCACGCTCGACGACCCATTGACTCGGGTGTGACCGCCGGCCGCGCCGGGTCTGGAAGCCGGGCCACGGGTGATGGAAAACCAACGGGCGGGCATTCCGCCCCGCGACGAGGTCGCTCGCATGACTCAGCCCGTCGGACGCCGCTACTCCCCCTTGGTGACCAGTCGCCCCGCGGAGGGGTCGAGCGTCCAGCGCCCGGGCGGCGACCCTGCCCCTGCCCAGGGCTCCTCCGTCACCTCCAGCCGATTCGAGGCGAATTCCCCGGCCGCGCCGGTGGGCTCCGCGGGCCACAGAGAGCTCGTCGTTTCGGCGCGGCAGCGCCCCTCGCGCGTCGAGGGCGACTGGCTGCTCGGCGCGAGCTCGGCCGTCGACGAGGCCCGCGACATCGTCGGGCGGCTGCTGTCTGGCCTCGCCGAACAGGCGATGGTGGGCCCGCCGGAAGGCAAATTGGTGCAGAAGCCACGCATCGGCGAGTGCTCGCTCATCGGCGTGGAGAACGACTTCTTCGACCCGGCAGCGTCGTTCGCCGACAACGTCGAGCGACTCAAGGCCCGAGGCGTGCCCCGGTTCGAGCACCTCACCGCGGCCGAGCGCGCCGTGGAGAGCCGCTTCGCCGAGTACGTCGAGTCGCAACCGGAGCACGCCGTGGCCGGTGCGCAGATTCTCGCCGGCGGCGATGGCGGCCGCCCGCCCATCTACGAGGTCGACGCGATGAAGCGGCTGGCCGAGGGATACGGGACGGCGAGCCGCCCGGCAAACGACGAGGAGAGGCGTTTCCGGCTGCGGTACAACCACGCGCTGCACCCATCGGCCGTCGTGGTGGCCCGGCTCGCGTTCCTGCAGAAGCTCGACGAGCTCGCGGCGCTGCCCGAGGGCGACGTCCGCAGGCAGGTCTTCGTCACCAACGGCGGTTGTGCGGCGGGCAAGGGCAGCCTGACCGGCATCGTCAAGCGCCAGCTCGGCGACATTCCGTTCGGAGCGGTGTGGGACGCCGCGGGCGAGGGCGATGGCCTCGAGAACGCGTGGATTCTCAAGGCCTGCCAGGCGCGCAACCTCAAGGTGGTGTTCGGGTACGTCGAGAACGACGCGACGCAGACGTACAATGCCGTGCTCGGGCGCGCCGGCGTCGCCTCTCGCGTGGTGGATGTGGCGACGTTCGCCAACTCCTACGTCGAGGGCAGCCGGTCGATGAAGCGCTTCCTCGACTCGCCCGAGTACCGGCAGGCCGTCGAGGCCGGCATGGCCACCGCGGTCGGCATCTACACCGGCCGGTTCGACCCCTCGTCGGCGACGGATCCATCCAGGCCGAGCTACCCGGACCTCCGCGTGCTGAACGACGGGGGCCCGCTCCGGGGAGCGGACCTCGGCGATGCCGCCGAGCACGACGAGGTGCTGCTGGCCTGCCTGCGGGTGCTCGAGGCCCACGTCGCCGCCGCCCGGCGCGACGGGCGAGACGTGGAGGACCTGCTTCACGGGGCCCTGGCCTCGGTCGCCAAGTTCCTGAGGAACGAGAGCGCGGCGGAGCGGCGGCGGCATCTGGGGATGCTGGCGAATATCTTCCCCACCGAGAGGGCGGCCGGAGACGTGGGAGGTGCCAGTTGAGCGGCAAGGCCAAGAAGGACATCGAGAAGACCGCGCGGCAGTGGGCGAAGCGCCTGGCGGAGACGATGAAGCGGAACGAGCCGGCCGCCGAGGCCGAGCACGAGCGCCGCGAGGCCGAGCGCGACGCGGGCGTCTCGAAGGCCCTGGCCGAGCACCTGCGGGGGGCCAGGCGTCCGAAGTGAGGCCCTGGTAGCCTCTTGTTTTGGTGGACGACGGCCGCGAGCTGAGAGACGCGCTCGAGCGCGCCCAGGCCGAGCTGAAGACGGTGAAGGAACGCCTGCGCCAGCTCGAGGCCGAGCGCCCGGCGGTGGAGGACGAGCGGGCGAGGCTCGAGGCCGAGCTGGCCGATACGGAGCGCGAGCTGGAGCAGCTGGCGCTGCAGCTCGAGCACCGGCAGCGCCGGGTGGTGCAGGTGGAGGCCGAGCTGGCCGCGGCGCTTTCCGAGCAGCACCGGCTCCGGAGTCAGCTCGAGGCGGCGCAGCTCGAGATTGCCTCGCTGGCCATGGAGCGCCGCATGACGCTGCGCCGGCGGCCGCGGGAGATGCGGGGCCGTTTTGGTGCGCGAGCGGCGGCGGCGCTGGCCATCGGGAGCGCGGCGGTCGCGCTCATTGCCTGGCTGCTGGTGTGACGGTCGGCCCTGGCTCGACGTCGTGGGCGAAGCGGCCCCGAGCCCGCGAGGCCATCGTCAGAATCGCACGCCGACGTCGAGGTGGAAGGTGCGCCCGTACTGCGGCACGACGAAGGTCAGCTCGTCGCCGGCGGGCAGCGCGTAGCGCGCATCGAGCGCGTTCTTCACCGTGGCCGCGTACGTCACCACGCCGGCCTCGCCCGACACGCCGAACGACAGGAGCAGCGCCTCGCCGAATGCGTCGGCGGTGCGCTCGCCCGGCCGGGGACGGGCGCTCTGGTAGACGGCCTGGGCCGACAGATGCGCGCCGGACTCGGAGAGCGGAATGAGCAGCCGCCCGGAGACGACGTGCGAAGGCGTCGCCGCTCCCGCCGCCTCGCCGCCCTCGAGTTGGACGAAGGAGTACGAGGCGTCGAGCAGCGCGTATCGGCCTGCCTGCCACCTCAGCGCTCCCTCCGCGCCGAAGGCCCGCACCTCCTCGCGCGCGTTCTGGAACACGAGGCACAGGGTGCTCTCGGGCGGATCTCCGCACCGGGGAATGCCGGTCGGATCCTCCACCAGCACCACCAGGCCGCCGATGCGGTTGTGAAAGGCCGACACGGTGAACGACAGCTCGTCGGTGAGCTCGTGCTGGTGCTCGAGCTCGACGGTGACGATGGTCTCCGGCGAGAGCGTCAGCGCCGGCCGCTGCGACCGGTCGTTGTCGCCGTAGTACAGCTCGTAGACGTTCGGCGCGCGGAACGCGGTGCCGGCCAGCACCTTCGTCAGCCCGCCCTCGTACGGCCGGAGCACCAGGCCGACCCGCGGCGTCACCGGCAGCTCGGCCAGGTCGAAGTACTTGTCCAGCCTGAGCCCCGCGGACAGGAGCAGCCGCGGGTGCACGTGCCACTCGTCGAGCACGTAGGCGGAGAAGAGGGTGCGCCGCCGCGTCTCGAGCGGCGGCCGGTCGGCTCCGCCGAACACCTCCTGGTCCACCCGGAGCTGGAGCTGCGACTCGACGCCCAGCGTGAGGTGGTGGCCGTCGGCGAGGTGGAGCCGGGCCCTGCCTTCGGCGCCCACCCAGTCGGCCCGCCCCGCGTCGGTCTGCAGCTCGGGGGGGCCGCCCTCGTCGGCCGGCGCGTATACCCAGTGGCCGCGGTAGCGCGTGGCGTCGTAGTAGCCGCGCACCGTCACTGCGGCCGGGCCCGCCGGCGCCTCGTAGCGCAGCTCGGCGAACGCGCGCGAGTCCACCACCTTGGTGCCCGGCTCGTTCAACGCGGTGCCGTACGGGGCCGTGGGTACGTGCTTCTCGCGGTGGTTGAGCAGCGCCTGCACCGAGAAGCGCCCGACGCGCGCCCGCGCCGAGCCGCCCAGGGCCCGCTCTCCGTCGAGCCCGTAGACACGCCCGCGGTCGCCCAGGTCCGTCACCTCGGCGCCGCCCATCTGCATCGCTCCGAAGGAGAAGATGGCCCGGTCGGTTCCGCGCTCGAATGCCCCCGCCAGGTGGCCGCCGACCGAAGAGAGGGCTCCCACCCCGGCGCGCGCCTCCACCCCGGCGCGCACCGCATCGGGCGGCGGAGCGCCCGCGTCCAGAGAGGTGCGCGAGACGACGTTGATGACCGCGAAGAACGCTCCGGTGCCGTAGAGCGCCGAGCCGGGGCCGCGCACCACCTCGATGCGTTCGACTTCGTCGAGGTCCACGGCCAAATCCCGCCCCGCGTAGCCCTGGCCGGCCCAGACGTCGTTCATCGCGTGCCCGTCCCAGAGGATGAGCACCCGCGTATTCAAGTCACCCGGCGGAGCGAACCCGCGAATGCCCACGCGCTGGTAGATGCGGTCGTCGGCGATGAAGACGCCCCGCACCGCCTGCAGCGCCTCGGCCAGCGTCCGCCAGCCGAAGGCGCGAATCTCCTCCGCGGTGAGAACGGTGATGGACGCGGGCGACTCGTCCACCGACGAGAGCGCCTTCGAGGCGGCCTGCACCTCGGCCGGGGCGTAGCGCAGCTCGGCGTGCAGCCGCTGTTCGGCGTCGGCCCTGACTTCGACGCGCCGCCAGAAAGGCCGCATCTCGCGCATCGACACTTCGAGCAGGTGCTCGCCCTCGGGCAAGAGCAGCACCGTGGGGGTGAAGCCCGACTCCTTGCCGTCGACCTTCACCAGCGCGTTCTGCCGGTTCGAGGTGACCACCACCTTGCCCTGCCGCGGCGGCTTGGGAACGAGCTTCACCTCGACCGCGGCCTTCTCCTTCGGGCGCACGTCCACCAGCACCTGCGCGGGGAGGTGGCCCTCGGCCTCGAGATGGAAGAGGTGCTTGCCGGGAGGGAAGGGCAGCGTCACGGGCAATCTGCCCAGCTCGGGGCCGTCGGGCTTCTCGCGCACCGAGGCCCCCGCCGGCGTGCCGGTGAAGGCCACCTGGCCCACGATGCGCACGAGCTCGAGCGTCTGCTTCACCTCGCGGCCGCGGCTCAACGTCACCATCGCCTCCGCCGGCTCGTACCCTTCGAGCTTCACCCGCACCAGGTGCCGCCCCGGCGGGAGCGCCAGCGTCTGCGGCGCTCGCCCGCGGGAGCCCAGGTCCTCGCGGTCGACGAAGATGTCGGCGCCTTCGGGCCTCGTCACCACCGTGAGGAGCGCCACCTTGGGACCGATGCGGGCGAGGGCCGAGGCCACCTCCTTCCGGTCGGCCTCGGGCAGGGGCATCGCCAACAAGTCATTGTAGTAGCGGTAGGCCTCGTTGAAGCGCTTCATCGCCTCGTAGCAGCGGGCGATGTTGAACAGCACGTTCTGGTTGGGCACCAGCCGGTACGAGAGGAAGTAGTGCGACAGCGCCAGCTCGAAGTCGCGCCGGGCGTACGCGTCGTTGCCCAGCTGAAAGGCGACGTCGGCCTCGTCGGCGGTGTTGTCGGCGCGCGCGGGCGAGACGAGGGCCAGCGCGCAGACGAGCGTGAGGGCCCGCACGGGCCTGACTATCGCACCGAATCGGCCCGGTGGAGCTACGAGCTCAGGCCGCCTCGGCCCGGGTGTAGCGCTCGACCATCTCGAGGAGCTCGTCGGCGCCGAACGGCTTGAGCAGCACTCCCGAGGCGCCGGGCGGCGGGACGACGCCGTCGAGCCCGGTCGTCACCACCACCGGCACGGAATGGCCCGTGGCGCGGCGAATCTCCTCGAGCACCTCGGTGCCGCGCTCGCCGGGGAGCACCCAGTCGAGCAGCACCAGGGCCACCGTCGCCAAAGAGCGCACCAGCTCCACCGCCTCGCGGCCGCTGGCGGCGACGGCCGTCCGGTGACCCGCCGCCTCGAGCACCAGCTGCAGCATCTCGCGGCAGCCGTCGTCGTCGTCCACCACCACCACGACGTCGTTGTCGATGCCGGCCCGCCGAAACGCTGAAGCCATGGCACATCCTCGGAAAGGGACGTCGGCTTCTAACCGAATCGCCGTTCGCTGGATGCCGGCAAGAAGTTCTAGATCCTTCAGACACCGGCATGGTCCGGCAACGGAACCGCACGCGCGTTTTCTCATCCGTTGAGGAGGCGTTCGAGCGATTCGGGGTCGACCGGCTTCACCAGGTGCAGGTCGAACCCCGCGTCGACGGCGCGCAGGCGGTCATGCTCCTGGCCGAAGCCGGTGAGGGCCACCAGCGTGGGCCGCACCGCCAGCGACGAGGCACGCACCGCGCGCGCCACGTCGTATCCGCTCAGCCCCGGCAGGCTGATGTCCACCAGCGCCAGCTCGGGGAGGAACTGCGAGAACTGCTCGACCGCGCTCGCCCCGTCGAAGGCCACCCGCACGGAGTGGCCCCAGGACTTCACCAGCTCGGCAAGCAGAAGCGCGGAGTCTTCGTTGTCTTCCACCACCAGCACCCGTGCCATGCTCGACGACTAACCGCTTCGGGCGATTGGGGGGCTCGTCTTCGGGGGCGGTTGTCGCTCGCCCGAAGCTTCCACTGTCGCGCCCGCGACGGCGTTCGACCGCAGGTCAGCGCCCGGTCTTGATGCTCAACGGCAGAGCCCGCTTCGGCCTCTTGCGCAGCGCCACCGAGCGCTCGGGGGCGCCGCTCGCCGAGAGCGACAGCTTCTCGGGCTCGAAGCCCTCCTTCGTCAGCACCGCGGCGAGCGGCGCGGCGCCGACCTCGAGCTCGAGCTCGAGCGGGGTGACGCCCATCGGCTGGCCGTCGATTTCCACCGAGGCGCCGGGCGGCTCGCTCACGACGCGCACCGACACCAGCTGCGGCGCCGGCGGAGGCTTTGGCGCGGGCGCTTCCATTTGCGGCGGCTCGGACACCGGGGCGATGGTGCCTGGCGTCTCGTCGGGCGGTCGGAGGCTTTGCCACGCGGCGAAACCGCCGGCGCCGAGGACGAGGGCCAGGCCGGCCGCGACGGGCACACCGAGCGACCGGCGGGGCTTCGGCGGCAGGGCCACCGTCTGGGGGCGCGCGGTGCGGACGGTCTCCGGCGGCGGAGGTGCGGGCTCGACGGCGGACACCACCTTCGAGGCGAAGGGCGAGCCCGGCGTGGACGCGCGGTTCGACGGCGTCGACGCCTGGTCCAGGTCGGCCTGGGGCGAGAGCTGATCCAGCGACGAGAGGTCCTGCTCCTGGGCGATGCGCTCGGCGTACAGCGACTCGAGGTGGGCCTGCAGGTGCGCGGCGCTGGCGGGGAGCCGCAGCTCGAGGGCGAGCTCCTCGATTGCGAGCTGGAAGGCCTTGGCGTCGGGGTAGCGATGGTCGCGATGTTTGGCCAGCGCCTTCAGCACCAGCGCGTCGACGGCCTTCGGCAGCGAAGGCTCGACGCGACTCGGCGGCGGCACCGCGCAGTCCTTCACCAGCCTCATCGTCATCACGTCGGTGTCGCCCTTGAAGAGCCGCTTGCCGGTGAGCACCTCCCAGAAGACGATGCCCAGGGCGAAGACGTCGCTGCGGTGGTCGATCTCCTCGCCCTCGGCCTGCTCGGGCGACATGTACGCGTACTTGCCCTTGAGAATGCCGGTGGCGGTGTGCTGCGCGCGGCCGGCGGCCTTGGCCACGCCGAAGTCGATGAGCTTCACGGCTCCGTCGAAGCCCACCAGCACGTTCTGCGGCGAGACGTCGCGGTGCACCAGGTTGAGCGGGCCGTGGGCGTCCTTCGCCTTGTGCGCGTAGTCGAGCCCGGCGGCGGCGTCGGCGACGATGCGGCAGAGGGCGCCCAGCGGCAGCGGCTGGCCTTCGGATCGGGCATGGCGGCTGAGCCGCCGCAAGTCCTCGCCGGCGACGTACTCCATCGCCAGGTAGTAGCTGCCGTCGACCTCGCCGAGGTCGAAGATCTGCACGATGTTCGGGTGATTCAGCCGCGCGGCGATGCGGGCCTCGTCGAAGAACATGGTGATGAACTCTTCGTCCTCGGCGAGGTGCGGGAGGATCCGCTTGATGACCAAGAGCTTCTCGAAGCCGCGCTCGCCGGCCGCGCGGGCGAGGAAGATCTGCCCCATGCCTCCGGAGGCGAGCTTCTTGAGGAGCTGATAGCGGCCGAAGGCGAGCGCCACGGCAGAAGCTTAGCGCGAGGCAGCGGCCCCGGCCGAAAGGCTACGTCTTCAGCTTGTAGCCGGTGCGGAGCATGCGGTACGCGGCGGCGGTGGAGACGGCTCCCACGGCGAGCAGCATCGCCGTGCCCGCCCACGGCGGCGCCACCGACACCCCCAGAAAGCCGTGGCGGACCGAGTCGACCAGGTAGACCATCGGGTTGAACAGGCTCACCGTGCGGAACGGCTCGGGCAGGCGGGCCACCGAGTAGAAGACGCCGCCGAGGAAGATGAGCGGCCAGAGCAGGAAGGTGGGGAAGAGGTTGATCTGCTCGAACTTCTCGGCCCACAGCCCGGCGAGGAGCCCCAGCACCGAGAAGACGTACGAGACGAGGAGCAGCACGAAGAGCGTCGTCACCGCGTGCGCCAGGTTCGGGCCGGTGAAGAACACCGCCACCAGCCAGGTGAGAACGCCCACCGCCAGCCCGCGCACCATGCCGCCGCCGATGAAGCCGACCAGCACCTCGCCGGGCGAGAGCGGCGCCACGAGCAGGTCCACCACCGTGCCCTGAATCTTGGTGATGAACATCGACGAGCTGGTGTTGAGGAAGGCGTTGTTGGCGATGCCGAGGAAGACCAGCCCGGGGACGATGAAGCGCACGTAGGGCACTCCCTCGACCTCGGTCTGGCGCTCGCCGATGGAGTAGCCGAAGACGACGAAGTACAGAATCGTCATCACCAGCGGCGAGAGCACCGTCTGGCCCGGCACGCGGAGGAAGCGGCGCACCTCCTTCTCGAAGAGCGTGCGCATGCCCACGGTGTTCATCGCGGGTTCTTTACGCCCTTCGCCTCGCCGGCGCCACGTCGACTCACTTGTCAATCTGCCCTGGCCTGCGGTAAGCGCGCGCCCAATGAAGGGGAGAGACGGAACACATCGATGCGGACCTCGCTGCTGAGGACGCTGATCGCGCTGTTCATTCTTTCCGGCTGCGGCGTCTCCGACGTCTCGGTCATCGGCGCGGGCAGCCCAGAAGGCGACGTCACCCGCGCGCTGGGCGGCTGGGGCGAGCGGGTTTGGCTGGCTCCGAACGTCGGCGCGCCCGATTTGCGCACGCTGTTCACCGAGCCCGAGGCGTGGCCCATGTCGCGGCGCCGCGTCGGCGTGTTCCAGCTCTACCACGGGCAGCTCCACGCGACCGACGATGCGCAGTGCCGCCATTGCGAGGGCAACGTGCGGCCGAACCTCGTCGCGGCAGGCGCGTTCGATCGGCTCCGCGAGTGGGGGATGAAGATCGCCATGGAGGCGGGCGCGGTGAAGCACCACACCTGCAGCGGCGAGCGCGCCGCCGAGGTCGTCGCCGACGCGATTGCCCAGGTCGAATCGTCGGGTGGCTGGGTCGATTACATCGCGATGGACGAGCCGTACATCGGCGGCGAGATGGTCGCGGGCGACGGCTCGAGCTGCCGCTACAGCCGCGACCAGTCGGCCGACGAGACGGCGCGCTACGTCGCCAGGCTTCGCGAGCTGGAGCCCGGCGTACAGGTCGGCGACATCGAGCCGTACCCGTACTACCGCGTGCCGCAGCTCATCGGCTGGGTCGACGCGCTGCATGCCCGCGGCGTGCAGCTCGCATTCTTCCACCTCGACGTCGACCGGAACCACGTGCGTCAGATTCGCGCCGATCTGATCGGCGACCTGAGGCGGCTGCGCCAGGCGATGTCGGATCGCGGCATTCCCTTCGGCGTCATCTTCAACGCGCACGAGATCGAGGTGCCCGCGGGGCCGAACGAAGACCGGGTGCACCACGAAGCGGTGATGCGCGCGGTGCATGACGCCGCGCGCTCCATCGGGTCGCCCGACCACGCCATCTTCCAGAGCTGGTTCCGCCGCGACGACCGCAACGTGGTGCCGCGCCTCTTGCCCGAGGCGGGCTGGGGCATGACGCGCACCGTGAAGGACGGCTCGGACGTGCTCTGGCCCGGCTTCGACGCCGCCGATGCGGCGCGGGTGAAGGTCGAGCGCGCCTACCTCGGCATTCTCGGGCGCGAGGCCGACCCGGGCGGCGCGGCGGCCTGGGCGAACGCGATGCGGCACGGAATGACGACCGCGCAGCTCTGCCGCGGCCTGTTCGACAGCGACGAGTTCGCGCACGACCGCGCGCACCTCTCGCCGCACGAGCTGGCCGCCGAGCTCTACCGCGGGCTGCTCGGACGCGAGGGCGACGAGGGAGGCCTGATGCACACCGCCGAGGAGATCTCGGCCGGTCGCCGCGCCGAACGCGCCGCCGCGATGCTCGACAGCCCCGAATTCGCCGCGACGTTCCTGCAGTGACGGATCGGCCGACGCCCTCCGGCTCGGCGGCGCCACGTCACAGTCAGTTGCCGAGGGGTACCGGAGCGGCGCTCACGCCCAGATTTCGGCCGGGGTTCGACAGCTCGGACGAGGGAACGTCGACGGTGGCCGACGTGCGCTGCACCACCGCCCGGTAGAGCTGGCCGGCGAGCGTCGAGTCCCTCACCGAGATGCCCTGGCCGCCCTCGTCGACCAGAAGCTGCGCGCGGCCGTTCGACTCGAGCCGGGCCTCGGCGATGCGCGTGGCCGCCGTGCCGGCGAAGAGCCCGATGCCGTCGCCGATGTGCTCGCGTGTCGAGAAGTCGACCGCCACCTCGAGCGTCACGGTGTCACGCACCGTAGTCCGCTCGATGAGGAGCCCCGACGACTCGCGCGCGCCGATGCCCACCAGCCGGTTGGCTGCGAAGGTGCCGCCGGTGATGCGCAGGCGGGGCGAGGCCTCGGTGCCGGAGAGTTTCTGCGCCCACGCGCCCCGGCCCTGGTTCTTCGAGACGGTGACGCCGTCGAGGAGCGCGGTGGTATTCGCGCCATCGAGCAGGACTCCCACCTCGGCGTTGTCCTCGACGGTGGTGCCGACCAGCTCGAGCGCGGCGCCGTGGCTGGCGATGACGCCATGGCCGCCGGTCAGCGAGAGGGCTCGGCTTTCGGCGATGCGCCCGCCCTCGACCCGCACCTTCGCGCCGTAGGCCCACAGGCCGATGTTGCAGCGAGCGATGGCCACGTCCTTCACGGTGGTCGGCTCGTCGGGGCAGCTCGTGCCCTCGCAGGAGACGACGAGGCCGCCGCGCGAGGCGTGCATCACCAAGACGCACGGTCGACTCCAACTTCGAGACCCCGGCCGGTGCCCGGAGCGCAACCTCGGGCGAAGGGGCGGACCAGGGAGCAAAGGGTTTCTCGTTCGCGGCTTCCCTGTCAAACCGGGGACGTTCGGTTGACGCGCGGCGTGCCGGAGCCCCGAGCACGGCTTCCCCGCGGTGATGGTGACGGACACCGCGTTCTACCGGAACGAGCGCCACCACACGGCGGAAGACACGGCCGACCGACTCGACTACCGGCGCATGGCGATGGTGGTCGAGGGCGTCTACGCCGCCGTGTGGGCCCTGGCCGAGCGCTGACCGCGCTTCGGAGCGGCGGGCATGAAGAGCACCGAGCGGATAGCGCGCATCATCTCGGCCAGGCGCCGGCGTCTCCACGCACGCGGCGAGTCGCGCGTCCACCCGTGGATGGGCAAGAGCGCGAAGTTGGTGAGGACGAGGGCTCCGACCTGCACTACGGCGGCCTCGACATCGAGCTCGGGACGTATGCGCGCACCGCGCTGCCCCCGGCGGAGCCAAGCCACCATCGCCCTGAGCCACGGCTCGGTCTCGCGGCGGATGCGGCGCACCGCCTCCTGGTCTCCATCCAGGAGGAAGCGCAGGAAAACCGCCGCCCCGTGAGGCTCGGCATTGAAGCGCGACTCGAGGTGCTCGACCACCGGGTCCAGGTCGCCGGGAGACTCGGCCAGCGCGCTCATGAGCCGCGACAGGTCCTCATTGGCCCGCGTCACGAGCTGATCGATGACCGCCCGCTTGAGCGCCTCGCGCGAGGGGAAGTGGTAGAGCAGCGCCTGTTTCGAGGTGCCGACCGCGTCCGCCACGTCCTGGAGCGCGATGGCCATGAAGCCGCGCTCGGCGATGAGCCGGGTGGCCTCGCGCACCACCCGCTCTCGCACGTTCGTCGCCCGCTTCTTGTTCCGCCGCTTCTTCACACGAAGAATGCGCGCCTCCGCACGTCCTCGGGGAGCGCGTCGAAGTCGAACCTCTCCATCGCGCGAATCGTGTCCGGCGTCCACCCCAAGATGCGGAACTCGGGCGACAGCCCGCTGGTGGCGTGGGCCACCCGCCCGGCCAGGCTCTTCGCCACGGCGATGCCCCTTTGGCCCACCGCCATGCGGTTGAAGGCGATGTGGCCCAGCTCGTCGACGAGGATCTCCTCCAGCCGCGCCTCGAGCGTCTCCTTCAGCGCCGGCTCGTCGCGGAACACCTCGCCCACCTTCTCGAGCATCCAGTGGAAGGTGAAGACGCCGCCGATCTCCGCCCCCAGCAGGATGGGGTGGAACAACGCCTTCGGCGAGTACGCCAGCGTGCCGATGAGCAGGCGCAGCGGAATGGGAGGCCTCCAGCCGCCGGCCGGCCGCGGCACGCCGAACTGGCCGGTGGCTCCGGCGAGGATGCGCGTGTGATACGTCTCTTCGCGCGCCAGCACCCGCTCGACGGTGTCGAGCAGGCCGCTGGGCGGGCCGTGGTGCCGCCTGCGCGTCAGCACCTCGACGCCGTAGGCCTCGCCCGCGTTCATCTTCACGAACGAGAGCAGCGCCACCATCGCCAGAGGCGCCTCGGCCCCATCGAAGCGGGCGTAGCAACGCTGGAAGCGCTCGGGGTCGATGCTCCCCTTGTGACGGACGGCCGAACCGTCGGCCGCCTCGAGCCACTTCTCCCTCGCCGGATACGGCGCGGAGGGGTCGATCGAGCCGTTCCGGCGCTCGAGAAAGGCCAGGTAGTCCTCGAGCACGTCGTCGCGCGGGCGCTCCGGGGCGGGAGCGTAGAAGCTGGCGGTCATGGTTTTTACCGGTTGGTCAAAAGACACGCCGATGCTAACCGGGCTGCCCGGCAGGCGCAACCGCTCACGGCTCGACGCGCCCGGGCATCAATACGTCGAGCGCCCGCGGAACCACCTCGGCGACAATCGGCGTCTGGCCGCAGCTCTCGCCGTCGGCGCTCACCGCCACCACGGGCTCGGTCTTTAGCTCGACCCGCTTGACGCGCAGATGCAGCACCTCTCTGTCGGCGGTGTGCAGCCCGAGCTGCAGCTTCACCGCCACCTTCGCCAGCGTCAGCACCTGTCTCCAGCGGCCGTCCTGCGCGGCGCTGATGGCGTAGACGTCGAGCAGGCCGTCGTCGAGGCGCGCCTCGGGCGAGATGAGCCGGCCTCCGCCCATGTGCCGGCCGTTGCCCACCACGAGCTCCATCGTCTCGAGCTCGTATGGACGGCCGTCGGCGATCATCCTCGCCAAGAACGGCCTCGTGCTCTGGGCTTCGATGGCCGCGCCCGCCACGTAGGCCACCGGCCCGAGCGCGCGCTTCGCCTCCGGCCCGAGCCGCCGCGCCATGTCGGCGGTGATGCCCACGGTGAGCGCGTTCAGGAAGTAGCGCCCGCCACCGATGCGCCCGAGGTCGACCTTCGCCAGATGGCCCGAAGCGAGCGCCGCGCAGGCCTCCTCGAAGCCGTCGGGCATCTCCAGCGTGCGGGCGAAGTCGTTGCCGGTGCCCAGAGGGAGCACGGCGAGGGCGACATTGGTGCCGGCGAGCGCGTTGGCGGCGGTGCTCACCGTGCCGTCGCCTCCGCCGATGATGATCAGCCGGGCTCCCGAGCGGATGGACGAGCGGAGCAGCTCGGGGAAGCGCTCGGGCACGTCCACCGCGCGCGCGTCGAGGAGCGACAGGCCGCGGGCGGTCAGCTCCTTGGCGGCGTCCGCGAACGCCTCGGACCCCGCGCGGGCCTGCGTGTTCACCAGCAGCACCGCGGGGAGCGAGGAAGCCGTCGTCACCGCCTCGCTGGAGGGCGTGGACACGGCGGGAAGCTATGCATCGTCCGGCCGGGCGCCACCGCGGAGCACGAAGAGCAGCACGTCTTCCAGGCGCGAGCCCCGGGTCTCCACGTCGGCGATGGGCAGCGACGCCGCGTACAGGCGCGAGAGCACCTCGCCCGCCGGTTGTCCGCCCGGGCGTTCCACGTAGACGGCCGAGCGCCCGTCGGCCGACAGCTCGCCCGCGCCGGGAGGAAGCGCGTCGACCTTCGAGCGGAAGCGCACCTCGAGCCGCCGCTCGCCCAGCCGCCGCATCAGCGAGGCCTTCTGCTCGACCAGAAGCAACCGGCCCTCGTTGATGATGCCGATGCGGTCGGCCAGCTCCTCCGCCTCCTCGAGGTAGTGGGTGGTGAGGACGATGGTGGTGCCCTCGTCGCGCAGCCGCCGCACGTACCTCCACAGGTCGCGGCGCAGCTCCACGTCGACGCCGGCGGTGGGCTCGTCGAGGAAGACGAGATGGGGCCGGTGCACCAGCGCCTTGGCGATGAGGAGCCGCCGCTTCATGCCGCCCGAGAGCGAGCGCGTCGGCGACTCCGCCTTGTCCGCGAGGCTCAACGCCGAGAGCACCTCGGCGATGCGCCGGCCGTCCTTCGGCTGGCCGTAGAAGCCGAGCTGAATCTCCAGCGCCTCGCGCACGGTGAAGAACGGGTCGAAGTTGACCTCTTGCGGAACCAACCCCACCGCGAAGCGCGGGCCGACCGGGTCCTGATCCAGATTCTTCCCGAACAGCACGATGCGGCCCGACGTCTTCTTCACCAGGCCGCAGACGGCGCCGATGAGCGTCGTCTTGCCCGCTCCGTTCGGGCCGAGCAGGGCGAAGATCTCCCCCGCGTGGATGGACAGCGACACGTCGTCGAGCGCGATGAGGCTTCCGTAGCGCTTGGTGAGGCCTCGAATGTGCAGCACCGGCTCGCCGAGCTGCGCGTGAAGTCGGGGCTCGGCAGTCATAGCGGCACGTCGAAGAGGTTGGAGACGGGCACCTTGCGCGATCTGGCCGCCGCCTGAAGCGAAGGGTCGGCGCGCGACTCGACCGCCTCCCAGGTGGAGAAGAAGCGGTCGAGCATGCCGTCGAGCGCCGCGCGCGGCACGCCGTGGGCTTCGAGCGCACTGAACAACTCGATGAAGTCTCCGCCGTGGCGCAGGCCGTTGGGGCAGCTCCCGCCGGGGAGCGGCCGCGTCACGAAGCCGTTCAGGTCGCTGCCCATCACCAGCGCCTCGAAGCCGGCGGTCCGCCCCAGGTGCAGCCAGTGTGCCACCAGGTCGTCGCACGTCTCGGGCACGTGATTGCGGATGCGCGCTCCCTCCGGCACGCCGGCGAGGAAGCCACGGTACGACGTCACGCCGATGGTGCCGCCCGTCTTCGCGATGCGCACAGCGAGCTCGTCGGAGATGTTGCGCTCCATCGGGGTGAGCGCGCGGGCGGCGGCGTGCGAGTTGATGACGGGCACCTTCGCTGCCTCGGCCATCTCGAGCACCTCGCGCGCGGTGGCGTCGCTGGCGTGGGCCAGGTCGACGACGATGCCCAGCTGCATCATCCGCTTCACCACCTCGCGGCCGAACGGCGTCAGGCCCTCGGCGGCCAGGTCGTTGGCAGAGGCGCCGAACAGGCGTCCGACCTGTCCCTTCGCCGCTCCGCCCAGGTGCGTGGAGGTGAAGTGCACCAGCGTCACCGACCGGGCGCCCGCGGCATAGTAGAGGTCGACGTCCTCGAGCGTCTGAATGCCCTCGCCGCCTTCGACGCCGGGCACCACCGCGACGAAGCCGCGCTGGATGAGCCGCCGCGCCGACGCGCTGTCGAGGGCGATGCGGAACGACGGGTGGCGGCGGCAGAAGGCCTCGAGGCCCTCGAGCTGGTCCAGCGCCTCGGCGCGCGCGTCGCGTCCGGGCCTCAGCCGGAACGGCGGCCACACCGAGCCGATGATGAGCCGCACGTTCGCGGCGAGGAGGTGCCGGCCGTCGACCTGGTTCACCAGGATGGTGCTCGGCGAGCGCGGGAGCGGCGCGCCCATCTCGCCCCGGAACACGGGCTTCGCCGCCGCGCTCATCGACGGGTGGAGGTGCGTGTCGACCGCTCCGCGCGGGGGAGGGCGCCGCTCGGGCACATCACCCATGGGCCGGCTTCCGGCGCAGGCCGCCAGACACACCGCCAATGCCACGCTTCGCACGGTCCTGCGGTTAGCACCGACGAGGGGCCGGGGCCAGCAGCTTCGAGGCCTGCGGTTCCGTCCGGCAGGGCGTCGACCGGGCCCCGGCGGTGGTCCCGTGCTATGGGACCGCGGCGTGACGTCGCACCACGAGAGGCCGGCCCGGAAGAGGGCGAACGTGCGCAGCGCGTCGTTCCTCGTGGTCTCTTTCGTCGCCGCGGCCGCCCTCGTGTTCATCGTCTACGCGGCCTCGACGCTCGTGCCGTACGTCATGGCTTCGCCCGGAGCGGATCCGACCTTCGGCGCGCTCAACGGCTGCCTGCTTCAGGCACTCCCGCAGGGGCGGGTGGGGTTCGCCGTCTCTCCCGACGCCCGCATCGCGGCGAGCTGGTCGGGCACCGAGCTCGCTCTGTGCACCGAGGCGGATGGCGGACCTTCGGTGCGGGCCGTCAGAAAACGCGGCATCAGCGCCGCCGCGTTCGACTTCTCCGGCGCACTGTGGGTCGCCACCGACGACGGGTTGTACCGGCTCGACGCGTCCGAGGAACGCGTCGGTGACGTCGCTGCCGTCGCCCTGGTCGGGCATGCCCTCGGCGTCGTCGCCCTCGACGGCGCCGGCAAGCTGTACTCGCTCGCCCGGACCGGCGCGGCGCTTGGGTTCGCATCGCTCCCCGCCGCACCGTCCGGTGGAGCCACGCTCGCCGCCAACGCCGACGGTACCCTCGTCTCCGTCGTTGCCGGCAGCGGCGTCTTCGTCTTCCGCGCCGCGGACCTCTCCCTCGTCCGCGCCGAGAGCCCCTGCGCCGTCGACTTCCTCTGGTGGACGAGCCAGCCGTCACGCGCCCTCGTGGCCTGCCGGGGCGGCTGGGCCATCGCGCTTCAGGTGGAGTCCGGCGGGAAGGAGGAAGCGCCCGCGCGCGAGCGATTGAGATCCGAGCTCGTTCCGGAGCGCGGCGTCTACGTCCACGGGTGCGACGGGCTTCCGTGCACCGCTCCGCCGCCGTGAGATTGCATCACCGCACCGCTTCCCTGGCCGGGATGGCGCTCGACGAAGCCTCCGCGCTCACCTTCAGGAGCGCGCTCGCCGGCGAGCTCGAAGCTGCGGCAGGGCTCAGCGGCGGCGGCGGGATGGGCGACGCGCGGCCTTCTTCTTCGCGGGCCGCTTCGTCACCTTCTTCACCGCCTTCTTCACCTTCTGGCCGGCGCCCTTGGCCTTCGCCACCAGCTTCTGCTTGGCCTTCCCCACCAGCTTCTTCAGCTTGCTCGCGCGGCGGCCGGCCTCACGCTTCGCCTTCTGGGCGACCTTCTTCGCGGTCTCGCCGATGGCCTCGCCGGTCTGGTTGATGGCCTCGGTGAGCTGCTCGCTCCCGGTGACGAGCGCCTCGGCGGCCTTCTGCCGCACCGACTCGATGGCCTGACTTCCGATCTCCGCCGCCTGCATCAGCGGATTCGGAGCGTCGGAGCTCGGAGAATTGGGCGTGGTGCTCATGGGTGACTCCTCGTCGACGAGCCGACACCCTATTCGCACCGGCGGCACGGCGACAAGCTCAAGGCCGCCCCTTTCGCCGCAACGCCCGGAACGGCTCCATCTCGCGCACCGGAGCCAGATCCGCATCCGACTCGAGCCGCGCCCAATCGGCCCAGCCCGCGGCCAGCGCCCGCTCGAGCCAATCGAGCGCCTCGCGGTGGCGGCCCACCCGGGCCATGGCTCGCGCCGCCGCGTACGCTCCCTCCGCCGAGCGGTGCCGGCCGAAGCGAAGCGCGCTCACCTCCGCCGCGTCCTCGTGCCGCCCCGACGCGAAGAGCGCCGCCTCGAGCGCCGCGTGGGCCCCGTCGTTGAGCAGCTCGCCCCGCGCACCTGACGCCAGCGCCACCGCCTCGTCGAGCCGGCCCGCATCCAGCAGCGACTCGAGCATGCACGCCGCCCGGCCCGCCGACGGAGCCTCCTCGAGCGCGGCCCGCAACGGCTCGATGGCCAGCTCGCTCTTCCCGCCCGCCTTCAGCACGCAGCCGTACAGGTATGGATCCACCTCCGAGCGCTCGCCCAGCGAATCGAGCGCCTCGAGCGCCTCGGCCACCTTGCCCTCGTAGAGGTACGCCCAGGCGTCGAGGTGAACGAGCTTGAGCCGCACGCGCTCCGAGGGCCGGGCCGCGAGCAGGGCCTGCGCCAGAAGGTGCGCTTTGGAGGCGTCGCCCTTGTCGAGCAGGTCGTAGGCCTCGGCGATCTTCGGAGCGAACGCCGCGTCGGCGGCCTCTCGCGCCCGTTCGCGCAGGGCCTGGACGTTGCTCACCACCGCCCACGCGCCGAGCACCGCCGCCGCCCACCGTCCGGTGGCCGCTCCGAGCGCGGCCAGCACCAGCGCGAACGCGATCGACGCCACCCGGGCAGGCCGTTCCAGCGACCGGCCGAAGAGCCGCTCGAGCGCCGCCTGTGCCGCCACCGCTCCGTCGAGCGGCAGCACCGGCACGAGGTTCACCACGCCCCAGCCGATGTTGGCCCACAGCAGATCGTCCACGGCCGTCCGGGCCAGCCCCGAGACGGGCAGCGACGAGAGCGCCAGCGCCAGAAGCCCCAACCCGAACCCGGCGGCGGGCCCGGCCAGCGCGGTGACGACCCGCTCTAGCGGCGGCATGGAAGGAGCGCTCCCGTAGGTGGTGCCCCCCATCGCATGAAGGTGAATCTGCGGCCGCTGCCCGAACGCCTTGAAGGCCAGCGCGTGCCCCAATTCGTGCACCAGCACCGAGGCGAAGGCCACCGCCACCCACGAGGCCATGCCGGCCAGCCCGCGCCCGGTGCCGACCAACAACACCGCCGTCACGAAGAAGCCGGCGTGTACCCGCACCGGGATGCCCAGCACCTGGAAGGCCCGAAGCTCGAGCGCGTCTGCCACGAGGTGAGGATCGCCCGGGCCAAGGCCCAGTTGAAAGCCCTCGGCCACGGGCCTATCCTCTTGAACAGCCGGGATTTTCTCGGGTAGTGCAGCACATGACGACAGCGGAAGAGCTGGGCGAACGCGAACGCGAGGTGCTGCGCGCGGTCGTTCAGGAGTTCATCTCGACGGGCGACCCGGTCGGCAGCCAGCAACTGGCGCGGCGGCCGGACTTCGACGTCTCTCCGGCCACCGTGCGCAACGTCATGGCGGACCTCGAGGCGTTGGGGTTCCTCGAGAAGCCGCACACGTCGGCGGGGCGGGTGCCCACCGACAGGGGGTACCGCTTCTACTGCGACGTCCTCATCAAGCTGAAGGAGCCGCTGCCCAAGGAGCGCGAGCTCATCGAGCAGGGCCTGACGCACATGAGGGGCGTCGAGGAGAAGTTCACCGAAGCGAGCAAGGTGCTCCACTTCCTGACCAGGCATGCCGGCGTGGTGCTCACGCCCCGGCCGTCGGCCATTCTCTTCGAGCGCATCGAGTTCGTGCACCTGCGGGAGAACCGCGTGCTGGCCATTCTCATCGGCCAGAGCGGCCAGGTGCAGAACAAGCTCATCGACGTCGATTTCCCCATCAACGGCGACGAGCTCACCAAGGCGTCGAACTACCTCAACGAGCTGCTCGGCGAGCTCACCATCGACGAGGTGCGGTCGAAGATTCTCGTCGAGCTCGAGCAGGAGCGCGCCCAGTACGACCAGCTGGTGGCCAAGGCCCTCAAGCTGGGCGCCGCCGCCACCGAGCTTTCGACGCCCGAGCGGGTCATCGTCGAGGGCACCGGCAGCTTCCTGGAGGCGCCCGAGTTCGCCGACGTCGAGCGCGCCAAGGCCCTGTTCCGCGCGCTGGAGGAGAAGAACAAGCTGCTCCAGCTCCTCGACCGGGTGCAGCGCGCGCGGGAGATGCAGATCTTCATCGGCGCCGAGAGCGAGTTCAGCTCGGCAGGCGACGTGTCCGTCATCGCCAGCCCCTACGGCACCGGCGAGCAGGTGCTCGGCACCGTGGGCGTCATCGGGCCCACGCGCATGAACTACCAGCGCGTCATTCCGCTGGTGAATTTCACCGCGCAGGTGTTGTCCAAGGCGCTCGAGAAGATTTGAGCCGGAAACTTTCCGGGCACGGATTTCCCCCGGCCGGCGTCTAATGGGCCGGGAGGAATCCGATGAAGCGGCTCCTGCAATTCCTGTCGTTGACGACGGCGTTGTCCGTGCTCGCGGTGGTGGTGCTGACGGCGGGCGCTCCGGCGAAGAAGGCCAAGGCCACGCCCGATGCGGGCACCGCTCATGATGCCGGGGCCGCCGTTCGCCGGCGGTTGGAGTACTTCCCCGCCACGAAGGCCGGGCCGATGCCGGTCGAGATCGGCGAGGCTCCGCCGCAGCAGGCCGCGCCGAACGAGGTGAAGAAGAAGTGAGGCCGCTGCTTCGTGGGCTCGCGCTCTCGTCGGCGGCGAGCTTCCTGGTCCTTGCGGTGTTGACGGCCGGCGCTCCGCCGCCCGATGCGGGCACCTCGGACGGCGGACGCGAGGGCTTGGTGCTCGAGGTGTTCGGCCGCGACTACTTCCCGGCGTCGAAGTCGTTCGGTGGACCGGCCCGCGCACGCGACGGGTTCGGACCTTGGAGCTCGGGCCGGATCGGTCGCGCGGACGGCGGCACCGATGCCGGTGTCGCGAACGAGCGGAAGCGATGATCAGCGCCCTTCTCGTCGCAGGCGTCAGCTTCGTCCTGCTCGGTGCCGTCTTCTGGCCGCTCGAGCGGCTCTTCCCCGCGCGCGCCGGTCAGAAGTGGCTCCGGCCTGCGTGGCTCACCGACGCGTGTTTCTTCTTCGGGCAGTACCTGGTGTGGAGCTTCGTCTCGGTGAAGCTGCTCTCGCTGGTGCAGGAGGGCGCCTCCTCCCTTCCGCGCTTGTCCCAGCCGTCGTGGCTCGCGGCGGTCGAGGTGGTGGTGCTGGGAGATCTCCTCGTCTACTGGTTCCACCGCGCCTGCCACCGCTTCGATTGGCTGTGGCGCTTCCACGCGGTGCACCACTCGTCGACGCACCTCGACTGGCTGGCCGCGCACCGCGAGCACCCGCTCGATGGCATCCTCACGCAGCTCTGCCAGAACCTGCCGGCGCTCCTGCTCGGCTTTCCGCTCGAGCACCTCGCGCCTCTGATCGCCTTCCGCGGGCTGTGGGCCATCTTCATCCACTCGAACGTGTCGCTGCCGCTGGGTCCGCTGCGCGTCCTTTTCGGCGCGCCCGAGCTGCACCACTGGCACCACGCGCGCGTGCGAAAGACCGAGCACAACTTCGCCAACCTCGCTCCGTGGCTCGACAAGCTCTTCGGCACCTATCACCGGCCGAGCGGCGCCGAGACGTACGCGCTGGGGCTGACCGAGCCCTTCCCGAAGGGCTACCTGGGCCAGCTGCTCGCCCCGTTCCGCGCGTTGTCACCCGTTCGCGTCGAAGCGCGTAACGCCGCGGTGTCGCAGCGGATTCGGACGCTCCGTTGAACGAGACGGGGACGAATCGGGCGTAAGCGGCGCTTACGCAATCGCTGCGCAGTGGGCCGTCACGCCTCCGTGACGCGCGGATTTCTCCGCGTCGGTGCGGCGTTCGAGCGATGTCGTCGAGATGGCGCCGGCGGGGTCGGCCATCTGCCGAGCCGTGGCGCGGATCTTGGACTTCACCGCGGCCGCTTTCGTCTACCGCGGAGCGACCATGATTCAGCGCAAGCTGGCCGTCACCTTCGGGTTTCTCCTCGCCGCGTGCGGTATGCCCGAGACCGCCGAAGAATCGGAGCGCCCAACTCGGGGCACCTCTCCGCTCGAGGCGACGTTCGAGGCGGCCGCGGCCGAGTACCAGGTGCCCGTGGCCGTGCTCAAGGCCATCGGCTACGTGGAGACGCGGCTCGGCCGAACCGGCGGAGCGTCGATGACCGGCGGCTGGGGCGTCATGCACCTGGTCGAGCGCGACGACTGGAACATGCTCGAGCGCGCGGCCGCTCGCACGGGCGTCGACCCGGCCAGGCTCAAGGTGGACCCGCACGCCAACATCCGCGGCGCCGCGGCGGTGCTGCGCGACCTGGCGGATCAGTCGTTCCGCCAGTACGGAGATTTGAGCCCCAACGATCCGGCCGACTTCTTCCACGCGGTGTCGCTCTACCCGGGCATCGAGTCGGCCACGCTGGCCCAGGCCTACGCCACCGACGTCTACACCGCGATGGACAAGGGCTTCGTCGCCGAGCGCGAGGACGGCACGGTGGTGCTCTCGCCGACGTACACCGATTGGGCCAGGCACGCTCCGGTGGGCGTGCGGCAGGACGCGGTCAAGGAGTACCCCGGCGCGTACCAATGGGTGGCCTCGCCCAACTTCTCGTACGGCCGGTCGAGCTACCAGTACGTCGTCATTCACACCATGCAGGGGAGCTACTCGGGCTGCATCAGCTGGTTCAAGAACCCGGCCTCGAACGTGTCGGCCCACTACCTGGTGCGGAGCTCCGACGGGCAGATCACCCAGATGGTCGAGCACCGCAACACCGCGTGGCACGCGCAGTGTTACAACGGGCGGTCCATCGGCATCGAGCACGAGGGCTACGTGCAGGATCCGGCGCGCTGGTACACCGACGCGATGTACCGCGAGTCGGCCCGGCTCACGCGGTGGATCGCCGATCGCCACGGCATCCCGCGCGACCGCTCGCACATCATCGGCCACGTCAACGTGCCGCCGGCCTGCAACACCGGAGGGCACTACGACCCGGGCACGGGCTGGAACTGGACGAAGTACATGAGCCTGGTCAACGGCAACGCGCCCACGCCCACCAGCGGCAAGCTGACCGGGGTCATCTACGAAGGGGGCAACACCAACAACCGCGTCGCCGGCGCCGTCGTCACCGTGGCCGGGCAGACGAAGACCACCGGCACCGATGGCCTGTACGAGTTCGTCCTCAACCCGGGCACGTACACCGTCAGCGTCTCGAAGAGCGGTTACTCGTCGGCCTCGGTGAGCCGCACCGTCACCTCCGGCGCCACCGTCTGGGGCTCGATGGAGATCAACCCGGTGGCGTCGACCGGCACGCTGCGCGGGAAGGTCTTCGTCTACAACCCGGCCAACCCCACCGACATGAGCCAGGGCATCGCCGGAGCGACGGTGAGCACGGGCGGCCAGACGGTGCAGTCGGACGCCAGCGGCTTCTATCTCTTCACCCTGAGCCCGGGCACGTACACGGTGAACGTCAGCAAGTCGGGTTACGCGCCGAGCTCGGTGACGCGCACCGTGACGTCCGGCACCACCACCTGGGGCTCGGTCGGCCTCTCTCCCGATTCCGCTCCCGACCAGCAGCCGCCGCAGCTTGCCGTCACCTTCCCTCAGGACGGAGCGCACCTCGAGCTGGCCATGCTCGCGCTGACCGGCACCGCGAGCGACGACCGCGGGCCCGTGGCCCAGGTGAAGCTGAGCCTCAACGGCGGTGCGCCGGTGGACGTTCCGGTCTCGAACGGCGCGTTCTCGTACCCGGTGAAGCTCTCTCCCGGGCCGAACACCATCGAGGTGTCGGCAACCGACGGCATGGGCAACCAGGGCACCGCGAGGACCACGGCGACGTTCCACGCCGGCGTCTCCGGCTTCGTGCACCTGGCGGAGGACGAGGCCACGCGGCTGCCCGGCGTGCAGGTGGAGATCCGCCGCGCCGACGGAGCGGTCGTCACCTCTGCCAGCACCGGCGCCGATGGCCGCTTCACGCTCGAGCTGACCCAGGTGCCCGCCGAGTACGTGTTGGTCGCGCGCAAAGAGGGCTTCATCACGCATACCGAGACGGTGAACGTGCCCGACGACGCGCGGCTCAACGTGGTGCTGCCGCTCACTCGCGGGGAGGATCCGCGGCCCGACAACGTGGAGATTGTGTTCACCGATCCGGCCGACGGCGCGCACGTGTCGACCGAAGCGGTCACCGTCTACGGAACCGTGAGCGGCATGCAGCTGGCGAGCATCACCATCTCCGGAGTGGCCGGCGAGCTGCTCGGTGCCGGAGGCTTCGCCGTCACCGTGCCGCTCGAGGTCGGCGAGAACCGCCTCGAGGCCGTGGCCACCGGAGCGAACGGCGAGACGGCCACCAAGACGCTGACTGTCTTCCGGCGGGCGACGGGCTCGCTGCCCGAGGGCGACGGGGCGCAGGTGAAGGCAGGCTGTGCGGCGGCTCCGTCGGGCGCGCTGATGTTCGCGGTCGCGGCGCTGCTGCCGCTGGTGCGGCGGCGGCGCTGATTCGACGGAGGGGTCGACAGTACGTCGCGGCCGCCCCCCGCACCTTCTGGCCGCCCGTCGCACGGACGCGGGCCCTCGCTTGCGCGCCTTTTGTCTCCGACGCGAGAAACCCATAGGAACTGGGGACGGGTTTTCATGGGTTTCTCGCGGCACGTACAAAGGCCGGCGAAGCGACAGGGCACGCCGGGCGGCCCGGGGCGTAGCGCCGGGTGGCGCTGGCCGAGCTCGCGCGGTGACTCTTCGAAGCATCGGCTCCGGGCGCGAGCGGAAGGTGGCTCGCGGTGGCGGTCACGTGTTCGCGCGGGCCCGCTCGAGCGTGCGCACGCGCATCGCGCGGAATGCCATGCCGGCGGGCAGGAGCAACAGCAACGCGAGCGCGGCCCGGCCGGAGCGGATTCCATCGAACGCGACGTACCCGAAGACCAGCGCCTCGATGGCCGCCGACGTCGCCGCGGCGGGGAAGCGGCGGATGAGCCACACGCCCGCCGCACACGCCCACAGCGGCACGAGCAGCGCGGCCGTCACCGGCCACGTGGGCCAATGGGTCAACACCGCCAGCGCGGGCAGCACGAGGCCATGTAGCGCCAGGGCCGTCGCCAACTGCCGGTACGTCCGCGACAGCTCGCCGTCGAGCTGCTGCCTCAGCGCGCCCTCGAAGCACTCGACGCACCGTTCCGAGCGCGCGCACAGAAAACACATCGGCCGGCCACACTGCGCGCAGGCGCCCACCACCGCCTGGTCGGGATGCTCGCGGCAGGCCACGGGCGATTCCGTCATGCGCGCGTTAGAGCGCGGAGCTCTTCGCCACGCAACGGTGGCGGCGGCGACATCGAGCGGCGGAGCGAACGCCAACCAAAGCTCGCCGCGCTTCAGCGCACTCTGACGCGCGCAGCGCAGATGGCCATGAAGCCTGCCGCGGTGCGCTCCTCCGCAGGTGCTACGAGCTGCGGAAGAAGCCTGCGGATGGTCTGCACCGGCCAGGCGCCCGCGCCGTTGAGCGCTGCGGCTGGGGCTGATGGCCGAGTGGGTGCGCCGTAGCGTGCCCGCTCGGCGTCGGCGTCGGCAACGTCGATTCACACCCCCGTGTCTCAGTGGAGTGCCCGCGCGTCGAGCCCGAGCGCGGCGCGGCACGTCTTCGCGTAGAGGTCGCGGAAGACGTTGTGCGGATCCGTCAGGCGTTTCACCGCGTCGTAGGTCTCCTTGTTCCAGATGCTCCAGAACGTCTCTTCGTCGTAGTAGTTGTACGAGATGAGCGTCTTCACGCCGTTGACGCGCAACAGCTCGTCCTCGATCTCCTTGTAGTAGTTGCGCCCGCGCGGCTGCTCGAGCCCGTAGACGGCGAGATCCAGAAAGAGCGCGTCGCCGACGCCGGCGTACCATTCGGGCCTGAGCCACTCGTAGTCGCGCACGCGGCGGTAGGGCACCACCCAGATGGGGTAGAAGTCGATCTCGCGCTGGTACCAGTCGAAAAGCTCGCCGGCCCGCGAGAACGGCACGAAGAGGTCGACGATGACGCGCGGCCGCTTCGCGGGGAGGAAGCGGTGCAGCTTCTCGGCGGCGCGAAGCAGGTTGTGCGAGTGCACCCACCTGCCGAAGAGGAACCGGCCGAGGCGGCTCTTCGGCTTCACCTGCGTCACGCCGCGGTCGTAGCGGAACAGGTAGTCGATGGTGGCGAGGTAGTCCTCGTCGCGCACCGCGGTGCTCTCGGGGTACGCCTTCATCCAGGTGTAACGGCTGACGTACGGCGCTCGGCGGATGAAGCGGCCGGCGGCGAGCGCCCAGTGGTCGCGCGCGTGGATGATGCCGTCGAGGTAGTCGGCGTCGTCCGCCTCGATGTGGCGCCGCAGCGCCGCCTCGAAGTCGCCGCGCGTGCGGTGGTGCTCGTAGCGGACGTGCACGAAGGGCTCGGCGGGCACGAGCTTAAAGGTGAGCTTGGAGAGAATCCCCAGCGTGCCGAACGAGCCGTGCATCATCTGGAAGACGAGCTGGTGCTCGTTGTCGGGAGCGCACGTCAGCACCTCGCCCGTGCCGGTGATGACCTCGTACTCGCGGCAGGTGTCGTGGAAGCCGCCGTGGCGGAACGACATCGACTCGATGGAGCAGCCGGCCACCGCTCCGCCGACGGTGATGGTCTTGTGCTCGGGCACGACGAGCGGAACCAGCCCGTAGGGCAGCGTCGCCTTCACCAGCCGGTGGAACGTGACGCCCGGCTCGGCGACACACGTTTGCGCCGCCGGGTCGATGTGCAGGATTTCGTCGAGGTCGCCGATGAAGATCTTCTCGTCGCGGTAGCGCGCGTCATTGCGTTTGGGCGTACGTGGATAGCGATCAGCGCAGCCGATCGATGCGATCAGGCGGTGTAATGGGGTGAGGTTGCGCGCACACCGAGGAGATGATCT
>FWPU01003462.1_pt1 | contig 39810 bp, 35 predicted proteins | sample 2228361 | NCBI WGS metagenome assembly FWPU01 (sample SAMEA103939777, study PRJEB20133) | metagenome | reverse complement strand
AGACCAGTGCATGCAAGAAATTGTTCCGGTCGCTGGCGAACATCATCATATGAGAGCATGGCAGTCCTCACTTAACGATACAAGTGTTCTTTCTTCTGCTATCATAGCATATATGTATAATCTTGTCAAACAATACCTTTCAGTCTAATTAATGCGATAACTTTCCGATAATGTCTATAGCATATATGTATAATCTTGTCAAACAATACCTTTCAGTCTAATTAATGCGATAACTTTCCGATAATGTCTCTAGTATTAAGAGCATGAACCCGTTCCGAGTTCTGCGCCGACCAGCGGACTATGTGGCATGAGACCGTTTGATTACACGCGGGCAGGATGTCTGAACTCCAGGTGTGCCAATGGCATTTGGTTGGTTAGAAGCGGCAATACCGCCTGCCCCACTGATCTCCACGTATACCAGTGGCATTTGGATGGTAACTATTCTTCCCCTTCGCTGCTTCGCGCACAGCAGAAACGCACTCGTGGGGCGCCAGATAACCAGATAATACGAACTCCGCCGCCCCAATGCAATTGTCGCTTTCAACAAACGGATAACGAATAAACGAATGTCGCTATTCGCACATTCGCACGTTCGCACGTTCCGCGTTCGCACGTTCCACAGGTTACCGGAGCGTGAGCGGCAGGAGAACCCGGTAGACCGGAGGCGCTGCGTGAGTCGCAGGGGCGACGGTAAAGGTCTGCCCACTCACATCACCGTTGACCGTCACCACGCGACTGGCGGGGGTGAAGGCGTACTCGTGGTGCAATGGCGTGAGGGTGTACGTCCCCGCCGGAACGTCGTTAAGGATGAAGATGCCTTGCTCGTCGGTGATCGCGCTGCGTGCGCCGTCGGAGACAGTGACGCCGGCGATGCCGTTGCCGGCGCTGTCGGTGACCTGCCCGCTGATGCGGTACGGCGGGGATGCGGTAAAGTCCAGCCCGCTGATGTGGCGGTCGACAGTGATCGAACGCGCGGCAGGGGTAAAGATATATCCCTGGTGCGACGGGGTGAGGGTGTATGCGCCGGGTGGTACATCGGTCAGAATGTAAGATCCATCCGCATCCGTAGTGACGCTGCGCGTTCCGTCGGAAACGGTTGCGCCCGCCACACCCCTGCCCGCACTGTCGATGACCCTGCCGCTGATGGTGCAGGAGGGACAGACTGCCGTGAAGTCCTGTCCGCTCACGTGGCTGGCGACGGCGACCCAGCGTGGGTTGGGAGTGAAGGTGTAACCGCTTCGGGAGGCGGTAAGAGCATATGCGCCCAATGGTACACCGGTCAGGGTGTAGGAACCGTCTGCGCCGGTCACAGCGCTGCGTGTTCCGTCGGAAACGACGACCCCTGCCATCCCGTTGCCCGCGCTGTCAGTTACTCGTCCGCTGATGCGGTAGGTTGTCACAATTGCGAAATGCTGGTTATTGACATTTCTGTCGTTCCCGACTGTCACCCGCCGGTTCAGAGGCGAAAAGGAGGCGTCGCTGGAGGAGGGGGTGAGGGTGTATGTTCCTGGTGGGACGTTTTTCAGGACATATACGCCGTACCGGTCGGTGGCGGCGCTGCGCGCGCCGTCGGAGACGCTGATGTTGGCAACGCCATTCCATCCGTTCTGTATCCGACCTGAGATGGCATACGTGCCGGGCGCCATGCGGTCGTAGTATACGTAATCGATCCACTGCCCCACGCCTGATACGCCGTACCCGATCCACATATACCCGTTTTCGCCCCACGCCGCTCCCCACGAATTGCGCAACCGCCACGCGCCCCGACTGCCCCTTGCGTCGTCCCATCCAACCAGGACGACGGCGTGGTTGATGCTGCCGTTGCAGGCGGCGGACTCGTCGGTCTCGAAGACGCCTGACCGGTGCCACATGAAACGGGGTCCGGCGCACACGTAGGCGGAAACCGGACCGTGCTCGTAGATAATGCGCTTGATGGTGGCAATGTCGGCGTTGTAGATCGAGTTCCACGCCTGCAGGCGCTCGTGGTGCGGCAGTGCGCGGGTGAGCGGGGCATCCTGCCCGGTGTACGGCATATCGCGCTCATACACGGCGCCGGCTTCGGTTTGATAGGCGGGAAGTGTGCCGATCAGCAGGTCGTATGCCGGTATGCCGCCGTCACACCCGCCGTGCGTTCCGGCGGAAATCATGTATTGTTCGGAGAGGTCACGTTCGACGCCATCGACACGCTGGATCGCCGACTCAACCACGCTGGCGGTCGCGAATGCCCAGCAGGAGCCGCATCCCCCCTGATCTTTGACCGGCGTGCAGACTCCCCGGTCACACCAGTTGAACGCGGATGCCAATCCGTCGTCCGCACCCATAGTCACAGGCGGGAGCGATGGTGGCATGGTGGATGCCGGAGCGGCAGGCAGTGAGCTGTCGAACTGTCCGCGTGTTTCGATATGAAGGGTGAAGGTGCGCAGCGGTTCGGCGGCGTGATCCCACGGTCGGCGGTAGACCAGGGTGATCGTTTCGTTGCCAGCGCGCACCGGCACGAAGGTGAGCACCTGGACCGCTGGCGCGCTCGTGAGGTCGGCAGGTTGCTCCGCTAGCGGTTCGAAAACGGAACGTTCCGTTTGGCGGAGCAATGCTGGCGGTTCCTGCGGCGCCCAGGAATACCCGGTTCCGGGTTGTCCTTCCAGTCTGACGATCAGGCGCTGCCCGCCGGCAAGGATGACGCTGGTATCGTGGTGCGCCGATGTGACAATAATGTCATTCGATGATGATTGAACGATGGATGGCAGAAAAAGGAGCGCGACGACAATGACGATCAGGCGTGCGCAAAAGCCTGCCAGTTTGCGGAAGAGGGCAACGATGTGCATGACGACGATCTTCCTGGCGAAACGAAGCAAGGATGTTGCAATCTGACGGCGGTAACGCCTGCTTTACAAAGATTATAGAAATGTGGGAGGCAAAATGAAATTGAGGTAATCTTCCTGTTTCGCGATAGTACTCTTGGTTCTATCTTGACCGGTTTAGTTTTGCATGTTATACTTGGCGCATCCAGGAACACAATCAGATTGAGGGTTTGAGGTTGCAGGTGGCTGCGCAGGGAGAACCCTGTCGGGGCGTAGCAGCGCCGTGCCCCAACCGGGCGCCACCCGCCGTTCGAGAGAGGCGCGTGCGAGCGGCTATCGCGTATCGGGTGGGTTATGAGCTGGGGAGCGCGCCCGCCCGCGCCGGGGGAGAACCCCATCAGGGCACGGCAGCGCGGCGCCCCAACGACCGGAGTCCTGTATGAGCAAAGGAGCTACAGATGAACCACAATCGTTACCACCGCTGGACAGTGTTGTTCGCCCTGGTCGGTATGCTGCTCACGGTTCTTGCACTCCCCGGCGCGCCGCCGGTCGCGCGCGCCTCCGACACCCCCAACCCGTCGTCTGTGACCATCGCTGGAAGTTTTCAGAGTGAACTGGGTTGTCCGTCCGACTGGCAGCCCGAATGTACGGTCACCCGCCTGGTGTACGATGCCAGTGACCAGGTCTGGCAGGCGACGTTCACCATCCCCGCCGGAAACTGGGAGTACAAAGCTGCGCTGAATGGTTCGTGGGACGAAAACTATGGTGCGAATGCTCAGCGCAATGGCGCCAATATTCCCTTATCGCTGAGCGCTGCTGCTGCGGTCAGGTTCTACTATGACCACGAAACGCACTGGGTGACCAGTAACCGCAACACGCGCATTGTAACGGCGCCGGGAAATTATCAAAGCGAACTCGGCTGTCCAGGTGACTGGCAGCCCGATTGTTTGCGCTCCTGGCTGCAAGACCCTGATGGTGACGGGGTGTTTGTCAAAACAGTGACCGGGCTTCCTGCCGGCGCCTATGAGTTCAAGATTGCCATCGATGAGAGCTGGAGCGAAAATTATGGCGCTGGCGGCACGCCTGGCGGAGCGAACATTCCTTTCACCGTGCCTGCGTCTGGTTACCGGGTGACGTTTCGCTTCGACTCCGCAACCAACACTCCTTCTGTCGCGGTCGTCAGTTCGGGGCCGAGTCCCGATAACAATGTCGAGTGGGATGGAGTGCGCCACGACTCGCGCGATCCGCTCTACCGCACGCCTGGCGGCGCGGTTCCGGCCGGAACGCGGGTGACCATCCGTCTGCGCACCTTCCACAATGATGTGACGTCGGTGCGGCTGCGGGTGTACGATCTGGATGCCAGCGCACAGCGTTTCTACGAGATGACGCCGGCTGCAACCGATGTGGATTGCTACCAGACGAGCCTGGCGGGAAGGACGTGCGATTTTTGGGAAGTGACGCTCAATCAGGCGTCGCCGAATAACCTCTGGTACCGCTTCATCATTACCGATGGGACCGATACCGATTATTACGATGATGATACGCCGGCGCTCGATGGCGGTCTGGGCGGGATGACCGATGAACAGGAGGATCACAGCTGGGCATTGATGTTCTACGACCCGGCGTTTTCCGTGCCAGAGTGGGCGAAGGATGCGGTGATCTACCAGATCTTCCCCGATCGCTTCCGCAACGGTGATCCGCGCAACGACCCGCGCACCGGCGACCGCCGCTACGACGATCCAGTAATTGCGCTGCCGTGGGGTGAGTTGCCCGAGGGGTACTGCCGTAACTACAGCGATGCTGCGACCAGCTGCCCCTGGCGCTTCGATACCGATCCGCCGTCCTGGAGTCCGACCAAAGAGAGTCCGCGCGGGCGCGATTACTACGGCGGTGATCTGCGCGGCGTGATCAGTCGCCTCGACTATCTCAAGAACCTGGGGGTGACGGTCATCTATTTCAACCCGATCTTTCACGCCAAATCGAACCATCGCTACGATACATACGACTACTTCCGCATCGACCCGGCGCTCGGCACGCTCGATGACTTTCGACGTCTGGTGCGCGAAGCGGAGCGACGCGGCATCCGTGTGATTGTCGATAGTGTGTTCAACCATATGTCGTCGGATAGCCCGCAGTTCGATCGCTACGGGTACTACGCCACCCTCGGCGCGTGTGAGTCGGCTGCGTCTCCCTTCCGCGACTGGTTCCGCTTCCGTCGTCCCGGACCCGGCGAACCATCACCCTGCGCGCCCTCGACCCCTGGCGGCGACGACACCTACTATGTCGGATGGTTCGGCTTCGACAGCATTCCCGAGATTCGCAAGGAAAATCCGGCAGTGCTGCACTATTTCGTGACTGGACCGAACAGTGTTTCGCGCTACTGGCTGCGCCAGGGAGCAAGTGGCTGGCGTCTCGATGTGATGGGCGATGCGTCATTCCCGCCCGACTACTGGCCCACCTTCCGCCGTGTGGTGCGCGAGACGCGCCACGATGCGCTGATTATCGGCGAACTCTGGCAAAAGGATAGCGCGCTGCTCCGGCATCTGCGCGGCGACACTGCCGACACGACGATGAATTATCGCCTGCGCGACGCGATCATTGGTCTGCTGACACCGGGACCGTTCGACTCGAAGGGGTTCGCCGACAGCGGTCGCCCGATCACGCCGTCGGAGTTCGCCAGTCGTATCAGTTCCATCCGCGAAGACTATCCCGATGCTGCGTACCTCACGCTGATGAACCTGGTCGGCAGTCACGATACCGAGCGCATTCTGTGGACGCTGACGCCTGGCGCCGAGACGCGCGCCGACAAGGAGTTCAACGCCGCAAACCTGGCAAACGGCAAGCAGCGGTTGCGCATTGCGTCGCTCATTCAATTCACCATGCCCGGTGCGCCGACGATCTACTATGGTGACGAAGCAGGGATGACAGGTGATGACGACCCAGACGACCGGCGCACGTATCCGTGGGTCGAGACCGGCGGCAATCCGGATCGGTTGCTGATCCGCCACTACCGCGACCTGGCGCGCATCCGCCATCATTACCGATCATTGCACGCTGGCGACCTTCGCTTCCTGCTGGCTGATGATGCTGCTGGAACGGTTGCATATTCGCGCATTAGCGGTGATGATGCGGCAATTGTTGCGATCAACCGCAGTTCACAACAGCGCATGATCGACATTCCGGTTGCTGGCGTCATTCCCGACGGCACGGCGTTCTTCCCTTCCTACTGCGTCGCCAATGACCAGTTGAAGGACTGGCTGAACGTTCAGAATGGCCGTCTACGTGTGACGCTCAACCCGATGAGCGCCGTGCTGCTGACCAGTTACCTGGCGGATCTGACGCCGCCGGCGGTTCCGGGCAATCTGCGGGTGACAGGTGAAAGCGACGGGCAGGTGAGTCTGGCGTGGAACGGTGTCCACGGCGCAATTGGGTACAACCTCTACCGCAGTCCGCTCAGCGGCGGCGGGTTTGTGAAGGTCAACGACGCACCACTGACGACAGTCGCCTACACCGACGTCGGGTTGCGCAACGCGCGCGACTACTTCTACGTTGTCACCTCGGTCGATGAAAAAGGGAACGAAAGCGCCTTCTCGAGCGAAGTCAGCGCCATGCCGCGCCTGCAGATCGGGTGGGCCAACCTGCAATGGCCCCCGTCGATCACCCACACGATCAGCGTTCTCAACCGCACGCCGCTGATCTTTGGGCAGGTCTGGATCGATGGGGTGACGAGTCGCCCCGGCGCGACGACAGGTCTGCGCGCCCAACTCGGGTATGGTCCGGCCAGCAGCAACCCGGCGGACAACCCCGCCTGGACCTGGATCGAAGCGGAGTTCAATGTCGATGCCGGTAACAACGATGAGTTCAAAGCCAGCCTGCTGCCGGATCAGACTGGTTCGTTCGATTATGCCTACCGTTACAGCACAACGAACGGGCGCGAATGGGTCTATGCCGACCTTGATGGCATCGGTAACGGGTACAGTCCGTCGCAAGCCGGGAAACTCACGGTCGTTGCCAGCAGCGACACCACCCCGCCAGCCATTCCAACCGGGCTGACAGTGGTCACGGCATCGCCGGCTGGTATTGCGCTACGCTGGAACGCGGTCACCGGCGATCCGACACTCTACGGCTATGAGGTGCGGCGCAGCAGCGCGTCGGGTGGACCGTACACCACGATTGTGACAGTCACCGGCACGGAGTACACCGACACATCGATCATCCAGGGCGCAACCTACTCCTACGTCGTGCGCGCAGTCGATACATCGTTCAACCGCTCCGGCGACTCTGCCGAAGTCGCGGCGACCGCCGAACTGCGGACAGTAAGTGTCACCTTCATTGTGACCGTTCCGGCGACGACGCCATCGGACGGCACCGTGTATATTGCCGGGTTCCTCGACCGTCTCGACGGCAATCTGCCGCAGTGGAACCCTGGTGGCGCGGCATTGACGAAGATCGGACCGAACCAGTGGTCGATCACGCTCACCGGGAAGGAAACGACCCAGATCGAGTACAAGTACACCCTCGGCTCGTGGGACTACGTCGAGAAGGGTGCGGCGTGCGATGAAATCGCCAACCGCCAGCTGACCCTCAGCTATGGCGTGGACGGCACGCAGACCGTGAATGACACTGTACCGAACTGGCGCAATATTGCGCCGTGCGGGAATTGAAGGTGTACCTTCGGATTGTAGTGTGGAGAGGCGGTGCATTGCCCTGCCTCTCCAAATTGTTCCGTGACCGTGTGCGTGTGCAAATGGGAGAACACCGCAACCTTCGGCAGCGCGCATTCGTCACACATTGCAGGAAGAGTCACAAGAGAAAGGACGGCTCCCAATGAGTGGGCAGTTAGTACGCAGCAAGAGCGATCGCATGATCGCTGGTGTGTGCGGCGGTCTCGCGCGCTACTTCAATATCGACCCGGTAATCGTGCGTCTGGTGTTCGTTCTGGCGGTGCTGTTCGGCGGCATCAGCCCGCTGGTGTACATTATTCTGTGGATCGTCATGCCGGAGGAGGGCGCAGTCGCGGCGCCGCCGCAGCTGAATCATCCTCGCACCGTCGAGGAATGGAAGTACGACCCGTACACCGGCGAACCGATCCGGCGCGAACCGTAAGAGGAGGGTGATGGTGAACGCCGTCGGCGCATCGCGCACCGACGGCATTTTCCCACAAACGCCGCTACGACTGCGAGGTGACCTCCCCGGTCGCCACAATGGCATCGTGGAGCACATGGAACTCCTTCTCGAACGCTGCCGTAATCGTCTCTGGATCGGGAACCAGCCCGGCGTCGGTGATCACGCCGAGCGTCACCTGACCGCAGTAACTCATAATGCTGACCCCCATTCCCAGGCGCCCGGACTGCGGCACCCAGAACATGATGTTTGTGATACGGTTCCCCGCCAGATACAGTTGCTCCGACGGACCACGTACATTCGTCATCACCGCAGTCGCTTTACTGCCAAACAGGTTGACCGCCTGTTCCTCGACCTGCGCCGGCGTGCGCCCGAAGAAATTGAGCAGACCGTAGAACACATACGCCTCAGGGGAGCGTTTGAGCGCCTCCATCCGCTGCTTGATCTCGGCAAGGCGCATGATCGGACCCGGCGTGCCCAGCGGCAGCGACAGGAACACCAGCCCAAACTCATTCCCCAGATCGTGAGCGCGGGATGGCGGCCGCAGATCGACCGGGATGACGGCGCGGATCTCCAGACCATCGACATGCGCGCCGCGTTTGATGAGGTAGGTGCGCAGCGCGCCCGCCACCGCTGCCAGCAGCACGTCATTCACTTTCGCGCCCGCCACACGGCCAATCTCCTTCACCCGCTCCAGCGGCGTCGGCGACGACCAGGCGACCCGTTTCTGCACCCCCAGCGGACCTTTGAACAGCGTTTTCGTTTCGGGCGGCAGGAGCAGGACGCGGCTCAGCGCCATCGCCCCGCTGGCCGCCTGTGCTGGCAGATCGAGGAGATGCTCGGGATGGCGCAGGAATTCCATCCCTTCGTGCACCAGGTCGTCAGCCAGTTTGATCGAACCTTCGATTGTTGATACGATTGGTTCCAGCAGAGGACCAAGGGTGTGATTGGACTGCGGCTTTGGGATCTCGATCGGCGCATCGGGCGTTGTGTCCATCAGACGATGCATGACCGTGTTCATCGCGACGCCGTCGCCGATGCAGTGATGGAACCGCATGACCACGGCTGAACCGCCAAGCACATTCTCGACCAGGTGGACCTGCCAGAGCGGTTTGGTGTAATCGAGCGGCGTGCTCGCCAGGTCGCCGAGGAACTCCTGGAGCGTCGTCATGTCGCCGGGCGACGGCAGCGCCACCCGATGGATGTGGGAGCGGATCGAGAAGTGGGGATCGCGCTCCCATCGGGGAGCGCCGAATGAGCCCCGGTGATCCGCCACACGCATGCGGAAGCGCTCAAAAGACAACAATCGCGACTCGAATGTCCTGTAACAACGCTCAACATCAATCGATCCGTCGAGCAGCGCTACGCCCGTCACCATCATCAGATTGGTCGGGTCGTCCATATGCAGCCAGGCGCTGTCAACGGCGCCAAGAGGATGGGAGTCTTGAGCCATCGTCCGACCTCCGTTATTCACCAGAACCGTTTCGGTGGACTGATCGTACACGACCACCGGTAGCAGCAAAGGTGAGAAGTTGCCACAGAGCGATAAGGGTTGACTATTCTCAACATGGAACAGTCCAGTCTCAAAGGAGAGTCTATGAACGGGAACGACCGCCTCTATCACATCGGCTTCGGGCGCAGCGACCTGGGCGACGATCCGCCGCGCATTGCGTTGTTGAGCGGTGATCCAGAGCGCGCTCGTCTGATCGCGCAAACGGCGCTCCGTGATGCGCGCGTGCTTTCGGAGAATCGCGGGTTGCACAGTTATGTCGGAACGCTGCCGAACGGCGTACCGATCCTGTCGACGACCAGCGGCATGGGTGCGCCATCGCTCAGCATTGTCGTCAATGAACTGGTGCAGGTCGGCGTCCGCACCATCATCCGCGTCGGCACCAGCGGATCGATTCAACCGCAGATTTTGCCCGGCAGCATCGTTATTTCCAGTGCAGCGTTGTGTCGTCAGGGCGCCGCCGACGACATCGCGCCACGCGAGTTCCCCGCCGCCGCCGATCCGTTCGTGACGGTGGCGCTCATCGAGGCGGCGCGCGCCGAAGGGGTCGACTACTATGCCGGCGTTACGGCATCGGTGGATACCTTCTACGAAGGGCAGGAACGAACCGAGTCGGCAAACCCGCATCTGCTGCGCTGGCTGCGCGGTATCACCGACGAGTACCGTCGTCTGAACGTGCTCAACTACGAAATGGAAGCCGGGACGTTGTTCAAAATGGGGCTGGTGTACGGTTTTGCAGCCGGGTGTGTCTGTGGCATCGTGGCGCAGCGCACCGCCAGCGAAGCGATCGTCGTCGAACGCAAAGCGCTTGCAGTCGAACGCGCGATTGCCGTAGCGGTGCGGGCTGCAACCACGCTTGCTGAAAAAGCGTAGATTAACACAACAACGAGACATCGCGCGATGATCGCACCACAAAGACACGACGTCCACAAAGGCCGCGCTTCCGAGTCTCACGGTTTCGCGCCCGTTGCACCTGTGCAGGTGACAGTTCGCCATCGGGGGAAGCCCTCGCGATCATGCATCGGCGGCGGGATGGCGTTCGCACGCGCCATAAGACGCCGCCCCGCCGACGCACAAACACCACAGGTGCGATACGTCTGAACACGTGCCTTTGTCGGGTATTAGAAATCTCGTTTTCCAGCGCCGGTTATGGCGTGGCGCCTTCGGCAGATTGGATCGCTTCCTGAGGTCAGCTCGCTGTGTGGATCTCAACGTCGCTGCTCTGCCATGCACCGTATCATCGGTGATACAATAAGGGTAACCGATGTCATTCACAACCACCGGGTCATAACACACGCCGGGCAGCGTTCGCAGCGCCGTAGATGCCAGATGAGGCAGAGGCATGCGCGGGAGCGGCGCCGCATAACCATCGGCGCATGTCAGCAGATTGCGCAGGTGAAGGGGTTCACGTCCACGAACCTGTGTGCAAAGACATCCCGCAGCCACGTCGTGCAGGTCGTCGTCGCCGATCTGGATCACGCATTGCAGGCGCTCTTTCGCAGGGGGAGGTCTGGCGAGACGCCTGGCTCTCCCCGCTTCGAGGCGTCGTGTTGATTGGTTTCGCGTCAGGGAAAGACGACGCCGGAATTTGAAATGGGCTGTGCACCACCCCTGCTTGCCCCTAAACCTCGCCGGGAGAAGGTCAGAGAAGAGGTGGTGCATCAGGATGCATAGCGCCGCTGATGGTCTTTCAGCACTACGCCTGATGCCGTCGGGACTCAAGCCCTCGGCTGACAGGGCGAAGCCTGCCTTTGCGGTCTGGCGATTTCCCCGAAAACCATGAGCGGCTGCGGAGTGACCATCCGCACGGTATCAGAAACAACGTAAAGTGAGGAATGGCATGGCAGAAAAACAAAAAACTGTGGTTGCAGCTGCGCTTGGCGAGTGTGTTCATGTCGCCGGGGTCATGAATTTCTTGCGACTCGCAGAAGAGGCGGGCTGGCGCACGATCTTTCTCGGGCCAGCCACCCCGATCGAGCGCGTACTCGAAGTGGCGCGCCGCGAGCAGGCCGACCTCGTCGGTGTGTCATACCGTCTGACCCCCGAGACCGGCGCGCATCTGTTGGGGCGCTTTGCCGAGGCAGCTGATGATCTGCACGCAGCCGGGGTGCGTTTCGCCTTTGCCGGAACGCCGCCGCTCGCCGAACAGGCAGCCAGGCTTGGGTTCTTCGAGCAGGTCTTCGATGGCAGCGAACCCGCCGATCAGGTACTTGCCTATCTGCGCGGGCAGAATCTGGCGAACGCCACCGAGGCGGATTTCCCCCAGCGCACAGTTGACCGCATCCGCTGGAAGGCGCCCTTTCCGCTCATCCGCCATCACTTCGGTCTGCCGACGATGCAGGCGACAATCGAGGGTATCGCCAGAATCGCCGAGGCGCGCTGTCTTGATGTCATTTCCCTTGGAACCGATCAGGATGCGCAGGAGAACTTCTTTCACCCCGAACGACAGGACCCGGCGCGTACCGGCGCCGGCGGCGTGCCGGTGCGCAGCGCCGATGACTACCGTGCCCTCTATGCCGCCAGCCGGCGTGGAAACTACCCGTTGATGCGCACCTACTCCGGCACTGACGATTTTGTGCGTCTGGCGGAGTTGTACGTCGAAACGATCAATATTGCGTGGTGCGCCATCCCGCTCTTCTGGTTCAATCGCATGGATGGGCGCGGACCGTGGGATCTGGAAGGGTCGATCCGCGAGCATCAGACGATTATGCGCTGGTATGGCGAACGCAACATTCCGGTCGAACTCAACGAACCGCACCACTGGGGCATGCGCGATGCGCCCGATGCGGTCTTCGTCGCCAGCGCCTATCTCTCAGCGTACAATGCGCGCGCGTTCGGCGTGCGCGACTACATCGCGCAGTTGATGTTCAACAGCCCGCCCGGTCTCTCCGATGCAATGGATCTGGCAAAGATGCTGGCAGTCATCGAGATGACTGCGCCGCTTGCAGGACCTGACTTTCGCATCTGGAAGCAGACCCGAACCGGCCTGCTGAGTTACCCGGTCGATCCGGCTGCATCGCGCGCGCATCTGTCGGCAAGCATCTACCTGCAAATGGCGCTTCGTCCGCACATCGTGCATGTCGTCGGGCACACAGAAGCCCATCACGCCGCAACTGCCGACGATGTCATCGAAGCCTGCGGCATGGCGCGTCGCGCGATCGAGAACGCGCTCCGTGGACAGCCCGACCTGACCGCTGACCCGGCAGTACGCGCGCGTGTCGCCCAACTGATCGAAGAAACCGGACTGATCCTCGACGCCATCGCGCAACTTGCGCCTCCAGGCGTGACCGATCCGCTGACCGATCCCGCAACGTTGACAAAAGCAGTTGCCGCTGGGCTGCTCGATGCGCCGCAACTGCGGAATAATCCGTTCGCGCCGGGACGGGTTGTCACCCGCTTCATCAACGGCATGTGTGTGGCGGTCGATGAGCAGGGACGGCCCCTCGAGGAGAGGGAACGCATCAGGCAGGCGTTGGATCGCGCACTCACATCGACTGTTATTTGACATAACACTAAGGAGAATGATCATGGCACCTTCTACCCGCTATACCGTCATCGGCGCCGGGAATGGCGGGAAGGCGATGGCAGCGCATCTGGCCCTCATGGGGTTCGAGACGACGCTTTACAATCGCACTCCCGCACACATCGAAGCCATCCGGCAGCGTCGTGGCATTGAGCTGGAGTCGGGGGAAACCGGTCCGCGCGGTTTTGGTCAGCTTGCGCTGGTTACATCGGACATAAAAGAGGCGCTCGCGTCTTGCGACGTGGCAATGGTTGTCGTGCCCTCATCGGCGCACGCGGAAATAGCACGAGCCATGGCGCCGCATCTGCGCGATGGGCAGATTGTGATTCTGCATCCCGGTCGCACATGTGGCGCTATCGAGGTTGCGAAAGTGCTGCGTGATGAACGTTGCCGGGCAGACGTCACGGTTGCCGAAGCCGAAACATTTATCTATGCCAGCCGTTCGGACGGACCGGCGCAGGCGCGCATTTTCCGGATCAAGGAAGCCGTGCCGCTGGCGGCATTGCCCGCCTACCGTACCGGTGATGTGCTCGGCGTCCTGCACGATGCGTTTCCACAGTACATCGATGGCGGAAACGTGCTGCGCACCGGACTGAACAACATGGGGGCAATCTTTCACCCGGCGTTGACCCTGCTCAACGCCGGACGCATCGAGTCGACCCGCGGCGATTTCCAGTTCTACATCGATGGCGTGACCCCATCGGTTGCACGGGTGCTCGAGGTGCTCGACCGCGAGCGGGTGACGGTGGCAGCCGCGCTTGGCATTCGCGCCCGTACTGCACAGGAGTGGCTGGCATTGGCGTATAATGCAACCGGCGACTCGCTGTACGAAGCCATTCAGAATCAGCCGGGATACTACGGCATCAAGGCGCCGCCAACGCTCAACCACCGCTACATCTTCGAAGACGTGCCGATGAGCCTGGTGCCAATCGCTGCGCTTGGTCAGCGCTACGGCGTCGCGGTCGCCGGGATCGATAGTATCATCCGACTGGCGTGCATCGTTCATCGCACGGATTACTGGCGCCGTGGACGCACGCTCGATAAACTCGGCATTGCCGATCTCAGCGTCAGCGAACTGACGCGCTATGTTGAAGAGGGCACGCTGGGGTAGAGGCAATGCTGTCGGGTTCTCTTGAGCCAGATACAGGCGCCGCGCCCGGTGGCCGGCGCCATTGCTGTGTTTTTTGCATCGATTGCGAATGAAATTGAGAATGTTTTCTGATGCTACGGGAGGAGGTACAGCACATGTGTGGCGTTGTGGGTGCATATCGTAACACCGATGTGACGTGCGTTGATCGGATGCTTGCCTGGCTCAGGCATCGCGGACCGGATGGATGCGGCATTTCCGCCACCGATACCGGCGTGTTGGGACACACGCGCCTGGCGATTATCGATCTGGAAGGCGGACATCAGCCGCTGGAGTACGACGGTGCGCTGATCTGCTTCAACGGAGAAATCTACAACTATCGTGCCCTGCGCGATCGCTATCTGCGCGGACAGACGCTTTACACCAATAGTGATACCGAAGTGCTTCTTCGTCTGTACCGCACCCTTGGTCCGGGGTTCGTGCGTCTGCTCGAAGGCATGTTCGCGTTTGCCGTCCTCGATGGCGAAGACCTCTTCCTGGCGCGCGATCCAATCGGGATCAAACCGCTCTACCTGGCACGACGCGACAATACCCTGTTGTTTGCTTCCGAGATCAAAGCGCTGGCGCTTCACGCCGATCATGTCACGACCTTTCCGCCTGGAACCTGGTACCATTCGCGGTTTGGCAGCCATACCTACTATGATCTGGCACAGGGGTGGCCCCAGAATGGTGTCTTTGAGACGCCTGATCAGGCGATTACGGCTATTCGCGCGGTGTTGCGCTCTGCTGTGCACAAGCGTCTGCTGGCGGATGTGCCGGTCGGCGTCAGTCTTAGCGGCGGACTCGACAGCAGCATTATCGCACTGCTTGCCTGTGCAGAACTCGACCGTGTCGAGACATTCGCCGTCGGCATGGAAGGAAGCGAAGACCTGGAGGCAGCGCGACAGATGGCGCGTTTTCTCGGAACCCGTCATCATGAGTACATCTATACCTGTGAGGAAATGGAAGCAGTGCTTCCCGATGTCATCTACCGCCTTGAGTCTGCCGATCCGGCGCTGGTGCGCAGCGCAGTGCCAAACTATTTCCTGGCGCGACTGGCCTCCGAGCGGGTCAAGGTTATTCTGACCGGCGAAGGCGCCGATGAGCTGTACGCGGGGTACGACTATATGCGCGTGATTGCAACACCGGACGATCTGCACCGTGAACTCGAAACATCGATCCGTGAACTGCACCGCACCAATCTGCAACGCGCCGACCGCATGTTCATGGCGTTTGGCGTCGAGGGGCGGGTGCCATTTCTCGATGTCGAATCGATTGCCCTGGCGTTGAGTCTGCCGCCGGAATGGAAACAGGCGGCGGCGGGCGAGCCGACGAAGATGCTGCTTCGCCAGGCGTTCGCCGGTGAGTTGCCGGATACGATCATCCAGCGACCGAAACAGAAGTTTTCCGCTGGCGCCGGTTCGATGTACGAACTTGCAAAGGTCGCCGAAGAACGATTCGATAATCAGACCTTTGCGCGCGAACGACAACGGTTGATGCGCCAGTGGGGCTATCGCTTGCAAAACAAAGAAGCGCTCTACTACCTCGATACACTGCGCGCTGTGCTTCCCGAACGCCTGATTATGCCCGAGATGGGAGTGAGCCGGAGTTTGTGATGGTCAACCACGAGTGAACAGATCGTTACTTGCGCGATGTGCACGGTTTATGCTATCCTTGTTACGACTATCACAAGAAAGGTGACTCATGGAACTGACAACGATCTCCCAGGTTGCTCCGGGGCGATTGATCGGTCTTGCACCAGATGGCGACCTTCGGCTGGTCTGGGATTACACGACTATTCGCATTCCGCTCTTCGATCTGCCGCATCTTGCAGCGCTCCTTGATCTATGGCTGCTGGAAGAAGAGCCGCCGTTGCTGCGCCGTGGCTACTACCGCCTGAACCATAGCCCCGAGGGTGGGTATCAGTTGTGGTTGCACACCGCCGGTCTGTGGTTGAGTCACCAGGATATGCACACCCTGACCACGCTGGTCAATACGGTCGTTGAGGAACTGTGCCGACCGCTCTGCCGTCAGCCAAAGGCGCCGTTCGGTCTGGGGTATCGGAAGTTCATTGCGTCCCCCCGCCAGGGTCACCATCGGAACTAGCACGCCGTCGATAATCGCAGACGCCGCCAGCCCGAACGATCCGCTGGCGGCGTTGTGCTATTCCGCGTCAGTTGATGGCGCCGGATCGATGCGCTCCCGATCTTCTCGAGTCAGGAATGGGCGCTCTTCCTGTTCCATCCAGGTGTAGACCGGTCGTCCGCCGACAAAGACTTGCTGAACAACCGGATCGGGCATACGCCGCACGACGATCAGGTCGGCGCGACGTCCAGGCTGGATGCTCCCAATTTCGTGCTCGAGCCCAACGGCCCGCGCCGGACCGAGACTCACCAGAGCAACCGCGGCAGGTAAGCTCAACGTTCCCCGATCTGCCAGACGGAAGATGACCGGCAGGAGCGCGGCAGGGTAGTAATCGGCGCAGAGCCAGTCAACCACTCCGGCTTCGATGGCAGACAGCGCGCTCAGATTGCCGCCGCTTGATCGACCGCGCAACACATTCGGCGCCCCCATGCCTACTGCCAGACCGGCAGTATGGGCAGCCTGCGCAGCGCTGAGCGTGGTTGGGAATTCGGCAATCCGCACTCCGTAGCGCACCCACTGCCTCACTTTGTCTGGCGAGTCGTCATCATGACTAGCTACCGGGAGACCGTAGCGTCTGGCCCAGGCAATCACCTGCTCGACCCGGCGGGGGATGTCTGCCTGCATGGCACGTTTACGATCAATGATACGATCAATGTCGGCATCGCTCCATCCGCTCATTCGCGCGACATAATCGCGAAATGCCTGCTCATCGGCGTATTGTCCCTGCCCCGGGCTGTGATCCATTATCGACACCAGCCGTACCAGCGGGTGTCCCAGCATGGTCTCGAGCGCTGTGATGCCGCGTTCACTGCTCAGCTCCACCCGGGCGTGCACCAGATGGCGCGCGCCGTAGTGACGCTCGATCGTAAGATGATGCAGAACATTGCTCACGAAGCGATCACTGCGCACCCCAAACTCGGCATCATCGAGTGAGAGGGCATGGAACTGGCAGGTGACGCCACAGCCGAGCAGCAGGCGATCGGCGGCATGGAGGGCGATACCGGCACCAATATCGACCCCTGGACGTGGCTGTGCCAGTTTCTCGATCATGTCGCAGTGCAGATCGATCAGCCCGGGCAGCAGATAGGCGCCGTCGAGATCGAAGTGCGGCATGACCGGCGCCTGTGGGTAGGGTCTGTACCCAACTGCACCGATTCGGCCTCGTTCCACCGCAACCCAGCCGGCTTCGATCACGCGATCGGGAAGCACAACGGTTGCATTGGTCAGCAAAAAGCGCACATGTCACCTCGCCGGCTGAAACGTCAACTGTCGGTCGGCGCATGATCCCAGGACGGCAAGATCGTGCGAAACGCTCACAATGGCCGTTCCTTCCGCCTGCGCCTTTCGTATCAGATCAAGGACGACCTGTTTGGTGGTTTCGTCGAGACTCGCGGTTGGTTCATCGAGCAGGAGTAAACGTGGACGGGCAATGAAGGCGCGGCCCAGATTGATGCGCTGTTGCTCGCCGCCGCTGAAGGTCAGCGGACTGGCCCGCCACAGATCGGGTGCAATACCGAGGCGCTGGAGCCATGCTGTTCCCATCTCCTGCGCTGTTGCGCGCTCGACTCCCTGGCGGTATAGTGGTTCACAGAGGGTGTCGAGCGCCGAGACTCGCGGCAGGACGCGCAAAAACTGTGAACAGAACCCAATTTCACGCGCACGCAGGTGCAGAATGACACTATCTGCCGCCGCGCCGAGTTCGATCCGTCCAAACTGGACAGAGTCGAACCAGATCTCGCCGGATGTGGGGAGATACGAGCGGTAAATGCATTTGAGTATGCTGGTTTTCCCCAAACCGCTGCGACCGTAGATCAGGACGTGTTCACCAGCGGCGACGGTAAAGGAAACCCCCTGGACCGGGGTGATAGTGCGTCCATCGATCAGGTGCAGCGTGAATGATTTGTGCAGGTTGCAGACCTCTAAGCATGGCGTCATCGTTTTGCCGGTTCTGTTGTCGCGAGTACACGCTTCATCCAAGCGCCGAGGAGACGAGCAGCTGGGTGTACGGATGCTGCGGATCTTCCAGGATCTGATCGGTCAACCCGGCTTCGACGATATGTCCGTTCTTCATCACAATCGTGCGGCGGGCCAGCTGGCGCACGACCCCAAGATCGTGCGAGACCAGCAGCGTTGTAATGCGGTCTTCCCATTGAATGCGTCGCAGCAGATCGAGCACTCGCGCCTGCACCGAAACATCGAGCCCGCTGGTGACTTCGTCGAGAAAGAGGAACGCCGGACGGCTGGCAAGCGCTTTGGCGATCTGCACCCGTTGCAGCATCCCTCCGCTGAACGTGGACGGTTCATCGTCGATCCGTTCTGGTGACAGCTCGGTCTTTATCATCAGTTCAGCAGTTCGTTCACGAATGCGTCCAAAGTGGCGCCATTCCGCCAGCAGCAATTTTTCTGCGACATTGCCGCCAACCGAGAAGCGCATGTTCAAGCCGAGTTCTGGCCGTTGATGGACGATGCCCATCCGGTTGTTGCGGAAGAGACGCATCTCGTAGCGGTTGAGCGTGAGCAGGTCACATGGTTGTTTTCCGTCTTCGTAGTACCAGAGATGCCCGCTGTCAGGGTGAAGCGCGAGGTTGAGCATCTGCAGCAGCGTGCTTTTGCCACTGCCGCTTTCGCCAACGACTCCGAGCACTTCGCCCGCTTCCAGTTGAAACGATACATCAACGCATGCCCAGACGGTTCCACAGCGCGGACAGCGGGAGCGTCCCGCATGCGGACCGGTCAGCCGCTGACAGTCCGGGCAACCCGGTCCAAAACGTTTGTGCAATCCTTCCACGCGCAGAACATGGTTGTCGATGTTCACGGTTGTTTACCCTTCAGGGCGGGAAGCCCACCCGCTGAGGATTGGGTAGCTGACGCTGTCACCTCTATCTGGGCGCGACGTCTGGCGCAGTAGTTCGCGTCTGAACAGGTCGCTTCCCAGCGCCCGCCATCGGCATCAGCAACGAAATGGGTGGTGAGGAAGGCGTTTTCGGCGCCGCAACGGGCGCAACGCTGTCCAGGCTGGTATTCGGTGCGGAAGGGGTAGTCTTCGAACTGGAGCGGTTCCACGGCCGTATACGGCGGCACTGCATAGATGCGCTTCTCGCGCCCGGCGCCAAACAGGTAGAGCGTTTCCGCCATGTGCAACCTGGGCACATCCCAGCGCGGGATCGGCGTTGTATCCATCATGTAACGATGGTTGACCAGCACCGGGTACTGGCTGGCAATACGCAGATCGCCGGCTCTGACCACACTTTCGTACATGTAGACCCACATTTTGCCGTAATCTGCTTCACTGTGCATGATAGTCGCTCGTTCCAGGTTGGGTTCGACCCATCGCAGCGGATCAGCCATCGGCACCTGCAGGACCAGAATCTGGTCAGCGCGCATCGGCTCTTCTGGAATGCGGTGACGGGTTTGAATGATCGTGGCATCAGCCGTGTCAACAGTGGTTGCAACCCCGGTCGTGCGGGTCAGTAACCGCCGCAGATTGACCGCATTGACGCTATCGTCGTCACCCTGATCGATCACCTTGAGTGTATCGGCAGGGGTGATGATTGCCATGGTAATCTGGAGACCGCCGGTGCCCCAGCCGCGCGCAATTGGCAGATCACGGCTGGCAAACGGAATCATATGACCAGGGATGGCGACTGCTTTCAAAAGGCTGCGCCGGATCTCGCGTTTGGCATCTTCGTCGATCAGGGCGAAGGTGTACAACTGGTCGGCACGATCACTCATGGCTGCTCCTCGATTGCCTGATCCACCAGGGTGCTGAGCCGACTCTGCCGCTGCGCGTGGTGCTCGCGGGCGCGCGTCAGCACGCTGCGGTCCGCTTCGAAGGTGACATAATGTGGAAGTTTGAAGTGGGCGACGAACCCGCTGGCTTCAATCCCGTCACAGTGCAAGAGCACAAACTCCTCGTCGGCTGCAGGACCCGACTCGCCGCTCAGTCCGCCAGCGCGCGCCTGGGTGAGAACGCTGTCGAGGATTGCCATGCTCATCACCTTGAGCTCGCTCTGACCGAAGGCAAAGCCGTACCCAACATTGAATCGCGGTGACTCTGCGTGGCTGACGACACTGTGTGCTTTTGAGGCGACTTCCGCTTCGGTTGCTTCGATTTCGCCGATGGTGACCGGTTCACCGGTGAGCGGGTGGGTCACCTGTACCGGCAGATAGCCATAACGCAACTCGATCAGGGTTGGATGTGCGTCGCCGTAGCCACGCACGCTGCTGTAAGCGAAACTCATCAGACTGCCGGTGTCGGCCTGCGCCATCGCCTGCAGGCGGGCGCTCCGCGGGCAGGGGAAGGTCAACGGTTCGCGCGTGATGTCGAACGGTTCGGTTCGGTCTGGTTCTGCAGGAACATCGACGATCATCCGCTCACGTCGCATATCATCGGCAACTTTGGGGAAGCGACCAATCTCGCCTGGACGCTGACCGCCGTGTTCGATCAGTGCCGCGTAGCGTTCACCGGCTTGAGTAACGGCGTACATGTCTTCGTGCGCCAGCGCGGGTTGCAGAAGTCGGATCAGATAATCGGTCGCCGGTCCGAGCATCTGTCCGCCAGGAATATCTTTGAATGATGCCGAAATCCGGCGTAAACAAAGCATGTCGCGGCCAGAAACCGGGAGCGATGCCATCACCCGTGGCAGGGTGGTGCGGTAGGCGCGAAGCAGGAAACTGGCTTCCACGCTATCGCCTTCGGATTGCTTCACAGCCAGTGCAGCCAGCAAGGGCGCATACAATGCCCCTTCGTGCATGGCGCGGCTCACGGCATGGCGCAGCTGGTCGCGGATCTGCGGCAGCTGAAGGGGAGTGCTGCCGCCGATCAATCGCAAACATTCGACCAGTTCTTCAGCGCGCAGGACGGCATCGGAGTCGCTGCGCACGGCAACGTATCCCATTGCATCTCTCCTGTTCAGTGCAGCAGTGTCATCTGCGTTGTTCGTGGCAATCCCAGGCAACGACCCTGCGAGTCGATCAGAACGATGTCGATCCCCAGCGGAAATGGCTCCCGTCGGGTAGCCAGTGTTTCGAGTTCGGACGGTGCAACACCGTACAATCCGATCGTCACCTGGGTCGCAATGCCCGGTCCGCTCAGTCGAAGCGTGGCGCCGCCGTCGGAGATCTCTGGCACGCTGAGAAAGACGGTACAACTCTGCTCCGGGTAGAGCAGGGTTCCTGGTTTCAACACGTGAAGCAGCGCTATGCTGGCAGGATCGTGCAGCAGGGCGAAGTCGGCCGCCTCTGGCGCAACTGGCTGAGCATTGCTGCGGATCGCCACCCAGCGCGTCAGCGGATGCTCGGACTCCAGCCACTTCCCGCCTGCCGCCTGGACGAAGCCAACCCGCCGATCGATCAGACTGAGGAAGGTCGCCACAGCCACCCGCGATGGCAACGCGCCACCGGGCAATGGCGGGGGATCCCCGTGCAATGGCGCTGCAGGGAGGCGCCCTGTTTTGCCAGGACGAGCCAGGCAATCCAGCAAGACGCGGAAGGCGCGCATGTTGAACAGTTCTTGCGGCGTCGGAGACGCAGATACAATGGTTGTCATCGCTAGAATGTCTCGAATGCAACGCGCGTCGCTGCAGCTGCAGCAAATCGTCGTTCGTAGGCGGCGCCGAGATGACGCCCCAGTTCGGCAATACGTGAACGCAGGTCGGCGTGCGGGTCGCCCGGCATGCGCAGCGCAGCGTCGAGGATGGCCAGAGCCGTTGCGTGATCGGCATTACGCCCGATCACCATGCCGAAGCCAAACTGACCATTGAGTTCCAGCCGGGTTTCGGTGACCAGAATCTCCCCCGCGTTGAAGACCATCTCGGCCACGCCATCAATCATGCGCAGCTGAACCAGCACACACCGCGGTCCGCTGATGAATGTGACATCTGTTTGCTCATAATGTGCCAGCGCCTGTTCAGCGAGTTCGCACACCAGATGCGGAGGGCTGCAACTGAGAATATGAGAGATGCTCAACATAATCTTCTCGCTGTACGGTTTCTTCGCAGGGCATTACACCGGTCGCTGCTGTCCCAGCGTCTGCTTGAGGCGAGTCGCCCCCCATTCGAGGAAGATGGCGAAGGCGAGCACGACATAACTAAACAGTCCCAGTTCACGCAAATCAAGATAAAACGCACTTGCCATAAACATATCGAAACCGATGCCGCCGGCGCCCGCGGTCGCTCCCATTGCGATTGCTACCGAAAAGTTGATCTCGAAGCGCACGAAGGTCCACGACAACAGCGCCGATGCGGATGACGGAACCACTGCCTGAAACACCGTATGCCACCAGCTGGCGCCGCTGGCGCGTAATGCTTCGAGTACTCCATCATCAAGTTCTTCAAACGTTTCGGCATACGCTTTGACCAGATAGCCAACTGAGTGAAAGGTCATGCCGACGACGGCGGCAACACTGCCCAGACCGGCAGCAACTGCGAAAAACAACACCCACAAGACGGTCGGCACTGCTCGCACGAAAGCCATAACCGCTTTCACTCCGTCATTGACCCGACGCGGCGCCAGATTTTGAGCGGCGATCAGTGCCAGGAAGAAGGCGATCACGGCGCCGAAGATCGTGGTCAGAAACCCCAGCGCGATGGTCACCATCAATTCGGAAAACAGTTCGACCCACGTGAGATTTTTGAGCCGCGGTTCAAAGATCAGAGTGCGAAAGTCGGATAGCATGTCGCGCAACGCGGCAAAAAAATCGACCCCGCGCGTATCGAGAGTCAACAGGCCGTAGATGGTCAGCAGTGTCAGAACAATCAGTGTGATCTGAATACTGACACTGGCGCGCGTCCGTGGCCGTATACTGATCCGCCGTGAAGAAATCGTCGTTTCTATCAAAGGATCGTCCTTCGAATCAGATTCGATATGGCTTCAATCAACAACACTGCCGCGACGGTCACCAGCACGACCAGGCTGGCGGAGCCGTAGCTGAAACTCTTGAAGTAGAGATCGAAAAGAAACCCGATCCCGGTGCCGGTCAGAATGCCGACCAGTGTGGCACTGCGGATGTTGGTCTCAATCATATAGAGCACCCAGCTGATCAATTGCGGCAGGCATGAGGGGATGACACTCTGGCTGATAATGGCGGTGTACCCTGCGCCGGTTGCGCGCAATGCCTCGACCGACTCTGTGCTCACTTCATCGATCGTTTCGACCATCACCCGGGTAATAAACCCGAACGTCACGAAGAACAGAGCGAAAAAGCCGGTAAACCCGCTTTGCCCGAACGAGAAAAGAAAAATCAGCGCCCACACCGAAACGTCGATGTTCCGAAACACGCTTGCCAGCGCTCGCGCCGGCAGACTCGCCCATGGATGGGGGCGTGTGGTGTTGGCGCCGAGCAGTGCCAGCCCAAGCCCGAATACCGATGCAATACTTGACGATGCCACTGCCATCAGGATCGTTTCCTGGAGTTTTTCCATGATGCGCGGCAGGCGTGACCAGGCGCGTTCGTCGGGGATGAAGTTGACCGCTGCCCAGCTGAAGGCGCGTGGCACAGAAGTCAGACCCTGAACCACGTCGTACTGAGTGATCGCGATCGAAACGTAGGTCAACCCGATAAGAACGATCGCGGTGAGGGCTGAATACAGACGGCGGCGGCGAAAAAAAGCATCAGGCTGCATGGCGTTCTCGTAAGTCGAGGATCAGCTCGCCGGCTTCGGAACCGTAGATGTGATACACCTGGGAGTTGCTGAGCGCATCTGGCGGACCGTCATAAATGACCTGCCCGCAGTTGATGCCGATGATCCGTTCGGCATAGTGGAGCGCCACATCGACCTGATGCAGGTTGACGAGCACGGTGATCCCCATGGTTTGGTTGATATCGCGCAGTGTGTCCATAATCACCTTCGCCGAACTCGGATCGAGCGATGCTATCGGCTCATCGCACAGCAGCATTTTCGGCTGTTGCACCAGCGCACGGGCAATGCCGACGCGCTGCTTCTGACCGCCGCTCAACTGGTCACAGCGTTTGTACATGTGCTCAGCCAGACCAAGACTTTCGAGGATACGCACTGCCTCTCGTTTCTCTTCCTCTTTGTAGAGACCCAGGATGCCCTGCAGGGTGTTCTTGTATCCGAGCCGTCCGTGCAGGACATTCTCGATCACACTGAGCCGATTCACGAGGTTGTAGTGCTGGAAGATCATTCCGATCCGGGTGCGATGGCGACGCAGCGCTGCACCGCGCAGGTTGTTCACACTGACGCCATCGAATCGAATATCGCCGCTGCTCAGGTCGATCAACCGGTTAATACAGCGCAGCAAGGTCGATTTTCCGGCGCCCGACGGACCAATAATCCCGACAAATTCGCCTGGATGCACCGAAAACGTGATCGAGTCGAGCGCCAGCGTCGTCGTTCCATAGCGCTTACTCACATTGTCAACCTCAAGCAGAGCCATCGATTCTCCCTTTCGAATGCCTCACCAGTTCCAGACGGAGCACTGGAACTGGTGAAGGCCTGTTATTTGAGTCGCAACTAGCGCAGGGCGCGAATGGGTTCGAAGAACGAATCTTCAACCACCAGGAAGCGCTCGGCGTCGGTTTTGCGGAAGAGTGGCTTGAAACCGGCATCGATCTCGGCTTTGGTGGCAAAGATGCGCGGGTTGTTCGCAACCTCGTCCGAGGTAAGTTTATCCTGCAGGCGCTTGATGTCATCGGCGCTCAGCATGCTGCTATTGGCAACGAATGGGGCATTGATGACCGGCGTTGACGAGATGAGCACGAACTCGGCGCCGGGAAACTTGTCGAATGGCTCATCGGCGTTCTCACGCACGCGGTAGACGGCGCCGGGCCGGTTCGCTTCACCGGATGCCAGTTCGACATAGTTGCTGACACACACATCGCAGAATGCGGCAACATCAACTTTGCCCGACAGCAGGTTAACTGCCGATCCCTGATGCGAACCGCCAAACTGAACATCGGCGAAGAATTTGCCAGCCCCGCCTTCAATCAGATCTTCCGCCTTCAGATCTTTCCAGCGCTCCTGCTGGCTGAAATATTTTGCAATTGTGGCTGATGGCACACGGAAGCCGGAGGTCGAAGAACTGGAAACGAAGGAGAAGCGCTTTCCTTGAATGTTGTCGATCTGGAAGACCCCATTATTCTGGTATTCACCCTCCTGACCGAGCGGGACGGCAAGCCAGCTGTAGTATACGGCCGTCTCGACTGTACCATTGGCGCCACTCGGGATGACCAGCGGAACAATCGCCGGGTTTTTTTCACGCGCCTGGACATACCCTTCTGCGCCAAAAAAGCCCAGATGGGCATTGTTGTTGGCGAGCGCCTCGATGGCGATAAGGTAATCGGTTGTGACACGATGCTCGACCGGTCGTCCAAGCGTTTCACTTACAATGGCGCCTATCGCGTCACGAGCATCTTTTAACTCGCTCCCAGACTCATTCGGAAGCCACGCAATAACAACCGGCGCGTCAGGGCTATTCGTCGTTGTCCCACCGCTGCCACCACCGCACGCCGACAGAGCGATTGCGAAGATGGCGACAATAAGCGATAAAAGCCGCACAGACCGCATAAGGAAAACCTCCTTGCACGCTTTGCACGATGCCGGTGCATCGTCGTCGGAAGTTTATACGGTGAAGGTTATGGTGAGGTTATATGAACGTAGGCTTTTGCTTAAGTCCAGGTGAACATTTCCCCGGCTGTTACATGAACACCCTGTACAGTGGTGCGCCACAGCACGCCTGCATACGGTATGCAAGATCTGTCGTCCGAACCACAATGGGATTGAGAAGGTCAGCGTGGAGGAAAAGAGGAAAAAACGCTCTTCGTGCGGGGAAACAGCATGGGTGACGTTTGAGCGCGTCGCCCATGCTGTACAGACAGTGATCTACCCCTGATGCCGCTCCTCGATGTGCGCGCGCAGCAGCCACGCCATCTTTTCGTGTTTTTCCATCAACCCTGTCAGAAAGTCGCTCGTGCCCATGTCGTCATACTGCTCGTCGCAGGCGCGCAGGTCCTGCCGCAGATGGCGGATGATCGCCTCATGGTCGGCGACCAGCTGGCGGAGCATACCGCGCTCATCAGGGAGATCGCCGGGATGTTCGGCGAGCGTCGCAAGCTGGAGGAACTCGGTCATCGTTCCCGGCGCTGCCGGTCCCAACATCCGGATGCGCTCGGCAATATCGTCGATATCATCGGCGAGCGCTTCGTACTGCTGCTGGAACAGGGCATGGAGCGGACCAAACGCCATGCCAACCAGGTTCCAGTGATAGTTGCGCAGCCGGGTGTAGAGGACATGCTCATCCGCCAGCAGGCGGCTCAGAATGGCGGCAACGCCCTGAACGCTCGTGTCGCTCAAGCCAATGTCAGGCTTTGGGGTCGTTGTAATGCGTCCCGTTCCAATTTCGGCGCTCATACGGACTCCTTTCCTGTGGGTATTGCTTGCAATCATAACGTTGTGCAGCTACGACATCTATAACGGTACCAGAAATCGAACCCAGAAGCAAATGCATTTATCTGTCGCTGTTCTTTTGCGCAATTGGTTCCTGCTTTTGCGGCATTTTCGCGCGCAGTTGTTCGTTCTCTTTCTCCAGTTGCGCAATCCGCTGCTCCAGTTCCGCCTGGAGTTTGCTCAACCGCCGCTCGCGTAATGAGTGGCGAATGCCGCTGTATCCGGTGAATAACGCAACAAGCGTCGCACCTGCGATGACCGCCAGAATCATGACCAGCGACAGTGAGATCGGACCGGACGTGAACATCAGCAGGCGCACTTCGACCGGCTGCGGATTCTGCACGCCGAACAATACCAGCATGACTGCCAGAACAGTCATCAGAATGAACATAAACACCCGCATGGACAACCTCTGCAGCGGTATCTGCGCTCTGTGTGCATAAGGCTATCATATCACAGAACCAGATTCTGAGGAAAAAGAGTGCAGGGACGAGACGTTTCGTCCCATCCCTGCCTCCGTTTGGTGAAAAACCCGGATGCTATGCCATGCGGCGGCGCAGCACCAGACCCGCACCAATCAGCGCTGCAGCAACGACCAGCGCCCACATAGCGATGCTCGTCTCGCCACCGGTGCGCGGCAGGGCAGCCGGAGCGGCCGGCGTTGTCACTGCGACTTCGACCTTGATATTCGCCAGCTCGCCGACGGCGAACACATCGTAGATCTTGCCGGTCTCAAGGCGCGTCCCCCTCAGATCCAGCACCACAGCATCACCGCCGGCCGGGGTGACCTGCAGGTCATAAGAACCGGCATCGACTGGCAGGTAGTTGCTGGCATTCGGGAACGCCAGATTCGAGATCAGGGTCGGTCCGCCGGCAACCTTGATGTCTACAGCCGGTGCATCCGGCGAGAAGTGGATCACGCGCACATGCGCCTTGCCTGCCGCCGGCGCCGTCAGGTCGTCCATCAGAATGGTCGGCTTGATGTCAGCCAGTTTGCCCGTTGCAGCAATGGTGTACGCCTTGCCTGCTTCGATCCGCACACCCTTCGCGTCGATCACGACCGGTGAGGTGGCGCCTGCCGGAACAACCTGGATGTCATAGCTGCCTGCAGGCAGATCCAGATAGGCGCTGGCGGCGAAGAATGGAACGTTGGTGAGCGCCCGGTTGCCATTGACGATCACATCAACGGCAGGAGCGTCTGGCGAGGCGTGAACGACACGTACCTTGGCTGTGCCAGACTGAGCGAACGCCGCTGGCGCAACAACCAGCGCGAGCAGCGCGCCGAGCAGGAAAAGGATCCACGACTTGCTTCGCATGATAGACCTGTCCTCCTTCGATACATTGTGCTGCCAGCCCTTCGCTGTGCAGCTGCTTTGCACTTTCAATACAGGTAACGAACAATGTACGAAATCGGATCTGTCTTAAGCAAACTCTCATCAGAGCAGACGCTCATAGAGTTCGAGAAACCCGCGCCCCAGTTGCTCCAGTCCAAACGAACGCACGACTTTCTCGCGCCCGTATGCGCCAAAGCGCCGCCGCAGCGCCTCATCCTCGCCGAGCCGCCGCACCGCCTCTGCATAGGCAGCGACGTCGTCGCGCGGGCAGAGAAAACCGGATCGTTCATGATCGACGACTTCCGGCAGCGCTGAGATGCGCGTCGTTACCACCGGTCGGCCACACGCCAGCGCCTCTGCCTGTACGATGCCGAATCCCTCAAGGCGCGACGGCGCGAGCAGAATGTCGCACGACTGATACGCCGCCACCAGACCGTCGCGGTCCGGCGCTCCGATTGGGACCATGCGCGGATGCGGCGAACCTTCATCAACGCCCTGAAAGCCGCTGGTGTAGTAAAGCACATACGATTCCGGCAGCCGATCGAGGATGCGCGGCAACAGATCGAACCCTTTGCGCCGCGTCCGGTTGCCGACGAACAGCAACCGAATGCGTCCGCCTTTATCGGGCAATCCATCGTCACGCCGTTTCAGGTTGGGGGTGGGTACGAACACATCGGTGTCGATCCCGTCATAGATGACTGTGGTGTTGGTGAATCCGTAGGTGTGCGCAACCTGCTGCTGGGTATACCGCGAAACGCACACCACAGCATCGGCGGAACTGATCGACCACCAGTCGTAGCGGGATTCGACCAGACGATAGAACAGACGCTGCGCCAGGGTGCTGTACGGCTGAAGATCGGGATCGGTCGTCAGGTGATGAACCGTTGTGACGAGGGGACGCCCCGGTGCGCGCAGCGCAAACGCCACCCGTGAACGTCCCTGAATGAGGTCGAATCCGCCCCACCAGCCGCGCGGCAGTCCGCGCGGGATCAGCATGGGCAGGAAGTTGTAGATCTCCGGCAGGCGCAGCAGTTCGGCGCGCGGCGCACCATAGCGTCGCACCGCGCGGGTGATGTTCTGGATGCCGAAATCGACGCCGCCGCGACCAATCGGTGAAATGTAGAGCGGACGAACCATTCCCCGTGATCAAAATCTGTCCGAGGCATACGGCGCAAGACCGGCGAACAACCGCTCGAACAACGCCAGCGCCGGGCGGGAGTGTACATCGAGCAATCCGAATGCCGCCGCCGTGCGTGGTCGCACATAGCGGCTGTAGATTTGCGCCAACATTCGCACATCGCAGCGCAGATCCGCGTTCGTTTCAGCATCCAGGCGTTCGACCCGCGCGCTGCCGCCTTCGACGTCCAACGCGAAGATACCGTTATTATGCTCCATCCAGTCATCGGTGATGTGTAACGTCAGACGACCGGCAACATCACGGGGGAAGGGGTATGCCTCGAGCGCCGGCGCTACGTCCACAATGCGCAGCATCAGACCCGGCGCCATCGTGCACTGGAGCGGATCGGGCATCAGCGCCTGCACCGGTGCATCGGCGGGCGCGTTGAAGATCACATCGACGCACTGATCGTCGAATGCTGCGAAAAAGGCGAAAATCTGAGCACGCGCCTGCGGATCGAGCGCCACCGCTTCCCGACATTGCAACACACGCCCTTGCTCGCTCTGTTCGATGCGAAAGATAATGTACGATCGTCCATGACCGGCGTCGTCGCGCCAGACATACGCCCAACGTGATGAGCCTTCATTCGAGCGAAGCACCCGCGTCTGCCACCAGGTTGTGGTGCGTTCCAGCGGGCCAAACCGTCCGCGCAGCGCACGACGATAGATGGCGTCGAGTTCCATGACCGCGGATGAGCTGTCGTCGAGGCGCACCCACGCACCTGCCCGCTGAGTGCGAAACGCGGCGAAGAATGCCGGGGCTCCGTGGAACCGGCGCGCCTCGTAAAATGTCGCCCAACCATAGCGCCGGTAGAACGACTCCTTGAATGCGCTCAGGATGCTTAGCGGCGTTCCCTGCCCGCGCAACTCGTCGCACACGTCGCGGAGCAGGCGCGCCACATATCCGCGGCGCCGCGCTTCGGGAAGCGTGGCGGCCATGCCGATGCCGCCGACCGGGATTGTTCCGCCGCTGCCATGCGCCGCACGCAGCGGGTGAAGGACGCACTGCGTCACCAGACGACCGTTGCGGTAGAGACCGCGCACGTCTGACGCTGCGGTCTGCTGCACACGTCGCGCATCGTCGAGGGAAAGATTGTACGCCAGCGCCGCGTTGAACGCGAACTGATCGTCGTCGGGCGCCACCTTACAGTACTGGAGATCATCGGGAGTCGCGCTCATCGTTTTGTCCCACTCCCCTTTGAAGAACTGCGCACAGCAGCGAGGACGCAACGCATCATCTTCTCACAACCGGCTTTTCGACCACAACGAAGTAACTCCCAGAGCGCAACCTTCCAAACAGCCACAGGTCGAGTTCCATGAAGAGCGTTACAGCCAGGAGCGCATAGTAGACCAGCCCGCGACGCTGGAGGCGCGCACGCATCCGCTGCCGCGCCCGAATCTCGCGCGCCGTGCCTTCACCAACTGACGCAGCGCCGTCGTGTCGTCCGGCATTCTTCCGGTTGCGTCCCACAATGGCTTCACCGAGTTTCATCAGCACATGCTCGACAAAACTGGTCGCCACACTGTTCCAGAACACAACACGCACCGGACGCAACCCGGCGCGTTGCATTGCATCGAGCACATCTTCCCAGGTCGCCAGCGCCTTGATGTGATCCGATTTGCGGCGCGCCTCACGCTCGAAGTCGTAGACGCCGGCGCGGACGAATTGCCGACCGAGCCAGCGACTCGCCTCGATGAGCGGTTGCAGACGCGACGGCTCGCGCGTGTTCGAGAAGACCAGGAACCGTCCGCCGGGACGCAGCGCCCGCGCCGTTTCGCGGAGGTACGCATCGATCACCTCGCGCGGGAAATGTTCGAGCACATCAATCGAAAACGCTTTGTCGAACACGCCATCGGCGAACGGCAAACGACGCGCATCCCCCTGGATGAGCGCGACAGTGTTTACTGCCTCATCAGCAAACAACGTCGCCGGATCGACGCCGACCATCAGGCGCACACGATCGGCGTTCCACGCGGCGAACTTCGCATTGCCGCACCCGCTGTCGAGCACAACATCTCCGGGACGCAGGTCGAGCAGACGCTGCAGCGCCCGGTTCCGCACTCCGGCTGCGAGCAACGGCGGCGCCAGATCACGGTAGTCGAGTTCGTGCGCCAGTTCTTCTTCTTCACTGACGTACTTCGACACGTAGCCAAACGCCACGCCGCGCGGCATAAGGTCAAGATACCCGTCGCGGCGCGGATAATCGGCGCCGCACGCTGTGCACGCCACGCCGTCGTCGGTCACGATCAGATCGCGCGAACTGCATGTTGGGCACTGGAGCAGGCGGTAGAGGTCGTAAGGGACCATATGGCGCATAAAAATGACAAAAATGGCACTTGCGCACCCCCCGTCTCTTCGGCTAGAATAGAGATGCGCAGACGCGCCAGAGGATACCACCAGATCGGCGCCAGCGCAAATTGGTTTCGCAAAACCTCTTGTCTTCTGCCCACGGCAGCGTTGACCGTGGAGTGCGCAGGAGATCTGCGCGGCATGCTCTACTCGCAGCGGCGGTAGAGGCCCCAGTCCCGCGCGGGATGGGGTGCAGGGGCAAGGGGTCAAGTAAGTGAGGGTCTATGTTACATGTGTGGAAGACGGACGAAGGCGTCCGCGTCCGACCGCGAACCCGGCCGGTCAAAGGATGTATTGGGATTCGCATCCGGCCCTTCCGGCGAACGGACGATGAGTATGCGGCAGTCGCAGCAATCGTTGCTCGCGCGCCTGCCAGCGAGGTATGTGATTTCGAGTACAGCAACCCCGCAGATCTCCGCGCTTTCGACGACGTGTTCGCCTCTGACGCTCAGCCGCGTCGCTATGTTGCTGTGGCGCCCGACGGCGCCATCATCGGGTATGCGCACACATTTCCCACCACCTGGATCGCCGAGCCAGGAGGATTCTGGGCGGCAGTTCGCGTCCTGCCCGCCTACCGACGCCTGACCATCGGGCGACAGTTGCTTGCCCGCGCCCTCGGGGAAGCGCATGCCGCCGGGGGGTTGTTTGCACTGGCGGAAGTGCGTGAACAACTTGCAGATGCCACCGATTTCGCCGAACAGACCGGCTTTGCCGAAATGCTGCGCAGCTGGGAACTGCGTCTCGATACGCGCACCGTCGATAGCGCTCTGCTCCGACGCTATGTTGACCGCGCCGAGGCGTCTGGCATTCGCCTGACAACCCTCGCCGCGCTGCGCGAGGTCGATCCCGACTGGCTGCCCAAACTGCACGCGCTGCACTTTACGCTCAACCGTGATGTGCCCCTTCCTGACGCCCCCAACATTACGGTTGAATGGTTCGAGCGTTTTGCGCTGACCTGCCCGGAGGCATTCTTCATCGCGCTCGACGGCGACCGCTACATCGGTGAGAGCATCATGCATCCTGATGACCGACAACCCGATGCGCTCAACCAGCGCATGACCGGGGTGTTGCGTGAGTATCGCGGGCGTGGCGTGGCTATGGCGCTCAAGGTGCTGACTATTGAATATGCGCAGACCCGCGGCTATACCCAGATCAGCACCTGGGTCGAGTCGACCAATGCCAGCATGCTGGCGATCAATGAACGCCTTGGGTTTACCCGCCATCCAGGATTGGTAGTGTATCGCCAGGATCTCACCTGACGCTCGCACTCCTGCATTTTTGCCGCTTGACAATCTCAAGGGTTCTGTGCTATGCTCTCTCAGGTGAGCAGAGACGTAGAACAAACTGTTCAATGCTTACCCTGGCGGATTAATCGATAACCGGAAGAAAGGCGATAGCGACAATGACACTCAGCATCCACATGCTCATCATGAGCGATCGAGTACGCGGTATTCCGCTGTACGCTGCTGATGGTCGCCATGCGCCCATTTTCCGGAGGCTCAAGCGTTGAAACGCATCACACGTTGAGCAACCGGGCCGTGGGCGAAAGGCAACCAGCGCTCACGGCTCTTTGATTCTTTTCTCAAGGCCGCGGGCGCTTACATGGAACCCGCGGCCTTTTGCTTGTCGTGACCCGCCGTGGTTCCATCCAGCAGCACCACCAACCAAAAGTGACGGTACATGTCGAACCTGTGTGCTATAACAGGAGGGCAGCTATCGAGGAAGGGAGCAAAACGGTGTTGATTCAGGAACGTGATGGAACGATCACCCGCCTGCTGTCGCCGCCGCCGGATACGGATCGGCACAGCGTCCAGGTGGAAATTTCGCCCGATGAGGTAGAACATCAGGGAAACCTGTTCGATCGATTGATCGAGTACGCTTTTACGACGCTGGGAGCGCGCTTCCTGGAAGTGCGCATCACGACAGGTGATGAATAAAGCAGGAGCATAACCGTGGTTGCAGGACATACCATGTCGTCGCCGGACATTCAGCGCATGGCTGCGCGCACCGATGTCGCGCTCGAAGTGCACGACGCCTTGAAGCGCTTCGGGCGCGAAACGACCCAGACGCAGCCGTTCTGGAAACGCAACGCGCGCAAAGCGCCGGAAACGACTGTGGCCGTGGATCATATCTCGCTCCACGTTCAACGCGGCGAGATATTCGGTCTGCTCGGCGCGAACGGGTCAGGCAAGTCAACGCTGATTCGGCTGATCTCAACGCTGCTCATTCCCGATGGCGGCGAGATCCGCGTCTTCGGTTACGATGTTCAGCGTGAGGAACGCACGGTGCGTCGGTTGATCAACCGGGTCAGTGTCGAGGCGTCATTCTTCAAGAAGTTGTCGGCGCTGGAAAATCTGATGTACGCTGCGCGCCTCTACGATCTGCCCGGCGCCTATGCGCGCAAGCGTTCGATCGAGGTGCTGCGGAGCCTTGGTTTGAGCGAGAAGCGGCTGTATGAGCCGCTCGAGCATATGTCGCGCGGGATGCAGCAGAAAGTCGCAATTGCGCGTGGTCTGCTCACCTCGCCGGTGCTGCTGCTGCTCGATGAGCCAACCACCGGTCTCGACCCGCGTTCGAAGCACGATGTGCAGCGCTTCATCCTGCGGATGCGCGAGGAGCACGATACGACCGTGTTCCTCACCACGCACGACATGGATGAAGCCGACCGGTTGTGCGACCGGATCGCGATCATCGACAACGGGCGGATCGTGGCGCTCGATACGCCTCGCGGTCTGAAAGAGGCCATTGGCGCCAGAAACGGCAGGAATGGCGCCGCTACGATGGAGGATGTGTTTATGGCGCTCACCGGAAAGAGTCTCGACGACGATTTCGAGTCGTCAGCCGATTTCGAGAGCAACGATGGGGCATAAGCGACAGTCGACAGCGATTGCGCACGATCACGCGCCTCACGAGCGACCGCAACCCGAACGGCTGCAGGGCAGGGTGTTGCGCGCCCAGAGCGGCTTCTTCCGTGTGGAGACCGATCAGGGCATCCTCACCTGCACCCTGCGTGGTCGCCTGAAGAAGGAACGACAGTCCAGCGATATTGCGGTCATCGGCGACCTGGTCGATGTGACGCCAACGATGCCAGGGCATGGTGTGATCGAGGCGGTATTGCCGCGCCGCACAAAACTGGCGCGGCGAGCGCCGGCGTCGAAGGGGGTCTGGAAGGAAGATGTGCTGGCGGCAAACATCGATCAGGTGTTCCTCGTCTTTGCCTGCGCCAGCCCCGAATTCTCGCCGCGTATGCTTGACCGCTATCTGGTGCTGACCGAGGCGAGCGATCTGGATGCTGTGATCGTCGCCAACAAAGTTGATCTCGTGGGCGAAGCGGAAGCGCGCCGCATGTTCGCGCCGTATGAGCGCCTGGAGTACCCGGTGCTCTACACCAGCGCCGTGACCGGTTTCGGCATCGACGCGCTGCGCGAGCGTCTGGCGGGGCGCATCAGCGTGGTGACTGGTCGGTCGGGCGTGGGAAAGAGCAGCCTGTTCAATGTGGTACAGCCAGGGTTGGGGCTGGCAGTTGGCGCGATCAGCGCCGCACTGAACAAGGGACGGCACACAACACGGGTTGCTGAACTGATCCCGCTCGATCTGCCGGGGGGCGGGCGCCTGGCGGATACGCCCGGCATTCGTGAACTGGGACTGTGGCGCTTTCCGAAAGACGAACTTGCGCATTGCTTCCGCGAGTTTCGCCCCTATATCGGACAGTGCTACTTCGCCGGATGCACCCATACCCACGAACCGGACTGCGCTGTGCGCGATGCGCTGGCGCGCGGCGAGATTACCCACGAGCGCTACGACAGTTATGTACGGTTGCTCGAGGGAGAATGAAAGGAGCGTCGCAATTGGATGCATATCCTGCTCCTGGCGCCCGACGACCCGAGGTGGTTCCAGGGGATCGGATCTTCTTGAGTGTGCTGCAGCGCAGCGACATACCGTTTTTCGCGCGCTGGTTCAGTGACCTGGAGTTGACGGTCTACATCGGGCAACCAGGCATGGCGTATACCGGTGAACAGGAAGAGGAGTGGTATGAACGCATCGTGCGTGACCGTGACAGCAAAACGTTCGCCATTGTTGTGCGTGATGATCAGCGCATGATCGGCACGGTCACGCTGTCAGACATCGATCACCGCCGCCAGCGCGCTGCATTGGGCATCGCCATCGGCGATAAAGACGCCTGGGGCAAGGGGTATGGCAGCGAGGCGGTGCGGTTGATGTGCGCCTATGGATTTACATTCCTGAACCTCTACGCCATCTATCTCTGGGTTCTGGGATGCAACCGGCGCGCATATCAGGCATACCTCAAGTCCGGTTTCCGTGAGGCGGGCCGTTTGCGTGGCGGCGTCGTCGTGAACGCTCAACGGTACGACGACATCTTGATGGAAATCACCCGCGATGAGTCTGGTCTGCCGAACCTGACCCATCTTGTACGACAGATAGAGAGTTGAGGATATGACAACCGTATCGGAACGGCGCGGCGGCGTGATCGGACGCGAATTGCGCGGCGCCTACGCATTCATTGAGCGGAATGCCAACCTGATCAAACGCTACTGGGCGTGGGAACTGGTCTGGCTGGCGTATTCAATTGTTAATGCACTCTCGATCACTTTCATCGGGCGCGCGTCAGGAGAAATCACCGGGGCTGCCATCGCGCCGGAGCAGGTCAATACCTTCATCCTGTTCCTGCTGGTTGGAACCCTTGTGTGGCACTATCTGTCAGTTGTGTTCGACCTGATCAGCGAGTCGATCCAGTGGGAACGCTGGGAGGGAACGATCGAGTATACCTTCATGGCGCCGATTTCGCGCCTGACGCATCTGTTCGGGCAGGCGGCATTCGCCATTCTGTTCGCAGTCGCTCATACAGCCATCATTCTGGCGATCGTTGCGGCATTTTTCCGCATCGATCTGAGCCGGGCGGATTTCGGCGCGATGCTGGTGGTGCTGATCGCCGGCAGCACGAGTTTTATCGGTCTGGGCATGTTCGCCGCCATTCTGCCGCTCCTGTCGCCGGAAAAGGGGTTGCAGATGACGAACATCATCAAGGCGCTGGTGTTGCTCGTCAGCGGCGTCTACTATCCGGTGAGCGTCCTGCCGGAATGGCTGCAACCGCTGGCGTACATCTCGCCGGCAACCTATATGCTCGATGGCATTCGCGAAGCGCTCCTCAATGGCGCCAGCATCGAGTCCCTCTGGTCGGGGCGCGTGCTGCCGCTGCTGTTGACCGGTGTGCTCACCATCCCGACAGGCTTGTGGGCATTCATGCGCGCTGAGCGGTACGCCAAAGCGACCGGTCGGCTGAAACGGAATGGATAATGTTTCCGGCATCTCAATAAGGAGACTGTATGTCGTTTCATACCAGAGATCTCGGCGACGGATTGGTTGTGCGCTGGTCGACCGCTGCCGACCAGGAACGCATCGCGGAACTGTTTGCGCATGTGTTTCGCCGCACCGCCGACGATCCGCCAAACGAGCGGATGATCGCCTATGTACGCGATCAGATGAGCGGCCAGCACCCGTTGGTCGGTCCAGACGATGTGGCGCTGGTCGAGGATACACGGAGCGGAATGGTCGTTGCGGCGACGGCGGTCATGCGGCAGCGCTGGGAGTATGCCGGTATTCCGTTCTCGCTCAGCCGCGCCGAGCCGGTCGCCGCGCATCCGGAGTACCGCAACCGCGGTCTGGTGCGGGCAACGTTCGACCTGATGCACGCGCGCAGCGCCGAACAGGGCGATCTGGCGCAGTGCATCACCGGCATTCCGTACTTCTACCGTCAGTTTGGCTATGAGTTTGCGGTTGATCTGGGCGGCTCGCGCACGGTTATGCTGTCGATGATCCCCGATGCTAAAGAAGGTCAGTCCGATCCGTTCACATTGCGCGACGCCACCCTCGACGATCTGCCGCACATCCGGATGCTCTACGAGCGCGAGCGTTCCCGTCCCGCCGGCGGCTTGCCGATCCTGACGTCCACACCGTTCGACCACGACTACTGGCGCTGGACGCTGAGCAGGCAGACATTCGAGGCTGGCGAGGGATGGCAGACACGTATGATCGTTCGCGCCGATGGACAGGCTGTCGGGTATGTGCTGACCGGACGAGTGCGCTGGAGTCCGGAGAAGCTGCGTGTCGTGGGGATGATGGTCGAGCCGGGCATACCACTGACCAGCGTCATGGCGCCGGTGCTGCGCGCGTTGCGCACAATAGCGCCAACCGTGCCGGTCGTGCCACCAAAAACCGGAGAACCGCGCGCGCTGGTCTTCGTGTTGGGCGCGTCTCACCCGGTCTATGACGCGATCGGAGACGATCGGATCGCACAGCGCGAACCGCCATATGGCTGGTATGTGCGCGTTCCTGACGTGCCACGCTTTTTGCACCACATTCGTGCAATACTGGAGCGTCGTCTGGCGGGGTCATTTCTGGCCGGGCATACCGGTGAGTTGAAGATCGATTTCTACCGGGGCGGGTTACGCATGGTTTTCGAGGAGGGGCGTCTGGCATTCATCGAACCGTGGCGACCGCCGCTCTACGGTGATGAAGCCGGTGCGGGATTCCCGCCGCTGGTCTTCCTCCAGTTGCTGTTTGGGCGACGCAGCCTGGAAGAACTGCGCGCCTGGCACGACGATGTATGGGCGGAGGATGAACCGGCGATGTTGCTCAATGTTCTGTTCCCCAAACAGCAATCGTGGGTGCTGCCGCTGGATTGAGAGACGGCAGCGTTCACCCATCGTGCGTACACCCCGGCTGCAGCGGATGCAGAGGGACGCAGAGAGGTTCGACGCACGCTTCCGACGGATATTGACATAACTTTTCATTACTTATGCATGTGAGCTCTGAATTTGCGTCCCAGATCTGGCATCTATCTCCACCGGGCTGTCACATCAAACTCGATAAGCTCCTTTTTCGAGTTTCGCTTCCGCACAGGTCGACAAGTGACTCGTGAGAACCCGAGTTCAGCAAGCATCTCGGCGTAGATGCGCTCAGTAGGAACCAGGGCGCCGTAGAACGATGAGTTTCCAACAATATAATGCACTTCTGCGCCTGCCTCCAGCAATTTTGGAAGTTCGCAAAAGTGAGCCCACATGTCATCAAAGTATTTCGTGATGTACCTGGCGAGCAACGATCCGCTCTTGTTATCGGTGCGTGCGATCGTCAGGAGAGCATTTGTCAGTTGAGTGCTGTTGAACTGTTTCTCCTGGCGTTCCCAGTGATGGAGTCGGCTGGTCGCAATGCCCCAGGTTCCACCAATCGCTGTCCAATCAAGTTCGCCTGCATCTCTGCCATTGTTGAGAAACCCGAGCCAGTACATATACGGTCGTAACTCGCGAATATACGACATGCGGTTAGCATATGGCGGTGACGTAATGACCAGATCGAACCTCCGAGAGATAGTTTTGCTTAACTCGCGCGCGTCTGCAAGCATAACTGAGACCTGACCGACGGGATTCTCAGCAGCGCCGTTTAGCACAAACTCAACATCTTCCTCGAATAGTACATCTCTATCGATGGAGAAAAGGAACGATTGTTGTACGTCGCTCTTGAAGGACATCGACTGATGATTGAACGCAGCATTTGATTGCTTGATCAACGTTCGGCAGAACGCGACCATGAGAAGGTTGCGAACTTCAGTGTCGGATTGCGTGATATGTTCAATAGCTGCGCGCAGAAGGCGCAGGAAATCAAGCGCATCTGCATTCCACCAGCGTTCAATGTTGAAGATGCCAGGAACCAATACCGGCTCAACAGCCCGACTGGCGACAAGATTGAGCGCTTGCTTGCAGGCATCGCGAGTCGCGTCGATGCTCGCAGGTGAGTAGTGAGCGGTCTTCGACCGTGCAAGCCAGACAAGAAATGGATTGATGTCGGTAGTTACTCCCTTGTGACCATGACACGCAGCGCAAAGTACGGTTGTGCCGGTTCCGCAAAACGGGTCTAAAATTAGCCGCGCATCAGTGTGGTTCACTACTAACTCCTCGACGATCTGAAAAGAATAAGCAGGTGTTAGCCTGAGCCAGCCGTGTCTTCCAGTCGTCGCATTACGCTTGAAGGTATACTCAGACCGTTGTCGAAGTTGTTCTTGCATTGTCTTCGAATTCATGCCTGACTCTCTGGCGTAAGCAGCGCTGTCAAAACCATTTCTATCTCTTTCCTCAAGACAGCGCTATTTCTTGCAAAAAAGCCCGCTAGATCATAGCCAATAATGTCTTTCATGAAGTCGTAAGTAGATATAAGACATTATCGGAAAGTTATCGCATTAATTAGACTGAAAGGTATTGTTTGACAAGATTATACATATATGCTATGATAGCAGAAGAAAGAAC
>FWPU01003461.1_pt1 | contig 39815 bp, 35 predicted proteins | sample 2228361 | NCBI WGS metagenome assembly FWPU01 (sample SAMEA103939777, study PRJEB20133) | metagenome | reverse complement strand
TTTTTGTCAACGATAATCAAATCATTTTTTGAATAATCACTATCAATTAGTAATTATAAAAATCATAATAAAAATTACAAAAAGTTTATAATATATAAACAAATAACTTTAGAGATTAACCTTCAAAAATATTAATCCATAATTTTTCTTAGGAAAGAGGAACTATCTTCTTCATCATTATCATTATTTTTCTTCGCAATATTAATATCGTCTTTTGAATCAAATAAATTATCTGTCTTAAATCCGGCTCTTAAATTTTCATCTGGGAACAGTTCAGGATCTTTTCTTTTCATTCTTAGAATAGTTGGGATATTTAAATCTTCATCACTTCCAATACTCAATTCGTTTTTGGTAATCCCACCGAAATTAACTGCCAACTTTTTGTCATTAGATTTATTACTTCTATCTTGTTTCAAATTATCAATACTGTTCGATTGTCCGTTTGCCCCAAAGCCTGTTGCAATTACTGTGTAAGAAATATAATCGTTAAGTTCTTCTTTAATCACTGCACCAAAAATTACATTAGCCTCTTCACCTGCTGCTTCAAAAATAATATTGTTACCTGCTTCAACTTCCTGCATAGTCATATTAGAAGAACCAGATACATTGAGTAAAATATTTTTTGCGCCTTTAATAGAAACGCCTTCAAGAAGAGGAGACGAAATGGCTTTTTGAGCTGCCTCTATAGCACGATTTTCGCCACTTGCAATTCCACACCCCATCAAAGCCTGACCACTATCTTTCATAACTGTTCTAACATCAGCAAAATCGACATTAATAATGCCTGTCATTGTAATAATATCTGCAATGCCTCGGGTTGCTTCATAAAGAATTTCGTTTGGTTTATCGAACGCCGCAATTGCTGCAGTAGCTGAATCAATGATGCTCAGAATTCTGCCATTAGGAATAACAATTAGGCTATCAACATATTGTCTTAATTCTTTTATTCCCTCTTCTGCATTTTTCATTCTTTGCTTACCTTCCCAGGAGAAAGGTTTTGTAACAATTCCAACAACAAGTGCTCCAAGACTTTTAGCAATTGAGGCAACTATTGGTGCAGCACCGGTTCCTGTTCCACCACCCATTCCACAAGTAACAAAAACCATATCACTACCATCAAGAATTCTTGTCAATTTATCACGATCTTCTTCAGCAGCTTTTCTACCAATGTTGGGGAGCGCTCCTGTACCTAAACCACGAGTTATGTTTGAACCAATTTGAATTTTTACTTGTGCAATTGATCTTGCCAGAGCTTGTGCATCTGTATTAATAGCTATGAATTCTACACCGCTTAATCCACGATTGATCATACTATCAATTGCATTGCAACCACCTCCACCAACTCCTACAACCTTTAACACAGCAGAAAGCTTATGAGATTCTTCTCTGTCGAGAGTAATAAATCTCAATCTGTGGTTTTTATTATCTGCCATTATACCTCCTTTTATTATAAATTTTCAAAAAATTCTTGAATTTTCTTAAAATATTTTCCTGGTCTAAATTTTTTATCTTTTTTTGATTTCTTGATTTCTACGGTGCTTTCCTCCTGGATCATTCCAGGCAGTCCTTTAACCAATCCAGCTACGGTAGCAAATTCAGGACTTTCAATTTCATGTGATAAACCTTCTCCAAGATCAAGAGGAACACCAATTCTCGCAGGCATGCCAAAGACATCTTCGGCCAACTCTACACAACCTTTCAGTAATGATCCTCCTCCTGTCAACACAACACCTGCTTTGATCCTATTTTTAAATCCAGAAACCCTAAGTTCGTTATCAATTAAAGTAAAAAGTTCTCTCATTCGAACACTAATAATCTGTGTAAGTAGTGAAACAGGAATTTTGATGTTTCCTCTTGCACCTACTCCTTTAATATATATATCCTCATCTTTGATAATTGCATTTTCTATAGCGTAACCATATTCTTTTTTAATTCTTTCAGCATCAGCGGTAACTATTCCAAGAGTTTCTCGTATATCATTTGTAACTTGATTTCCAGCTACACCAATAACTTTTGTATGTTTAATTGCTTTACGATGAAATATTGCGAGATCTGTTGTTCCTCCTCCAATATCAATTAGCAATACTCCTAAATCTTTTTCATTCTCTTCAAGCACCGAGATAGAAGATGCGATTGGTTGAAGAATATAATTTTTAACAGAATATCCAGCACGTTCTACTGATTTTCTTATATTTTCTATTGCAGGTATTGAAGCAAGTACAACATGGTTAACTGCTTCTAAACGAGAACCACATAAACCTATTGGATCATCAATTCCTCCTTGATAATCAACAAAATATTCTTCAGGTATGATATGTAAAATTTGTCTATCAGAAGGAATTCTAATTGTTTTCACGTCTGATTCGAGGCGTTCTAAATCTTCTTTTGTTATTTCGTTATCTGGATTGTTGATTGTCACATAATTTCGATGCCTTAAACTTGTTATATGTTCACCTGCAACTCCAACATTAAGTTCCCTTACATTGAGTCCAGCTCTATTTGAAGCAATATTCATTGCATTTGATATTGCTTCGGCGGTCTTTGATATATTTGCTACTAAACCGCGATTTAAACCTTCTGATGGAGATACACCAAATCCAAGAATATTAATACTATTCTCTACATGCTCCGCTATTACTGCACATACTTTTGTAGTTCCTAAATCGAGACCCGCTATAACATTTTTTTTCATAATTTCTTTTCTCCTGTTAATAAACTATCTTGTAATCCCAAATAAATATGTTCATTGAATCTGAGATCTACATAATTCATATAGTGATTTACCTCTTTCCCTTTTAAAAAATTCCACAGATTATAAAAGTATACTATTTTTTTAATTTCGTTACCTCTACCAACAATAACTGGATAGTCATATGATGATAGATGAATAAAAACATCATTTCCTCTATTCATATTTATCTCAGATAGTTCATCATATAGTTCTTGACTTATGAACTTGATCCCGCTCAAAATTTTTGATGCGGTCAATAAATCATAACTTCTTTTATAACTTGATAGAATTTTTAATGAATCTTTTCTATAGATATTTGAAATAATTGGGTAATCAACATCCTGCACATTTGGTAGAAACGGGAGTAACTCTAATTTATCTGATACAATAAATTGTTTTTGTTTATCCAGCAGTATAGCTTCAAATTTTTTTTCATATAATTTAATAGATACATTCCCCCTTTCTTCAAATCTAATATCAGCATATTCAACGTATGGATGTTTTTCTATTCTATCCTTAATTAACTGAAGTGACAAATTATGATAATTATTTTTGTCAAGCAGATTTGCGAAAATCAAATAATCTTCTTTTGGAAGATGAAAATTACCTGTAAGTGTAATTGATTTAATTGGGTATTCATTTCTCTTAGTAGAAACTCCTATATAAAAAATTATTCCACTTAGTACAATTAGAAAAATTATGTTTAATATTCTACTTATCATATTATTAAAATTCTTTTTTATCTCTTAACTTAAGATATTCAACAAATTGTTCCCCGTATTTCCAAATATCGCCTGCTCCCATTGTTATGATAATGTCATCCTTTAGATAAATACTTTTTAATAAATCAGGAATTTTAGTTTTATCAGGTTCATAAAAAACTTTTTTATGACCATATTTTTTTGCAGCATTGGCAATTAATTCTCCCGATATTCCTTCTATTGGTTTTTCTCTTGCTGGATAAATATCGGTGCAAATAAAAACATCAGAGTTTAGAAAAGATCGACCAAATTCTGCATAAAAATCTCTTGTTCTTGAATAAAGATGTGGTTGGAATACTGCAACCAATCTTCTATTCCATCCTCGTCGAATTCCATCAAGAGTAACATCAATTTCTGTAGGATGATGTGCATAATCATCAATAACCATCACATCTACATCATATTTTTTTTCAAAACGACGTAATACACCTGTAAAAGATTCCAGGGACTTTTTGATTACTGAGAACTCAACACCCATTTCTTTTGCAATAGTAATTGCAGCAAGTGAATTTTTAATATTATGCAGTCCTGGCACGTTTAGTTTTATCTTCCCAAGTATTTCTCCCTTATAGAGCACAGTAAATTCAGATGAATTTTTTTCATGAGTAATTTCTATTGCTCTTATATCTGCATGAGGAGATAGTCCATAAGTAAAAATTTTTTTGTTGATTAATGGAATAATATCCTGTAAAGCAGGTTCGTCAAGGCATAATACAACAAAGCCAAAGAAGGGTACTTTATTTGCAAACTCTGCAAATGCAGCTTTAAGATCTTCAAGGTCTTTATAAGTATCAAGATGTTCTTTTTCAAGAGTAGTAATAACAGCAATTACTGGGCTTAATTTTAGAAAAGTTCTATCAAACTCATCTGCTTCAACAACTATAAACTCTCCTTTACCCAGTCTTGCATTTGTTCCTCCCAGACTATAAAGTCTTCCACCAACTATAATTGTTGGATCAATCCCTGCCTCGGTCAACACAAGTCCTACCATAGATGTAGTTGTCGTCTTACCATGTGTTCCTGCAATTGCAATACCATATTTCATACGCATACATTCCGCAAGCATTTCAGCTCTTTTGATTACAGGAATTTTTCTTTCAATTGCTATTTGTACTTCAACATTATCAAGAGTTACCGCTGATGAATAGACTACCAAATCTGCATTCTCCACATTTTCAGGTGAATGACCTTCATAAATTTTAATTCCGAGATTTTCAAGTCGTGCTGTAATTTCAGTTTTATGCAAATCTGAACCTGTTATGTTAAACCCCTGGTTTAATAATATTTCTGCTATTCCACTCATTCCTATACCACCAATTCCAACAAAATGAATATTCTTTATTGTTTTTGTCATCATAATTTAAATTTCCTTATTAATTCGATATAAAACATGTTATCATCAAAAATTAATATATTTCTGCAAGTTTGATAATTCTATTAGCTATAATATCTGCAGCTTCAGGTTTAGAAAATTTCTTAATGTTTTCTTTTAATTGATTAATCTTTTTCTCATCATAAATTGTATCAAGAACCATTTTCAAAAATTCATTTGATAAATTTTTGTCCTCTATCATAATTGCTGCATTATTTTCTACCAATACTTTTGCATTTTTATATTGGTGATTTGCAGCTACATTAGTTGATGGAACAAAAATTACAGGCATTCCAAGATAAGATAGTTCCGATATTGTCGTAGCACCTGCACGGGCAACTACTAAATCGCATGCACTATATGCTAATTTTATATCAGTAATAAAAGGAAGAACTTTTACATAAACATTTTCGTAGATTTTATAATTTTCAATATATGCAGAGCCTGTTTGCCATACAATCTGAATATTAGCTTTCAACAATTCATCGAGTGATTTTGCAACTGCCTCATTGATTGATTTAGCCCCGAGACTACCTCCTAAAACGAGTAAAGTTTTTCTTGAATTTCCAAGAGAAAATTTTTTCAAAGCTTCTTCTTTATTTTCAAGAGTTATATCAGTACGAATTGGATTACCTGTAACAAATAATTTTTCTTTTTTACGGAAATATTTTTTTGAATCTTCAAAAGTTAAATGAATTTCGTCTGCTTTATTTTCAAGTAATCTGTTTGTTAGGCCAGGATAACTATTTTGCTCAAGTAAAATAATTTTAGATCCGAGAATGGAAGCTGCCCAAATTACAGGACCCGAAACATATGCGCCTGTACCTATTACAACGCGTGGTTTAAGTTTCATATTAATCATCATAGATTGAAAAAAACCTATAAAAAGTTTTAATGGGAATAAAAGATTATTCAGATTAAATTTCCTTGATAAACCAGCTATAACTATTGATTTGAAATTAAAACCATGTTTTGGAACAACTGTAGATTCAATTTTATTTTTAGTCCCAACAAATAAAATTTCTGCTTCAGGTTTTAACTGACGAATTTTTTCTGCCACTGCTAAAGCAGGATACAAATGTCCACCTGTACCACCACCAGCAAATATGAATCTATAATTTGTTCTCATCCTACTTGTGCCAATTTTAATTGTTCTGTTCTTAATGACTGCTGAGCAACATTTAGTATTATTCCAATTGATATTGAAAGCAATAAGATTGAAGTTCCTCCAAAGCTAATAAAAGGGAGTGGAATTCCTGTAGTTGGTAGTAATCCAGTGACTACCCCAACATTAATAAAAGCATTTATTAAAATATGGAAACCCAATCCAAATACTAAAAGCTGCCCAAATTTATCCTGAGATTTTTTAGCAATTATTAAACAAGCAAAGAACAAGACCAGATATAACAATAGAATGCAAAAAGTTCCTACGAAACCAATTTCTTCACCAATGATCGAAAAAATAAAATCTCCATAAGATTCTGGCAGAAATAAATCGCTCTGACGACTATTCCCGAATCCCAGGCCCTTTAATCCTCCGCTACCCAGTGCAATTTTTGCTTGAGTCACCTGAACATTTATATCGTTCCCTGTTAATAAACTATTTATATAATCCATTAATCTCTGACGGGCATGTTTGAATAACATTAATACTGGAATAAATAAAGTTCCAAAAAATACAAACACACCTAAAATGTGTTTAACTCGAGCACCACCCACATATAATATCACAAAAGAAGTTAAAATTATTATTATGGATGCACTTACATGGGGTTGAACAATAATTAATCCAAGTGTTATAACAATCCATACCAGTGCATATAAAAAACCATTTTTAAAATCTCTTATTAGATTTTTCTTTCTTTCAATTAACTCTGCAAGATGAATTATTAAAAATATTTTAGCCAATTCAGAAGGTTGAAAACTAAATAAACCAAAAACATTAAGCCATCTTCCAGCCCCTTTCGTTTTTGTTGCAGTAAATAAAGTAATAATCAAAATTACAATTATACCCAGCATAAACCATTTACTAAACTTTCTATAATAATCGTATGGAATAGTTGCAAACACAAAGATTAAAATGACTGCAAGTACAACTTTCCAAAGATGTGAACTAAAGAAAAAGTATAAATTGTTAAATTTATTTAAGCTATAAAATCCACTTGCAGTAAATACCATTATAGCTCCTAAAAGCATAAGAGCAATAACAATTAACACCAAAACTTTGACCATAAATCTCATCATTTCAATTTATTCACCGCTGTTTTAAAAACATTACCACGATGTTCGTAATTATCATACATATCAAAACTTGCACATGCAGGCGATAATAGAACAACCGAGCCTTCCAAAGCTTCTTTTCTTGCAGCTTCAACACAGCTTTCCATAGTTTGTTTATACTCAGTAGGAACGATGTCTTTGAAATACTCATAAATCTTGTTTGCAGAAGAACCAATAGCATAAATTTTTTTAACTTTTTGTATAACCAAACCACGAATTTTATCATAATCATTACCTTTATCTTTACCACCAAGAATTAAATAGATGGGTTTATTAAAACTTCTAAGAGCATACCAAACTGAATCAACATTAGTAGCCTTAGAGTCATTATAATATTCCACTCCATCAAGTTCTCTTACAAATTCAATTCTGTGTTCAACACCCTTAAATGAAGTAAAAGAATTTTTAATTTTTCTATTCGGAAGATTCAAAATCTTGGCAACTGCAAGTACTGCCAATGCATTTGCAATATTATGCTCACCTTTTATAAATAAATCAGAAACTTTGCATATCTCTTCTTGCTTACCATACCATGCAAAATAAAACTTATTCTCATGAATATATGTTCCCACATCAAGTACATTATTTATTGAAAAACCAATTTTATGAGCTCTAATTAAGTCCAATCTATGAATAATGTTATGATCGTCAGCATTGTAAATATAGAAATCCTCCCCATTCTGATTTTTAGAAACATTGAATTTAGAAGATATATATTGATTGAAATCATTATTATATCTATCAAGGTGATCAGGTGTAATATTTAATATCATTGAAAATTTTGGTTTAAATTGATCAATAAAATCAAGTTGAAAGCTGGAAGTTTCAAGAGCAACAAATTCATATTCTTTCACATCGAGTGCTATCTCAGAAAATGCTAAACCAATATTCCCAGCTAAAAAAGATTTAAGGCCACATTCATTTAATGTATGATTCATTAATGAAGTTGTAGTTGTTTTACCATTTGTTCCTGTTATAGAAATAACAGTTCCTTTACAGAAGTATGAAGCGAATTCTATTTCACTTATAATTTTTATACCTTTTTTAATAGCATTTAATAAAACATCGGAATTCGAAGGAACACCAGGGCTTGTAATAATAAAATCGCAATCATAAACTTTTTCTGAATGCATTCCATATTCAAAATCAATTTCCTCAGACTGTAAAATTTCTATCGATTTAAGCAGAGATTCTTTTGTTCCCTTATCGCTAACGAATGGAATAGCTCCAAGTTTTTTTGCGAGGCGTGCTGCTCCGATTCCACTTCTTACAGCACCAATTATTGATATTTTTTTATTCTTTATATCAATCATCTTATCTTAAACGATGCTAAACTAATTATTGCAAGAATAATTGTAACAATGTAAAATCTAACTACAATTTTTGGTTCTGCCCAATTCAATTGTTCGAAATGATGATGAAGTGGTGCCATCTTAAAAACTCTTTTCCCCTCACCATATTTTTTCTTTGTATACTTGAAGTATAATCTTTGAATAATTACAGAAATTGTTTCAGCAAAATAAATTCCACCAAGAATTGGAATTAGCAAATCTTTTTTTATAATGATCATTATTACGCCAAAAGCACCTCCTAAAGAAAGCGAACCTGTATCTCCCATGAATACTTCTGCCGGGTAAAAATTAAACCAGAGAAAACCTAATGCGGCTCCAATTAAAGCTGCTATAAAAACAGTAAGTTCACCACTCCCTGATAAGTAAATGATATTAAGATAATCAGCATATATAACATTCCCTGTTACATAAACAATAACAGCTAAAGCTAACATGACTATTATCATTGTTCCGATCGCAAGTCCATCTAGTCCATCTGTTAAATTAACTGCATTTGAAGTTGCAGTTATAATGAATATTACCCAAGGGATATATAAGTAAGAAAAATCCCAATTTAGATTTTTAAAGAATGGTAATGTTGTTTGAGTATTATATTGTGCAAACTCAGGCAAAAAATAAACAGCACAACCAATAATCAGTCCAACAAATACCTGCCCTATTAACTTATATCTTGCTATTAATCCTGTAGGTAATTTTTTAATAACTTTTAAGTAATCATCTAAAAATCCGATTGCTCCTAAAAAGATGGTTGCAAATAGTGCCAAGAGTATGTATGTATTTTTTAAGTTACTCCACAACAAAACTGGTACAATCACGGAAATCAATATTATAATTCCACCCATTGTAGGTGTGCCTACCTTCTTTTTATGAGTTTGCGGTCCATTATCTCTTATTGGTTGATCAACCTGCTTTTTTTTCAGAATCGAAATTATTTTAGGGCCCAAAACAAATGAAATTGCAAGCGCTGTGATGGCTGCGAGTGCAGACCGGAATGATAAAAATCTAAAAACATCAAATCCTGGTGGATTAAATGTTTCATTTATGTAATTGAATAAATAGTAAAACATTATAAAAATCTATTCTCCATTATATAAACGAATTCTTCCATTTTCATTCCTCGTGATCCTTTGACTAATATTGCAGAGTTCTCAATCTCTTCATATTGCAAATAGAGTTTCAAAGCATCACGAGTTTCAAAATGAGTTGTCCTTACTTTTTTCTTTTTTAATTCCTTATGCAGATGTTTCATCAAATTTCCGATTGTAATAACTGTAAAATTTTTAGCTGAATTAAAAATGTCCGCGAGTTCTTTATGAAATTTTATTGATTGCTTACCAAGTTCAAACATATCACCTAAAATCATGATTTTATTTTTATACTTCTTAACTTTTTTAAGAAACTCAAAAGCTGCCTTAACAGAAGTAGGACTTGCATTATAAGTATCATCAACTACAATTACATTATCAAATTCTTTAATTTGCAATCTACCATTTACAGCATTAATATTTTTTGATGCACTAATAATATCATTTTCTGTTAAACCTAATTTCAGAGCAATTGCAACTGATGCTAAAAAATTTTTTGCATTTGATTCACCAGGTATGGGAATTACTACCTCAAAACTTTTATTATCAAATTGAATCATGATTCTCGGTCTCCCCAGTTCATCATAACCTAAAATCTTTCCTTTTACATCTGCCTTTTTATTAAATCCATAAGTAACTACATTTTTATAATTATTTTTATGTTTTCTAATTATAGGATCATCAAGATTTATAAAAATTATGCCCCCTCTTTTTTGAGTTTCGTCGAAGAGTGCTGATTTTTCTTTATAAATACCTTCTCTGCTGTCTAAGAATTCCAGATGAGAATCCCCAATATTTGTAATCAAAGCAAAATCCGGTTGAGATATTTTTGCAGAGTAAGGAATTTCTCCTATATGATTTGTTCCGTGTTCTAAAACTAATACTTCGCAATTATCCTTAGCAGAAAAAATTGTTAAAGGCACACCAATGTGATTATTATTATTAGCCTCAGATTTTACAACGTTAAATTTCTCTTCCAGCAATGTTCCAATCATTTCTTTTGTAGTAGTTTTACCATTGCTTCCAGTTATTGCTACTATTTTTGCACGCAGTTTATTTCTCCATCTGTTTGCAAGTTCGCCATAGGCTTTAACAGTATCAGGAACAGTGACAAATGGGATATTAAGTGAATTAAATTTTTTTATTTTGTTTTTATTTATTATTACCACTTCAGCTCCTTTACGCATTGCATCATAAACAAAATCATGGCCATCGAATTTTTCACCTTTAATAGCAACGAAAATGCAAGCTCTGTTAATTTTCCGCGAATCAATTTCTACAGTAGACAATGGTTTGAAGTTGTCAGGATTATAAATAACAGAGCCAGTTAAATTGAATAAATCCTCCAATGTAATTTTTATTTTGCTCATTCTTCTAAATATTTAGTTGCAACTTCTTTATCAGAAAAATGAATTCGTACACCATTTATTTCCTGATAATTTTCGTGACCTTTTCCAGCAATTAAAATAACAGCATCATTCTCAGTTTCGAAAATAGCCTTTTTTATTGCTTCTTCTCTATTTGCTATAGCTTCATAATTATTTTTATTTATTCCAGCGATTATCTCATTTATAATTTGTTCTGGTTTTTCGGTGCGTGGATTATCTGATGTAACAAAAACTTTTTTACTCATCTCAGAAGCTATTTTTCCCATAACCGGTCTCTTTGTTCTGTCTCTATCACCTCCGCATCCAAAAACAGTATATACAGGTCTTTCATTTTTAACGATGTGATGAATTGCAATTAGAGCTTGCTTAAGAGAATCTGCTGTATGGGAGTAATCAATTATAACTTTTTTATTTTTCATTGGGATAACCTCAAATCTACCTGGGACCTGTGGTGTAGTCTTTATTCCTTTTATGATTGCGTAAATATCTAAATCATTTAATACAGCACAAGCAAAAGCCGCTGTTGCATTAAAAGCATTAAAATGGCCAACCAGTTTAGTCTCTATCTGAAATTCTCTTCTCTCATATTCAATACAGAAAGTAGTTCCATCAAGATTAAATTCAATATTTTTTATTCTAAAGTTAGCACTTTTGGATGTGCCATAATATAATTTTTTAGCATTACAATTTTTTAGGAGATTATGAATATTTGAATCATCGGAGTTTACAATCGCATAAGCATTTGATGGAAGCATATCAAATAATATTTTTTTCGAGTTTAAATAGTGTTCAAAAGTTTTATGATAATCCATGTGGTCAGATGTTATATTTGTAAATATTCCATAATTGAAATTAATGTAATCAACACGATGAAGATGGAGTGCATGAGAAGAAACTTCCATTACACAATGAGAACAACCTTCAGATAACATTTTTGATAATAATGAATTAATCTCATTTGACTGAGGAGTGGTTAATATAGTCTTGATTTCCTTTGTGCCTATGTAATTAGCAATTGTCCCTATAAGCCCTGTTTTTAGACCAGAGGATTCAAGTATGTTTTTTATGAAAAATGCAGTCGTTGTTTTTCCCTTTGTCCCTGTAATACCAATTAATGTTAGTTTTTCCGAAGGCTTTCCATAAAAAACATTCGAGAATTCAGCCAGAGCTTTTCTTGAATCTTCAACTACTATCTTTACACAATCAGAATGTAAAAATAATTGCTCGGGTACTGCATCAACTTTTGAAAGTACAATAGCAGATGCTCCCTGATTAATTGCATCGGGTATAAATCTATGTCCATCAGTATTAAATCCTTCAATTGCAAAAAATAGAGAATTCTTTTTCACTTGCTGAGAATTATGGGTAATATCTTCAACCTCTTTTCTTTCAGCATTACCTACAACTTGAATAACATTAACTTCATTTAGTAATTCATTTAGTTTCAATCTTTATCCTTTTTAATTTTTTAAAGAATTAACTTTTTTTGATAACGAACATTTTAAGTAACAAATTGAATTATTATCAATTGCAGAACCGGGCTCAATACTCTGAGATACAATTCTACCTGTTCCAGTAATTCTATATTTCAAACCAATTTCATTTAAAATTACAATTGCATCGCGCATGGAATAATTAATTAAATTTGGCATAATTTTTTTATTTATATGTACAAAATTTCTTCTCGAATATTGATCTCTTTTATTTTCAGGGATATTCATAAAGAGATTTTTAGTTTCTGTACTGGTACTAGTTATCAACTCCTTAATTAAATTGTTAGTTCGATTTATTTTTTTTCTCAATGGTGCTATGGTTAAATCAGATTCAAGTAATCTTTGTGCAACATTTTTAAAAATTGGGGCAGCAACCAATCCACCATACTTTCCTATTTTGGGGGTATTAACGAGAATTAAGCAAATAATTTGTGGATTATCTGCCGGGAAAAATCCAATAAATGATGAATGATGATCACTATCATTATAGCTTCCATTTTTAAATTTTTGTGAAGTTCCAGTTTTTCCTCCAACTAAAACATTATCAAGCCGAGCTTCTTTACCAGTTCCATTTTCAACTACTCCAACTAACAATCTCTTCATTATATCGGACGTTTTCTGGTTAATTACGTTTCTAATAACCTGTGGTTTCGTCTCTTCAATGATACTATCTTTATCATCAGTAATTGCTTTGACAACAAAAGGCCTTAAGAGTTTACCTCCATTAATTAATGCAGAATAAGCTGTAATCAATTGTAATGGTGTAATAGAAATTTCGTATCCAAATGACATAAAAACTTTTGTATAAGGATTAAAATTGTCCGGTCTTTTTAATTTACCATCAGCTTCCCCTGGTAAATCAATCGACGTAAAATTACCAAATCCATAATCTCTTAAATATTTATAAAATAATTCATCGGGAACTCTTAAAGATAATTTCAGCATTCCAATATTACTAGATTGTTCGAGAATTTCCTTTACGCTTAAACTATCATAAGGATGAGAATCTGTAATTCGAACATTTCTAAAAACATATTTTCCTTTCACGGTATTAAATACTTCATTTTCATTTACTAAATTTTGATCAAATAGTATTGACATTATGAGTGATTTAATAGTAGAACCGGGTTCATAAGTATCGGTTATAGCTCTATTCCTTAAAGACTCTATAGGGTAATTTTGAAAATTGTTTGGATCATAATTTGGGATGTTAGCAAGAGCTAAAATTTCACCATCATTAGGATTCATAATAATTCCAACAGCAGATTCACCTTCATATTTTTCCAAACCTTTAGCCAGTTCGTCTTCGAGTATATTTTGATAAGTTTTGTTTATTGTTAAAATTAAATTGTTGCCGGGTTTGGGAGCTTTAGATTTTTTTTCGTCAATTGAAATAATTTTACCTAAAACATTACGTTGAAATATAAAATAACCATCACTTCCAGATAATTTTTCATTATACACTTTTTCTATTCCCGAAGCACCTTTAAATTCTCCATTCACATATCCAAGCACATGTGCAGCCAATTTCCCATAAGGATATACCCTTGTAAAATCTTCTATATAAAAAAGTCCATCCACAACAATTTTTTTTAAATGTGATGCATCTTCTATTGGAACTTTTCTTTCAAGACAAATATTTCTAATACCATTTTCTATCAAATTCCTGTAGTAGTAACGATTTTTACCAAAAGTCATTGAAAATATTTTTGAGATTGTATCTATTCTTTTCTCATTCATCATTCTCGTATCCACATAGAAAGAAATAAATTCACGAGTAAAACTGAGAATTTCTCCATCTCTATCTTTAATTACACCTCTTTCTGCTTTAGCCACTTGAGTTTTTATTTGTTGAGCCTGAGCTTTCAAAAGATAATATTCATTATTGATTATTTGGATTGAATATAATTTTATTAATAGAGCAATAAAGAATAATAACGAAAAACCAAAAATTATTAACGCTCGATAACTAATCATATTTTTCTTTAAGAAATTTTTCGATTCTTTTAATTTTTTCCTTCGATACTTTAATGGTATCAAGTTTTTCTGATGGTAAGATCAAACCAAGCGAATCTTTTGCAATTTTTATGATTCGATCTTCGGACATTAATTTTTGTCGTTCCACCAATTTTATTTCGATTCTACTCTTTTTTTCATTAAGCTGTTCTATTTTATTAATTTTTCTCTTTTTTAGAATTCTAATTTCTGAAATAGTAGCAACATGAATAAATAGAAGTCCTGCTATTATAATTGCAATTATTATAAAATTTTTTAACGAACCAATTTTCATTTAAATTCTTTCTGCTACTCTAAGTTTTGCACTTCTCGCTCTTTTATTTTTATCAATTTCTATTTTATCAGGTACAATTGGTTTATTATTTATTAATTTCAATCTCCTAATTTTTCCACAGATGCAAATTGGAGTTCCTTTTGGGCATACACAATTAAGCGTTTCGTATTTAAATTTTTCTTTAACTATTCTATCCTCTAATGAATGATAACTAATAACTGCTATTCTTCCACCATCGTTTAAGTGTTCAACTGCTTTTTCCAAAAAGATTTTCAATTCATCCAGCTCGTTATTAACAAAAATTCTTAATGCTTGAAAAATTCTTGATAAAGATTTCGATAAATAATTTGGGGGCACAATCTTTTCAATTACTTCCTTAAGTTGAAATGATGTCTCGAGCTTTTTCTTACTTCGAGCTTCAATAATTTTTTTTGCTATGAGTCTCGACTTTTTTTCTTCTCCATATTTGTAAAGGATATCTGCAATTTCCTCCTCTGAGAAATTATTTAATACATCTGCTGCTGAAATACCCTCATTTTTATTCATCCTCAGATCAAGGGGTGAATCTTCTCTGAAAGTAAAACCGGATTCAACTTTATCCAGTTGATAAGAAGATACCCCCAGATCTAAAAAGATGCCATCAAATTTTTCAATGAACTCAATTTTTGAAATTATATCTATATTTGAAAAGGTTGTGTTGTAAATCGAAAATCTTTTATCATTTTTAAATTTATCTTTACAATATTTAAAAGCTGTGTAATCTTTATCAGTAGCAATTAGTTTTCCATAACTGCTTAGTCTATTAAGAATCCCCTCTGAATGTCCACCAAAACCTGCTGTGCCTTCAAAATAAACTCCGTTTATTTTAGTAATTAATAAATCTATGCTCTCCTTGAGGAGAACAGGAATATGATAATTCATTTCTTTTTTTGTTGCATGATATTTTTTGATATCTCAGCATACGGAATATTAATTCCTTTTTTAAATTCTTCGTAAATATTGGGGTTCCATATTTCGAACTTTTTATTCTGTCCCAGAATAAAAACTTCCTTTTCAATACCTGCAAATTCCAGAAGATTTTTGGGAATTAATAGACGAGATTGTGTATCAAGTTTATCTTCTGCAGAAAGCTCAAAAAGCATTCTCTTAAAAGTAGCTTCTTCGGGATTATAATCATCAAGTTGATCAATTCGCACCATGACTTCTGTTTTCCAAAAGTCGAGTGGATAAACATCAATATTTCTATAAAGACCTCTGGTCATTATAAATGTACCATCTGCTTCTGGATTAATGTACTTCCTGAATCTAAAAGGAATACTAATTCTACCTTTTGAATCAATTGAATATTTAAAACTACCCATAAACATGATCATATCCTCTACATATCACCACTATTAAACACTTTTTACCACTTGAACGCAAAATAACTGTTTTTCTATTGTATTGTCAAGAAATTTTTTAAATAATGTTTAATTTTTCTGACTATGAAAAATAACTTGAAGAAAAAAATGGAAGGCAAATTTGGTATGAATAATTTGCTATATGCGAGCCATCTGGGGGACTCGAACCCCCGACCCGCGCATTACGAATGCGCTGCTCTACCAACTGAGCTAAGATGGCTTTAAGCTATCTTAATTTCTTTTTGTGTCTGTTTTTACGTAAGCGCTTTTTACGCTTATGTGTTGCCATTTTATGGCGTTTTCTTTTTCTACCACAGGGCATTTTGTTCTCCTTATTTAATGTGATTTAATCAATTCTTGCGCTCTTTTACCAATTTCGTTATTTGGATTTAAATCAACAGCTTTTTTCCACCATGTGAGTGCTTCATCTCGTTTCCCCGAAGTAAGTAATACTATTCCGATATTTAAATGAGCTATCTGATGTTTAGGTTGATAAATTAGAGCTTCTTTCATATACTTTAGTGCTTCTTCATATTTACCTAAATCAAAGTAACAAACACCCATATCAACCAATACATCAGAATTTTTAGGATCAGTCTTTAAATATTCTTTATATTTTTCAATAGCTCTTTCTTTAAATCCAGAGTCATTTAATAGATGTGCCAGAGTAAGTAACTTGGATATATCTTGTGGATTAGCTTTAAGTTCTTCTTCTAAAGCATTAATTTTTTGTATATTCTGCAAATTTATTCCTCTATGTATCTCATCATCAGGCATTTGTGATTTTGTAAAATCTATCTTGGGTTCATCGAATATACCTGATGAATAAATTAATACTCCTCCTATGATAACCAGCAAAATTATTATATATAATAATTTTGTAGCCGAAAACTTCTTTGTTTGTTTAATTTTTGACTGTTTGTAACTAACTTTTTTTGATATTTCTGAATTATTAATTTCTTTATCTTCTGAAATATTTTTTCCACAATAAGGACAAAATTTATAGCTAATTTCAAGCTGTGCTCCACACGCTGAACATTTCTTAAATTTACTCATACTGTTTCCGAACTATTTTTAGAAATTCTCTCTTTCATTCCATTATTTACTGCAGCTTTAAAATCTTTTGAAAATTTAAAAACAGGTACATAATGCTCTTCAACAAATACTGTTTCACCAGTTCTGGGATTTCTGGCAAATCGGGATTTTTTCTTTTTAACCTTAAAACTCCCAAATCCTCTAATTTCAATTCCCTTCCCCTCTTTTAAAAATTCAATTACAGAATTTAAAAATCCTTCTATTATTGCTTCGGTTTCAAGCTTGGTTAGCCCTGTTCCAAGTGCTACTCGATCAACTATATCTGCTTTTGTCATAACAAATTCCTCTTTTTTCTAAATCTCATCTGAAAAAATATTAAATCTTAAAATCATATCCAATTTCAGATTTAGCTTTTACTTGTCTGTGTTTCATTATAAAACAAGTTCTAATTTTAAGACCCAATTAATCAGTGAAACCAGTTAATTTGATAAAAAAGACGTCTATTTCTTTTGGTATATCATTTGTCTATTAAGATAAAAAATGAAAGGTCAAAAGATGAGTTTATTACCAATCATATACTTGAGTTTGATTTTATTCTTTGGATTAATGTTAATAGTAATTGTTATTTCATATATTTCATACAAAATTAAAGCAGAAAAAAATCCTTTAATTGAAGAAGAAAAAAGAAAATATAACCTCTTACTTACTCCACAGAGAATTATAAAACCTAAGGTAGGAATGAACATTGCTCTTGAGAATAATTTAAGTTATAGCCAGAATAACAGAAATTATCAAAATGAGTACATTAACAATTCCATGCCCAACTTGAAAAACAAAAAATATAACGAAATTAGACATAACGATTCTTATAATATTAAATCGTTAAAACCAAGAATTCAAATAATGAATAATAATCCATTATACAACAAAAATATCAATAAAAACCAATCAAAAGTTGCTAAGGGGAAAAAATACGGACATGATATTTCTCAATATAATCTACTTAATTATTATTCTGATTCAAATAATGACAGGATGACAAACATAAAAATTATACCTCTTGCGCGGTTATATTGATTTTTAATCTAATTTAATTCTCCGCTCCGATATCAATTATTAAAATATTTAACCCAAGGAAGATAAAAATACAATTCTACTTATTATTAAATTCACTTATTAAATATTGTCCCCTCAAAAAGAAGTAAGTAAAATTTCATAATAATACTATCCGTAGTAAATAGTACTATAAAATTAAACTCTTAAAACAGTAGAAAAACATAATCTCATCAACTTATAAAAATTTTGTAAAGATTAATTAAATTATGTATTAAATTCGCAACAGATATGTTTTTTAAAAAATTACAATTCTCATGAAAAAGAATAAAGCCGAAAATAATTTTTATATTAAAAATATGGTTTGTAACAGGTGCATTAAAGTCGTAAAAGAGGAACTAGAAAAAATAGGAATAGAAATAAAAAATATATCTCTTGGTGAAGTAACAACATTAAAACCATTAAGCGAAGATAAAATCATAGAAATGAAAAAGGTTCTGGGAGCAAATGGATTCGAACTTCTTGAAGACAGAAAAGCTAAGATCGTAGAAAAAATAAAAAACATTGTAGTATCATATATTTATCAAAAAGAAGGTTTTATTAATATTAAAAAAAGTTTTTCAAAACTAATTGAGGAAGAAATAGGACTGGATTATAATTATCTAAGTACACTTTTTTCATCTCTTGAAAGCATAACCATTGAGCACTACATAATACTGCAAAAAATTGAAAGAGCAAAAGAATTAATAAAATATGGTGAACTAACTTTAAGTGAAATATCATATAAATTAGGATATAAAAACGTTCAGCACCTTTCAAATCAATTCAAAAAGGTTACCGGGCTATCACCAAGTCAATTTAAGAAAATGATTAAAAATTATAGAAAGCCCATAGATAAAATCATTACCAATTAAATCAGCAGCTTTTTCAAAAAATTTTATAACATTTTCTTAATAATATGTAAATGAACTTTCATTATTATTTTTATTTTACAATCAATAAATTTGGAGTAACCATGAAAACAATAGAAATTAAAATTGACGGCATGAGCTGTCAACATTGCGTTATGGCAGTTGAAAAAGAACTTTCTAAACTCAATCTTGAATCTTTCAAAGTAGAAATTGGCTCAGTAAATATTATGTTCGACGAATCAAAAGTCAAAATTGAAGATATTTATAAAGCTATTGAAGATGCTGGTTATAAAATAAAAACGGTATATCTATGAAAAGAATTGATTTACCTATAGAAGGTATGACATGTGCAAGTTGTACTGCAAGAGTTGAAAAAATCATTAGTAAATTTGAGGGAGTAAAAAATGTCAACGTAAACCTTGCAACTGAGCGTGTAAGTTTTGATATAGAAAATGATAAACTGGATTTATCACAAGTCTCATTAGCACTAAAAGATTATGGTTATATTCTAAAAACTGATTTAAATCAAAGCAATGAAAATCTTGAGCAACTAAAGAATGAAAAGGATGAATATTACGGTTCACTAAAAAGAGAATTTTTATTTGCGCTTATTCTCACTATTCCAATTTTCATAATAAATATGTTAATGGATTATAATTTTTTTTATTATATATCTCCATTAAACTCTGAACAATTAACTAAAGTCCTTTTAATTCTTACTACCCCAATTATTTTTATATCAGGCAAAAGGTTTTATAAAACATTTTGGAACAATCTCAAGCATTTTTCTGCGGATATGAGTTCACTTGTTGCAATAGGAACCGGTTCAGCATATATCTATAGTTTACTAATAACTTTATTCCCCGAAATATTCGTTAATAAAAATCACCATGTTTATTATGATACAACAGCAGTTATTATAACTTTAATTCTTATGGGTAAATTGCTTGAACATAAGGCAAAGAGAAAAACTAATGAAGCAATAAAAAAATTAATCGAACTAAAACCCAAATCTGTAACAATAATAAAAGATAATAAAGAAATACAAATACCTATTTCTAAATTACAAATAGGTGATATAGTTGTTATAAAACCAGGAGAAAAAATCCCGGCCGATGGTGTAATTACCTGGGGTAGTTCATCTATTGATGAATCTATGATAACAGGAGAGAGTATTCCTGTAGATAAAAATATTGATTCACATGTAATTGGTGGTACTATAAATATTAATGGTTCAATTAATTTCAGAGTAACACAAATAGGTGATAATTCAATATTAGGACAGATAATTAAACTTGTAGAAAATGCACAAACAACAAAACCTCCAATACAAAAATTAGCAGATAAGATTGCTGCTATCTTTGTTCCTGCAGTAATTATTATTGCATTTATTACATTTATTAGCTGGATTATTTTCCCTGAACATTCATTATTTAATAATGCATTAGTAAATTTTGTTGCTGTATTAATCATTGCATGTCCATGTGCATTGGGTTTGGCTACTCCAACAGCTATTATTGTCGGAAGTGGTATTGGAGCATCTAACGGAATATTATTTAAGAATAGCGAAGCGATTGAATTAGCTCATAAAATTTCTACAATAATTTTTGATAAGACGGGGACTATTACAGAAGGTAAACCCGTGGTATCAGAAATTTATTCTTATGATTTAGAAAAAAATAAGTTACTGTTATATGCTGCTTCGTTAGAATCAAAATCTGAGCATCCGCTTGCAAAATCGATAGTCGAAAAAGCTAAATCACTCAATATAAATTTCAATACTCCAGAAACATTCACAAATCTTTCAGGTTTTGGTATAACTGGTATGGTCAACAATAAAAAAGTTGTAGTAGGTAGTATAAATATAATGAGTGAATTATCAATTAATACAAACAATTTACTAAATGATTATGAACGATTATTAAAATTAGGTAAAACAGTTGTTTGTGTTGCTATAGACAACATATTAAAAGGATTTATAGTAATTGAGGATAAACTCAAGCCAGATTCAATTGAAGCAATACAAAAATTAAACGAGATGAATATACATACTGTACTTCTAACCGGCGACAATCATACTTCAGCCGAAGCAATAGCAAAAAAAGTCCAAATAAAAGAATTTAGAGCAAATGTATTGCCAGAAGAAAAAGCAAATATTGTCAAACAATTTCAAAAAAATAAAAATATTGTTGCAATGGTGGGTGATGGAATTAATGATGCACCGGCATTAGCATATGCAGATGTAAGTATTGCTATTGGGATTGGAACTGATATAGCAATAGAATCTGCTGATATTACTCTACTCAAAGGGGATTTGATTAATATTGTCAAATTGATTGAACTTTCCCGTCAAACAATAAAAACAATTAAGCAAAACTTATTTTGGGCTTTTATTTACAATATAATTTTAATTCCATTAGCTGCAGCTGGTTTATTAAATCCTATGTTTGCTGCATTAGCTATGTCATTAAGTTCTGTTTCAGTTGTAACAAACTCATTAAGACTTAATTACAAATTCAAAAAAAAATAATGATAGATTAATCAATAATAAAATTCAGTGAATCATTTCTTAGGCAATCTCTCCAAATATGAACTTGTACTTAGAACTGCAAAAGAATCTACATTCTTTAATTCTTCAATACTATTGCAGTTTAAATAACTCATAGCACTTCTTAATCCATCGGAAATCGCATTAATTACGTTTCTTACAGAACCTTTATATGGAACTAAAGTTTCTTCCCCTTCAATAAATTCATTTTTCATTTTTACGCCGAAGGAAGCAGAACCTCTATATTTTTTCCATAGTTGATCATTATATTTAATTACTTCACCAGGAGTTTCTTTTGTACCTGCAAGCATTCTTCCCAACATTACAGCATCTGCACCACAAGCTAAGGCTTTTGTTATATCACCTGGACTTTTGATGCCGCCATCCGCTATTAAATCAATCTTTATTTTCTTTTCCTTTCTTGTAAAATAAACATCTAGTAATGAAGATATTTGACCTATTCCAATCCCTGTTTGTATTGACGTTGTGCAAACACTCCCTCCTCCAATACCAATTCTTACTGCATCTGCTCCTGCATTAGATATGTCTTTCAAATTTGCACCTGATGCAATATTCCCAACTATTACCTTCACATTATATTTTGCTTTTATTTCTTCACATTTCTTTAATACAAATAAGTTACTTGCATTAGCTGTGTCGATACATATTATAAGATTATGTTCTGCTATTTTTTCAATTAATTTTTCATCTGCTTTCAAATTAATTGAGACTGCTTTAATTCCCTCTACTACTCTTTCATTCTGAAATATTTCATTTAATGAGGAATCAAATCTATTTACAATCCCAAGGCAACCCAAATTGCTTAACTCCTTTGCCATCTCAATTCCTGTTACTGTATCCATGGGACTGGAAATAATTGGTATTGTCAATTCCATATTTAGAAACATAGATTTTGTGTTGATATCTGCTCTGCTTTTAACATGAGATATTTGAGTAGGTATTAAACTTATATCGTCATAAGTTAGAGATAAAAAATAATTATTTAGTTCCTGTTTCGTATAAACCTTCATTTCTTTCTCCTATATTTTTAATTTACTCTAAATCAATAATAGACACATTGTTATTATTAATGAATACTTTCTTATGGAAAGGGAATGAATGGTTCCCCTTATTATTTGCGCATATTATTCTTAAGAGATGTTCTTCTGTGTCTACGATTTCCGTTGTAATTGTAAGAATATTAGTATCCCTGTTATACATGTAATTTATTTCCTTTTTATCAAAAAACACAATAATTGATTTGGGATTAATACCAGATGAATCTTTAAATAAAAATGAAATTTTCAAAACATTATTTTCATATTTTACACTATCGTGCAATATATCGATTTGAGGGATGCCAGCTTTAAAATACTTAGCAATTCCTCTAAATATACCCCAGGCTTGAATTTGGTTAAATACCTCATCGTTTAACCTGAGTATTTCGAGTCTATTTGTATGAAATGCACATTCAATAAGAACTGCAGGTATTTTTGTTCTCCTCAATACAGAAAAGCCTTCGTTTGGATAAATTTCATAATCGGAATATGTACCGTCAAAAGATCCAAGTCCACCAGAATTGCCCATTACATATGATAAATCTCTTTGTATATATCTTGCAATATCTTTTTCACAGGGTTCATATTCATAATTATTTTCTTTTGCATGATAATAAGTTGAAGTATAATTAGTATAATAATCTTCCCACTTGGAAGGAGCATTGTGATGTATACTTATAAATAAATCTGCTTTAGAATTATTTGCCAATTCAGATCTTAATAATAATGGAACTGTTTTATCTTCTTCTCTTGACATAAATACTGATACACATGCTTTCGTAAGATAGTCTTTTAAATACAGAGCCACTTTCAGATTTACATCTGCCTCTATAATTTCTCCATTCTTACTTTTGTTTTTCCTATCTTCTCCACCATGTCCGGGATCTAAAAATATTTTTTTACCATTTAAATAAATTGAATAATATTTAATTACACTATCTCTCTTTGCTAAGTCTTTCCAATCAGGTGGATACTCATAAAGAGGGAAATTGCAAATAGCACAGGAATAAAGTGCAATTGATAGTAATATTATTATAAATTTTGTGCAACAATTTTTATACATTTATCACCATTAATTGCAAAATGACATCTGTTGCAATGTCTAAAATCAGGAATATATTTTTTTTGAATGATTTGCTCTATATAATTATTTAATTGCATACCAAAATTAATCAATTCTTCTTTTTTAATTACTGAATCGATATAATCCTCTGGATAATTTATAAAAATAATTTTCATAAGATAGTTATTATACTCCGGATAGCATTTACTTAAAACATAAGCATAAAACTTTAGTTGAATAAAATATTCATCAGCTCGCTTTTTAATTTCCTCTTTTTTGATACTGTCGGTTTTATAATCCACAATAATTAATTGGTTTTTATCAAAAATTAATTTATCAATAATTCCATAAAGAAAATGTTCCCCTTCTTTGCAATATATTTCAATTTCATTTTTTGAATTAGTTGATAATAAATTTTTATAAACTTGTGAAGAACAAAATTTACTAAGTTCATCAACAATATTTCTCATGAGTAAATTTTTTATATTTTTTTCTCTCAAAGATTCCTGCATCATATATTTTTCTACAATATAGAATAGATCTTCATTACGGGGATTTTCCTTCAGTACAGAATGAATTATTCGACCTTTTAAATCAGATTGATATTTAATTTCTTCCTCTTCTTTAAAATTAAATTCGTAGTTAATTTGATACTTTTTAATCAGATCAAATATTCCTGAGTATCCCAGTTCATAAATTAATTCATACTTAACAGGACACTGATTAAAAATTGATATTTTTGTTGCGGAGAATATTTCCTCCCTAGGTATATCCGATAATTTTTGAATTAATATTTCTTTTTGTATTTCTTTTCTCTCTTCGGCATAATCCAATAATTCATTTGAAACAACCTCATTAGTCATAGGAATTTTTAAAACATATTCTTTATCAAAGAATCTATAGTTATCCTTTTCATGTTTCATAAATTTTATTTTATCCTTTATTTCGATCTCACTAAAAGAATAATCTGGGTTTAATCCTTCATCAATAAAATAAAAAAAGGTATTTTTATTTGGTCTGTATTTCTTATGGGTTAAACTTATAAAAAGATAATTCATAGCTCTGGTCACAGCCACATAAAAAAGTCGTTTGAGTTCTGCAATATTTTTTCTATTATTTATATGATTATAAAGTGCAACTATAGGAGGTGTTAAATAATCTCCAAAATAATTATTATTTATCGGAACTTTGGTTAACAAACCAAAATTTTTATCAATGCTCAAGCTTTTAGTTTTAACTGTATCATCAATACCATAATCATTACAACTGTATAAAAATACTGCTTTAAATTCTAAACCCTTCGCCTGATGAATTGTTAGAATGTTAACAGCATTTTCGTCTTTAACAATTTGTGCCTGACTTTCATCTTCAACAGTTTTAATAGAATTTTTGAGAGCAAAAACAAAATCATAAAGATTCTTAAAACTCTTTTGAGAATAAATTCTTGCTAGTGCAATTAATTTTTTTAAATTAGCTATCTCTTGCTCAGAATTTCTTTTGGCAGATATTATTGACCAATAATTTGTATCTAATAAAATTTTTCTTATTAAAAAATATGGTTTTGTGCTAGTTATTAATTTTCGATGTTCATTCAACTGCTCAACAATTTTTTTATATTCTTCTTCTCTTAATGATTTATTTATAAGTTTTTCAAAAAATGTATCCCCCTCTTCTAATGATATATCAAATAATTCCGTATCTGAGACAGTAAAAAAAGGAGCACGTAAAACTCCAATTAATGCTAAATCATCATTTGGATTAAGTAAAAAGGATATATAATTAAAAATATCATAAATTATTTGACGTTGATAAAAGCCCTTTCCACCAATTATTCTATATGGAATCTTTTTCTTGATAAATACTTTTTCGAGCTCTTCAAAAAAATCTCTTTTTCTACATAATATACCAATCTCTTTAAAATATACTTTTTTATTTTCTCCTGTTGTAATATTAATTATTTTATTTGCTATCATTTCTGCTTCCGAAGTTCCTGTTTCAATATCAGCAAAAATTATTTCTACACATCCTTTTTCATTTTCATCTTTGGTACAAATTAATTCACTATATTCAACATCATTATAAAAGCTATTTGGACTATCAAATAATTTAGAAAATAGTTTATTTGTAAACAGAACAATTTGAGGAGCCATTCTAAAACTGTGAGGAAGATTTAATAATTTACCATGAGGTTCTGATTTTTTTATTTCTTCTTTTGTCTTATTGAATATCTCAAGCTCGGCATCTCTAAACATATAAATACTTTGCTTTTCATCTCCCACCACGAATAAATTCCCTTTTCTTAAATGCTCAAGGATCGGCATAAATATCTTATATTGAAGTTCATTAGTATCCTGATATTCATCAATCATAATATATTTATATTTTTTTCTTAAATAATCTCTTACCTCATCGTACTCCAAAATTTTCTTTGTAAAAAGGAGTATATCTTCAAAATCAAGGTAACCTCTGGAGTGTTTTTTATCGTTATAAATATTCAAAACATAATCATGTATCTCAATAAAACATTTTCCAAAACGTGCTAATTCAGAATGTAGAGCATTTTGATTTTGTATATCATAAAAATTCTTTATTTCGTCAAAAAACTGTTCTATTATATTAATCTCATCATTATAACAATGGCGATTTTTTTTAAGATACCCCTGCGTTTTTAATTTTTTATCCGTTGATGTTAATAACTTTTCATTAAGAATTTTTATCAGATATATTTTGTTAATAAGATCATCTTCTTTAGAATAATTAGATAATATATTTAATATTTCAATAGCTAACTGATTATTATCGTTCTGACTAATTACTTCTTTATTAACACTTATGACTGCATTAATAAAACTGTCAATCTTGCTTTCAAATAATATCTTAAACATTCTTTTAAAAGTTTCATCAAAGTATTTTTTTATTTCATCAATTGATTTTGTATAAATTACTTTCAATTGTTCAACAATTTTTCTCTCATAAATAGAACTTTTGATATGTTTTTCAACAATTTTTCTTGAACCAAAGAAGCGTATAAGATATTTCAATTTGTATTCGTAATCGGGATTTTTTATGAGACTATTTATTGATTCATCTATGGAAATGTCTAAAATTTCCTCCGCAATTATCTGGTCAATTGGAATAAAATTGGCATCTATACCAGCTTCGGGAGCAAATTCTCTTAAAATATTTACACAAAATGAGTGAATAGTAGAAATATTAGCGGATACTAATTGCCTTCTAATACTTTCTAACCTGCTTTTTATTTTATCATTGGTTTCACTTTTTAGATTTTCTTCAATTTCTATAGCAATTTTCTTATTCAGTTCGCCAGCAGCTTTATCTGTAAATGTAATTGCAATAAGATTTTCAAGCTCAACTTCTTCATTTAATAAAATATTTAAAAACCTTTTTGCCAAAACAAATGTTTTACCCGAGCCAGCATTTGCTGAAAGCAAAATATGATACTTATAATCAAGAGCTTCCTTTTGATATTGAGTTAACATTAGTCAGCTAAAGGAATTTTAATTAAAAACGTTGTTCCCTTTGGGGAAGTGCTTTCTATTTCAATATTCCCACCAATTGATGTAAGAAATTTTTTTGCCATACTTAAGCCAAGACCCATTCCCATTTTTTTAGTAGTAAAATTTTCATCAAATACTTTTTCAACATTTTCTAAAGGAATTCCTTCACCATCATCTTTTACTCTAATATTACAGAATTTTTCTTTAATATCTGCACAAATAAAAATATACTTAGCTTTTGCCTGAATTGAATTCCTAATTAAATTAATAATTGTTCTGTTGAAATGATCTTCATCTGCATAAACAAATATATCTTCATTCATTATAAAATTTATTGATAATCTTTCGTCTGTGAAAAGATTTAAAGATTTATTGATCGTCTTTCTAAGGTCTATCTTTTCTAAATTCACTTTTGGCATTCTCGCAAAGTTAGAAAATTCAGTAGCAATATTTTTTAGAACTTCAATTTGATTAATTATTGTTGTTGTTACTTTATTAAATATTTCTTCAAATTTTGGTGACTTATCCTTTTGAGCTGCAATAAGTTGTTGTATTGATAATTTTATGGGAGTTAGAGGATTTTTTATTTCATGAGCAACTTGTTTTGCCATCTCCCTCCATGCAGATTCTCTCTCAAGTTTAGCAATTTCAATTTGACTGATCCTTATTTTTTCAACCATTTTGTTAAAGCCATCAATTAGTTCTGATATCTCTCCAACATAATTCCCTTTAATTTCAATCGTTAAATCGCCGCCACCAATTGAACGCATTGCATTTGTTAATTTTCTAATGGGAAGAGAAATTTGATTTGCAAGTATAGTGCTAAATATTATTATAAAAACTAAAGCAACAGAAATAATACCAAATATAAAAACATTCATATCTTTTTCTGTAAATGCAATCTTAGATTTATTAAAAAGATTGTTTATTTCTATAATTAAATCTTTACCTAAAAAATTCACATTGAAATAAATTGCTTTATATGGATAGTTTTCAAATTTTTTCTCCTGAAACGTAATACTATACCCTTTATACTTTATATCAGAAAAGATTTTTGAAGGAATTAAAGTGGGCAGTATATTAGCATTATATAGTACTGAACTCGAGATATTTATCATAATAAACTGAAAAATTTATTCCAAGTTCTTCGGCTGCTTTTTGAAATATCTGTCGATAATCTTTAAGATTACTTGCTGCATATAATGTTAAGTATTTTTTTAATTGCTCTGCACTTTTCGTTAACTCATTAATTTCAGATTCATAATTATTAGTATCTGAAATATCTTTAAAATAAATTGCTAATATTAATAATGGTAATATTGATACCACTAAAAAGGCAATTATTATTTTTGTTCTATAACTTCGAATGAATTTTAACAAATTAGCATAATTAAACAAAGAATACACTATGATTGCCAAAAGAATGATTACCGAATGAATGAAAAAAACTTTAAAAAAATCAGACAAATTCCATGTGAATTTTTTTTCTGTTTTACCAACAGCTAATATTTTTGACGGGTCGTTGTTTACTTTAATTAAATAAAAAAGAAAATTTTCTTCGTTAATGGATAACTTTAGCCATGCTTCGTTGTATCCGGTAAACGGAGTTAAAAAAAATTTATTAATCTCTTCTTCTGAAAATAATAGTAAACCATAAGATTTAATTAATTTTTTGTCATAAAAATAAAATATCTTTACTCTTTCAAAATCTATTGCAGAAAATATTCCTTTCTGATACGCTTGTAAATATTTAGGAATTATTAAATATCTGAAACTTATTTCTTCATATAGTGCGTAAATCTCTGCATAACCTAAAACTTCATTATCTTTTTTTATCTATGTAATTCCTTTAATTAAAATATTATTATAGATATTTGACACAACTTGAATTTCAATATCATCTGGGAAATTCACTTGTTGTTTAATTCCATTATAATACAACGGTAACGAAGAGGAAGAAAATGTCCCAATATTATTTTTTTCTTTATCATAAAAACTTATCATCGAGGGAATTGATTCGGTAAAAAGTAAACTTTTTATCCAGGATAAAAATGCAGCAGAATAAAGATTTTTATTTTCTTCAAATGCATTTATAACATTTTCATCGTTCTGTATATCTTTAAGGGTTTGGTAAACCATAAATTGATAAATATTTTGATTTGCACGCATTAAATCATAAGCTGTGGTTTTTAACGATTCTCTTTCCAATTCAGAATTATAATAAGTAAGAAGACTTACTGTTGCAATTGATGCACCGACCGATAAATATACATATTTTGCAATACCACGATAGTTTTTGTATAAAAACAAATATACATCCAAGAAAAGTATACTAATAAATACAATTCTTATAACTGGTGTACCCTGTGGTTGCTTTTGTACAGAATCAAATATCCAGCCAGTAAATTGGAAGAAAATAAATAAAATAACAAATACTTTTGATGAGTCATTTCTATCTTTTCTCAATGGATTGAAAGCGAACAAAATCAATAATAGTAACAGAGAAAAAATTAAAGCTGATATTCCCAGCAGCAAAATATTAAAATTCATCAGTAACACATGAGTATCAGGGAACAATTCAAATACTTTGAAATATCGAATTGTAGAATCAAATATTACACTTCTTAAGGACGCTCCTATGCCCCGCCATGTCAATAAAGTTACAAAATTTATTATTAGCACAAGAATAATAAAAATTAACCAGTTTTTGTTTTCTGTAGTTTTCGACTTATACCAATTATTCAAATAACCAAGCCCTAAAATCAAAATAGCTGTAATTGTAATGATTGTAATTGTAAATTCAAGAGGTGAACGAACAATCCCAAAAGCAAAGGTAGAAGAAAAATTAGATGCATCTGTCAATGAACCTTTAATAAAGAATGAAGGAAAATCTAAAATAAACAATAATAATCTTGTTGAGACTGCAATAAATAAATAAAATAGAAATTTTATAAAACTATGTTTAATTCTTTTTATATACGGTAATAAGATCCATACAACAAATAAAAAAATCATCAATAACAAAAGTGATTGTATGGTATGGTATAAATTTTTAATGTTGTTTATTATATTATCAAACGCTGGTTTTTCAAAAGCGACAACAGCTATTTTTTCATTAGCATTATTAATGATGTTCGTAATATGAATTCTACCATTTTTAATTAATGATAAATTATTATAATAAATTTTTACACTTGTGTTTAACAATCTGGATAAAAATTCACTCCAGCTTAAGAATTTATCTTCTCCGGTAAGTTTATATTTCTTCTCTACTGGTAGATTAGTAATATATATTTGATTTGTAATGAATTAAATCGATAAATGATAAATATACAATTACATCATTATCATAGAATAAAATCTTTCCAAGATTATCTCTTATAGAATAATTTTTATTATATAATAATGATTCATTATTCCATAAAATTAAATTTTCATTATAATCATATACATGAATAATATAACTACTTTTTAATAAACTATTATTCAGTCTTTGCAAATTATCATAACTAAGATTAGCACGTAATTCCTTCTTAAATTTATTTGATACATTAATAATTAAATCCATAATATCATTAAATGACATTCTAATCAATTCATCATTACTATTTATTTCTTTTGCTATTAATAACTCCCGGTTATTGTTATAATATTTTATTACTATGGGTAATGATATACTGGAAATAAGTAGAAGTATTATTAAGAAAAGCAAAACAAAACATTTAGTTTTTTGTTTGATAATCTTCACTTTCTTTAAATTCAGTTAATAGTAATTTGTGAAATTTTCCATTTATTGTTGATCATTTGTAGTGATATAAAGACTAAAGCTGTACCTCGTATACCATTGTTATTATATTTCAATAGACCTGATGCAAATGGATTATTCGAATCAGTTACAATATTTGTCAATTTAAATGAGATCGGTTGATAGATTCTTAAAAAATCCTTTATAACATAATATGATTGATTCGCACTGTAATAACCAGAAGTGCCATTTTTAAGACTAATAAAATTTTTTTCAGAAAAATAGTTTGAAAATTTATCCACTGCACTATTATTCATCCCTTCCTCAAAACGAATAAATAATTTGGTTACCTCATTTCCCTTTATATCCTGTGAGTAGTAATGGGACGTAATTAATCCACTAAATGATAATACTAAAATGTAATAAATCACTGAAAAAGATTTTTTATTCAAATTATTCATCTGATAAACTTATCGTTCAAATCTGAAAATATATTAAATGAAATAAAAAAAGCATATTCCATTATGGAATATGCTTATAATATAAAATAAAAATCAATGCTAATTAATTTTTCCTGGATATTTTTACAGGCATATTTTTTCTATCAAATTTTATTGGGTTTCTTTTTAATTCTCGATTTCCTTCAACTAATTGATAAGCCCAGTCAAAAACAATTCTTTCTCTTGTAATATTCTTAATTCTAATTTTTGCATAATGGTTATCCCATGTCCATATTACATACGTATGTCCTATAATTGCTTCAGCATATTTAATATTTTCTCCTGATTTAATCGGAATCCAGCCATCAAGAGGAGCATAACTGATATCATAAATATCCCGCGTAGGTCCCATATCCTGAATATCGGTATCCTCCCATACAGTTATATAATATTTCCCATCATAACTTTCGAAGAAGAAATCTGCATTTTCACTATTGTAAGGAACAACCTGATATAGATTAAAATCGTATCCAGCATTATTTGGTGAAATATTGTAATCAAAAACTGCTTGATTAAAACCTTCTGGACGGGGTGTATCGTATATAACATCCCTACTTAATTCGCTTTCATTATTGTTATAATCTAACGCTGTTACTGCATAATAATATGTAACCCCATTCTGGCACTCATTATCTACAAAATAATTATCATCTGTGCTACCAATAAATGTATATCTTCCATCATAAGAATAGCTATAATAAACATTATAACCTGCAACATCACTTTCAGGACTATGATCCCAGAAAATATCCACACGTCTATCACCTGTTATTGTTCTAATATTTGATGGTGGTGATGGAGGTATATCATCATACCTAAAATCATCTAACTGATTGCATCCAAATAAAAAAGTAATTATTAAAAACAAATAATTTTTAATCATATTAATCTCCTTAATAAAGTTGGGGAGAACTTTTCAATTGAAATGCCAGATAAAATGAATTAATTCTTCTAAAAATTATAATTTAAGAAAAGTTATCCGTATTGAATTCTATACACAGATGATTATTATTTCAGAAATTCTGCATTAAATGTTTATAAAATTATCTTCAAAAAACATTTTATTTTTATTTATGACTGCTAATGCTTTTCCTTTAAGCAGGCGTTTATCGAAAGGTGAGTTTCTAGATTTTGATTTAAATTTAGTAACATCAACAGTCCATATTAAGTCAGGGTCTATAATTGTGAGGTTTGCTTTTTCTCCTTCTCTGAATAGTGGGATAGGGATGTTTAATATTTTTCTTGGATTGATAGAAAGCTTTTCAATTAATTGACTTAAAGTTAGATGTTTTTTATGAACTAATTCACTTAAAGCCAAACCAAGTTGAGTTTCCAATCCAATTATTCCATTTGGGGCATAAATAAATTCCATTTCTTTCTCTTCAATTGAATGAGGTGCATGGTCGCTTGCTATACAATCTATTGTTCCATCTTTAAGTCCTTCGATTATTGCATTCACGTCTTCGCGTGTTCGAAGTGGTGGGCTCATTTTGTAGTTTGTATCGTATGTTTTTAACGATTCTTCTGTTAAAGTAAAATGATGAGGTGTAACTTCAGCAGTCACCTGAATGTTTTTCATTTTTGCCCATCTTACAAACTCAACAGAATTTTTAGTACTAATATGAGCTATATGGATTTTCGATTTCGTAAACTCTGCCATAATTATATCGCGCATTATGATTAAATCTTCGGCAACAGAAGGTATTGCTGGTAATCCTAATATAGTAGACATAAAACCTTCGTTCATAGCCCCATGGGATAAAGATTCATCTTCGCAATGCTCTATGATTGGGACGTCAAACATTTTAGAGTATTCAAGAACATTTCTTAAAATACCTGCTGTTTTAATTGAGTTACCATCATCAGAAAAAGCAACGGCACCAGCCTCATAAAGTTCATAAATTGGAGCCAGTGCATCTCCCTTTCTTTCCACGGTGGCAGCCCCAATTGGATAAACTTCTACAAGGTGGTTTCTCGACTTTTCTTTAATATATTTTACAACCTCTGCTGTGTCGATAGCAGGATTTGTATTGGGCATGCATGCAATTTCAGTAAATCCACCAGCTGCGGCTGCATTACAACCTGTTTCTATAGTTTCTTCATCTTCTCTTCCAGGTTCTCTTAGATGAACATGCATATCAAATAACCCCGGTACACAATATTTATTTTCAAAATCAAAAACTTTTGCAGATTTCAAATCATCTTCATTAAGATTACCTATTTTTTTAATTAACCCATCTTCAATAAGCAAATCGTTTTTTTCATGCAAGTTTTGATATGGATTTAAAAGAATAATCTGTTTAAGTACTATTTTCATTTCACACCTATTAATTTACCATTGTACCGAGTAAATAAAGGACAGCCATTCTTATGGCAACCCCGTTTGTTACCTGATCTAAAATAATCTGATATGGCCCATCAGCCACATCTGAAGATAGTTCTACGCCTCGATTAATTGGACCAGGATGAAGAATAACGATATTTTTATTATTCTTCTCAATTCTATCTGATGTAACACCAAAATAATTGTGGTATTCTCTTGTTGTAGGAATTCTTCTACCTGCATCTCTTTCAAGTTGAATTCTTAAAACATTGAGAACATCATTATTTGCAATCGCATCATTAATGTTATGCAAAACTTTTACTCCAAGCGATTCTATACCCATCGGAATCATTGTCGAAGGTCCACACACAGATACATTAGCTCCCATAGTTTTTAAACCGAAAATATTTGACATCGCAACCCTGCTATGAGCTATATCTCCAACAATACAAACATTCAAACCTTCAAGGGTACCAAATTTTTCTCTTATTGAATACATATCGAGCAAAGCCTGAGTAGGATGCTCATGAAGGCCATCTCCGGCATTAATTATATTAGCTTTTGTAATTCTTGTTAAAAATTGGGGAACACCTGCAGACTGATGTCGCACTACTATCATATCTACTTTCATTGCCTCAATATTTCTGACTGTATCCTTAAATGTTTCTCCCTTTTTTGTACTGCTTGTAGAAGTAGAAAAGTTAATTGTGTCTGCAGATAGTCTTTTCTGAGCTAATTCAAAAGAAATTCTTGTACGTGTGGAGTTTTCATAAAATAAATTTACAATTGTTTTGCCCTGAAGTGTAGGTACTTTTTTAATAGGTCTTTCTAATACTTCTCTAAATGTTGTTGCAGTATCCAGGATTAATTGAATATCTTCTTTTGGTACCCCATACAAACCTAATAAATGTCTGCTTGATAGTGCCATCTATATTCTCACTTATTTTTTTGGTACATTGACTAAATAAATAGCATCTTCACCATCAATTTCTTTAAGTCTGACTCTAACTTCTTCATCAATTGATGTAGGTATATTTTTTCCTACAAAGTCTGCTCTAATTGGAAGTTCTCTGTGACCTCTATCTACAAGTACGCAAAGCTGAATTGTACTTGGTCTTCCTAAATCCATTAATGCATCCATAGCAGCACGAACTGTTCTTCCTGTATATAACACATCATCTATGAGGATAACATCTTTTTCATTTATATCAAACGTTATATTTGTTACAGATACCTGAGGTTGTTTTAGCCTCGTTCTAAAATCATCCCGATAAAGTGTAACGTCTAAGATTCCAAAATCTGGTTCAAAGTTTTCTATTTCCTTTATTTTTTCTCTTATTCTTTTAGCAATAAATTCGCCACGTGTTCTCATCCCGATAAGAACAATATTTCTAGAACCTTTATTTCTTTCGAGTATTTCATGAGCTAAACGAATTAAGGTTCTAGATAATCCTTGCTCGTCAATAATTTTTGCTTTTATATCCTTAGTTTCCATCAGATAACCTCATCCATACAAAAAAAATCCTCGTCGACATAAAGTCTCCGAGGTTTATGTGTAATTTTTTTATTTATTAGCATTCCTTTTTATCTCACTGGATAAAATTAAAGGATTTCTTAATCAAACTTATAAGAATGCCTCTTTAAAGTAAAGAGGCATACAAATTTTCATTGAATTTTAAATTCTATTCTTCGATTCATTGCTCTTCCTTCTGCTGTATTATTATCACCAATTGGATTAGACTCTCCATAACCAACAGCTTTTAGTCTATCTGGATTAATACCTTTTGAAATAAGATAATTTTTCACAGCCTCAGCTCTTTTTTGAGAGAGTTTTTTATTATACTCATCTGAACCAATATTATCTGTGTAACCATGAATTTCCACATTCAGATTTGGATTTTGAAGTAAAATTTTTGCAGCATCATAGAGAATTGGATAAGATTCGGGTGTAATTTTAGCACTATTAAAATCAAAATTTACTCCTACAAGAATCCATTTTTCTTTTTTTATTGCTTCAGCACTCACAGGTTTTTCAACTACAACTTCTTTAACAACTTCTCGAGGAATATATCTTTTAACAATTTCTTCGATTCTTTCATAATCTACCTGTACAGTTTTTTCTGCTGCCAGACCAGAATAAAGCTGGCAATATTTAGAAGGTTCCCCTTTGGCAAAATAATATAAAATGCCGAGTTTAATTCCCATATATGAATCTTTAGCGTTGACCTCACCAATTCCTAAAGCTCCATCAAATTCTGAATTAGAAAGAAGATGATATGCTGCTTCTGTCAATAGTCTGATATTTGATGTTAAATTCCATTCCAATCCAAAACCTCCATTAAATTGGGCTACAATGGCATTGTCATCAATAGTTGGAGTAGCCTTATTAGTTAGCATTCTATAATCAAGCCCACCACCAATGAGTAAATAAAGTGAAACAGATTCACATGGATTGAGATAGTAAATTATATCCATATTACCAGCTATTGTATTTGTTTCAGAAGTTGTAACCGGAGTACCCCATTCACCTTCAAGATGTAAATATGAACCTGTTAAACGAAGTCCGATGTGTTCAGTAAAGTTTCTCTGCAGTGATAAATATCCACCATAATTAGTATTCAGTATAGTAACATTAACATTGACAAATCTTGGATAAGAAAAACCTGCTCCTGCCACCCAACTATTTTTTGCAAGTTGAGCATATGACGAATAAGTAATCAAAAATAACACTAATAAAAAAATTTTCTTCATAATTACCCCCTATAATTATTAATTTATTTTCATATAAATTTCAAAAACAATATTTTTATGTATAAAAAATCGGGGTGTAGCGCAGCCCGGTTAGCGCGCTTCGTTCGGGACGAAGAGGTCGAGAGTTCGAATCTCTCCACCCCGACTATAGTTTAATTTTAATATCACTAAATCAAAAAACGACTTTTTAGTATTAATTTTTTATTTAATCAAAGAAAAACTCTATTAAAAATCTATAGACTATATCTGAATTCTACTATTATTATATTTTCTAATCATTAACATCTACTTTAAAAATCAACACATAAAATTTTTATCCCATTTTGTTTAGTCGATTATAATTTTAACTATAAAAATATCGTTCAAAAACTCAGATTATAATTAACAGCTTTCCTTTTTTCATCATATAATAATTTTTCCAACGTGGACTCAGCCACCAATTCCCTGATCGTGTGCTTTGACCCATGTCCACTGGTCCCTAATTTTCTTATATACTTTAAAATTGACAACAACCGTAGCAGAACTTTCTCCAAGAGTAATAGTACCCGTTATAGAAACAATAAACCTTTGGACAACTGACGACCATTTCCATTGACCTCTTTCATTTGGTGCATCTGGATTATAAAAGTCTACATCTCCATCGTTATCAACATCTCTTGAATATTGTTCTGGCAAAGCAGGTTGAGGCGATGCAACATAGGAAATTGTAACTGGTTGTACCAAGCCCTGCTGATTTACTCTTAAGTCATATGTAGCAAATACATCCAGATTTCCTATAACATTACGTATCCATGTATCGGTAAGATCACCAGTTTTCTGTGTTATATTTATAACAGGTACATATGAATGTTGAATTGTTTGCCCACTTGGAACTATTTGTTCTGTAGCATCTGGCTGCGTATCACTAAAGCTTGTTTGAGTAAATGTTCCATTGTCAGCAACTGACCATGTAGAAAAACCTGTAAGCTGAGCTGATGCTGTTTTACCATTGGCATCAACAGTAGCATTTCCTCTACTTTCCCATGCTAAAGTAATCGGATTTAAGCGATATAGTACTAATTGCTTGCCCGGTGTAGTAGTATATGGAAGTGGAAAGGAAACTGTCACAGGCTGAGCAAAATTCAATCCAGTAGGTTCAAAATTAGCTGCAGATGTTATTACCTTATTTGTTACTGGAGGTAAAGCTATTGTACTGTTTACCGATAATGATGCAACAGTAATTGATACATCCTGAGTTAAAGCATTTGGGGGAACTTGCAAAGTAACTGGAAGCCCTCCAAGAGATTCATTTGATGTGTTCGTAACCTGGCCACCACTCGCAGCTACAATATTTTTCGTTGTACCAGTTATTTTTGTCAGATAAGCAACTGGTACTGACGTAGTATATTTATCTCTATCAATTAACGCTACAACTTTTTTAGCTGTATATGCTGCAGCAGATACTGATACATTAAACTTAGTACCTGGTACATTTGTAATATCATATGCATAACCACCTGTTTGATCCGTAGCAAGTGTGGTTAGAATATCACCTTCCTGGTTTGCAAGAATAATAGTTGCCCCCTGTATAGCAGCTAAGCTAACAGCATCTTTTACATAACCTTTTAGAACTAACGGAGCCGGTGGTGGCACTTCTATTGCTGGTGGAGGAATTATTGGTGCTGTTTTGGTACTTTCGCAACTATTGAGTAAAATACCCAAAAGTATTATTTCCGCAATAATAAGAGAACTTATTAACTGCTTAGATTTTGTTAACATACCTTACTCCTTTAATGTTTTGAAATTTCATTTAATAATTTTTTTGTTAAAAAATCTGGATTAAAATTTTTTATTGTTCTTATAAAATTATTTCCTGTTTTATAAGTAACTCCAATCATTGCTGGTAACTCTCCTCTAACCCTGTATTCCCATTGAAATGATTCAGCAGTTCTTATTCTTACAAGTGATGGTTTAAAATATTTTGGTGGAAATAAAGGCACAGAAAAATTAAACCCCCCGTTTGACTGACGGTTGGTAGAATAAATAAAAAAGAAACCTATTTCTACTTCTCCAAATTGTCTGTTGACATCAAATCTGATACTGTTATCGCCATATAAAAATTTCCCTGCAGTTAATCCAATCGTTAAATCATGCTCATTTATTCTGTATTCAATATTAATATTAGCCGTCCATAAATATGGATCAGAGTAAAACATTTTCTTATATAAAAATGCAAGATAACCCGTATATCCAATATTTAATCCTGCAATTAATTTCCCATTACTAAAAATCTTTTTTAATGATAGATCAATTCCGTATCTATTCTCTGTAAAATACCCAAGAGATGATGATATAAAATAATTCTTAGACAATCTAAAGTTTTGAATAAAGGAAATTACTCCCGGTCTAATACTGTTTTCGCCTACAAATTCATTATATACTGGAATAAGCATTTGCGCAGTAAGATCCATTCCTTTCCAGAATGAAACCCTAACTTCGGTCAGTAAATTTACTTGAGCCCTTACAGGATTTTCATAATCACCAAATTGACCTCTAAAACCTGGATAGAGTATAACATCAAACTTATTAAACGAATTATTCTCTATATTTATTTCTTCATTTGTTTTATCAACTACATCATAAGTAATCAAAATATTTTTTGTGAACCCACTTTTGAATTCTAAATTAAGTTTTGTTGTATCTACAACAAGATATTTTATAGAAACTAATGGAACTTGATTTTTCATTACTAAAGCTTCAATTCTATTAAACTTTTTATAGCTCAAAATTTCTTTTAGCACAACAACTAAAGCATCTACATTATAACGATAAAGACGATTTTCAATTGTTAAGATTAATTTTGAAGAATCAATTTTAACCGAAACATTTTCAAATCCTTTCTCAATAAGTGAGCGTGTGATTTTTTCTTTCAGACCATACCCTGAAACGGTAAGAAATAGAAATTGAGAAATGATTATGGCCCTGTATGATAATAGTTTCATAATTACTTATTGCACTTACATGCAATATTCTTTTAGTGAGGACTGTAAAATAGTATAACCCTCAATGGCTAATATAAATTATTTTCTGTTTAATAACAAAATATTTTTGAGTATTAATAATGTTATTGACTACTGTTAAAATATTTTTGTGTGCAAAGATTTTATTTCTATATAATT
>FWPU01003460.1_pt1 | contig 39815 bp, 37 predicted proteins | sample 2228361 | NCBI WGS metagenome assembly FWPU01 (sample SAMEA103939777, study PRJEB20133) | metagenome | reverse complement strand
CTGTGACTAATAACCCCTCACCCTTTCCTAAATTACTCCAACGCTTCATCTCCCTCAATAAAACCCCCCAAAAGTGAAGGTGGGCAAGGGCAATAATCTTCTTGACTTAAACAAAGAATATAGCATACAAAGTAAAATTAATATTAGAGGAGGGGGCCTTGTCTGACTGGCAGAAAAAAACACTTGGGTTGGCCTTAGAAGAAATAGTTAGAATTCATGGACAAAATACAGCTTTAATCTTCAAAGACGAGCGCATTTCCTATGGGCAACTTTGGGAAAAAAGTCGCGTGCTGGCCAAAGGGCTTATAGCTTTGGGTATAAATAAAGGCGATAAAGTTTCCCTTTGGGTAGCAAACTGTCTAGAATGGATCTACACCCAAATAGCCACAGCTTTGATTGGCGCCATTCTTGTGCCCGTGAATACCCGCTTCCGTACCGCTGAGCTCGAATATATCCTCAGACAGTCAGATTCGACTACTTTATTGCTGATGGAGCGATTTTTAAATATCGATTTTTTAGGGATATTAAAAGAATTGTGCCCGGAATTGTCAAGAATGAGCCCAGGTCAGTTAGCAAGTGCGCGCCTCCCTCTGCTTAAGAAGGTTATATTACTCGGTGAGTCCAGATCAGCAGGAATTTTCACCTATGAAGAAGTCATCGAGCGCGGGAAGAGGATCACTGATGAAGAATTGGCCTCGCGCATGCATTCCGTTGAACCGGATGATCTGCTCATGTTCCAATATACTTCAGGTACAACTGCTTTCCCCAAAGGAGTAATGCTTACGCATGATGGAGTAATTCATGATGCCCTGTGTATGAGTCAGCGACAGAGATTGCAGAGTACTGATCGCCTATTTTGCCCCCTTCCCTTCTTTCATGTAGGAGGAGCAGTCATTTCTACTATCAGTGTTCTTCTCTGCGGTGCCGCCATGGCCTTCCTGGAGACTTATGAGCCTTTAGAAAGCATGCGCCTAATTTCTCAGGAGAAGTGTACGGCTATGAATGGCATTGAGACGCATTTCTTAATGATCTATCAGCATCCGGAATTTCCTCATTATGATCTATCTTCTTTACAAAAAGGGTGGGCTATCGGGCCGGCCGAAGTAATCAAAAATATCTATGAAAAGATGGGGATGTCCAAGATTCTTAACGTCTACGGTATCTCTGAGGCATCTCCTAATGTGACCACCACTTTTGTTGACGATCCCCTTGAGGTGCGAATAAATTTCCATGGCCTGCCTCACCAAGGGACAGAGATAAAAATAGTCGATCCCCAAAGCCGAGAGGATTTACCTTTAGGAAAAGAAGGAGAAATATGCGTCCGGGGTTGGAATGTGATGAAAGGGTATTATAAGAAGGGAGAAGAGACGGCCCGGACAATTGATGATCAAGGCTGGCTGCATACCGGTGATCTTGGTCTGATTGATCCCCAAAGTAAATATTTAAAATTTACAGGGAGACTAAAAGATATGCTGCGGGTAGGGGGAGAAAACGTCTCCGCTATGGAGGTAGAAAGCTTTTTGCTGAGCCATCCTAAAATTAAGCAGGTGCAGTTGATTGGTGTGCCAGATGCGCGGCTCACTGAAGTGGGGATGGCCTTTGTTGAGCTCAAGGAGGGGGAAGCAGCTACCGAAGAAGAGATCATGGCCTATTGCCGAGGGAAAATTGCCAACTTTAAAATTCCGCGCTATGTAGTGTTTGTCAAAGAGTTTCCTATGACCGGAAGCGGTAAGATTCAAAAATATAAGCTGAAAGAAAAAGCCCAAGAGATAATTGGTAAGAAAAATGGGTGATAAAGATTTGAACCTTTATCGTCTATTTTATCCACGTTCTATCGCAGTGGTGGGTGCTTCTCCGGACCAGGATAGCTTGGGAAGTCTGCCCATCCGTTTTCTATTGAGGCATGGTTATGCGGGAAAGATTTTTCCCGTAAACCCCAAGCATAAAGAAGTTATGGGTTTTACTTGCTATGGTTCTTTGGGAGATATACCAGAAGAGGTTGATTTAGCTCTTATAGGTATTCCCCGGCAGTTTGTATTAGGGGCGCTGCAAAGTTGTGCGGAAAAAAGGGTACCTTTTGTAATTCTCTTTAGTGCAGGCTTTGCGGAGGTGGGCGCTGAAGGCCAGAAAGAGCAAGAAGAGCTCAAAGAATTTGTGAAGAAGACAAAGGTGCGCTTGGTAGGTCCTAATTGTATCGGGATCGTTAATACTCACGGGAAAATAGCGGCCTCTTTTACTAGTGGATTGGAGATGGATTTATTGCTTCCCGGAAATATTGGTTTGATAACCCAAAGCGGAGGAATTGGCAATTGTATTCTGACCAGAGCCTACGATCGGGCAATTGGTCTTAGCTATTTTGTTTCTGCGGGAAATGAAGTTGACTTAGAGGTTGCCGATTTTTTGGAGTTCTTCTTGCAGGATAAGAGAACAGCAAGTATTGTTCTTCTTCTGGAAGATTTGAAGAACCCAAGAAGATTTCTGGGGGTAGCCGAAAAAGCTTTAGCCTTAGGTAAACCGATAGTGGCCTTAAAGGTGGGGCGATCAGAAAAAGGCAAGCAGGCCGCTGCCTCTCATACTGCAGCGATGAGTGGGGCGGATGAAATTTATGACGGATTTTTTCGCCAGAAGGGAATATGCCGGGTTTATGATTTGGATGAGCTTTGGGAAGTGGCTAATCTTTTGGCTACTTATAAGCAATCCGCCGGGAATCAGGTAGCCCTCTTGACTACTTCGGGTGGGAGCGGAGCTCATTTAGCGGACTTAGCCGCAGATAATGGATTATCTCTCCCTACTCCATCGCCCAGCACTAAAGAGAAGTTAATTGATCTTGTCCCGGCGGTAGGAAGCATTAGTAATCCAATGGATATCACTACCCAATTTATGAACGATCCTGAAGCTGTTGCCAGATACTTAGTCACTTTTGACCAAGATGAAAATTATGATCTGCTCATCATCAATTTTACGGTTTCCTCTCCTGTAAGAACGAGAAAAGTTGCCGAGCGGATAGCGACTTTAAAGAGTTCTCTAACCAAGCCCTTGATAGTTTGCTGGCCAGTGGGGAACATGGCCCGAGAAGCATTCCATTGTTTAGAGAAAGCCGGCATTCCCCTTTTCTTTCATCCAGCGCGTTGCCTTTTCGCCGTGGGGCAGTTGGCGTGTTATAGGAAGAGAAGGGAAATAGGGGTAAGATCATCAGGATAAAATGTGCCAAATAAAACTTGACATTTTGCGCACATAGTTTTAATTTTGGCTAAAAATTTCTTGCCGAAAAATCCGGTGCCAGTCTCGAGAAAAAGAGAATTTACTTGACGCTATTTAAATAGCTTGATAGGGAGGACGGTGGGTAAAGAGATGTTATCCCCCAAATAAATAATAAAAAAGAGGAGGAAAAAATGAAAAGAACTATTTTAGCAGCCAGTATTGCTTTAGTTTGTCTCCTGACATTTATTTGGCCCAGCCAAGCAGCTAATCCTAAGGAATATAAAATTGGCGCCATCTTAGCCATGACTGGTGCTGGGGCTTGGTACGGTCAAGTAATGAGCCAGGGATTTTTAACAGCCATGGAAGAAATTAATGCTCAAGGAGGAATTGGCGGAATAAAGTTTAAAGCAGTTATTGAAGACCATCAGAGTGGTTCCGGAGCAGCGGCTATTAGCGGATTTAACAAATTAGTAAACGTGGACAAAGTACCATTTTGTTTTACATCTTATACGGCGCCCACTCTTTCGATCATCCCGGTAGCTAATGAAAAACATGTTCTCCTTTTGAATGGGGGAGCTGTGGGGCCTAAACTGGTCAAGGCCAGTCCTTATCTCTTCAATAACCGCATGTTGGCCGTAATGCATGGCTTAGGTTTAGCGCAAAGAGCTAAGGAGAGAGGATTTCATAAAATGGCCGCGCTCTTTTGGAATGATGACGCTGGCATTGGGACTCATAAATTTGTGGAACCAAGATGGAAGGCGATGGGGGGTACGGTGGTGGCGGCAGAGGCCCATCCCATTGGCACAACGGATTATAAACCCTACTTATCCAAGATTATGGCGGCTAATCCCGATTTTCTTGCCCTTTGGCAATGGGGAAAGGACTGGGGAATTGCCGTAAAACAGGCGCGAGAAATGGGTTTTACTAAACCAATTATGGGCATCGAATTCACGCCTGATGCCGCCAAAATTGCTGGCGCTACTGCTGATGGATATGAAGCGGTCACAGATTATTTCGACTCCAAAGGAGCTGACCCATGGACGAAGAAGTTTGTGGCCAACTATAAAGCTAAGTATAAGACTGAGCCAGAATTCTATGCAGCTAATTATTACGAAGGAGTGTACATCTTAGCCGAATTAATTAAAAGAGCCAAAGCTAAAGGAGGAGATTATTGGAAAGGCCAAGCTCTCCGTGCCGCACTAATCGAAATTAAACGTTTTCCCAGTGTTTATGGTGGCTTCGTGGAATTCAATCCTGAAGATGGCACCTGTAAGAAGAAAACAGCCCTTTTCGTGGTGAAAGGTGGAGAGCGCCTATTCCAGAAGTACATTGAGATTCATTAAATATAGATTTATTAAGGGGAACACTAAATAAAAGACATTTTTCGGTATGAACCTTTCCCTCTAACTCTCTCGCCAGGCTTGGGGAGAGGAGAAAATTCGCAGGATATCGGTTAGGAAAAAATTTATGGATCTTTTCTGGCAATTAGTAATTAACGGCTTATCCTTAGGGAGCATTTATTCCATATTAGGAATTAGTTGGGGGCTAATTTTTGCAGTTACGCGGACTTTTCATTTCGCCCATGGAGCCACATTTGTCATTGCTGCTTATACAGCCTACCAAGGTCAGCAATGGGGTTGGCCTTTGATTTTAGCTGCCCTTGGGGCAGTTGGCGGAGCTGTTCTCTTTGGTCTGGCTATTGAAAAATTTCTCTACCAATATTTGCGTCGGGCTTTTGCCACGCCTTTGGTTATTTTTATTGCTGCTTTAGGTACCCTCATCACAGCGGAAAATTTCATTGCCATGGGTTTCGGCACGGATGCCAAACCTTTGGAAGGGTTTCCCATAAGGGTTATTAAGATTGGCCAAATAGGCTTTAACAATCTCCATGTGGTTATGTTTGGCACCGCTGCCATCCTTTTAGCAGGACTAATCTGGTACCTCCGCCATACCAGGAGTGGGAAAGCCCTGCGCGCGGTCATTAGTAATCCCGAGATGGCCGAAGTGGCTGGGATAGATGTTCAGAGATATTTCCTTTTGGCTTTCGGTATAGGTTCATTCCTCATCGCCCCAGCAGCCGTGCTGGTTACTATTGAAAGAGGAGCTACACCTGATTTAGGGCACTGGGCAATCCTTTATTCCTTTATGCCCGTAATTATTGGTGGAATAGGAAGCATTCCGGGAGCCGCTTTAGCGGGCATAATAATTGGCTTAGCAGAGTCAATTGGCATTTGGAAGATATCTTCCCAGTGGCAGTTGGGTATTGCCTTCATCGTCTTGGTTGTTGTCCTGATTATAAAACCTACAGGGCTTTTTGGATTTCGAGTTTACCGAGGGAAAATCTAATGGATTACCTTCTGCACATTTTGATCATAATTTTTATCTATGCCATTCTGGGTTTGTCATTCAACCTCATCTTGGGCTATACAGGTTTAATTGCCATGTGCCATGCGGCTTTTTTTGCCATTGGGGCTTATGCTTCTGCCCTCTTGGGCATTCATTGGGGTACCAATTTTCTGATCGGTATTTTAGCAGCAATGATTATTGCAGGCATAGTAAGTCTCTTGGTAGCCATTCCCGCTATTCGCGTGCGCGATGAATATCTAATTGTGACCACTTTAGCTTTATTGATGATTGTTTATACTATTTTGATGAATTGGATTGATCTGACACGCGGAGCGGCAGGCTTGTCCGGTATCCCCCGCCCCTCCCTATGGGGCTCTAAGATTGATTCTCCCCTCTCTTTTGTTCCGCTCTTAGGAGCCTTCGCCCTGATCTGTTTTCTCATTTGCTGGCGCATTGTGCATTCGCCATTTGGGCGCGTATTAAAGGCTATCCGCGAAGATGAAATTGCCGCCGCCTCTCTGGGCAAGAATGTGCGCGCTTTCAAAATATGGGTCTTTGTGGCTGGAGGTGCCTTGGCGGCCATTGCCGGAAGTCTCTTTGCTCATTATATGACTTACATAAGTCCAGCTAACTTTACGATTAATGAGACCATTTTAATCTTCGCCATTGTTATCGTGGGTGGTGTAGCCAATGCCTGGGGACCTGTCCTGGGAGCGGTTATTTTAGTCTCGGTAATGGAAGCTCTGCGGTTCTTAGAAATTTCCCCAGTTATTGTTGGTTTCACCAGACAAATCGCCTACGGATTGGTGCTCATTCTTTTTATGTGTTTTCGTCCCCACGGTTTCTTGGGCGAGTTCATCGCCTCCCCCAAAAAAAAGGAAGAGAAAGGGGGTAACTCTTTTACTGGTAATGAAGAAATATTGGGGGCTATAAAGATGGGAAGAAAAATTGAAAATTTATTCAAACCGGCAAATGAAATAACCGCCACCTCTGAAATTTTGCGTCTGGAAGGAGTAAGCAAGAGCTTTGGCGGGCTTAAAGCTGTTAACCGATGCACGTTAGACCTGAAAAGAGGAGAAATTGTCGGTTTAATTGGCCCCAACGGTGCGGGAAAGACTACGCTCTTCAACGTAATTACAGGTTTCTATGCCGCAGAGGAGGGGACGATAAAATTTTGGGGGAGAGCTATTACCAATCTGCCCGCCCACCGCATAACCAGCTTGGGCATTGCCCGCTCTTTTCAAGATCTCCGCCTCTTTGCTCATCTCACGGTCTTAGATAATGTATTGGTCGCCTGTCCCCGGCAGACAGGGGAGAATTTATTTTGGATTTTCTTACGCTGGCGCCAGATCGCCCAAGAAGAAAAAGCAAATCGCCAAAAAGCAATGGCTTATTTGGAGTTTGTTGGCCTGGCTCACCGGGCGGATGAATTGGCTGTAAATCTTTCTTATGCGGAACAGAAACTTCTGAGCCTGGCCCGTCTTCTGGCTACGGAAGCGCAATTAATCCTCCTTGATGAACCTGCTTCAGGGTTAGATCCCAAGGTGATGGAGAGCCTCTTCCCCTTGGTGAAAGAATTAGTGAAATATGGGAAGACCATTTGCATCGTGGAACATAATATGGAAGTTATCAAAGCCATGGTCGATGAGATTGTCTTCTTAAACGAAGGAAAAGTTATTGCCCGCGGGAGTCCGGAAGAAATTATGAAGTCCCCCGAATTAGCGGAGATTTATTTCGGGGTTTGACAAAAGAGAGAAAAAAAAGGACAGAATTATAATTATCCTTTCCACCTCATCCCCCTGGAGAGAGCTTGAGCGGGTAAAATAAATATATCTAAATATAACGGGGTAGAGATGATTCTGGAAGTAAGAGATCTGGTCAGTGGCTATCAAAATAAAAGGGTTCTTCATGGCTTGAGCCTGCAAATGGCCGAAGGCGATGTAATGGGGGCAATTGGCCACAACGGAGCAGGTAAGACAACTTTTTTAAAGTCTTTATTCGGTCTTCTTGTACCCTGGGAGGGCCAAATTATTTATCAGGGACGGAATATAGCGGGACGAAAGCCTGAAATAAACGTGCAAGAGGGGATAGCTTTCATGCCTCAGGGGCAAGGACTTTTCCCGGACTTGACGATTATGGAGAATCTGGAAATGAGTTCTTTTGGTTTGGAGGAGATAACTTTTAAAAGGCGCGTGCGGCAGCTCTTCGAATTGTTTCCTATCTTAGAAGAAAGAAAAAAACAACGGGCAGGTACTTTAAGCGGGGGGGAGCAACGCATGTTGAGCTTGGGTTTGACGCTCATGCGGGAGCCAACTTTGCTCCTATTAGATGAGCCATCCTTGGGACTTGCTCCGCGTATTGTGCAATTGGTGATGAACACGATCGCCGAAATCAATCGCCAGTATAAAAATTCTATCATCTTGGTAGAGCAAAATTTTGAACAAGTAAAGAAAGTGGCGCAGAAGATCATGGTCATCAAATTGGGAAAGATAGTCTTTTCAGGTATTCTTGATCCGATGATGGATAAAAGAGAACTGTGGAAGTATTTTTAAATTATCGTTCAATTTTTATAAACTTTAGGGAGAGCCAATATGGATTTCGAGCTACCCCCGGACTTGAAAAAATTACAAGAGGAAACAAGGTTTTTTGTCGATCGGGAGATTCGTCCTTTAGTACCGGAGATAGAAAAGAAAAGAAAATATCCGTTAGAAATCGTTAAGTGCCTGGCGCGCCAGGGAATTTATAAACTTCTGGTACCCCGAGAGTATGGGGGGTTATATGAAACAGTTAAATCTCTACCTATCTGCGTGGTCAGAGAAGAGCTGGGCCGTGGCCATAACTTTGCAGGGGCAAGTATTGCAACTCACGGGTTAGGTAGCTACCCTTTAGTGCTGGCAGGTTCTTCTGAATTAAAGAGAAAGTTTTTACCGAAAATCGCCAGCGGAGAAATTATCCCGGCTTTTGCTTTAACCGAACCAGAAGCAGGATCAGATGCAGGGAGCCTTAGAACAACGGCCTTAAAAGAAGGAGAAGTTTATCGGATCAATGGGACAAAGTGCTTTATTTCTAATGCGGGTATCGCCCATTATATAATTTTGTTTGCCAAAACAGACCCTTCTTTAGGGACGAAAGGGATTTCCGCTATTTTGGTGGAAAAAGGGGTACCTGGCTATGACGTTACCCGAGAGATGGAAATCTTAGCGGTAGATGTGGTAAATGAATTGAGATTTAAAGATTGCTTGGTTCCGCAAGATAATCTCCTGGGAGAGGAAGGAAGGGGTTTTATTATCGCCATGCAGACTCTTGATCTCTTACGGTGTTCTGTAGGAGCCCATGCCGTTGGTATTGCTCAGGAGGCTTTCGATCTGGCGCTAAGTTATGCCAAAAAACGCATCCAATTTGGCAAGCCTATCGCCCAGCATCAGGCCATCCAAATGAAGCTGGCCAATATGGTTGTGGAGATTAATTGTGCCCGTCTTTTAGTCTACCAAGCAGCCTTGGCTAAAGATAAGAATCAGCCTGATGTCACTTTTAAATCTTCCATGGCCAAATATTATGCTACGGAGATGGCGCAGCGGGTGGTAGATCAGGCTGTGCAAATTCATGGGGGCTATGGCGTTTTAGTCGGGGATTTTCCTTTAGAGCGTCTCTATCGAGAAGTACGTGCTCCACGGATCTATGAAGGGACATCAGAGATTCAGCAGCTCATCATTGCTAACCATTTTTTGCGTGAACAAAAAGTACGCTAAGGAGGAAAGATGCAAGCCGAAGAGATCAAAAGATTAGTTAATCGAGGTAAAGTTTATGATTTAGGTCAGCCATATTTTCCGGGCATGCCTCATCATCCCAATCACCCGCCTTTTGCCTTTTCTTTGACCAAAAAACATGGAGATGTTATGTATCCTAACCAAGTAAGTACGGCTAATGATCTTTTTGCGACAGGAGGTCATACAGGCACTCACTTGGACTCCTTAGGGCATGTTTCCTGGAAGGGAAAACTTTTTGGTGGGCAGGAGGCGGAGAAACTTCAAAGCTACACTGAAGGAATAAAAAAATTGGGCATTGATGCCACGCCCCCCGTAATTCGGCGGGGGATTCTTTTAGATATTGCTGGAGCGCTTAAAAAGAAAATTCTTCCACCTGCTTTTGCCATCGGTCCAAAAGAACTGGAGTTAACGGTCAGAAAGGAAGGAGTTTCATTCAATAAAGGAGACGTCGTTCTCATCCGCACAGGATGGGCCCAGTATTGGCCAAGTTCCCCCAAATTTGTAGCCAATGAGACTGGCGCTCCGGGAGTATCTTTAGCTGGAGCTAAATGGCTGGCTAAGTTTGGCATAGCTTTTACTGGATCAGATACTACGGCCTATGAGCAAACACCGGCCCATGATCTTCCGGTTCATGTGTATTTATTGAATCAAAAAGGGATTCAGATTTTAGAGATGCTTAACTTAGAAGAAATAGCCAAGGATAAAGTCTATGAGTTTTTATTTATTGCCTTACCTTTACGTATCTTAGGGGGCACGGCTTCTCCGGTTAGACCGGTGGCTATTTGTTAATTTTTTTAACCGCAGAGTGCGCCAAGGGCGCTGAGGTACTATTTCAAATAAAATAAATTTTAGATTTTTTCTTTAAGTTCTCGGCGATCTCTGCGGTGAAAACAAATATGAACATAAATGTTCCTTATTTTCTTTTGCGTAATGTACATGAATATCCCTATAAATTGGCCATAATCTTTGGGGAGAAACGGTTCACTTATAAAACTTTTAATGAGCGAGTAAATCGCCTCGCTAATGGTCTCTGGCAAAGAGGAGTGAGAAAGGGCGATAAAGTAGCTTATCTTCTTCCCAATTGTAGTGAGTTTGCTGAAATATCTCTGGCCTTAAGCAAAATAGGAGCCCTTGCTGTGCCGCTCAACTTTCGCCTGCGGGCCGATGAGCTGCGTTATATCATTGATAACTCAGATGCTTCTTTTTTCTTCTATGGAGTTGAATTTAGCGAGGTAGTCCAAGAACTTCTTCCTCACGTGAGGAAGATAAGGGAGTCTTTCCCTATTGGCAAAAATTCTGCCTATGAAGATCTCCTCTTCCATTCTTCTCCGGAAGAGCCGGGTGTTGAAGTCAAAGAAGACGATGAACATTCCATCATGTATACCTCAGGAACGACCGGTTTCCCCAAGGGCGTGGTGCATACGCATAAAAGTTGCATCTGGAATAGCCTAAATATGTTGGTGGATACGGGCTTACGCGCTACAGATATTTTCGCCATCACCACTCCCCTTTTTCACATAGCTGCTGCACATACAATGCTTTTATCAACTATTTTCATTGGCGGGACCGTAGTAATCATCTCTTCTTTTTCTTTGCCTGATTTTTTGGCGACCATTGCCCGGGAGAAGATTACCGCTTTCTTTGCTGTACCCACCATGTTTCAGCGAATGATCAACCACCCGCAGTTTGGGGATTATGATCTCTCTTCAGTCCGCCTCCTCTTCACGGGTGGAGCCGTCACTCCTGCGGAATTGAAAGAGAGAATAATGAAGTCTTTCCCCTCGGCGACCCTTGATGACCTGATGGGACTAACCGAAGGGGGGCCATTAACTACTTTTCTTCCTCATCGGGATGCCCTGCGCAAGCCGGGTTCAGTCGGCCGGGCCCATTTTAGCCAGATGGTGCGAGTGGTCAATGAAAAAGGAGAAGATGTAAAAGGTGATGAGGTTGGGGAGATAATTGTCAAGGGACCAGCAGTGATGAAAGAATACTATAAAAATCCGGAAGCTACGGCCAAGGCTCTGCGAGATGGCTGGCTCTATTCAGGAGACTTAGCGCGCGTAGATGAGGATGGCTATCAATATTTAGCTGTACGACGGGCTGATTTAATTATCAGCGGCGGAGAAAATATCTATCCCGCCGAGGTAGAAAGAGTACTCCTCATGCATCCAGCAGTGCAAGAGGCCGCGGTGATTGGCATAAAAGATAAGGAATGGGGGGAACGAGTTATGGCTGTAGTTGTTTTGAAGCCAGGAGCCCAAGGGCAAGAAGAAGAGCTAATAGATTTTTGTAAAGAGAGGATGGCGGGCTACAAACGGCCGCGGCAGATTGCTTTTATGGAGGAACTACCTAAGAATCAGTTAGGGAAGGTCTTATACAAAGAACTGCGGAATCGATTTGATTCAGAAGAAATGAAGGATAAAAAATGAATCAATTTTTTATAATAGATGCCCATGTCCATACCTACCCCTCGGCGGCCATCGGCCAACAGGCCCTGCAGGGAGCAGGACGTTCAGGCGCTTCGGGAACGATCCCCGAACTTTTAGAAGTAATGGCCAACGGAGGGATTACCCAAGCAATTCAAGCAAATATGACGCCGACTTATGATATGCAGCAAGCGGCCCGCAAAAAATTGGCTTCTTCCTTCAGCGCGGCAGAAAAAGAGGCTGCGCTAGAGAAGATAAATAAAGAAATTCTGGGCAGGATGCAGAGGCGCAATCTTTGGACTTGTCAGGTAGCAAGAGAAAACTCCTGTTTAGTACCTCTAATTAGTGTGGATCTTTTACAAAGTTCTGAAGAGATGGTCAGCGAAATTGAGAGAATGGCTAAAGAACATGGGGCAAAAGGATTAAAGCTTCACCCCGTGGCTAATAAATTTTATCCTCAAGATCGCCATCTATGGCCGGCCTATGAGCAAGCTGAGAAATTGAATCTGCCCATTTTGTTCCACGCGGGCACAGCAGATATAGCTGGATATAAAGAATTTGATTATTCTCGCCCCACCAACTTTCAACAAATAGCGAAGGAGTTTCCCAAATTAAGAATTATCTTAGCGCATTTGGGAAAAGGCTTCTTTACCGAATCCTTAGATGTTGCCCAAAAGTTTAATAATATTTTTTGGGATACTTCCGCAGTCATCACTGGTTTAGAAAGTGACCGCAAATTCTTTAGCGATCAAGACCTAGTGAAGTTCATCAGGGCCATTGGAGTTAGGCAAGTTCTATTCGTCTCAGACTGGCCCTGGTTTGATCCACAGCCGGCAATAGAAAAGATCCAAAAATTGCCCTTGACGGATCAAGAAAAGCAGATGATTTTAGGAGAAAATGCTCGGCGCGTTTTTGATATTTAAGGAGGAAAAACAGGATGAAAATTACAGCAATCAAAGCATATTGGCTTAGGGTCCCTATACCTGAAGATAAAGCTTCCGTCAGTGACTTCGGCAAAAATATTTCTTTCAACACCACTCTAGTGCGGGTGGAGACCGATGAGGGCTTAGTGGGGTACGGAGAAGCTAAAGCTTCGGTGGGGAGCTTAGGGGATCAAAGTACTTTGGTTACGGTCATTGAAAAAGAGCTTGCTCCTTTGCTAATTGGTCAGAAATCGCGGGAGATATCAAGGTTATGGGAGATAATGTACAATGGCTCACGCGCACCTTATGCTTTGAGCAGAGGAAGAGTCTTTCCTATTCTCAGTCGCCGGGGAATTACCATCTCAGCAATCAGTGGTTTAGATATGGCCCTTTGGGATATTTTAGGAAAATCTTTAAACTGTCCGGTGCATCAGCTCTTGGGCGGAAAGTGTCGCGATACTCTTCCTGCTTACGCTTCGGGTGGGTGGGCTAATGAACAAAAAATCGGTGATGAACTTTTGGGTTATATCCAAAAGGGCGGGTTTAAAGCAGTGAAGATGCGGGTGGGAGTGATGGATGGGGAGTTGGCTACTTCGGTGCGGCGTGTCAAAGCCGCACGCCAAGCTTTGGGAGAAGGCATCTCGATCATGGTTGACGCCCACGGAACTTTTAGTGTGGCGGAAGCGAAAAGATTCGCCAAAGAGGTAGCTGATTATCACCTCTCCTGGTTTGAGGAGCCGGTAACGGCTGATAATAAAGAAGGTTGTGCCCAGGTAAGGGCGGCGACGGAGATTCCCATTGCTGCCGGGGAGAGTGAATTTACGCGCTTTGATTTTCGGGATCTGGCTATTTTGAAGGCCGTGGATATTTTTCAACCCGATTTAGCTATATGCGGAGGGATTACCGAAGGGAAGCGGATTGCCGCCCTAGCTGAAGCTTTTCAACTGGGCCTGGCTCCGCACTTATGGGGTGGAGCGGTCATGTTTGCCGCGGGCTTACACCTTTGTGCGGTTTCTCCAAATGCCTTTATCGTGGAGTATTCGCTCTTGCCCAATCCTCTTCACGATGATTTAGTGGAAAATCCAATAATGGTTGAAGATGGGAAAGTCAATATTCCTGATGGTCCAGGATTAGGGGTTATCGTCAACGAGGATTTTGTTAAAAGATATGCCGTTAAATAAAAAGTTTTCTATAGGAGTACGGATAAGCCCTTAGAACGGAGATATTCTTTAACTTCCCGGATACGCATGGTGCGGAAATGGAAAACCGAGGCGGCTAATAATATTTGGGCTCCACCTTTAACTACAGCATCGTAAAAATGTTCGAGCTTTCCTGCTCCTCCGGAGGCAACCACCGGCACGCTTACGGCGGCAGAGATAGCTTTTGTAAATTCAAGGTCATAGCCGTTTAAAGTACCATCTCCATCCATGCTCGTTGGCAAGATAGTCCCGGCCCCGAGGTCAACACATTGCTTGGCCCAAGCCACAGCATCTTGACCAACAGGCTTAGTCCCGCCCGCAATGACTAATTCGAAACCCGAGGGCATTTCTTTATTTCGCCGGGCATCAATGGCAATGGTTATCTTATCCGAGCCAAATTTCCGCGCTGCTTGGCGCACCAATTCTGGATTTTTTACGGCGGCGCTATTCATGGAAACTTTATTGGCCCCTGCTTTTAAAACTAATTCTATATCTTCCAAGCTATTGATCCCGCCCCCGACAGTTAGAGGAATACTAATTACCGCCGCTACCTGACGTATCCACTCTAACCTTGTGGGACGGTTCTCCAAAGTAGCGGCAATATCGAGCATGACCAATTCTTCAGCTCCTTCTTCCTGATAAAAGCGGGCGTGCATTACTGGATCACCGGCGTCTCTTAAATTGACAAAGTGGACCCCTTTGGTTACTCGGCCATCTTTCATATCCAAACACGGCATAATCTTTATAGGATTCATTTTTTACCTCTAAAGCAAAATTTTAGATTAATTTAGCAAAAATTGCCCCATTAATAAAGAGAGAATTTTCTTCTTGACAAAATAAAAATTTGGGAATAAAATCCCAAATTATGAATGAGACTGAGATCAAAGTGCTTTCAGCGGCAGTATTGAGGATACTCAAACCATTAGTCCGTATTCTCTTAAGGCACGGCATTTCTTTTAATACTTTCGCTGACTTAGCTAAAAGGGCCTACATCGACATTGCCACCAAAGAATTTGGCATCGAAGGTCGGAAGCAAACAACCTCCCGGGTTGCTATTTTAACTGGTTTGACCCGAAAAGAAGTAAAGAGAATAAGCCAATTAAAATATCCCGAAGATCAACCCATCGCGGAAAGGTATAACAGAGCTGCCCGAGTGATTGCCGCCTGGCAGAGGGAAGCGAAATTTTTAGAAGCAGATGGCCAACCTAAAGCTTTACCCTTGATGGGGGAGGGGATAACCTTTACGGATTTAGTGCGGCGCTTTAGTGGCGATGTTCCTGCTCGGGCTATTAAAGATGAACTTCAGCGAGTCGGGGCAATAGAAGAATTACAAGATGGCCGACTCCGTTTGTTAGCCCGTGCCTATATTCCCCAGAAGAGTGAAAAAGACAAAATTCACATTTTAGGAACGGATGTGGGACTTCTTATCTCTACAATTGATCATAATTTACAGGCTGAGTTTCCGGAGTCATTATTTCAAAGGAAAGTGGCTTACGATAATCTTTCCCAAGAAATTCTTCCCCAATTCCGACGCTTGGCAGCTAAAAAAGGGCAAGAGTTACTTGAGAAACTGGACAAGTGGCTTGCGGAGCATGATCGCGATACTAATCCACGAATCAAAGGGACTGGGCGTAACCGAGCAGGTTTAGGGGTTTATTATTTTGAGGAACCATACCCAGAGGAGGGAGAACAATCATGAAAATCTGGCGTTTAATCGGCTTAATTTTGGCTATTTTTTCTCCCTTGTGTTTTATGAATTCCTGTGGAGATAGCACTTCCGATATAGTAGCTGGCGGAGGAATTGGGGGGACTGGTTATACAAGCAGTGGTACAATCTCTGCCTTCGGCAGCGTGGTCGTTAATGGCGTAGCATTTGATACAACTGAAGCAAATGTTTTTGTAAGCGGAGAAGATCGAGGCTCTGGCCATCAGATAATACTTAACTGCTTAAATATCGGCCAGGTTGTATTAGTTGAAGGCACTGGAGATATAGAAACATCATCCGGAATTGCCAGGAGAGTGATGTATTCACCAAATGTGGTCGGCCCAGTTAGCCAAGTTCTAGATTTAGGCTTAAAACTTGGAATTTTCAGAATCCTTGGCCAAACCATCATAGCTAATTCCGAGACCGTCTTTAGTTCCGGTTCCATAGAATCCATAAAAGAAGATAATCTTTTGGAAGTAAGTGGTTTAGTTGATGATGAAGGGAGAATCCGAGCCACTTACATTAAAAGAATAGCTAATTCTTTTGAACCTGGAAGGGAAATTGAGGTTAAAGGTGTTATTCAGAATTTAAATTTAGCTACCAAGACTTTTCAAATAAACGACCTGCAAATTGCTTACGGCCAAGGCCAGATGGTTGATCTCACCGAGGGAGAAATTAGCAATGGTCTCCAGGTGCATGTCCAAGGAAGAATAATCAGCGATAATTATATCTCTGCTTTGGCCATTAGGCTGGCAGAAGAAAATAGAATTGCTAATGCGGAATGGGCTGATATTGAAACTTATATTACAGACCTCATTTCGGAAGATGATCTTGTAGTTGGTCCCCTTAAAGCTAAAATTCAAGCCAACGCGAGATTTTTAAATGGAGAAAGGAGGGATTTGCGGAAGGGAATAAAAATCAGGCTGCGAGGAAGAATAATGAATAGAGTGGTTCTGGCGCAATTTGTTTACATCTTAGACAAATAGGAAAAGACAAAAAATTACGAAATGGAGGTAAGAATATGAAAAAGAAGATGACTTTGGGAATGGCGGCCATAGCCTTAGTTCTCAGCGCCTTAATATTTTCTCTATTGAGCTGCGGGGGAGGAAGCGGAACTTCAAATCTTTCTTCTGACGGCGGCTCTGGGTCAGCGACAGGGACAGGAACAGTGGCCCTTTTGTTGGCAGATGGCCCAGCTGATAATTATGAGCACATTTGGATAACCATTACAGAAGTTTCTTTAATTCCTGTAGCCAAAAGTGATGAACCAGTGGTGATCTTCAAATCAGTTAATGGACTTAAGCTTGATCTCCTTGAGTATCGGGATGAAGATTATCTTTTGACCATTAAGAAAGAGGTTCCTTCTGGCCTTTATGCTAAGATCCGTCTGGCCATTAAAGATATCGCGGTAGAGCCCAAAGATAACGCCCCTTGCAGTAATTTAGAGATTAAATTGCCGAGCGGCAAGATCGATCTTAATCCACGTGAGCCTTTTTATTTGACTCAAGGAAAAACTCTTTCTATTCGCCTGGATATAGATGCCAATAAATCCATAAACCTGCATAAAGCTGGAAAATCCGGAAAATGTATTTTTAGGCCGGTGATTTTTGTAGATATTGAAGAAGGAATACCTGTTGGAAGATGTCCTAAGATTCTCAGCGGAACGATTGCCGAACTTATTAAGACCAATGGCCAAACCACTGGTTTTTATTTAGACCTGGCGAATGACCGCGGGCGAATCAAAGTGATGGTCTCCAGTAGCACAACAATCTTTGATGAAAATGGCGATTTTGTGGGGCCAGAAAGTTTAGAAGTAGGAAAGAGAGTTAAAGTAAGGGGCAAGTTTGACAGTACTGGCGCACTTGTCGGTTCTTTGGTGGTTATCGGAGATGTAATGGACATAACAGGATTAGTTGAAGCTGCAGTTGATCCATCTACCTTTATTTTCCCGCTAACGGCTGCATCTGGGCAAGAAATTGTGGGTTCTGTTGAGGTTAAGGTAGATCAAGAAAACACCCTTATTTTAATCGGCTGTGATACTGAGGTGGGGGTGGATTATATTCAAGCCGGAATGAAAGCAAGGGTCTTTGGTAAATTGGTCCAGGAAAATGGAAATTACATCCTCAAAGCAGCGGCCGTACTCCTCTGCGATCGCGTTATAGCAGGTGAAATAACCTCTGCCGCAGACTCAAATGGTGGTAAGCTAATTACGGTTTACGAAAATGGAACCACCATTGACGTTTATATTCCCGCAGGTACCCCAATTTACCTTGAAGGAGATGGGGCAGTTCCGATAAGCCTTATTTGCGAAGGGCGCCAAGTGAGAATTTTCGTGAAATTGCCTTGGACAACGCCAACTTTGACCGCGGCGTTCGTCAAAGTAGAACCTGAAAAGCACGAAGGAATAGTAACTGGCATTGACTTGGTTAACCGTATTTTAACCGTAACATTAACTGGTGGAGGCACTGAGAATGTTAAAATTGAACCTGGAGCAACCATTCTGGAAAGCAATAATGGAATCCAAGGGTTGATGTCATTTAGCGATATTAAAATAGACGATTATCTTATTTACTTCGGCCTTTCGGATTGCCAAGAAGTGAATCTGTTCCACGCTTTTGTGTTGGTAGTCAATCCAGAGTAAAAAGTTAAGTTTTTCTTCCCTTTTTAAAGCTAATTCCCTCACCCATTCTCTCCAGTCAGGCGAGAGGGGGTGAGGGGTTTTGAAAAACTTTCTTTCAACCTTCCGCTTGTATTAATCATAAATTTCAAAAATGCTAAACGGTTAGGCTCTTTCTCTTGCTCCCCGGGACTTTTTAAAATAATAACCAATTTAAAAGATTAATTGCTAGGAATTTATAAAGAGACCAGGGGATTCATTCTGGATCATAAGGTGCATTTTACCCTCTTAAGAGCGGGATTGCTTCTACTTAAAATAGCTTGGTTCTTATATCCGCCTTCCCTTTGTGGAAATCTGGCTTTCGGCTTTTATTTCTTCTCCCGCCGATGCTCGCTTGTTCACTCCTGATTCATCTCTTGGTCTCTTATGCGAACCAATATTTGGATATCAAAGTGAATCAGGGCAAGAGCTCATTCTTTGTTGACGGCAGTTTTTTCTCCCTATATACTTAGACTAAAAAGTAATTTTGGCCGAAGCAGTGAAAAAACCAGGAAAATTGAAAAGACTCGTGAAAAATCTGCTAAATTATGAACCAGAAAGAATCTACCTCATTGGATCATGGACGAGAGGCGAAGGAGACGATTTAAGCGACTTTGATTTAATAATTATTAAAAAAACGCAGATTCCTTTCCTGGATCGATTTAAAGAAATAAGTAAAATGCTTGTTTTAGAAGAAGGTGGGGTAGATATTATTGTATATACTCCGGAAGAATTTGAAAAGATGTGCCAACAAGGTAATGCCTATGCGGAAATGATTATTGAGGCAGGGCAAATTATTTATGATAAGCAAAAGAAAAAATGAAGCCCAGCGCTGGTTCCACCAAGCTTATTTTGATTTACGTGCTTGCCGCTGGAATATAGAAGGCGGATTTCATGATCCAGCTTGTTTTCTTGCCCAACAAGCGGGGGAAAAAGCTTTTAAGTCCCTTTTATATTATTTAGGCTCGCGGAGAAAAGCTCTATTAACACGTTGACTCGTAGAAATGGTCAAAGAAGCAGGAAGTAAATTGGAGAAAATTAAGGATCTTCTAAATGAACCCAGGCAATTAGACTTGCATTATATTCCATCACGATATCCAAACGGAATTCCCAGCGGATTCCCTCATGGATTTTATTCTGCGGAGATCTCTGAACAAGCATTAAAATCAGCTAACCAGATTTTTACTGCTGTTCTGCATTTTTTTCAGTCGGTAGGAGAAGTTGAAATTTATCAGATAGAAGGAAAATAACAATTTTAATTTCCGATTTTGATGAGGGAGATAGATGAAACTCGGTACTTTTGAATTCCAAGGCCGAAAAATTTTGGGAGCCTTTGTAGGCGATTGGGCTATAGATTTGTTTGCTGCTTATTGTGCCTTTTTAGCTAAAGAGAGTTATAAAGAAGCAGAAGAAAAAGCCCGGGCCGAGATTGCCCAAGATATGCTGTCCTTTATTGAAAAAGGTGCCATTTCCCTTAAAGCTGCTCGCCAAGCCGTGGACTTTATCTATCAGAATAATTTTCAGGTTTTAGGATGCGCTTATCCACTTTCCCAAATTACTTTCCGTGCTTCCCATCGGCCACCAAAGATTATTTGTACAGGAGTTAATTATGAGGATTATCGAAAACTGATAGGTATATCCTATTCTCCTGTTCCCTTGGTCTTTCTCAAATCTCCAGCGGCGGTCATTGGCCATGAAGAGATAATTTACCTTCCCCGAGGATATGGAATTTTTTATCATGAGTGGGAATTCTCCTGCGTGATTTCAAAAAAGTGTCGCCTGGTTCCTAAAGAAAAGGTTCAGGAGGTGATATTTGGATATACTATTCTCAACGATATTACGGCTAGGTCATTAGAAGCTACCAATAGGGAATTTCAGCCATGGGGAAAGAACATGGATACCTTTGCCCCCATGGGGCCTTGGATCGTAACTCCTGAGGAAATGCCTCCCAACCTTTATAATTTGAGAACGGTAAGAAGGCGCAATGGAAAAGAGGAATGTATCTCTAATACCTCCAACATGAGGTTGGGATTTGGCGATATCATTGAGTTTGTCAGTAACTTCTGGACGCTGGAGCCGGGGGATGTAATCACCACGGCAACTCCACCAGCAGGGCCTATTGAGCCGGGAGACATAATTGAAGCCGAGATTGAAGGAATTGGCGTCCTGCGTAACAAAGTAGAAGGGCTTGAAGTTGACCTGAAGTATGCCAAGTTAATTAATTTGCAGGATATAGTTTGAATATTAAATAATTTTTGGGCTTAGCAATTTCCTTGACCAGGATAAAAAAAGGGGCTAAAATTACAACCTACCTACGCGAAAGGCCCTTTGTAAAATAAAGGACATTTATTAATAAAAGGAGGAAGGCAAAGATGTATAAAAAAATTTTGGTGCCACTGGATGGATCTAAACTGGCCGAGTGCGTTCTTCCCCACGTGCAAACTCTGGCTCAAGGAAGTGAAGTTAAAGAAATAGTATTCGTGAGAGTAGTTGAACCCTTTTATCCCCGGGGCGATTTTGTAATCGAAGAATCACAGCTCAATAAAATTGAAGCCGGGCATAAAGCTGCCGCAAATGAGTATTTAAAAAACCTAATCTCTGGCCTTAAATATAATGGCGTAAAGATTAGTTATGAAGTTCTCCATGGTTTTGTGGCCGATACTTTAGCGGATTACGTGCATAAGAATGAATTTGATTTAATTGTAATCGCTACCCATGGCAGATCGGGAATAAGTCGCTGGGTCTGGGGCAGTGTTGCTGATCGCATCTTACGTTCCTCGTGTGTCCCTGTTTTAATGATTCGTGCTCCCGGGTGCGTGCCAGGGATTTAACCAGGGTTTTTAATTGATAAATATGCTTATTGGGAGACTATGGCAGAAGGGAGAAATGGGTGTATAAAAAAGTATTAGTTCCTTTGGATGGGTCAAAATTGGCGGAGTGCGTTATTCCCCATGTCCTAGCCTTAGCTAAAAGTGGTATTCTTCAAGAAGTAGTCTTTGCCACCGTAGTCGAGCCATATGAATCAACAGGGCGGACAGATTATATCTTCGAAGACGGGAAAATAAGAAAAGTTGTTGATCAAGAGCAGATAAAAAAAATTGAAGAAAATTATAAAAGAGCTGCTGAAGAATACTTAAAAAATTTAGTTTCGCAATTGAAATATGATGGGCTTAAAATAATTTTGCAAGTTCTTTGTGGAAAAGCTGCTGAGACCTTGGCAGAATTTGCGGCCAATAATCAAATTGATTTAATTATTATCGCTACCCACGGCAGATCCGGGGTAAGCCGCTGGGTCTGGGGCAGTGTGGCTGATCGCATTCTCCGTTCATCCTGCGTCCCGGTGTTAATGGTGCGGGCACCAGGATGTGGGCCGGGAATCTAAGAAGTTATAATCTTGGCCATTTGGCCTGCGTAAACCACTACATGCCGGAGCAGGAAACCACCAACGAGCACAGAGGTTGCTACTGCTCCGGAAATCCATGGATTATGTTCACGTAGAGGTACCTGCTTTATGAAATGAGGGATCAGTTCGTAAATTTCTAAGCCCATTGGAAAGATTATTCCGAAACCCACTACCATAACCCAAAAGACAAAGGTAAATTCGCCTCCCATAATTAGTTTAACAGCCTCCCCGGAACTTCGCGGTGATGAGTAAAGGCCAAAAATAAAGAGGGTAACAGCTATTAGGGAAAGAATCATAAGTACAAAATCTATGGAGTGAATCACAAACTTATTAGTTTCTACTTCTTCCCGACTCATTCCGCCCAAACTTTTAATAAAACACCCGATAAAGCAAATAGAGGCCGTACCGGTCTTCAAAGCGGAGACTAAAAAGAGCATAGGGAGCATAGGATTATTCCAGAAAGGACGAGCTACCAGGACTCCTAAAAGAACGCCAGTATAAATGCCCACGAGAAGGGATACGGGGATTCCAGCTAAACTTATCCAGCTGCGAAGATTATTTAATTTTTGCCGTTGAAGACTTTGAAGGAAGAATCCATTTTTTAATTTGGAAATAATTTTGATTTTTCCTAACCGGGAGAGTAAACGGCTAAAGAGCTCAACCAGATCAAATCGTTCAGGCAGCCATAGGTAAAAGTTTAAAAAACTAAGGAAGGAGAAGATTAAAAGAAGCCAAGAGCCCAGAGACATAACCGAGTGACTTTGAAAGGTAAGCAACAACTTCCAGAAAAGGAAAGGCCTCTCTAAATCATAAATCAGGCAAAGAATTCCCAAGAGAAGGGGAAAAGGCGCGATATAGGCACCTAACCGAGAAATATTCTTATATTTTCCATTACCTAAAAAGAAAGCCAGAGCCGAGATAAAGAAAGCCCCGGCACTAACACCAGCTACAAAAAGATAAACAGCTACACTCCAATTCCAAAAAACAAATATCTTCCCTTCCATTTTTGCTCCTACTTTGAGCCCCGAAGGGCCCAGCGCGGCCGAACCGCATCAAGCTAATAAATCCGCCCATTTCCCTTTTGCCAGAGAGAAGGGCGGGATATATCCCTTACTGCCATCTTCGGCAAGCCATAAAGGCTTGCCCCACGTTTCTTTTAATTTTTTCTGCAGAGGACGCCAAGATCGCCCATAAAAAATTTTAAAAATTCTAATTTTCTCTGTGCACTCTGCATGCTCTGCGTCAAAAAGTTTAAAATTCGCCGCCGGCGAAATTAGTTTATTTTCAGCCACCCCCAATCTTTGGTTTAAAATTTGGGTCTACTTTTCCCAGCGAAGCATCGCGATAAAAAGCTGGAGTATCTTTGGTATAGCTGGGCATTAGAGGCTCCTCAATCTTTCCCGATGCTGAAGCCATTTGCCAAAGTTTTTCTTGATTTCCCAGCCGAGGCGGGTTTCCCTTTTTCTGACAGCCAGCTAACGATGCAACTCCTGCGCAAGTCAAGGTAGCTAAAACAAACTCCAGGAATATACGGCGATTCATTTTAGGGCACCTCATCTTTCTTTTCAGAGAGAAAAAATAAATTTATAAGTTCAATTGTCTGCCGATAGAAGAGAATTGCTCCAGCTTGCTCAACCTGTTTTTTAAGTTCAGGAATCCAATCCAAGTGGTCATTAATAAAAGTTCGAACTTGTTCAAAGCTGGCCAAGCGATATAGAAAAGAAAGAAATTCTAATTCTATAATGAGATGATCGGGAGTACTCTGATACTCAGGAGGAATTTTTAAAGATAGTTGGTGAAACATATCCTGCAGATGTAAAGCATAGTCGCTCATGAGCTGGCCTTTTTTATCAGCCCAGGCTAAACGACAAGATGGGTCTATCGTCCATTTTTTGTAAGTGGATTCTACTAATGAAACTTTTGCGCCTTGCGGGTCAATAAAAAGGCGATTGTATTCGGCCTTAAGTATAAGAAGAAAGTCATCTGGAAAATGCCCAGAAAAAGAAGAGGCGAATAGGCGGTAATTGCTTCTCCATTGGGGAATAACTCTCTTTAAGAAAGACCAAATCTTCCCTTTTTTTAAGGAAATTAAGAGTTTTTCATCCGGAGGAGAGACAAGAGAAGCTGCCCAGAGGCAAAAATTTTCTTTTTCTTTCCTGGTCATGGTTTAAGCTTTGCGGTAATAAATCCTCGGTTTAGTATTAAGATCAGCTTTATATTGTTTTAAAAATCGTCTATTCTTAGCCAGATAGCGAGATATTTCGCTTTTTGGATCATCAAGGTCTCCAAAAAGGCGCACACCGGTCATACAAGTAGTCACGCAGGCTGGGTGCTCTCCTTTTTCTACAATTTCAATACAAAAACGGCATTTTTCGATGTATCCTTCTTTCTTAATAATGCGTACATGATAAGGACAGGCGGCAATACAATATTTACACCCGATACAATCCTTTTCCTTGACTAAAACAACCCCATCTTTTCTTTTATGAGAGGCCCCCGTGGGGCAAACAGTAACGCAAGGTGGATTATCGCAATGTTGACATTGGACTGGTAGAAACTCCCGCGTATAATTAGGGAAGGTTCCGTATTCTCTTTCTTCAAGGTGATTATAAGCTTCATTTTCGCACAAGTGGTTCTGGTTTTGGCAGGCCACCCGACAGGCAAAACAGCCTACGCATTTAGTCTCATCAATTATCATTCCATATTTAGGCATGCGTCATTCCCTAAATCTTGGTTACGCGCACTACTATTTCAGATGACATAGCGTGACCCACTGTAGGGTCAAAGAAAGTGGGCAGAAAATCATTATAAGATAGTCCCTGGTCATAAGCCGTTCTTAAGTGTTTGGAAAAAATTCCATAGCCACTGGGCAACCAAACACAAGAGGGATGAATTCCTTCGGTTAACTTAACATGAATTTTCCCTTCACCGATTATTGATTTTATGAACACTAAATCTCCATCCCGCAGACCCAATTTCTCGCCACGATTTTTATTCATCCACAAGCGTATTAGATCGTAACGATGACTAATTTCCATAAGGTAAGGCTGATTAGCTGTCATGGCGTGCGTATGGCAGGCCTGCTTGCCATGAAGAAGACGAAAAGAATGTGGGTCTTTAGGATCAGGAGAAATCAAAGGTTCTTGCCAACGAGGAATGGGCGGGAAACCCAATCTTTCTAAAGTGGGCGAATAGATTTCCACCTTCCCCGAGGGAGTCTCTAACTTAGCAAAACCTTCTTGCCATGGTTGGCCGACTGAAATTACTCCCTTTTTCTTCAAGGCGGAAAGGGAGATTCCCAATGGTTTAAGGCGGAGCTGATTGGCTTCCTCTAAGGTAAAGTTAAAATATTTTCCTACGCCCAAGTGATGGGCCAATTCTATAATGATCTGGGTTCCCGGCCGCGTATCAAAGAGAGGTTTGACCACTTGCTGTTGAATAGTCACTTGGGCAATCTTCCCACTATGCCTGGTATCTACAGCTTCATCCCTTTCCAGATAAAATGATTCTGGGAGAACATAGTGAGCAATGGAAGCAGTTTCTGAAAGAACCGTATCAATGACTACTAAAAGTTCTAATTTTTTATATCCAGCAATTACTCTCTTCGGATTGGGATTAGTGCGTAAAGGATTGTTGTGGTAAACGAAACCCGCTTTAAGTTCACCGCGTAAGGCTAATTCTGGAATAGCATGAGCAATGCCATCACCATAGGCCCCAAGAGAGGCTCATCCTGGAATACCAGTGCCATCTGCTTTTGGTACATTAGGTCCCGGGGGAGCTGGATGAGCAGGTTGAAGCTCACCCAGTTGGGCTGATTGGGGGAAATATAATCCTCCTTCCCGATTGATATTGCCTAAAAGAGAGTTGGCGATAGCCAGAGCTCGCGCTGTCTGGAAACTGTTTAAATATTGAGAGCCAAAAGCGCCATGATAGCCACGGTGAATTAATACTTTAGGTTTTAAAGAAGCTATTTCTCGCGTAATACGCACGATAGTGTGCGCTGGTATTTCGCAGACTTCCTCTGCCCATTCCGGAGGATAGTTGACGAATGAATCATCCAATTGGGAAAAGCCTATAGTTTTATTTTTTACAAAATCATGGTCGTATAATTCCTCTTTTATAAGCGTATTAATCATAGCGAGAAGGAAGGCCAAATCGGTTCCTGGTTTTATCGGTAGCCATTCATCAGCTAAAATAGCTGTTTCACTATGGCGTGGGTCTAGCACTACTAATTTAGCGCCTTTGCTCTTTGCTTTCATAATGTCCGCTACCTGACCGATGTCAATTCCACCAGCCGGATTACGGCCGATAATCAAAATGTAACGGGAATTAGCCAGATCATTAGCCGGCAGCTGACCTATAGTGTAGTTCCAGCCCGCGTTTCGGGCTGTATAACAAGTTGATCCATGAGTAAAATAGTGCGGACTTCCCAAGGCGTGCATAAGGCGCAAGGCATAGGCGTGATTAGATTGCGGATAATTAATCCAAAAAATTGATTCTGGGCCATGATCCATGAGGATAAGGTTTATTTTCTGAGCTATTTCTTTGTAGGCCTGCTCCCAAGAAATAGCTTGAAAACGGCCTTCCACGTTCTTTAAAGGGTGTCGGAGGCGATCGGGGTTGTATAGGTCATGCAAATAGCCGTGCCCCTTAGGACAGACAAAACCTTGATTACCAATTGCTTCTGGGTTTCCTTCTATTTTCCAGAGGCGGTTATTTTTCACGTAGGCAAAGATAGCGCAACGATTACCGCAGCCATTACAAAAAGTAGGAATCTTGCTAATAGGAGCTTCTATCTCTTTTTTGGCCCAACTGGCGAAATCGAGGTATTTAAGATGAAGAGAAATGGCCCCAGCGCTCAGAGCAGCGCCCTTTAAAAATCTTCGTCTCGAAATAATCATATCTTCTTTCTGAATTTTTGGATTTTTTCGTTGTCTTCTTTTCTTCGGTCAGCTTTGACCATAGGCATTTGAACCCAAGAGGCAAGAGGTATTAAATGGAGGGAACCTCTTGCCCCTACTATGGCCAAATTCTTATATTTATCTTTCTACGCGATAGCCAGCTTTGATCCAATCTGCAAAAGCAGCATCCATTAAAATCGCATTCTTGTACCCAAGATCATTAAGAGTTTTCGTCGCTAAAGCAGAGCGGGCTGCGGTCTTGCAATAAACAATTATTTTAGCATTTTGATCTTGGATTTTATTAAAGACCACAAATTCTAATGTACCCCGAGAAATGTTTATGGCCCCAGGCAAATGGCCAGCGGCGAATTCTTGCGGATCGCGTACATCAAGAAGAATGACTTTATCTTTTTTATCAATCATAGCCTTAACGTCGGCAGCAGAAACCTTTTTCACAGATTTTTTAGCCTTGGCTACCATTTCTTTAACCACTGGTGGTGGACCAGCAGGGGCTCGCTGCGCTAAGCTCGGGCCGATCACGGCCAGGACGAAAATAAAAATGATCCAACTCGTTAATACTTTTTTCATTTTTTCCTCCTTTTGTTTATCTGGCCGGAATGGAATTAGGTTTAATTCCCTTCCCTAGGCCATATCTTTCCCTTTTGGGATCAACAGCAAGCTATATGCCAGAGAAGTAAGAAATTTACAATTTAATCTATATAAGCGGATAATTTTTTTTCTTAAATTGAATCAAAAGCTTAGGCAATGCTGGCGGAGTAATTCAGGAGAAAACTTTTTTGTGGTGGTTAAAGAGGGTAGAGCTTTGAAAAGGGAAAGTGCTTAAAAGCAAGGAGCGAAAAGATGGAAATTTATGGAAGTGATTTATATTATTATGGAAAAAGATTATGTCTGAAAAAATATAGTCTGTCTGAGATCAAGCAATGATTAATTTCTTATTCCATATTTCTCCATTCGGTAAATGAGAGCTGACCTGGAGATTCCTAAGAGGCGCGCTGCTTGTAATTTGTTCCCTTTTTTTATCTTTAAAGCTTCGAGAATATATTTTTTCATTACTTCGTCGAGGACTATCCCTTGGGGGGGAATGCCAACTTTAAAATCATCGCCCGCGAAGTCTGCCTCCAAGTCGCCCAGAAAGGATAAGTGTTTCTTTAAAATCGTGTCACCCTTTTCTAAAAGGACAATTCTTTCAGCAGCATTACGCAATTCACGCACGTTGCCAGGCCAGGGATATTGGAGGATAAACTTCTCGGCCTCAGAAGATATTTTCAAAAAATTCTTCTGAAATTGTTCATTGAAATGGCTGATAAAGAATTTAAAAAGGACTAAGATATCTTCGGGTCTTTCGCGTAAGGGAGGAATGAGGATCTTGACCACATTGAGTCGGTAGAAGAGATCTTGGCGAAAATGGCCTTGCTTAACCTCATCGGCTAAATTTTTATTAGTAGCTGCAATAATGCGGATGTCGGCTTTCTTTTTTTCTACGCTCCCCAGTCGATAATATTCTTTCGCTTCTAAAATGCGCAGGATTTTAACTTGGGCTGGCAAAGGTAATTCAGCAATTTCATCAAGGAAAAGAGTCCCTCTATCCGCCGCTTCTATCTTGCCCATTTTGCCTCTTTCTGCCGCCCCTGTAAAAGCTCCTTTTTCATAGCCAAAGAGTTCGCTTTCCAAAAGGTCTTGCGGGAAGGCTCCGCAATTTATGGGCACAAAAGGAAATGAAGAACGAGGACTTAGAGAGTGAATATATTCAGCCATAAGTTCTTTTCCGGTCCCCGTTTCTCCTTCAATAAGGACAGTAGTCTCAGGACTACAAGCAATGCTTTCAGCTATCAATAATAAATCCTTCATTTTTTGACTGACGCCAATAATCCCGCCTGCAGAGAATTTTTCTTTATACTGTTCCCGCAACCAGGTGAGTTCCTTTTGGAGACGGATCTGTTCCAAACCTTTTTGGACAACCGCCTCGATCTGTTCCAGTTCAAAAGGTTTGACTAAGAAATCGTAGGCCCCCAATTTCATTAAATTGACGGCCAATTCGATAGAGCCCTGCGCAGTCATGATGACCACTGGGATCTCGGGATGGCTCTTCTTTATTTCTTGCAGAACTTGGTCTCCATTTATCCCAGGCAACCAATGATCTAAGAGGACAAGATCGGGCGGTTCTTTTTGAATAAGTTCTAATCCCTCTTCTCCTGTGCTTACTGTCGTTACCTCATACCCGGCCACCGAGAAGGCTATCTGCAGAGATTCGCGCAAAGTTGGTTCATCATCAATAACCAGTATCTTGAAACTCACAAGTCCTCTCTGATGGAAAATTTATTGTAAAAACTGATCCTGAACTCAACTCACTTTGCACTTCTATGGTCGCCCCGTGATTCTCCAAGATTTTTAAACTTATCGACAGGCCAAGGCCAGTGCCTTCTGATTTAGTAGTAAAGAATGGATCAAAGATCTTCTGTAAATGCTCCTGAGGAATACCGGATCCCGTATCCTTTATGGTAATTTTAACTCCTCCATTTTCATGGCGAGCTGAACGGATGGTTAACGTTCCTCCCTTTTCCATAGCCTGCTGGGCATTAAGCATAAGGTTAATCAATACTTGCTGGATCTGGTGGGCATCTATTAATAGCCGCGGTAGATTATCCTCCTTTATAAAGACCAAAGAAATGTTGGCTCTCTTAAATTTATCCTGAATAATAGCTAAGCTATTGCTTATTACTTCGTTTATATTTTCGGGCTTGAAGACGGCTGGTTTAGGGCGTGCAAAATTGAGCATGTCATCGATAATCTTCTGAATTTTTTCTATGCCTTCCTGCGTGCTTTTTAAAAGGCGCCGTTCAGCTTCTGCTAAATCTTTTTTGCGCGCTAAAATTTGCATATTGATTTTGATCCCGGATAAGGGATTGCGAAGTTCATGAGCAACTCCGGCTGATAATTCTCCCAAAGAGGAGAGCCTTGCCGCTAAAAGAAGACGCTCTTCGGCTTTTTTTAAGAGCGTGATATCACGGCAGATGCGGGACGCGCCGATGATCTGACCTTCAGAATCGCGCAGAGGTGAGATGGTCATGCTGGTTATTACCTCGCGGCCATCCTTACTTTTCAGCTTTCTTTCCACGTGAGAAACTACTTCACCTCTTTTTATCTTTTCCATAAAAGTGTGGTGCAAATTGTCCTCCTCTTGCTTAGCCTTTTCGTCCAAAGGGTAAAGAAGGTCAGAGAATTTCTGGCCCAGAGCTTCATCTTTGCGGAAGCCATATATCCTTTCGGCGCCCTCATTCCAATAGAGTATTTTCCCCTCTAAATTGACAACTGAGATAGCGTCTCCAGCTTTTTCGATTACTGATTCAAGAAAGTTTTTGGTGGCAATTAATTCGCTCTGCAAGCGCACTTTTTCGACCATTAAATTGTAACCCTCGAGAGCCCGATGAAGTACAAATGGAAAAGCTTTGGCACATTCGGCAGAACGGTTTATATAATCGAATACTCCTTCGCGCATAGCTTCCAGAGCTAAGAGAGGATCGCCTTTGGCCGTAATGAAAACAGTTGGTATGGCCAGCCCACTTCTATTAATTTTTTTGAGGTAGCTTAATCCAGCGCCATCCGGTAGAGTGTGATCCAGGAGCAAAAGGTCAAACTTTTCTTGCTGGAGCATCTGCAGACATTCTTGGCCACTGGAAACCAGTTTTATTTCGTACGCGGACCCTGATTCCTGCAGAGAAGAAATAATCATTTGGATAAAATTTTTATCTACTTCAGCTATTAAAATTTTTATTTTCTTACCCATTTTTTATGTTTAGCGGCTAATTAATTTTTTGATCTCCTTATTTTCGCAACACCCTTTTGTCTCCGACGCGCAGGGTAATCTTCTGGGCATCGAAGTACTCCATTAAAGGAATAGCATACTTGCGGGAAGCCTGGGCAATTTCTTTAAACTGGGTAGGGCTCATTCCCTTATGTTCTTTAAGAAAGTTGATAACCCTATCTTGCAGTTGACCGACTGCTGCCTGATGAAAGTAGAGATCATCTTTCACCTTTACCAAAACACCTTCTCTGGTCAAGAGCAGGAGAACTGGTTTTAATTCCGCCGGAGAGACTTTCAGCTCAGCAATGATTTCTTTTACTGTGGGAGGTTGGAGAGCAGACTTGGCTAAAAGAGCAATGATCTTCTGCCGCAGCTCTTTCTCTTCCTCTTTGAGAGAGATGGTATGGGAAGCAAGGCGCAATAGATCTCTTTCGATAACTATTTTGCCCTCCGCAGCTAGTACTGCCAGGAGATGTTGAAAAAGGCGATTATCCATCTGCGGCGGCAATTTACTTTTTAGCTCTTCTTTGGCTGCCCCGGGCTGCAGTGGATTCTGGAGATGAAATTCTTTAAGATAATTGAGACAGGATTCTTTTAAATCAGCCATAATCTGGGAATGGAGAAAGCGCTCACGATCCCCATCATAAGAGAGAATTTCCTCCTTCGCCATCAACAAGTGTATTAAGGATCTTAACTGGGCGGGCGGAAGATTTAGGCGCATGAGTATCTCGGAGAAAGAAAGTCCTGCCGGACCGGCTCGGCGCAGGTGCAATTTAATTTTTTCTTCGGGGGCGGTTTTCAGTAATATATCCAATTCTGCTTTAAGGTTAGGAGAAGAACGTTTGTGGCGCAGAGGGAAAGCGTCAAGAATCTCTCCGCCGCCGATGGTTGCGACTGGCGAGTAACTGCGGATAATAAAGCGGTCACCAGGCAGAGCTACGGTTGGTTCTTCCAGCAAGAGCTGAGTGTAAGCATCTTCTCCGGGGAGCAGCTCTTCTTGGCCCAGAATAATAATTCTGCCCAGTACTTCCATGGTGCCTACATGGAGACGTACGCGCGTGCGATTTTTCAAAGGTTTGGGAGCACTGGCCAATAAGTGCAAGATAGTATCTAATATATATGTGGGTTTCAGGGATTGGGCATGGGTTAAAACATTGCCGCGGGCGATAGCTGATTTCTCCACTCCCTGGAGATTGATGCCGGCCCGAGCTCCGGCCAAGGCTTGGCTAACTGGTTGCCCGTGAACTTGAATCCCTCTAACTTTTGTTTCCACGCCTGGAGGAAGAATCTCAATGCTGTCCCCGAGGGAGACTTTTCCAGAAACGATTGTACCCGTTACCACCGTGCCAAAGCCTTTCATGGTAAAGACTCGGTCAATGGGTAGGCGAAAAATTCCTTCGGGTGAGCGTTCCTCAACTTTCTGAGCCAGGGTATCAATCTCTTTTATAAAATCTGTCAAGCCTTCTCCCGTGACTGAGGAGAGGGGAATAATCGGGGCTTCTTCTAAGAAAGTTCCGGAGAGGAATTCTTTTATTTCTTCTTTAACTAACTCTAACCAGTCTCTGTCTACCAAGTCAATTTTGGTCAGAGCGACTAACCCCTTCTTCACGCGCAAGAGCTTACAGATATCTAAATGCTCGCGGGTTTGGGGCATGATGCCTTCATCAGCGGCGATCACCAAAACGACCAAGTCAATACTGGTAGCGCCGGCGACCATGTGACGGACGAATTTTTCATGTCCAGGAACATCAACGATACTTATCGAAAGGCCACTGGGTAAGGTCATGGCGGTAAAACCAAGCTCGATCGTAATCCCGCGCTCCTTTTCCTCCTTGAGGCGGTCACAGTCCACCCCGGTTAGCGCTTTAATCAGCGTAGTCTTGCCATGATCAATATGTCCAGCCGTACCTAAAACAATGTGCTTCATAATTATTTCTTCTCCAAAGCTCTTAAAGCCTCTTCCATCTTTTGTAGTTCTTCCCCGTAGCCTGCCCAGTTTCCTTGGCGTAAAAATTCCTTAGCCTGGCGATAATGAGCCAAAGCTTCTGTGGCAATTTCACGCCATGTTTTTTCTTTTTCTGGGGGAGCTAACACGGCTAATTTGGGAGCTACCTTTTCTTTTATCCGTTCTCCTCCAAATATCCGTTGCAGACTCAACTCTAAATTTTCTTCCATGGCTAAAGAGTTAGCAAAAGCAACAATAACTCTTTTTAACTCGGGCAGACTGCCTTTTTCGGCGGCTAAATAAAGAGGCTCGACATAAAGAATTGATTTTTCGATGGGAATGGCTAATAAGTTTCCGCGGATGACTTGGGAGCCCCTTTGGTTCCATAGAGAGAGTTGTTTAGAGATTTCAGCATCTTGGTCAATGCGTGCTTCAATCTGGCGGGGGCCAAAGATCAACTTCTGTTTCGGGAAACGATAAACGATTAATTTTCCATAATGGGGCTCATCGCAGCGCGCCGCCAACCAAGCTGACATATTATCTTTGCGGCTAGGAGTAAAAGGCAAGAGCAAAACAAATTCTTCCTTCTTCTCTCCGGGCAGCTTCATAATTGTGTAGTAGGGCTGCATCTCCTGTTCTCCCCTTGGCCCGGGGCGCCGGGGAATTGCCCAGAGGTCTTCTTTATTATAAAAAACCTGAAGATCTTCCATGTGATAGGTACTGTACATTCGCGCCTGAATAGCAAGCAAGCCCGGAGGGTAACGGATATGCTGACGAAATTGAACAGGCATTTCCTCCAAAGATTTGAAAATGTCAGGGAATATTTTGGCATAAGTTTGAATAAGAGGATCAGCGGGATCGCTTATATAAAGCTCTATCGTGCCGTCATAAGCATCGATCAAGGCTTTGACGGAGTTACGGATGTAATTACCTATTTGACGGGTTGTTTCAGAATAGGGAAATCGGTCAGTGGTCGTATACCCGTCCAAGAACCAAATTAGACGGCCTTCGGGTGAAATGACCAAATAAGGATCAGAGTCTAATTTCAAGAAGGGAGTAACCCGATTAACTCTATCCATGATGCGTCGGTAATACATTACCCGGCTTTCCCAAGTTAGATCATTAGAGAGTAGGATGGTGAAAGAGCCAAAACGAATGGCAAAGAGGAGTTTGCGAAAAAAAGATAAGGGCACACCTCCACGGCCGGCGTACTGGGCATAAACATTTTTCTCCCCCACAGGATAGTCAAACTCAGGTCTCTTAGTCCGCACGAAGACATACTCATTGGAAATTTCTCCATAATAAATTTCCGGTCGGGTGATTTTGATGTCCGCGGAGGCAACGGGTGGAATATCTTTAATGAAAAATTCCGGCAGACCTTCCCGGGTTATGCGATTTACTGGGCCCAGAACTACTCCATACCCATGGGTGTAGGTAAGGTGTTCATTGACCCAGGTACGAGCAGGCAAGGCGGGGTAAGAAAGTTCACGCGGAGAGAGCATGACTTGGCGGTATTCTCCGTTCACATAATAGCGATCATTATCAACGTCGACAAATTTATAGTAGGTGCGAATTTCCTGCAGTTGGCTGTAGGTCGTAAGGAGCGGGGCATGGTCCCAAAGGCGGATATTTTTGATGGTTAGATCATTTTTAACAAGATCGTCGCGGGTCAAACTTTCTTCCGCGGGGAATTCCCGGTCCTCAATGCGGTCAAGCTGATAGGCCAGGCGCGTGTATTTTATATTTTGCTCAAGGAAAGGTCTCTCCAAGACAAATTCATTGGGGACCACTTTAAATTTTTGTACTATCCCAGGGTAAATCCCTGTACCGATAATGAGGGTAAGGATGAAAATAGCTATCCCAATCCCGGGCAGTCGCCAGTTGCTGCGCCAAATTAGGGAAAGAATGGAAAGGCCGCAGAATAAAGTCACCCCCATCAAAAATTTAAGAACCCAGAGCTGAGTAGTAACGTCCGTATATCCGGGGCCGAAGACTACTCCCCGTTTCGTAAAAAGCAGTTCATTAAGTTCCAGCCAAACTCCCCAAGTACCTAAGAAAAATATAGAAGCCACCAAGATAGCTAAATGCCAGCGGGCAGGCTTAGTAATTCTCCCAGAACGTGGTGGAGTAAATTGAAAGGAGCGATTGAAAAAATAGATCGAGGCCGTAGCAATGGTGGTAATGATTAAGACAGTCATTAGCCAACCATAGATATGCTTAAGAAAAGGAAATTGAAAAACATAAAAACCAATGTCCCGTTTAAAAAGGGGATCAGTGAGCCCGAAGGGGGTGGCATGCAGATAACGTAAAAAATTTTCCCATTGCCCTGCTCCGCGCAAAGCAGCGAAGAGGCTGAAAAGAAGAGAACCCAAAAGAACCAAGGGAAATAAAGACTGCTTCCTTGGCTCCCAAGGAGGAAGGTGAATTAGCTCATCTTCATCAATCCAGTACTCCTTAGCAGATAAACGATCGGCCAGGAATAGATTTAAGAAGAAGATTAAAAAGAAGATCAACCCGAATAGAAGGGCGACTTTTAATTGGGCATAGAAAGTAATCGTAAAGACTTTTTCAAAACCCACTTCCTGAAACCAGTACCAATCAGTAATTAACTCCACTGTTCTCCAAAAAAGAGAGATGAAGACTAAAGCAGCAATGAAGATTATTACACCTAAGGCCGGGCGGAATGGCGAACTAGGGTTGCCCATACTTCTTAATGGACTCATAATAATTTTCCTTTAATTTGGAGTTGAAGCTGACAAAATTTAAAGTAAGTATACCAAATGAAAAAAACCTTAACAATTAACTTTTTGCTTTACCTTCGGTCAGTTTTAGTTTTTCTCTCAGGTATCGAAAAGGCGGTCAGCTTCTCTCCATCTTGACAAAGACCATATAATCCGCTAATTATTAGCTATGCAAATAGCAATAGATGGCTATAATTTTATCAAACTATCCCCTGCTTTGCGAGCTTTAGAGAAGATTGATTTGCAAAAGGCCCGGGAAAAATTAGTAGAGATCTTAGCCGAATATAAAAGATTTAAAGGACACGTTATTACAGTTGTCTTTGATGGCGCTCAGCAAATTAGCCAAGGAAATTACCAGGATAAGCTAAAAGGGATTACAATAATATTTTCCAAAGCCGGAGAAAAAGCGGATGACGTCTTAAAGAGGATGGCCGCAGAAAAGAAAAAAGGAGTAGTAATAGTTACTTCAGACCGGGAAATTGCTCATTTTGCGGAAAAGAAAGGGGCCGCCTCTATTTCTGTGGCAGAATTTAATGAGCGCTTGGAAATGACCAGACTATCCTCTTTTAAAGGAATAGAAGAAATCGGCGCCGGATCTTCTTCCCTTGCCCCGTCTCCGGCTCCTCCTCTGGCTCCGCTGAAGAAAGGACCCGCCCATAAACTTCCCAAGAACAAACGGCGAGCCAAGCTCTCTTTTAAGAAGCTTTAGCCAGATGATATGCTTCCTTTAAGAGGATAATAGGGTGAATTGTCTTAATCCCTGTTCCTTGAAAAATTTGCAGAGCGCAGGCCGGGCAACTTGTGGCGACTACTTCAACGCCACTTTCCTGTATCTCTTGTAAAAGGGGACGCCCTATATCGAAGGATAGATCGAAATACTTTTTTTTCAGACCAAATGTTCCCGCTAAACCACAGCACTTATCCTGAAAGACTTTAATTTTGAGACCAGGAATTAACTTGAGAATTTCCACTGGTTCCCAAGATATACCCAAGGCTCGTAGGTGACAAGGGGTATGATATCCTACAAATAAAGAGCGTGCCCCTAAATTGGTGTTCAACTCGCCTTTCTGCTTTAGGTGGTAAAGAAACTGGTGAATTTCCCAACAATTTTGGGCAATTTTTGAATAACCATTATGCTCAATAAGGCGAGGATACTCCTTCTTGATCATCAAAGCACAGCTTGGTTCACTAAAGATGAGGGGCAATCCTTTATCGGCCAGGGAACTCAATTTTTGGAGATTTTTTTCAGCTCCTTTTAAAGGGAAAGATAGATCACCGGCAGAAAAACGAGCAATTCCGCAGCATTCAAAATGGGGGATCTCCATGCTCCACCCATTATATTTAAGTACCTCCTGTACAGCATTCGCTTCTCCATCAGGATTGCTATAATTGGCTGAACAACTCAGAAAATAAGCGACTCTTTTATTTGAGGAAAAAGATTCTTTATAAACTTGGCGAAAACCTTGGCGCGAGAATTTTGGTAATTTTCGGCGGCGGTCAATTCCTAAAGAGGCTTCCATTAATGCCCGGGTCGGCTGCCAATTGAAGGCGAGGTTACTAAGGGGCGCGAGAGAAGCACCTAAGCGACAAGATAGATGGGTGTTGGCCACCAATCTTCCTGCCCAGCTAAGCCCATTTTTATTTATAAAGTTAACTCGGGCTTGGAGGGCTATCCATGGGATATCTACTCCCGTGGGGCATTCAGTGAGACACCTTTTACAGTTTATACATTGATCCATGATCGCTTTCAATTCTGTTGAAGCTAAGAATTTCTCTGGATTCAATCGGCCGGCAATAAGATCTCTAAGTAAGCCAGCTTTGGTCCGACCTAAATCGTATTCTTCATTAGTAGCTAAAGCGACCGGGCAATAGGAACGGCATTTTCCGCAGCCATGACAACTTTCTACCTCGCTACGTAGAAGATCGTTATCGAAGGGGCTTTGCGTGGTTAAGGGGCGGTAATCCGTTCCCCATTTTAGATTTTTGCAGAGCAAGGCCGGATCTTCTCCGACTATCCTTCCCGGATTTAAAATGCCCTGCGGATCGAAAAGATTTTTTATTTCTACAAAAGCTTGGTAAAGACGAGGATATTGTTTGGGAACATAAGCCGTGCGTAAGAGACCATCGCCATGTTCACCACTAATAGTTCCTTTTAAGCGCCAAACCAGATCGTAAACTTCTTCGGTAATTTTTTTCATTTTAGCGATGTCTTCGTCTTTTCTTAAATCCAAGAAAACCATAACGTGGAGATTACCATCTCCGGCATGGCCATAGATGCTGGCCTCCGCTTGATTATTTTTAAAGATTTCTCGCAAGCCAGCAATGTATTCGCCTAAAAGACTGGGGTGCACTGCAGCATCTTCAATAAAGGCAGTGGGTTTTTTTGGGCCTTTAACTTTATTTAGAATAGGGCCAGAGACGCTGCGCACCTTCGTGAGCATTTCGCGTTCTTGAGCGTCGTGAGCTTCTCTCATGGCTCAAGCTAATTTTTTTTCTTGCAAAAGGCCAAGCCCCACTATCTTCATTTGCTCCCGCAATTCTTTTTCGGAAGAACCGGCAAATTCCATGAAGAGCATAGCTTCTATCCCTTCGGGAAGATAAGGACGCATCTCCGGATATTTCTCGCGGGCTAAGTCAATAATCTGTTTTTCCATTATCTCCAACATGGTGGGGGAGAATTTTAAAATTTCTTCTGTGGCCTCCCCAACAGTGTCTAAGGATTGGAAATATATTAAGGCTGAATGCGTCTGTCCGGGAAGATCAACAAGGCGTAGACAAGCTTCTGTAAAAATACCTAAAGTTCCTTCTGATCCTACTAAGAGAGGAGTGAGATCGAGAAAATCATCTTTTTTCACCTGCCAAAGGTCATAGCCACAAGAATTTTTGGTGGTATGAGGTCTTTCTTCTTGAAGAGGGATCCAGTAGCGTTCGATTATCTCATCAAGGGTTGTATAAATTTTTTTCTCCCAATCATTGGCGGGCAAAGAAGTTATATCTTTTTTAGAACGTGGGCCAGTCTTCATTATTTCTCCATTGGCGTTCACCATCTCCAGGGAAATCACATAATCGCGAGTTGCCCCATACTTTACGGCATGGGGGCCGCTAGAATTATTGGCGATCATCCCACCTAAAGCGCAGTAGTCCGAAGTCGAAGGGTCAATAGGGAAAAATTTTTTATAGGGTCTTAAAAACTGATTTAATTTTCCCAATATTATACCTGGCTGAATGCGTACCCATTGTTTCTGAGGATCAATCTCTAAGACTTTGTTCATGAACTTGACGAAATCCAGAATGATACCTTCGCCGATCCCCTGGCCGGCACGCCCTGTGCCTGCCCCCCGCGCTATGATAGGAATTCCCTTTTTTTTAGCAAAACGAACGCATTCCTGAACATCTTCGCGATGGCGCGGCTGAACAATTAGGAGGGGCACAAGCCGATATATACAGGCCGCACTGGAGTAGGCAGTCCGGCTTAATTCGTCGGCCAAGACCCGGCCAGCTATTCGGCATTCTAATTCTTTAGCTAAATTATCTATTTTGCTCATTTATTTTAACCTCAAGGATTTTACTTAAATTTCTTTGCGCTTAATTTTTGCTAATTTCATTCAACCACGAACCCAATGAAAAAATCAAGGAATATGCACCTGCCCGATTCGTAACCTCCCGTTCCTGGGCCTGCTCGTTCTTGAGCCACACATTCCAGGGAAATAACCGGCGATTCATTTTAATTCGCCTCTTTCCCTCCCTTTTTTCAAGTGGTTGAGTCTCTTCAACTCTCGCTGATGAGGCTGTATCGTAATAAAACTCCCCTATTACATTGCGCTCAAATTAATCATGGATTTCAAAAGTGATAAAGAGTAAGGTTCCAAAATCCTTGACTACGGGTAGGAAAAGAGGTATTTTAAATTTGGTAAAAAGATTTCGGGGAAACGAGGGCGCAAGTATGAGTGCACCAGAGGTATCCTTAATTTATAGCGACGAAAAATATGAGGTATGGGTAGACGCGGAAAAAGACAACATAACACTCAGCATGACAGATAGAGGGATAACAATCTTATTCACCAAAGATGAATGGTTAGAATTTCAAGAAATGGTGGGAAATATAATGTTGGAAGAAGAGGAGGAAGAAGAGACGGAGGCCGAAGAAATACGCTAATAATCAAAGAGGGGTGAGCGGTGTCATGAGAGTTGATAAACGTCAGCTTTTAGACACTGTTGCTTATGCCCGAAATATAAGAGAACAAATAATTTATTCAGCATTTGTAAAAAAATCCAAATTTTTCTGCATTAAATGCCAGCGACTGCGCCCTTTTGGGGGTGATCTGGCAATCCAATTTTACGGGAATCCCGGAGTAACGCTTTTTTGCAATGATTGTTTGGCAGAATATGAAGACAAATTACGCCAAGAAGTGGAGCGGAGTTTTATTTCATCTTAGCGGCTTGCGGCTTGACAAGAAAAAATAGAAATGTTATCCAAGTTATAAAAAGGGCCATTAGCTCAACTGGTAGAGCAACTGACTCTTAATCAGTAGGTCGCAGGTTCGATCCCTGCATGGCCCACCAAATGATTTCAAGGGGTTATGGCAAGTATGCATAGCCCCTTCTTTGTTTTTAACTCATTCAGCCCCACTTTTTTTGATAAATGCCAGTATAATCAAGTAAAGGGTATCAATTTTAAGTCTTTGATGTAAATAATAAAATTAAAATAAATTTATTAATGAGAGCATTAAATGTTTTAATTTTTTTATCAATCATTTTGTAATAGTAAGCTCGAAAGGC